>Ga0335085_10003018_pt1 | contig 30073 bp, 32 predicted proteins | sample Lox_Sample_45_FD_206712 | JGI IMG/M metagenome (GOLD analysis project Ga0335085, IMG submission 206712) | Soil microbial communities from Loxahatchee National Wildlife Refuge, Florida, United States - Lox_Sample_4.5 | ecosystem: Environmental > Terrestrial > Soil > Wetlands | place: USA... | reverse complement strand
CCGCTTGTACTCGAACTTGTCCACGGCCTTCATCAGGCCGATGTTGCCCTCCTGGATCAGATCGAGGAACTGGAGCCCGCGATTGGTGTACTTCTTGGCGATGCTGACCACCAGGCGGAGGTTGGCCTCCACCAGTTCGGCCTTGCCCCGCTTGACCCGCTCTTCGGCGAGCACCAGCAGCTTGACCCCCTCGCGGAGTTCCTCGGCGGGCACCAGCGCCTCGGCCTCGGTCGCCCGGATGCGCCGGCGCGCGTGCTGGGCCGCCTTGTCGATCTCGTGGAGGGCTTCCATGTGGACGCCGGTCTTGCGGCGGACTGCGATCATGGCATTCCGCCCGCGGCCGAGCTTCATCAGCAGGGCGTTGCCCTCCTCGCCCACCACGCCGAGGCGGCGCCGGCAGTGGGCCAGCTCCCGCTCGCAGGCCGCGATTTCGTGCGCCAGGTCCCGCACCCGCTGGATGAATTTCTCGCGCTGGGCCGGGTGGAGGTTGAGCGTATCGAATTTTTCCGCGACCAGCCGCTTGGACTCGAGCAGCTTGGCCTTCAAATCCCGGCGCTTGGCCGGGCTGAGCTTGGGCTTCCGGTTCCGGGCGTACAGGGCCAGCAAGCCTTTCGTGAACGGCTTAACCTTGCGGATGGCGTCCATGGTCTTCTTGCGGAGCTCGTTGTCGTCCTGCTCGATGACTTCCTCGAATTCCTCGTCCACCCCCGCCGAGACCACTTCCCGCGCCGGGATCTTCTTGGCCTTCACCTGGTCCACGAGGGCGAACACCGCCTTGATCGTCATGGGCATCCCGAAGACCACCGTCGAGATGTCCTGCTTGCCCTCCTCGATGCGCTTGGCGATCTCGATCTCCCCCTCGCGGCTCAGCAGCGAAACGCTGCCCATCTCCTTCAGGTAGAGGCGGACCGGATCGTCGGTGCGGGCCAGGTCGCCGGGCGTCAGGTCGATCTTCTTCTCTTCCTCCTCGGCCTCTTCGGCTTCCTCGGCGGCGCCCTCACCCTCGCCCTCGGACATCATCTGCTGATACCGCTCCCCCTCGGGGGAATCGATGATCTCGATGTCCATCTCGCCGAACATGGTCATCAGGCTGCTGAGCCGGTCGCTCGAGACCTGGTCGGCGGGCAGATTGGTATTGAGATCGCGGTAGGTCAGGAAACCCTTTTCCTTCCCCAGGGAGATCAGGCGTTTGACTTCTTCCGTTCGTTCTTCCTTAGGCATTGACGCTCCCAACTTCGGTCAGTGGTAATGGGCCCGCTCCCAGCAAACGCTGCTTGTCTTGCTGGAGCACATTCAGCCGGAGCAGGAGGGTCCTGGCGGTCTCCTCCTGTCCGGTCCGCTTGGCGGCGTCCTGGGCCGTCTTGACTTCCTGGATCTCGTCGGCGATGCGCCGAAGCTTCAAGGCCTTGAAGCTTTCGCGAAAGGGGGCGCCGACCTCGTCGTACGGAAACTCGCTGAGCGAGAGCGCGCGGACGATGGCGCCGCACACGGCATCCTCCTGCGCCCGGACGATCAATTCATTCACGGGGACCCCGCCCTGCGCGTCCCGTCCTTCCAGCGCAAGCGCGATCAGCCGCCGGGCCCGGGGATCCGTGAAATCGTCGGCGGTCAGCTGCGCGATCATCCCGGGCGTCAGTTTTTCGTGCAACAGCAGTCGCAGAAGGACTTCCTCGTCCTTCGGCAGTGGCGCCTCGGCCTGCATCGCCGTCGCTTCGTCGGCCGACGACGCTTTCCGCGGGAGACTCCGGTACCGTTCCAGCAGGACTTTCTCCTCCATGCCCAGCCGGTCGGCGACGTGCCGGAGGGCGGCGGACTTCTCGACCGGATTGGTCAGCTTCTGCAGGAGCGTCAGTATCTCCTCCACGCACCGCACCCGCTCTTCCACGCTCCCCCGGCGATCGGTCGTCAGGCTGCCCGCCACGGTGAAGTCCAGCAGGGAGGGCGCCTTCTGAATGAGCGCCGTGAAGGCCTCGACGCCGCGGGACCGGATGAACGTGTCCGGATCGTCGCCAGCCGGCAGGCTGCCTACCTGGACGGCGAGGCCCGACCCGAGGAACAGGTCCAGGGTGCGCAAGGCCGCGCGCACGCCGGCCGCGTCGGGATCGAACAGCAGCACGACCCGGCGGGTGAACCGCCGGATGACTTCGATGTGCTCCGGCGTCAGCGCCGTGCCCAGGGTGGCCACCACGTTGGTCAGGCCGGCCTGGTGCAAGGCGATCGCATCGAAGTAGCCCTCGACGACGACGACCTGATCTTCGCGCGCGATGCCCTCCCGCGCCGCCTCCAGCGCATAGAGCGTCCGCCCCTTCCGGAACAGCGGCGTCTCGGGCGAGTTGAGATACTTGGGCACGCCGTCGTCGAGCACCCGCCCGCCGAATCCGATGACGCGTTTCTGCAGGTCGCGGATCGACAGCATGACCCGCCCGCGGAACCGGTCGTAGTAGCCGGACGCATCGGCGGGTTTCTTGCCCCCCTGCTCACGCGCGACGATGAGACCCGCCGCGGCCAAGTCCTCGACGGGCCATTTCCCCTTGCCGCCGCCCGCCCCGGCCAGGGCCTTCAGCAGGCCGTCCCAGGACTGGGGCGCGTAGCCGATGCCGAACCGCTCGATCGTCTCCGCCGTGATCCCGCGGTCGCGCAGGTACGCGCGGGCCGGTTCGGCGGCCTGATCCTCGAGCAACATCCGATGGAAAAAATCGGCGGCGGCGCGGTTCAACGCGACGAGGCGCTCCGCCTGCTCGGCCCGCTGCTGCGCCGCCGGCGACGCGGGCTGCTCCTCCACGCGGATCCCCAGCTTCTCGCCGAGCGCGCGCACGACAGCCGGGAAACTCGCGCCCTCGATCTTCATCAGGAAGGTAAAGACGCTCCCGCCTTCGCCGCACCCGAAACAGTGGAAGGTCTGACGCGACGGGCTGACCGTGAAGGACGGCGTCTTCTCGGAATGGAACGGGCAGAGTCCCTTGAAGTTCTGCCCCGCCTTGCTGAGCGACAGATGCTCCTGGACGATTTCGACGATGTCCGCCCGGTCCCGAATCCGGTTGATGACGTCTTCCGGAATCAGCCCTCTATCCACCCTGCCCCCCGCATCCGTCCGGACATTCGAACTGGTAACGTTAACAAAAACACAGGCCCGCCGTCAAAGAACCGCCGCCCTGAGTTCTGCCTAGCCGGGAGGCCAAGTCATGTGGCGGCCGCCCAGCACGTGCAGGTGCAGGTGAAAGACCGTCTGGCCGCCGTGCCGGCCCTGGTTGACCACCACCCGATAGCCCGCTTCGGCGATGCCCTTCTTCTTGGCCACCTGGGTCGCCGCATCGAGCAAACGCGCCAGGAGCGCGCGATCGCCCGCACCCGCTTCATTCAAATCGACGATGTGCCGTTTCGGGATCACCAGTACGTGGACCGGCGCCTGCGGATTGACGTCGTCAAAGGCCAGCACCTCGTCATCCTGCAGGACGACCTTCGCCGGGATCTGCCCGGAGCCGATCTTGCAAAAGAGGCAGTCGCTCACGGAGTCCCCCGCGACGCCTTCTCCTTCAGCCCGCTCTGGCCGAACCGCCGGGCCAGTTCCTGATAGACCTCGGTCGGCGGCACCTCGTGATAGCCGAGCGCGACCAGCAGGTGGAACAGCAGATCGGCCGACTCGTGCACGATCTCCTCGCGCTTGCGCCCCTTCGAGGCCAGAATCACTTCGCCGGCCTCTTCCGTCACCTTCTTGAGAATCCGGTCCTGCCCCGCGGCCAGCAGCGACGCCACGTAGGACTCAGGGCTCGGCGTGCGCTTGCGCTCGAGAATGGTCTCGTACAGGCGGTCGAGCACGCCGCCCTGCGCCGCGGCGGTTTTGGCGCCGCCTTCGCAGGAGGCCGCGAGGTCCGAGAGTTTGGTGAAGAAGCAAGCGCGCTCCCCCGTGTGGCATGCGGGCCCCTCCGGCGTGACCGTGATCAGCAGCGTGTCCTGGTCGCAGTCGACGAAGACCTCCCGGACCCGCTGGCGGTGGCCGGAGGTCGCGCCCTTCTCCCACAACTCCTGCCGGGAGCGGCTCCAGAAATGCGCGACGCCGGTCGCCAGGGTCTTCTCCAGGGCCTCGCGATTCATGTAGGCGACCATCAACACCGTCCCGTCGCGCCAGTCCTGCAGGATCGCGGGGATCAGTCCCTTTCCGTCGAACTTCAGCGCCGAGATCGCCGCGGCGTCCATTACGCGGCCCTCACTGGAACGCCCCGGGCCCGCAAATAGTCCTTGGCCTCGCGGATCGTGTGCTGGCGGTAGTGGAAGATCGAGGCGGCCAGCACGGCGTCCGCCTTGCCCTGCGCGAACGCTTCATAGAGATGCTCGAGCGTGCCGGCGCCGCCGGACGCAATCACCGGAATCGCGACGGCGCCGGAGATGGCGGCGGTCAGGGCCAGATCGTAGCCTTCCTTGGTCCCGTCCCGGTCCATGCTGGTCAGGAGAATCTCGCCGGCGCCGAACGAGGCCATCGTGCGCGCCCAGTCGATTGCATCCAGCCCCGTGGGTTTCCGCCCGCCATGCGTGAACACCTCCCACCCACTGCCAGACCGCTTGGCATCGATGGCTACCACGATGCATTGCGTGCCGAAGCGCTCGGCCGCCTCCTTGACGAATTCCGGACGCTGCACGGCCGCCGTGTTGATGCTCACCTTGTCGGCGCCGGCCCGCAGCAGGTCGCGGATGTCGTCGAGCGTGCGCACGCCCCCGCCGACCGTCAGCGGCATGAAGACCTGCTCGGCCGTACGGCTGACCACATCGATGAAGATCTTGCGCTCTTCGTGCGACGCCAGAATGTCGAGGAAGCAGAGCTCGTCGGCCCCCTCCGCGTCATAGGCCCGGGCCGCCTCGACCGGGTCGCCGGCGTCCTTGAGGTTGACGAACCCGACCCCCTTGACGACGCGGCCCTCCTTCACGTCCAGGCACGGAATGATGCGCTTGGCCAGCACGCAATGTCCCTTTCACCCTCTCAATTCGCGGCGGCCATCGCCGACCGCAGATCAAGCAGGCCTTCGTACAGCGCCTTCCCGAGGATCGCGCCGATCACTTTCGGCCCCAGGGACCGCAGTTGGCGGAGATCCTCGGCCCTGGTGATCCCGCCGGAGGCGATCAGGGGCGCCGGGCACGCGTCCGCCATGCGCCGCAGGCCGTCCAGGTTCGGACCCTCCAGCATGCCGTCCCGCGCGATGTCGGTATAGATCACGGCGTACACAAGCAAGCCCGCCAGCCGGCCGACGAAGGCGGCGGCGTCGAGATCGGCCACGTCGGTCCAGCCCTGCACCGCGACCTTGCCGTCTCGGGCGTCCACGCCGACGATCACGCGGCCGGGAAAGCGGCTGCAGGCCTCCGCCAGCAGGCGCTGGTCGCGGACGACCGCGGTGCCGAGGACGATCCGTTCGATGCCCGACGAGAGATACGACTCGACGGTCTCGAGCGTCCGGATGCCGCCGCCGACCTGCACCGGAATGGTGACCGCCTTCAGGATCGCCTCAATCGCAGCCCGGTTTTTCGGGGAACCTTCGACGGCCCCGTTCAAGTCCACGACGTGCAGGACCTGCGCGCCTTCGTCCGCCCAGCGGCGGGCGACCTCCGCCGGTTCCCGCGAATACACCGTCTCGTCCTGCATCCGCCCCTGACGCAGCCGGACGCAGCGGCCGTCCTTCAGGTCGATGGCGGGGATGACGATCATGGCGCGGCGCTCGTCTCGCCCAGTCTGCGCTGAATCTGGTAGCCCAACGGGAACCCGCGCAGCACATGGTCAACGGCGGAGTCGGCGAGCTGTTCGACCGTCAGGAAGCGCGCCCCGCGTTCGAGGAAACCGGACAGGTCTTCGGTCAGCGGGCGCTGCCGCTCATAATAGTCTCCGATCCAGAGAATCTTGCTGTCTTTGACGCTGATGAGCCGAGCCGTAAACCCGACCGCAGCCGCGTCCTTGGCCTGTTCCAGGCCGATCGCGCTGCCCTTCCGCTCCTGATAGACCCCGACGGTCCCTTCCAGCACGGCCCCCACGTCCAGCCGTTCGCCGAGGTCCCGAAGCAACGCCCGATCGGCCTCCGTCGCCGGCATCTTCGGGATCGCGTCGCGAACCATTTGGGGAGACACGACGGCCAGTCCCTCGCGGGTGTTCAACTTGCGGTAGAACAGTTCCGCCAGCTTGTCGCCGGCGATCGGCGGCGGCGCCGGCGAGGCATACCCTCTCTCCTGCCCCGGCGTCGGCGGCAGCACCCCGAACGGAAGCACGGCGATCCGGATGATCCGATACTGCTCAAGCTGCGGCGCGGTGACCGTTTCCGACGTGGTGGTGCCGCATCCGGTCATCGCGTCCAGCAGCACGGCGGCAAGGAACAGCGTCCCCTTCTTCATGAGAGACCCCCGAAATTGCGGATGATCCGCAGGCCTTCCTGCTGGCTCTTTTCCGGATGAAACTGACAGGCAAAAATATTGTCGCGCGCGATGCTGGACACGAAGGGCGTTCCGTAGTCGGTCATCGTGCAGGCCACGGCCCGATCGTCCGGTACCACGTAATACGAGTGGACGAAATACATGAAGGCACCGTCGGGCACGCCCTCGAGCACGGGCGGCCGGCTCCCGATCGCGATCGAGTTCCATCCCATGTGCGGCACCTTCAGGGGGGCCGCAGAGCCGTTCGACGGGAACCGCACGACTCTCCCGGGAATGACGCCGAGCCCCCGGTGCCGGCCGAATTCCTCGCTCTCGGTGAACAGCAATTGAAACCCCAGGCAGATGCCCAGGAACGGCTTGCCGGCGGCGATTGCCTTCGTGACCGGTTCGACCAAGCCGTACTGCTCGAGATTGCGCATGCAATCGCCGAACGCGCCCACGCCCGGCAGCACCACATGGCTCGCGCCGGCGATCGCCTTCGGATCGCGCGTCACGGCCGCCCGGTGCCCGACGGCCTCGAAGGCCTTCTGGACCGATTTGAGATTGCCCATGTCGTAATCCACGATCGCGATCACAGGCTGCCTTTCGTCGACAGCACGCCCTTGACCCGGACATCGACCGTCACCGCTTGATCGAGGGCCTTGGCCAGCGCCTTGAAGATGCTCTCCATGATGTGGTGCGGGTTGCGCCCGTACGCCACGTTAATGTGCAGGTTCATGGCCGCGTGCGTCGTCAGGGCCTGGAAGAAGTCCTCGAAGAGGTACAGGTCCAGACCCTTGATGCGCCGGTGCGGCAGCTTGACGTTGTAGACCAGATAGGGCCGCCCGCTCAGATCCACCGTCACCTGCGCCAGCGTCTCGTCGAGCGGGACCCAGGCCGTCCCGAACCGGCGGATCCCTTCCTTCTTGCCGAGCGCCTTCTTCAGCGCCGCGCCGAGCACGATGCCGATGTCCTCCACCGTGTGGTGGTCGTCGATGTGCGTGTCCCCGGTCGCCTTGATCGTGAGATCGAAGAAGCCGTGTTTGGCCAGCAGGTCCAGCATGTGGTCCAGGAAGGGAATGGACGTGCTGATCCGGCGCTTGCCGGTTCCGTCCAAACTCAGCCCGATGCGGATCCGGCTTTCGGTGGTGTTCCGCTCGATCGTGGCCCGCCGCGCGCGCTTCATCGCAGGCGGACTTCCACGGAATGGGCGTGCGCATCCAATCCCTCCATGTGGGCCATGCGGGCGATGTGGTCCCTGGCCTTGAAGAGATCCTCCTTCGTGTACGAAACGATGTTTGACCGCCGCACGTACGCCTCCAGGGACAGCGCCGAGTGGAAACGCGCCGCGCCTCCCGTCGGCAGAATGTGGTTCGGCCCGGCCACGTAATCGGCGACGGCCGGCGCCGTGTACCGCCCGATGAAAAGCGCCCCCGCGTGGCGGACCTTCTCGATGTACTCGAAGGGATTGTCCACCGAGAGCGACAGGTGCTCCGGAGCGATGTCGTTCGCCAGGGCGATCGCCTCGCCCAGCGTGGGCACGACGAACGCCATCGCGTGCTGGTCGATGGCGCGCGCGACGAGTTTCCGGCGCGGCAGGGCCTTGAGCTGCTCCTTGACCTGCTTGCCGACTTCCTTCGCCAGCGGAGCGGACGTGGTCACCAGCCAGACGGCGGCCTGTTCGTCGTGCTCCGCTTCGCAGAGCAGGTCCGCCGCCACGTGCACAGGGTTGGCCCCCTCGTCGGCGATGACCAGCAATTCGCTGGGGCCGGCGATCATGTCGATGTCGACGGTGCCGTACACCAGCCGCTTGGCGGTCGCCACGAAGATGTTGCCCGGCCCGATGATCTTGTCCACGCGGGGAATCGTCCTGGTCCCGTACGCCATGGCCGCGATGGCCTGCACGCCCCCGATGCGATAGATCTCGTCCACGCCGGCGATGTCCGCCGCCACCAGCAGGTACGGGCTCAATTCCCCCTTGGGCGCCGGCACGCACATGACGATCCGCTTCACCCCGGCCACCTTGGCCGGGATCGCGCTCATCAGCACCGAGGAGGGGTACACGGCCTTGCCGCCCGGCACGTAGAGCCCGACGACGCCCAGCGGCAGGATCGTCTGCCCGAGGGTGATGGTGCCGTCCTGCCACATCCAGGTCTGCGTGCGGGGCTTCTCCCGCTCGTGAAAGACCGTGATGCGGTGGGCCGCGTACCGCAGCGCGTCCCCTTCTTCCTTGCGAATCTTGTAGTAGGCCTCTTTCACCTGATCCGGGCTCACCCGAAACTGGTCGGGCTTCAAGGACACCTTGTCGAACTTGCGGGTATAGCGGCTGACCGCGCTGTCGCCGCCGCGTTCGACGGCGTTCAGAATCGTCTTCACCGCGGCTTCGACCTTGCCGCCGCCCAGGTTCGACCGCGTGATGATTTTCTTGACCGCCGCCTTGTAGGCGCGATCGGATGTCGTCAAGACCTTCATGCGCGTCCCCCTTGAAGCCCCGCCCTCAGCGATTCGATCAGGCCGTGCACCTGTTTGTGCTTCAACTTGAGGCTGGCCCGGTTCACGATGAGGCGGGCCGTCGATTCCATGATCACGTCCGTCACGGCGAGGTTGTGGGCGCGCAGGGTCTTCCCGGAGGAGACCAGGTCCACAATACGGTCCGCCAGCCCCACCAACGGCGCGAGTTCGACCGAGCCGTACAGCTTGATGATTTCGATGGGGATACCCTGTTGCGTGAAATACCGCTCCGTCATGTTCGGGTACTTGGTCGCCACGCGCAAACGTGTCGCATGCCGTCCGTTTGGCGCGGTGAGCGCCTGCGGCTTCCGTAGCGGTGAGGTCTTGGCCGAACCGCGTTCAGATTGCAGCGCCGCCACGGCGAGCCGGCAGGCCCCGAAACCCAGATCGAGCGGCTCGTAGACGTCGGCCGCCTGTTCCAGCAGAACGTCCGCGCCGACGATCCCCGCGTCCACGACCCCGTACTCGACGTAGGTCGGCACGTCGCTGGGCCGGACGATCATGAGCGTCGTCCCGCTCGCCGCGTGCTCGAAGATCAGCCGCCGGCTGTCGGGGGAGACGTCCTTCGGCGCAAGCCCCACGCGCTTGAACAGCTCGAGCGCAGGCTCCAGCAGTTTTCCCTTCGAGAGGGCGATCGCAAGCGTGTCCTTCATGCCCGCTCCGCCTCCCGGCGGACCCGCGCCCCCAACCCCGTCAGCTTGGCGTCCAGCCGTTCGTAGCCCCGATCCAGGTGATAGACGCGGGACACACGGGTCTCGCCCTCGGCGGCCAAGCCGGCCAGAATCAGGCATGCGCTGGCTCTGAGATCGGACGCCATGACCGGCGCCCCGCCCAGGCGCTCGACGCCGGTCACGACGGCGTGATGCCCTTCGATCCGGATGTCCGCGCCCATGCGCTGGAGCTCCAGGACGTGGATGAAGCGGCTCTCGAAGACGGTCTCGGCGATCACGCTGCTCCCGCGGGCGATCGTCATGAGGGCCATCATCTGTGCCTGCATATCGGTGGGAAAGCCGGGGTACGGCAGGGTCTTCACGTCGACGGCCCTCAGCTTGCCGCCGGCCCGTACCCGGATCGCCTCCTTTTCCACCGTCAGCTCCGCGCCCGCCTCCCTGAGCTTGGCGAGCAGGGCCTCGCAGTGATCGGGCCGGCAGCGCGCGACGCGGACCTCGCCGCCCGTGATGGCGCCGGCGACCAGGTACGTCCCCGTCTCGATGCGGTCGGGCACGACCTCATGGTCCGCCCCGCGCAGCTCCGGCACGCCTTCGATCGTGATGACGTCGGTGCCGGCGCCCTGGATCCGCGCCCCGCGCTTGATCAGAAAATTCGCCAGGTCGGGAATCTCCGGCTCGCGGGCGGCGTTTTCAAGGACCGTGGTCCCCTCCGCCAGGCAGGCGGCCATCATGATGTTCTCCGTGCCGGTGACGGTCTGCAGATCGAAATAAATCCTGGCGCCTTTCAATCGTCCCCGGACCTTGGCGTGCACGTTGCCGTGTTCGATCCGGATCTCGGCGCCCATTTTTTCGAGCGCCGCCAGGTGCAAGTTGATGGGCCTGGCGCCGATGGCGCATCCCCCGGGGAGCGCGACGACCGCCTCTCCCCATCGGGCGACAAGCGGGCCCAGCACCATCACCGAGGCCCGCATCGTCTTGACCAGATCGTAGGGCGCCTCGCAGGAGGCGATCGCGTCGAGCGACACCGTATAGCGATCCTGCCCGGTCTCCACGCGGGCCCCCAGGTGCGCCAGCACCTTCGACATCGTGACCACGTCCCGCACGGCCGGCATGTTGGTCAGGGTGCAGGTGCCCTTGCCCAGCAGCGTGGCCGCGAGGATCGGCAGCGCCGCATTCTTGGCGCCGCTGATGCGAACCTCGCCCGCCAGGCGACGGCCTCCCTGAATGACCATGCACTCCATCATGATCCTTTTTGACCACCACGCTTGGCGATGAGCACTCGCTCAATACCGGCCATGTCCTTTCGGCATTCGACGGAATCGAACGCGCCGCACTCACGCGCCAGCCGCTTTACGCGGTCGAACTGGCCGCCTCCCAGTTCCATGATCAAACATCCTCCCGGCTTCACCAGCGGCGGCGCCTCCCGCAGAAGCCGGCGATAAAAATCCAGTCCGTCTTTCCCTGCGGCCAGCGCCACGCGCGGCTCATAGCGGGCCACTTCCGGCTGCAGCCCGTCCAATTCCCGTTCCGGGATGTAGGGTGGATTGGAGACGATGACGTCGAACGTCTCCGCAGACGCCTCGCCGAACGCCCCCAGCAAATCAGCCCGGATGAAGCGGATGCGATCGCCCGCACCATGCCGCTCCGCATTACGCCGTGCCACCGCCAAGGCGGGCGCTGAAAGATCGAGCGCGTACAGGGTCGCATCGCGCCGGGCCTGCGCCAACGCCACGGCGATACAGCCCGACCCGGTGCCGACATCGGCGATGGCCGGCTCGTTGCGATCGACGACGGCCCGGAGCGCCTCCTCAACGAGGAGTTCGGTTTCCGGCCTGGGGATCAGCACGTCCGGCGTGACGGCGATGTCCAGACCGCGGAACTCCTGCGTGCCGAGCAGATACTGCAGCGGCTCGCGCGCGGCGCGGCGCTTGAGAAGAGACCGCGCCCGTTCGGCCTGGATCTCGGAAACGATCCGCTCTCCTTCCAGAACCAGCGCGTGCGGAGGCCGATCCAAGGCAAAAGCGAGCAGCCAATCGGTTTCCCGAGCCGCATTGACGACGCCTGCAGACTCCAGAAGATCCCATGCCTGCCGGCGCAGATCGCCGATGGTCGCACCCGCCGCGGCGGCGCTCGTGCTCACTTCTCCTCCGTCTCCACGACCTGGTCCGCGGCGATCAGGCCGTCGATGATCTCGTCCAGATCGCCCGCGAGGACCTGATCCAGCCGGTGCAAGGTCAGCCCGATGCGGTGATCGGTCACCCGGTTCTGGGGGAAATTGTAGGTCCGGATCTTCTCGCTCCGGTCGCCCGACCCGACCTGGGATTTGCGCTGCTGGGCGATCTCGCTCTCCTGTTTTTCCCGTTCGGCTTCCATGATGCGGGCCCGGAGATTGCGCATCGCCTTGTTGCGGTTCTTGAGCTGCGACCGCTCGTCCTGGCACGTCACGACGACCCCCGTCGGGACGTGCGTGATCCGCACGGCCGAATAGGTCGTGTTCACGCTCTGCCCGCCGGCGCCGGACGAACAGAACGTGTCGATCTTCAGATCGTTGGGATTGATCTGGACGTCCACTTCCTCGACTTCCGGCATCACCGCCACCGTGACGGTGGAGGTGTGGATGCGCCCGCTGGCTTCCGTGGCCGGCACGCGCTGGACCCGGTGCACGCCGCTCTCGTGCTTGAACCGGCTGTAGGCGCCCTTGCCCTCGATCAGCAGGACCGACTCCTTCACACCGCCGATCTCGGTGACGTTCGAGTCCATCGTCTCGACCCGCCAGCGGCGCCGCTCGGCGTACCGCTGGTACATGCGGACGAGCTCGGCGGCGAAGAGGGCCGCCTCATCGCCCCCGGTGCCGGCGCGCACCTCCACAAACGTATTCTTGTCGTCGCGGGGGTCCTTCGGAATCAGCAGCTCGCGGGCGCGGGCGTCCAGGCCCGCCCGTTTGGCCTCCAGCCCCTTCAGCTCCTCGCGGGCCAGATCCTTCACGCCGGACTCGACGCGGGCGTCGCCCAGCATCTCCTCGGCCTCGACGATGTGTTTGAGCAGCGCGCAATACTCGTGATAGAGGTCCGCCTGCGCGGCCAGCTCCGCACGTTCCTTGTTCAGTTTCTGGATCTGGTTCGGCTGGGACAGGACGGCGGCGTTCGACAGCGTGCGGTCGATTTCCTCCACCCGCTGCGCGGCCGCCTCGAGCTTGGCCAGAATGGGTGATTCTTTCACGGCCGGCATGATTGCGCCCCTCTCAAAAAACAACAACACCTGCCCCACAGCAGGAGGCAGGCGTTGCCGGGAATGCCATTTATAGGACCGCCGCCGTCAGGTGGTTTTCTTCTTCTTCGCCAATCTTTTCTTGAAACGCTCCACACGTCCTTCGGCATCCACGATCTTCTGCGTCCCGGTAAAGAAGGGATGGCAGTTGGAACAGCTGTCCACGTTCATGTCGCCCACCGTTGAGCGGGTCTTCAGCTTGTACCCGCAGGCACAACTGATCGTCGCTTCCTTGTACTCCGGATGTATCCCAGCTTTCATGGCACGCGCACTCCTCTACGATTAACGGTTCATCGAGTCCAGGAAATCTTTGTTCGTCTTGGTGCCGCCGAGCTTGTCCATCAAAAACTCCATGGCTTCGATCGTGCCCAGCGGGCTGAGGACCTTGCGGAGCACCCACATCTTGTTGAGCCGCTCGCGATCCACCAGCAGCTCTTCCTTGCGCGTGCCCGAGGCGCCGATTTCGATGGCCGGGAAGACCCGCTTGTCGGCCAGACGGCGATCCAGGTGGACTTCCATGTTGCCGGTCCCCTTGAACTCTTCGAAGATCACGTCATCCATGCGGCTGCCGGTATCCACCAGGGCCGTGGCCATGATGGTCAGGCTCCCGCCGTCCTCGATGTTGCGGGCCGCGCCGAAGAACCGCTTCGGGCGCTGCAGGGCGTTGGAGTCCAGGCCGCCGGACAGGACCTTGCCGCTGGGCGGCGCGATCGTATTGTAGGCGCGGGCCAGGCGGGTGATGCTGTCGAGCAGGACCACCACATCGCGCTTGTGCTCCACCAGCCGCTTCGCCTTCTCGATGACCATCTCGGCCACCTGGGCGTGGCGCTGGGCCGGCTCATCGAAGGTCGAGCTGATGACCTCGGCCTTCACCTGCCGCTGCCAGTCGGTGACTTCCTCGGGCCGCTCGTCGATCAGCAGGACGATCAGGACAATCTCCGGATGGTTCTTGATGATCGCCCGCGCAATCGCCTGCAGCATCATGGTCTTGCCGGTCCGGGGGGCCGCCACGATCAGCCCGCGCTGCCCCTTCCCGATGGGCGTGATCAGGTCCATGACGCGGGTGCAGTACTCGCCCTGATCATGCTCCAGATTGATGCGCTCTTCCGGATAGAGAGGCGTGAGGTTGTCGAACAGAATCTTGTCCCGCGCGACTTCGGGATCCTCGAAGTTGATCTTCTCGACTTTCAGGAGGGCGAAGTAGCGTTCGCTCTCTTTCGGGGGGCGAATCTGGCCGGACACGATGTCGCCGGTTCTCAGGTTGAACCGCCGGATCTGGGACGGCGAGATGTAGATGTCATCCGGGCCCGGGAGGTAGTTGGAATCGGGCGCCCGGAGGAACCCGAAGCCGTCCGGGAGCGTTTCCAGGACCCCTTCTCCATAAATGACCCCGTTCTTCTCGGTCTGGGCCTGGAGAATGGCGAAGATCAACTCCTGCTTCCGGAGATTTGCGGCTCCGTCGATCTTCAGGTCCTTGGCGACCTCGTTCAGCTCAGTGATGTTGCGCTGTTTCAGTTGGGTCAGATACATGACCGTCTCTTTTGCTGTCGCCCCCTGGGACATATCACTCCCTTACCTCCTATTGAACGATAATTAAAGACCCGGCCTCTTCGCTCCGCTGCTTGGACACACGATGTCGGCCTTGGAGCAATACGGCGAGTTCCATCAACGCAGGCGATACGCTTATTCTTTCTTAACGGAGCCCAAACCATCTACAAGGATGAAACACCTTGGTTTCATTAAGAACTGACCTGGGGAAGAATCACAGGGGTGGTCGGCTTTGAACAGCCTGATCTGGGAACAAGCATAACCGTCGGCCAGCCCTTTGTCAACCCCAATGTGAAAGGCCTCCTGAGAGCCCCCCCAAGCGCCGCCCGCCTGGTTTGACGAGCCTCGGCTCCCCTTGCTATCATGAGGCGCCTTATGGATGGACGGACTTTCACGCTGACTGAAGCCAAGCAGCTGCTCCCCCAGCTTGAGGAACAGCTGCTGGCCGTCAAGAAGGAAAAGGAAGTCCTGGTCCACAGCCATGGCGAGATCAAGAAGGCGAGCGCGAACGCCCAAGCCAACGGGGGCAGCTTCGCCGGCCCCCGCTATATCCGCGCCCTGGAGCATATCAGCGACAGCGTCGAGGCCATCCAGGAGATGGGGGTCCTGGTCAAGGACCTCGACATCGGCCTCTGCGACTTCCCCTATCAGAGAGACGGCCGCGTCGTCTACCTCTGCTGGAAGCTGGGCGAGCCCGAAATCCGGTTCTGGCATGAGGTCGAAGACGGGTACGCCGGCCGCCGGCCCCTCGAAACCCTGACCGAGAGCGAAGGGTGATCTTCGTCATCATCGGGTACGACGGGCCGGATGGGCAGGCCAAGCGCAAGCTGCATCGCCAGGCTCACCTCGACCGGATGGATCCCCTGAACAAGGCCGGCAAAGTGATTCTGGCGGGGCCGCTCACCGACGGAGCGGGCAGCCTCATCGTCATCGAAGCCGGTTCCCTGGAAGAAGCCCAGGCATTCGCCGCGGGCGATCCCTACGTCACCAGGGGAATCTTCGCCCGCTACGAAGTCCACCCGTTCATGCAGGTCTATCCGACCCCCGCAAGCTAAGCTTCAATCAGCTCCTTCTTGGCCAAGACCTCCGCGGACTTGAGCGGTTCCCGGAAGGTCATCTTCGAGTAGCAGGCGTAGGTCACGTAGCAATCTTGTAAACAGTACTCCGCTATTTCCTTGCCCCGGCCGGCCTGCCACATCTCGGCGACCTGCTTGCCGGAACCGGACTTGGTTTCCACGCCCAGGGCCCGCGCCAGCACATCAAGTTTCACCCAGCCGCGGCTTTCCCAGTTACTCCAGACCGCCAGGGTATCGTAGACGGGCTCGGTCCGGAACTTGGCCAGGCTGATCTCCACCGTGGGCTTCACCTGATGGATGATCGACCGCTTTTTGATGAAGGGCAGGTCGAAGCCGAGGCCGTTGTGGGTGACGATGAGGGTCGGGCGCACCTTGGCCATACGATCCCAGAACTTTTGAAGCAGCTCCCGCTCGTTGGAGCCATACCACGCGACTGACCCTTCGGGCGCCATGTCGTCGGAAAACCCGATCATGCCGATGCAGACGATCCGGCTGAAGGTCCCATCGAACGAAGACTTCTCATAGTCCTTGTCCTGCTGCGCGGATTCGCCGGCTTCAAGAAGATTGTCGGCCGCAGCCAGACTGACGCCCGCCAGTTCGGCCCAGTCTTCCTTCGGAGCCTGCACCGTCTCGATGTCCAATACCACTTTCATGGATTGTTCATCCTTTCCCCGCACAGAACATCCACCAGGGGCTGATCGGCCGGCGGCAGGGGCATCCGGGCCAATTCTTCGGGCAAGACCCATCGAAGATCGGCGCACCCCAGAGGGCGAGGGAGCCCGCTCGCAATCGAGCACCTGAAGAAATGCAGCGCCACCGCCTTTTCCGGATACTCATGGTGGATAACCCGGAACAGAACCGGCTGCGCGATTTCGATGCCGAGTTCCTCGCGCAGCTCCCGGCGCAGGCAGTCTTCCAGCGATTCGTTCGATTCCCGCTTGCCTCCCGGAAACTCCCAGAGGCCTCCCAGGTGAACGCCCGCCTTCCTCTGTGTGATCAGATACCGGCCCTCACGGGCAATCAACGCCGCCGCGACCTGGAGGGGCTCTGCGCCGGTCACCGGCGGTCCGGCTGAAATGGATACGTCTTGCAGAAATCCCTCATCGGACAGAGCAGGCAATAGGGATCGCGGGCGGTGCACACCATGGCGCCGAAGTCCATCAGCGCCTGGTTGAAATCGTAGCCTTTGCCTTTGGGAATCATCGCCTCGGAGAGATTCCACAGGGCGCTCTTTTGCTTTTTCGGATCCCCTTTGCCGACAAACACCCGGTGCAGGACCCGCATCACATTGGTGTCCAGGATGGGGGCATCCTCACGAAACGCGAAGGCCCGGATCGCGCCGGCCGTGTAGCGGCCGATGCCCTTGAAGGACAGCAGGCGTTCGGGATCCTTCGGCAGCGTCCCGCCGTAACGGGCGACCGATTCCCGCGCAATGGAATGGAGACGGACCGGCCGAATGTTATAGCCGAGCGGGTACCAGGTTTTCTTCACTTCGGAAAGCGGGGCCTCGGCCAGTTCCTCCATCGTGGGATATTTGGTGAGCCACTCTCCGTATTTGGGAAGGACACGGTCCACTTGAGTCTGCTGAAGCATGATCTCCGACACCAGGATCTCGTACGGCTCGGCGGTCTTGCGCCAGGGCAGGTCGCGGCCATGCTGTGCGTACCACTTGAGGAGGCGTTCCCGGAATTTGCGTTTGGGGCCGGGAGCAACGGAAACCGGAGGCGTCGCCCGGCGGCGCCGGGAGGATGGAGGCTCGTGACCGGACCGGGATTGCCGCGCCGTGCCCACGCGGTGCCTTCCCTCAAGCCCGGGCGATTTCAGCGGCGGAGATCAGTTCCTTGGGCAGCAGGAATTCCACATCCTCTTCGACGACCGTCACCTCTTCGAGCACTTCGCCGCCGTGCGCCTTGAGATAGTCGACGACTTCGGCGACCAGCACCTCAGGGGCCGACGCCCCGGCGGAGATCCCGACCGCCTTGATGCCCTGCAACCAGACCGGATCGATGTCGGCGCTCGAGTCGATCAAGTAGGAGGGCACCCCGCAGTGCTCGCCGAGCTCCCGCAACCGGTTCGAGTTGGAGCTGTTCGGAGACCCGATGACCAGGATCACGTCCACCATTTCGGTAAGCTTCTTGACCGCATTCTGCCGGTTCTGGGTGGCGTAGCAGATGTCTTCCTGATGAGGCCCTTTGATCTTCGGGAACCGCCGATGCAGCGCGCCCACGATATCCCGGCATTCATCCACGCTCAGCGTGGTTTGAGTCACGTAGGACAACTGGTTCGCGTTATCCACCTGCAGATTCTCCACGTCCTGCACGGAGCTGACCAGGTGAAACTTATCCGGCACCTGGCCCAGCGTCCCAATCACCTCCGGATGGCCCGCATGCCCGATCAGGATCAGCTCGTAGCCCTGCGTATAGTCGCGGTTGACCTCGTTATGGACCTTGATGACGAGGGGGCACGTCGCGTCGATGATCTTCAAGCCGCGCCGGCTGGCCTCTTCCCAGACCGCCTTGGCGACCCCATGCGCGCTGAAGATCACGGTCTGGCCGTCCGGAACTTCGGTGAGTTCTTCTACGAACACCGCTCCTTTCAGCTTGAGCGAGTTCACGACATGGCGGCTGTGCACGATCTCATGACGGACATAGATGGGCGCGCCATAGGCCTTCAACGACAGCTCTACGATGTCGATCGCGCGGTCCACGCCGGCGCAAAAGCCTCTGGGATTGGCGAGATAGATTTTCATGGTTAGACCCGGCAACAGCTTATAGCACTTGTCCGCATATAACTTCAACCAGTTCCATAATGGGCAGCCGCTTGTCCGTCGGAGATTCTTCGGCTAGACTGCGGGCAGTGATGGTCCTCCGGACGGGACGGACAAAGCAAAATGCCCAAAAGCCTGGCTGCGCTGATCGTGTCGATGATAGTGGCCGCGGGGCCGGGGGCAGGCTGTGCGCCTTCCCATTATAAGCACCAAGTCCCCTTTGATGAAGCCGACTATGCCCCCTACGCCGGCGCCGGAACGGCGGTGATCACAGGGACGGCCGCGGTGACCCTCAAAGACGGGAAGACGATCGCGGCCTCGAACGAGTTTGTCTTCCTTATTCCCGGCACGGCCTATTCACGGGAATGGTTCGAGCATGAAATCCTTGCGGACCAGAGAATCGAGGGTGTCGATCCGCGTTCCCTGCGGGCCACCCGCTCAGTCACGACCGACACCGAAGGCCGTTTCACCTTCAGCAATGTACCTCCGGGCGACTATTACCTGACCTGCTCCGTTGCGTGGGAGAACCCCTCCTTCAATCTCCGCCGCCTGAAGGTCAACAAGGGGCTCGCCAGCACGCTCGCCTATGCCACGGTCCGGGTGGGGCAAGGCGAGCAGGTGTCCATCCTAGTCACTCGCCCGATCCCGTAGCTCGGCCGGCAGCTCGCCCGGATCGCCCTCCCCGTAGGCAGCGTGAGCTCGGGGCCGCCTCGCGCGCATCCCTTCGAACCAGAGCCTCAATCGGTCGAGGTAGAGGTACATCACGGGCGTGGTGTAGAGGGTGAGCATCTGGCTGACGAGCAGTCCGCCGACGATGGCAAGGCCCAGCGGCCGGCGCAGCTCCGCCCCCACCCCCGTCCCCAGCGCCAGCGGTAGCGCCCCAAACAACGCCGCCATCGTGGTCATCATGATCGGCCGGAATCTCATCAGGCAGGCCTCATAAATCGCCTCCACCGAGTTCTTTCCCTCCTTACGCTCGGCCTCCAGCGCGAAGTCGATCATCATGATCGCGTTCTTTTTCACGATGCCGATCAGCAGGATGATCCCGATCAGCGCGATGAGGCTCAGCTCCGTCTTGAAGAGCAACAGCGCGAGAATCGCCCCGACGCCGGCGGAGGGCAGCGTGGAGAGGATGGTGAGCGGATGGATGTAGCTCTCGTACAGGATGCCGAGCACGATGTAGACGGCCACGAGCGCCGCCAGGATCAGCCACGGCTGGTTGGCCAGCGAGGCTTGGAAGGCCTGGGCCGTCCCCAGGAGGTTGCCCCGAATGCCCGCCGGGAGCCCGATCTTTTGCATGGCCTGCTGGATCGCCTCGACCGCGTTTCCGAGCGCCACCCCCGGCGCCAGATTGAACGACATCGTCACCGACGGAAACTGCCCCAGGTGGCTCACGGAGACCGCGGTCGAAGTCGGCTCGTAACGAGACACGACGTTCAACGGCACTTGCATCCCGGCCGGGGTGCGCACGTAGATGTCCTGCAGCGTGTCGGGACGCTGCCAATATCGCGGGGCGACCTCCATCACGACGTGGTACTGATTGAGCGGGGTGTACATGACGGACACCTGCCGCTGCCCGAAGGCATCGTAGAGGGTGTCGTCGACGAGCTGGGCCGTGATGCCCAGCCGTGACGCGGTACTGCGGTCGATCACCAGCGAGGACTGCTGCCCTTTGTTTTGCTGGTCGCTGTTCACATCGGCCAGCTCGGGCAGACCGCGCAATTGCCGTTCGACGCGCGGGGCCCAGGCGTTCAACTCGGCCAGGTCGTCGCCCTGAAGCGTGTACTGGTACTGGGCGTTGCTCGCGAACCCGCCGATCCGAAGGTCCTGAACAGGCTGGAGGAACGTCGGCGCGCCCGGCACGCCCGCGAGCCTGGGGCGCAGCCTGGCAATCACTTGATCCGCGCTCAGCTTCCGCTCCTCGACCGACGCCGCCCCCGCTGAAGCCGACGATCGAGTCCACGGCGGGATCGCTCCTGATGATCTCGACCACCTGGGTCAGTTTCTGGCGCATGGCTTGAAACGAGATGTCCTGCGCGGCCTGGATGGCCACCGTAATACGCCCGCTATCCTGCTGGGGAAAGAACCCCTTGGGCACGAGGACGTACAGGTAGACGCTGAAGGCCATGGTGGCCAGCGTCAACGCGAGCATGACGCGCGGGTGCCGCAACGCCCAGGACAGGCTCGTCTCGTATCGGGACAAGGTCCAGGCAAAGACGCGCTCGCACGCCCGATACAGCACCCCGTGGGGCCCGGCCGGCTCGGACTTCAGCAGCCTGGCGCACATCATGGGAGTCGTGGTCAGCGACAGGACGAGCGAGATCACGATGGCCGTGGAGAGCACCACCGCAAACTCGCGGAACAGGCGGCCCACCATGCCGCCCATCAAGAGAATAGGGAGGAACACCGCGATCAGCGAGAGGCTCATGGACAGGACCGTGAACGAGATTTCCTTCGCCCCGCGCAGCGCCGCCTCCATGGGAGGAACACCCTGTTCGCGGTATCGGCTGATGTTCTCGAGGACCACGATGGCGTCGTCCACAACAAACCCCGTGGCGATCGTGAGCGCCATGAGGGAGAGATTGTCCAGGCTGTAGCCGCACAGGTACATCACCCCGAAGGTGCCGATGAGCGAGACCGGCACGGCCACGCTCGGGATCAGCGTGGCCCGGACGCTGCGGAGAAAGGCAAACACCACCAGAATCACGAGCGCGACCGAAATCAGGAGCGTCCGCTCCACGTCCCGCAGCGAGGCGCGGATCGGCGGCGTGCGATCGAGCGTCACCGTCAGGCTGATGCCTCCCGGAATGGCCGCCTCCAGTTGCGGCAGCAGCTCGCGGATGTGATCCACCGTCTCGATGATGTTCGCCCCCGGCTGCCGGTAGATGATCACCAGCACGGCCGGCTTGCCGTTGGCCAACCCCGTCGTGCGCAGGTCCTCGACCGAGTCCTCCACCGTCGCCACATCCGACAGTTGCACCGCCCGACCGGCCCGGTAGGCGATGATCAGCGGCATGTATTCCTCGGCTTTCCAGAGCTGGTCGTTGGTCTTGATCTCCCAGGTCCGATCTCCCTTCGTCAACTGGCCCTTGGGCCGGTTCGTGTTGGTGCTGCCCAGCACCGCCCGGACGTCCCCCAGCCCGATGCCGTACTTGTTCAGCGCCAGCGGGTTCAGTTCCGCCCGAACGGCCGGGAGCGATCCCCCGCCCACGTTCACCTGCCCCACCCCCTCCACCTGCGACAGCTTCTGTTGAAGAATGCTGGACGCCGCGTCGTACATCCGCCCGCGGCTCACCGTGTCGGACGTCAGGGCCAGGATCATGACGGGCGCGTCGGCCGGGTTGATCTTGCGGTAGGTCGGCTGGGTGGGAAGGGCGATCGGCAAGTAGCTGCGGGCCGCATTGATCGCCGCCTGGACGTCCCGCGCGGCGCCGTCGATGCTGCGGCTCAGTTGGAACTGGAGGGTGATGCTCGTCGAGCCGAGATAGCTGGCGGACGTCATTTCGGTCACGCCCGCGATGTGCCCCAGTTGGCGCTCGAGGGGAGCCGCGACGGACGTCGCCATGGTCTCGGGGCTCGCGCCGGGCAGAGTCGCCGAGACCTGGATCGTCGGAAATTCCACTTGCGGCAGGGCGGCGACCGGGAGGAACTGAAAGGCCACCACCCCGACGAGCGCCACGCCGATCGTCAGGAGCGTGGTCGCGACAGGCCGTTGGATGGCGGAGGACGAAACGTTCATGAGGGTCCGGGGCCGGGTGCCTCCCCCTCTCGACGTCCGGCACGACGTTCACCGACCCGCTTCGCCAGGCGGTCGAACGCAAGGTACACCACCGGCGTCGTATAGAGTGTCAGGATCTGGCTGAGGATCAGTCCGCCGACGATCGCGATGCCCAGCGGCCGGCGCAGCTCCGCGCCGACCCCTACGCTCAGCGCCAGCGGCAGGGCTCCCAGCAGCGCCGCCATCGTCGTCATCATAATGGGACGGAAGCGCAGCAAGGAGGCCTCGTAGATCGCCTCGACGGGGGGTTTCCCCTCCCGGCGCTCCGCCTCCAGCGCGAAGTCGATCATCATGATCGCGTTCTTCTTCACGATGCCGATCAGGAGAATGATCCCGATCAGCGCGATCACGCTGAGGTCCATCCGGAAGAGCAGCAGCGCGAGGATCGCGCCGACCCCGGCCGAGGGCAGCGTGGACAGGATGGTGAGCGGATGGATGTAGCTCTCGTACAGCACCCCCAGTACGATGTAAACCGTCACGAGCGCCGCCAGGATCAGCAGCGGCTCGTTGGTCAGCGAGGCCTGGAACGCCTGGGCGGTCCCCTGAAAGCTGCCCCGAATGCTGGCCGGCAGGCCGAGCTGTTGCGTGACCGCCTCGATCGCCTCCACCGCCTCGCCGAGCGACGCCCCCGGCGCCAGGTTGAACGACACCGTCACCGCCGGGAATTGCCCCTGGTGGCTCACGACGAGCGGCGCCGTGGTCTCCGTCACCTGGGTGAAGGCGCTCAAGGGCACTTGCCCGCCGTTGGCCGAGCGGACGTAGATGGCCTGCAGCGCCTCGGGGCCCTGCTTGAAGTCGGGCTTCACCTCCAGGACGACGCGATACTGGTTCAATTGCGTGAAGATCGTGGACACCAGCCGCTGCCCGAAGGCGTCGTAAATGGTGTCGTCGATGAGCTGCGGGGTGATGCCCAGCCGGGACGCCGTGCTGCGGTCGATCGTGAGGAAGGCCTGCAAACCCTTGTCCTGCTGATCGCTGCTGACGTCGCGAAGCGCCGGCAACGTGCGGAGCGCGTCCACCAGCTTGGGCGCCCACGCATTCAATTCCTCGGCGCTGGGGTCCTCGAGGCTGTACTGGTACTGCGTGCGGCTCACGCGGTCCTCGACCGTCAGGTCCTGTACCGGCTGCAGGAACAGCGCGATGTCTTCGACGCTCGCCAACTCCAGCTGGAGGCGCCGGATGATCTCGCTCGCGCTCGTTTTCCGGACGGCCAGGGGATACAGGTTGATGAGGATGCGCCCGCTGTTGAGCGTCGTGTTGGTGCCGTCCACCCCGATGAACGAGGAGAGGCTTTCGACCGCCGGATCTTTCAGGATCACCCGGGCCAGCGCCTGCTGCCGTGTGGCCATCGCCGCGAACGAGACCGACTGCGGCGCCTCGGAAATGCCCAGGATCACGCCGGTATCCTGAACCGGGAAGAAGCCCTTGGGCACGACCAGGTAGAGCAGCACGGTCAGGACCAGCGTCCCGACGGCCACCAGCAGCGTGGCGGTCTGATGCCCCAGCACCCATCGCAACGTCTTCCCGTAGCCCTCGATGGTCCGGTCGAACAGGCGCTGGGACCAGCGGTAGAACGTCCCCTGTTGCTGCTCCGGCGTGCGCCGCAACAGCCTCGCGCACATCATGGGCGTCAGCGTGAGCGACACCACGGCCGAGATGAGGATCGTGACGCCGAGGGTGATCGCGAACTCCCGGAACAGCCGCCCCACCACGTCGCTCATGAACAGCAGCGGGATCAGCACGGCGATGAGCGAGATGGTCAGCGACAGGATGGTGAAGGCGATCTGCCGGGAGCCCTTGAGCGCAGCCTCCAGCGGCGGGTCTCCCTCTTCGATGTAGCGGGCGATGTTTTCGATCATGACGATCGCGTCGTCCACGACGAACCCGGTCGAGATCGTGAGCGCCATCAGGGTCAGGTTGTTCAGGCTGAACCCCAGCAGATACATGGCGCCGAAGGTGCCCACCAGGGACAACGGGACGGCGGCGGCGGGAATGACGGTCGCGGACAGGGTGCGCAGGAACAGAAAGATCACCATCACCACCAGCGCGACCGCCAGCATCAGCTCGAACTGCACGTCCCGGACCGAGGCACGAATGGTCGTGGTGCGGTCGGTCAGTACGGTGACCCGGACGGACGACGGCAGCGCGCTTTGCAGTTGCGGCAGCAGTTTCTTGATGCGGTCGACGACTTCGATGACATTGGCGCCCGGCTGCCGCTGGATGTTGACGATGACCGCCGGTACCTCCTTCATCCAGGCCGCCTGTTTCACGTTCTCGGCATCGTCGACCGCATCGGCCACGTCGGAGAGCTGCACCGGTGCGCCGTTGCGATAGGCGACGATCAGCGGCCGGTAGTCCTTGCCCGAGAGGATCTGGTCGTTCGCGCCGATGATGGAAGACCGCTGCGGGCCGTCGAAGCCGCCCTTCGCCTGATTGACGTTGGCGGCCAGCACGGCCGCCCGCAGGTCTTCAAGCGTCAACCCGTAGGCGGCCAGGGCCGTCGGGTTGGCTTGAATCCGCACGGCCGGCCTCTGCCCCCCGCTGATGCTGACCAGCCCCACACCCGGCAGCTGGGAAATCTTCTGGGCGAACCGGGTGTCGGCGAGGTCTTCGATCGCGGGCAGCGACAGCGTCTGCGACGTCAGGGCCAGCGTCAGGATCGGCGCGTCGGCCGGGTTGACCTTGCTGTAGACGGGAGGGTTCGGCAGATCCTTCGGCAGGAAGGTGGCGGCCGCGTTGATGGCCGCCTGCACCTCCTGCTCGGCGACGTCCAGGCTGAGGTCCAGGCTGAACTGCAGCGTAATGACCGAACTGCCGCCGGAACTGGTCGAGGTCATCTGCTTCAGGCCGGGCATCTGCCCGAACTGACGCTCCAACGGGGCCGTCACGGAGGACGCCATCACCTCGGGACTCGCGCCCGGATAGAAGGTGACGACCTGGATGGTCGGGTAATCGACCTGGGGAAGGGCGGACACCGGTAACTGGCGGTAGGCCACGGCGCCGGTGAGCAGAAGGGCCACCATCAACAGGGCCGTGGATACAGGCCGCAGGATGAAAAGGCGTGACGGATTCACGAGCGGCGTTTTTTCGGGGACTCGCTGGTCTGGGTCTGAGTCTTGACGTCCACTTTGCTGCCTTCGCGCAGCTTCTCCGTGCCGTCCACCACGACGGCTTCCTCCGGCGATAGGCCCGAATTGACGGCGGCCTCGTCCCCCTCCGTCACGCCGACCGTGACGGCACGAATTTCAACCGTCTGGTCGGCCTTGACCACGTAGACAAACGCCCCCTGAGGCCCTCGCTGGATGGCGGCGGTCGGCACGATCGTGGCGCCGTGCATGACGTCCAGGCGCAGGCGTGCGTTGACGAACTGGTTGGGGAACAGCTCGTTGTCTTCGTTGGGAAAGACCGCCTTGAGTTTGACGGTGCCGGTGGTCGGATCGATCTGGTTGTCGACCGTCAGCAGGGAGCCGACGGCCAGTCGCTGCTTTTGCTCCCGATCAAAGGCTTCGACCGGCAGGCGCTCCCCGGCTTTGAGCTTGGCCATGACCGGCGGGAGCCTATCCTCGGGGATGGTAAAAATCACGGTGATAGGTTGAAGCTGTGTGATCACAGCCAGCCCGTTGGAGTCGTTCGCGTGAACAATGTTGCCCTGGTCTACAAGACGCAGCCCGACTCGCCCGCTGATCGGAGCAGTGATGCGGCTGTAAAGCAGCTGCAGCTTGGCGTTGTCGACCTGCCCCTGATCGGTCTTGACGACCCCTTCGTACTGGCGCACCAAATATACCTGCGTATCCAGTTGCTGCTGCGGGATGTAATCCTGTTTAATCATCTCCCGGTAGCGCTCCAGGTCAATTTGGGCATTCTTCAGCAGCGCCTGGTCGCGGGCCATCTGCCCCTCGGCTTGGATCAACTGGGCTTCATACGGGCGCGGATCGATTTGGGCCAACAGCTCGCCGCTGCGGACGATCTGGCCTTCCCGAAACCGCACTTCCACCAGCTCTCCGTCGACGCGGCTTTTCACAGTCACGGTTTTGAGCGGCGTGACCGCGCCGAGCCCGGTGAGATACACGCCGATGTCGCCCGTCTTCGCCGCCGCCGCCACCACCGGCACACTGCGCGCGGGGGGGGATGCGCCCTGCTTCGCGGTGCGCGATTGCGCCTCGCCCGACCTCGTCAAAAAGACGTACACCCCACCGGCGAGGAGGCAAACCGCCAGCAGCCCGATCCCCCAGCGCCTGCGCAACGCGGCGAACCGAGAGGGCTCCACTCTGTTCCCAGTCGTTGTCCCGTCTGTAATGTGCGTCACGCCTCCCTGCTCAGATTACGCGCTCCTTGCGCGGACCTTGGAGCGCGCGTCCTTTTGCGCAAGGGAGCGGGTCGGGAACGAAGGCCTTCCAAAAACACCCCCACGTAACCAGCAACGGCGTCCTCCGGGGAGCAGTGTACGGGGACACGGAAAATCTCATGGAGCAGCCGGTGATACAAGATCATGCCGATGAAGGACTGGGCTGCCAGCAACGGATCCACACGCCGGAACACGCCCTCCCGAGTGCGCCGGGCGATGTACCCGGCCAGGTAGTCGTAGAAGACGCGGTGCCGGTTCCGGAAGAACATGTCGGAAAGCTCGTGGCCTTCGAGGGCGCTGAAGAGCAGCAGCCGGAGCAACGTCGGGTCCGCGCCACCGCGGTGGATGCGGAAGCTGGCGATGAGCGTGAAGACCCGCACATCGTCGCGCTTGGCAGCCGCCTCCTCGATGGTTGCCATGAGCTGGGAGAGATTCACCTTCTCGGCCAGAATCGCGGCGTATAGCGCCCGCTTGGTCGGAAAGTGCCGGAACAGGAGCGCTTCGCTGATCCCGGCGACCCGGGCGATCTCGCGGGTCGTCGTGCCGTTGAAGCCTCTCTGGGCGAACAGGGAGGCCGCGGCGGCGATAATGCCGGCCCGCCTCTCCTGCGCGGACGCCTTGGGCGTCGCCGGCGTCGGACTCGCTTTCATCAATGCGCTCGGCATGTGAGTAAGTGCTCACTAGCATGGTAGCAGGGGGCGTTGGGCAATGTCCAGTCTCTCATTTGCCCCCTTTAAACTGGTCCAGATCGTTTGGTGCGCCCGGCTGGAATCGAACCAGCGACCACCAGCTTAGAAGGCTGATGCTCTATCCAACTGAGCTACGGGCGCATCCGTAAGCGGTCTTGAATATCCGGCACGTTTGATCGAAGTGCCGGTCCAGCAAGCTCGGTCGCGAGGTCTCGGCCGAGCGGCGTTCAGATTGGTCGGGGCGAGAGGATTTGAACCTCCGACAGCCAGCTCCCAAAGCTGGTGCGCTACCAGGCTGCGCTACGCCCCGACGTCAATCCGCCAGAATAATCGCTCTTGCCTTGTCCAACGCGCGTCGTCGGTGACTGATACGGTTCTTTTCGTCGGCCGTCAATTCCGCCAGCGTCCTGCCGGCTTCCGGCACGTAGAAGACCGGATCGTAGCCGAAACCGCCGACCCCGACCTGCGACTCGGTAATCCGGCCGCGCAATTCGCCTTCCACAACCCGCTCGCGCCCATCGGGAAACGCCAGGGCGATCACGCACACGAACCGCGCTCCCCGGCGCTCCGCAGGCGCCCCCTCCAACAGATGCAGCAGCTTGCGGATATTATCCTGAAACGTGCACCCCTCGCCCGCAAACCTGGCCGCGTAGAGGCCCGGCTGCCCGCCCAACGCATCCACCTCCAAGCCGGTGTCGTCGGCCAATGCGGGTTTGCCGGTAAACTTGACGGCCGACCAGGCTTTCTTCAACGCATTGGCCCGATAGGTCGCCCCGTCTTCGACCACGTCCGGAGCCCCCGGAAAATCAGCGAGTGATCGCACCGTGACCGGAAGGTCCGCCAGCATCGCACGGATCTCCTCGACCTTGTGACGATTCCCCGTCGCCACCACCAGATCGGTGATCAGTTGAGCGTTCCCACAAGATCCTGCTGGATCTTGACGAGGGCCTTGATTCCGCCCCAGCCCAACGCGAGGAATTTCTGGAGCTCCTCCTGGGAAAACGCACACCGCTCCGCAGTCCCCTGCACTTCCACGAACTCCCCCTTGCCGGTCATGACCAGATTCAGGTCCACATCCGCGAGCGAATCCTCGGCATAGCAGAGGTCGGCCAACAGCTCTCCTCCCACTTTGCCGACGCTCACCGCCGCCAGATAGTCCTTCAACGGATTCTTCTTGATCAGCCCCTTTCCACGGATCACGGCCACGGCGTCGGCCAGCGCCACGAAGGCGCCGGTGACCGAGGCCGTGCGGGTGCCTCCGTCGGCCTGGATCACATCGCAATCGATCCAGAACGTCCGCTCGCCCAGCTCGTCCATGTCGGTCACAGCCCGCAACGAGCGACCGATCAAGCGCTGGATTTCGAGCGTGCGCCCCCCTTGCTTTCCCTTGGAGGCTTCGCGCTGGACCCGCTCCGGCGTGGCGCGCGGGAGCATGGCGTACTCGGCCGTCACCCAGCCTCGGTTCTGGCCCCTGAGAAAGGGGGGGACTTTTTCCTCGACCGACACGGTGCAGATCACCTTGGTCTCGCCCATTTCGAACAGCACGGAGCCTTCCGCGTGCTTGATGAAGTTGCGGGTGATCTTCACCGGACGGAGTTCATCCCGCCGGCGACCGTCGACTCGCAGCAAGGCCGATCCGCTCATGGCGCCATTATACCTGCCATCCCGTAAGGGCGCAATTCACGCGCATGCTTTGATTGACTCGCTCAAGAAGCCGATGCTAGAGTGACCGCACTCATGCTCGATCTGCGCCTGATCAGAGAGCAGCCCGATGAGGTTCGCGCCCGCCTCGGCCCCCGCGGGCAGGACATCGACTGGGAGGGGCTCCGCAAGGGGGACCAGGAACGGCGCGAATTGCTCGCCACGGTCGAAGAACTCCGCCACCAACGCAAGACCGCCTCGGATCGGATCGCACAACTCAAGCGGGAGAAGCAGCCGGCGGACGCGCTCACGCAAGAGACGAAGGATGTCGGGGACCGCATCAAGGCGCTGGAAAATTCATTGCGCGACTCCGAAGAGCGGCTGAACGCCATCGCGCTCAGGATTCCCAACATTCCGCACCAGTCCGTACCGGCCGGTACGGATGCCGCCGCCAATCGAGAGGTGCGACAGTGGGGCGCTCCCCCCACGTTCGCGTTTCCCGCCAAACCGCACTGGGACATTGGCGAAGCGCTGGGCATCCTGGACTTCGAGCGGGCGGCGCGCATGACCGGCGCCCGGTTCGCCGTTTCGAGCGGGGCGGGCGCGCGCCTGGAACGCGCGCTGATCAATTTCATGCTGGATTTGCATACCACCGCCCATGGATACCGGGAGGTCCTCCCGCCCTTCCTGGTGAACCGGGCCAGCATGACCGGGACCGGCCAGTTGCCGAAGTTCGAGGACGATCTCTTTCGCCTCCGCGACGACGATTACTTCCTGATTCCGACGGCCGAGGTGCCGCTGACCAACCTGCACCGCGAAGAAACCCTGGCCGAGGATGTCCTCCCCCTCAGGTACACCGCCTACACACCCTGCTTCCGGCGCGAGGCCGGCTCCTATGGGAAAGACACCCGCGGCCTCATCAGGCAGCACCAGTTCAACAAGGTGGAACTGGTGATCGTCAGCGCCGCCGACGGCTCCTACGACGAACTGGAGCGTCTCACGGGCCACGCCGAGGAAGTCCTGAAACGGCTGCATCTGCACCATCGCGTGGTGGCGCTGTGCACCGGCGACCTGGGCTTTTCCTCGGCCAAGACCTATGACATCGAGGTGTGGCTTCCTTCGCAAGGAACCTTCCGCGAGATCTCGTCGTGCAGCAACTGCGAGACCTTTCAAGCGCGCCGCGCGGGCATCCGATACAAGCGAAAAGACGGCAAAACAGACTTTGCGCATACGCTGAACGGGTCGGGGCTGGCCGTCGGGCGAACGTTCCTGGCCATTCTCGAGAACTACCAGCAGGCGGATGGGTCCGTCGTCATCCCTGAAGCGCTCAAGCCGTATATGGGCGGGCTGGAGAGGATCGCGAAGGGGGCGCGCTAGGTTGGTGTTGGTATGGAGG
>Ga0335085_10003017_pt1 | contig 30097 bp, 32 predicted proteins | sample Lox_Sample_45_FD_206712 | JGI IMG/M metagenome (GOLD analysis project Ga0335085, IMG submission 206712) | Soil microbial communities from Loxahatchee National Wildlife Refuge, Florida, United States - Lox_Sample_4.5 | ecosystem: Environmental > Terrestrial > Soil > Wetlands | place: USA... | reverse complement strand
CACGTCAGACATGGCAGAGGCGCACCGCAAAGTAGTGCGGATGGCCTTCGCAAAGGTCAACTGATTTCCGACTGATTTCAAAATGCCGCAAGTTGTTGAAAAGATGGTGAGCGCGGAAGGAATCGAACCTTCAACCTACTGATTAAGAGTTGTCGCACCTCAGCAGGTCAATTAGCGACTATCACCATCTGAAATCAACTACTTGCCCACAACCTAGCCCGCACGGAAGCACTTTGACGGAGTAGCGAAAAAGCCCATATTGGCGCACATGGGCTCGAAGCGTACGGCACATTCTGCGGCACACCTGATTACTGAGCTACCGCCGTGAAAGAACCCGGTTATGGGTAACTGATTGAAAATACGCGATGCGGGTGGCTCCCAAAAGCGTGTTATCGCTTGGCACGGATTCGTGGACCATGATTGGACCACGATTCTTGATGTATATTGCGTCTGCCGCGGTTGGCGCATTCCCAATTGTCTAACAAATTTGGGTTCCACTATCCGGCCTGTCGACCATCTTGGAATCAGTTCACATTTGAACGGCAGTCCGAGACCAGAGGTTCGGCATGTCATCAGGAGATTACCGATCACTTGCGATTGGACGCAGCAGACCTTAGATCCGTGGCTTCTTTCCGAAACGCATCAACATTCTGTGGAATTACGGATAGGGATTCGTTGCAGGTTTCGTCTTGGGCTTCACATGCCAAGGCATTCCGTTGACTTTGTATCGCGGCAACCTCCCTCGCATCTACAGGGCTTAGGAGTGATTGGTCACAGTATCCTTCGTCTGCCTTACAAGCGAGCAGGTTCCTCTGATACTCAATTGTGGCCACCTCCTTCACTTCGGTGGAGGTGAGCATGGACTTGTCACATAACTCAGGCTCGGTCTGACATCTGAGCAGATTGTGATTTCGTTCAGACTGATGAACCTTTGTGGCCTCTGCAGCGCTTAGCAAATCGTAGTTGCAGGAACTCTCGCCAGTCTCACAATTGAGTCGGTTTTGTTCTTTCTGGATTTGCACGACTGTTGACTCTTCTGCCGGGGTAAGGAGAGCTTGGTTGCACACTCCGATCGTTGTTTCACACGCAAGTGCATTGCGGCGCTGTTCCGACGCCGCAACGTCCTTTGATTCATCGGGACTCAGCGCCGAATGGTCACATTCACCATTCCCGCTCAGGCACACCCACAGATTCTGATCATGCTGGAGTTTAGCGATTTCCCGCGCCTGCTCACTTGTGAGCAGTGAGTGGTTGCAGGTCCCAAATCCGTCCAAACAGTCGCGGAGGTTTTGAGTCCGGTTACTGGCTGTCGGTGATGTCTGTGCGGACGCCGTACAGAGAAGGACTCCGAATAACAAAAAAGTCACTAGAGCGCGCAACATGCCACATCCTTTCGAGTTTGGGAAATCGTTGTTTGCTATGTGTGCCTCGGAAGCCCGCAGAAGAGGTTGTAGAGCCAAGCAAACAGAAGCCCTGTAAGGGCGCCATCCACGAGTCCGTCCACTGTGCCCACCAAGATCCCCGCTATACGCGACGTATGGAACCAGGGATAGACAGAACTCATCATTTGTAGAAAGCTCGATCCGTAATCTGGGCGAGCGTGGTTGATCAACGAAATCAAGAGAATGGCTCCGCCCTAATGGAGCCCTCCCGCAAGCATCGTAGCTTTAAGTGAAAGTTTCATTCTGGTCTCCTTTCGAGTGGCAGCCCAAGCCAACAGAAGCCTGTACTCAGTTCTTTTTCAATTCAGCGTGCAGTATTGCGGCAGTGGCGCCTGAGTTAGCGGCTACCTCGACCTTTTGCAGCCTGGGTTGGGGACGCTGCCACAGAATCCGTGAGTCGGGTGCGGCATTCGGAAACGCCTTCGTCGACTGTTGCCCTGTGGGTTCAAGGACGATATCGACCCGACGGTTGTACGCGAGCCACGTAACCTCGGGTCTCTTCGTCATCCATTTGTCGGGCTTCTCTGTGTCTGCGACCTGCAGCTTGAGAACATCTCTTTTGCCTAATTCTTCATTCTTCCCGTCGGCCCGAATTCGAATCTCATTCGCTGGAATGCCCTGCGACATGAGATAGTTCTTAGCGAGTTCGGCCCTCCTTTCGCTGAGCTTCATGTTGTATTTCTTCGACCCACGAACGTCGGCGTGTCCAATTATGAGCAGACTCGCATGGTCGTTGTCGTACTGCTCGTGCAGCTTGAATCGATTGGCTGCGTTCGCGAGCACCGCACGCTCACTTGCCACTAAGCCAACCTTCGGGTGATGTGCTGTCGGATAGTTTGTCGGGTAAAAGAGACTGGCAAGTGTCACCGAGGGCGCTGGATCAATCGAACCGACGATGTGGAGGGCAGCGGTCCGAGTAGTCGTTCCGTCGCAGGCGTTCGATGCGGCCAGCGTATAATCAACGGTCTCATTGATCGGGCCAGCACCTGTCTGTCTCGGTTGGGCTTCGACTTTCTTGCTTCCTGTCAAACTTTCGGTTCCGAACGGCGTTAACTTCACTTGGTTAGCGTTCGATGTTGTCCAAGTCAATGTCGATGGTTCGTTTTGTACGACCTTGTCACCAATCTTGTGGTAGTGCACCTCGGGCTGGCTTAAGATCAGGCTGGCAGTCGGCTGAGCATTGACATTCACGGTCACTGATTGCGTCGCTTCACCACCCGGACCCTTTGCGATCAGCTCGTACGTCGTGGTTTTCGTAGGGTTAACCGTGCGGTTTCCTGTTTCGGTCACGCTTCCAAGATTGGTTATGGAAACGGCCGCTGCATTGGCAGCTTTCCAGTCGAGTTGAGCGGGTTGTCCACAACCCAGTGTGGCTGAATGCGCCGCGAGTTGTGCTGTCACTGGGGCAATCGGTACAAGTGCACTGGCGACTCCTGCATGGAATCGCGGCTGAGGTCCCAACGTCTCGCCTTGAGGCCATTCCTTCGTTTTGATCTTGCCATTCTGGTCGAGGTTCACAATCACCCGCTGACCTGCCTTGACATTCACCGGGCCCGACCACATTGCGTTTCCTTTGCGCATGACATCAACCTGGTACGTACCCGGCTTTACGAGGAGGCGCTGATGCCAAATCCAATTCCAATCGAACTCATCCACGTGGCCGACAAAGTAGTCTGGAGTCGTTCCGTTGAGAAGGACCGCAGCGCGTGGATGCCCTTTGAATTCGATGTCTGCGAAAGGTCCCGATACCTCATCTCCCGACTTTTGCAAAGATACGCTGAGATCCGTAGTGGTTCTGGGATCAATATGCACCTGGCGCGTATCTGAGGTGTATCCGTAATTGTGCACACTGACTTCGTGGGGGCCAGGCGACAAAACAATCGATTGGCTGCCATCCCGAATGGCCTTTCCATCGACGAAGACATAAGCCTGCTTTGGGCTCACATGAATCTTCAATTTGCCGGTTACATCATTTTGCGCCGATGCCGGCTGGGTGGTCAGTGAGAAGACGAGGAAACCTAGAAGCGCGAAACAAGCATGATGTCTTGCGAACGTCATTGGAATTTCTCCTTGTCTGAATCTTTGCAGAAGGTCTAAATAGAAGCGGTTGTCGATCCTGATAGCGCGGAGCCGGAGGATAACAGCGATGCGAAGTCTCTAATTCGAATTCGATGGTGTCACGACTGCAATTCAACAGCCGCCTCAAACACGTTAGATTCCGTCCGTTCAGTTTCTCGTTGTATCGCCTCACGATATATATGAATTCTCTCGTCCCCGCCTTGCAGCTCAAAATAGTCGCGCGGTGAGCGCAAGCCAACTCAATGGCACAGAGGGCCATCCCACTAATTAGAGGAGAAGGAAATGGCGCAGACGGAGGCCATATTAGAGGAACAGATCCGTCAACATGCGTACCGTCTCTATGAAGAGCGCGGTTACGAAGAGGGGCACGCCGTTGAGGACTGGTTGCGTGCAGAACGCGACGTTCGGGGTTTCGCATCAAGGACAGGAATGATGGAACCAGATCACCCCTCAAGGAGTGGTGCATCGAACGAAGAATGCGATCGTTTTTAGTCGCCACCGGTTTTTGCCTCATTCGCGCCCACAGAGAAAGCTGGAAACGCCGCAAGCATCGGACACTAAGCGTGACGAGACCGGTACTTTAACCGTCACGTTAGTGCCAGCACTGCCCGACGCAATATTGAAGCAGCCACCCAACTCCTGTACCCGAGCTCGCATACCGGCAATGCCAACTCCCGTGCCTCCAGCAGCACCGCTGAGATTCGTGAGGCGCTCTTTTGAAATTCCGCTGCCGTTATCTGTCACTTCGAGTTTGAGGTGTTCTGCATCGAGCCAAAGCCTAACGCTTGCTATCGACGCTCCCGAATGGCGATGAACATTCGTGAGGCTCTCCTGTAGCACGCGAAACAGAACCAGTTCACAATCGCGAGTCGGCCGCTCAAGCCCTTGGGCTATTTCGCAAGTCACGCCAATGCCGCTTCGTTGCGCAAAGCCTTCAACGAACCATCGCGATGCAGACGCAATGCCTACCTCATCGAGGAGAGGCGGGTGCAGCAGATAAGAAGTGGTGCGTATTTCCGTCAGTGCATCATCGACAAGGGCGTTAACGGCTTCTAGTTGGGGTCTTAAGAGACTGTGTTTACGCTCTGAGAACTCCAGTGACGCAATGGCCATCTTGATTGCTGCCAGTGTTTGCCCTGCGCTGTCATGCAACTCGCGTGCTATGCGCCGACGCTCTTCATCCTGCAAAGTCATTAAGCGGACGGTCAGATGGCGCAACTGTTCCTCTCGTTGTTTGCGCATGTCCGCTTCCGCCTCTAGTTTGTGCAGTGCTTGAGAGAGCGCGATCGTGCGTTCCTCGACTCTCTGCTCCAATTGGTCGCGCGCATCCCTGAGCTCTTGCTCAACACGCTGTCGCTGTACGCCCTCGGCTCTCAGCGCAGCAACGATCTCATTGAGTTGTAGGTGTTTTCGGCGGTTTGTTGCCCCTAAAGCAATCAGAACGGCGCACACGAGGAAGCATCCAACAATGCCATGAATCTCCGAAGGGCGAACAACCAAGAGTGAGTGTCGTGGATCAACAAACCAGTAGAAAATTCCGAGGAAACCTAACGCACTGCTCACAGTCGCCGGAGCAGCGCCGCATACGACCGCGTCGAATGCCACCATCATGTATAACGTGACGTAGAACGCAACGTGCCCGAGAACAGGATCAAGAAGTCCTCGAAGCAAGACGGCCAGCACGGCTGTGGCTAGGGCGATGCTGAAGCGTTCAATTCGACGCTGCTGAGGCAATGGAGAAAAAATCGCCAAAACGCGAGTGAGTGTGAGGCTTCTCATACTGGCGCCACTCCTAAGGCGTTGTGGTTTCTGCTTGTATGGTTTTGATCCCAACGAGGTTAGTCGCCTGAATGACCGAATCTCCTCAAACGCTCGCTTCAAGCATTTAGTACGATTTCAATTCATCAGGGCTAGTTGTGGATCAGCAGCGAAGAACGGAAGGATGTTCAGAATCCAAGGATTCGGGAAGGAACGGCCTTTCAACACGCGGTCGGAATGCGAAGGCGGCGGCGACGGCCACACAACGCACCAGCAGATGCATCGCCGCTAGAAACAAAATCAGGCAGACGAATAGTTTGGTTTTTAGTGAGAGTAGCGCGGTAACAGGTCCATGTACGGCGGAATATGGGCCCTGCACGGCGGGAAAAAACAACAGAGCGACGGTACACAGAATCGCGATGAGTGCGACTTCGCAGCTGAGTTGTCTGGACAATTTCTGTCTAGCTCCTCCCTGTCAGGAGGACTTGTACGCCTAAAACGAACAGATTCATAGTTGGTGTCAAAAGGTTGCCCCACGAGCGTCAGTTTTCGCCTACCTGACAGCCCATAAGCGACGAGCCTATTGTCGTCTTATTCCAGCAACGCACAAAACCTGAAAATGAAACACGCCTGGGATGGAACTCAGCCCGCTTGGTTAAGACGCGCAATTAGATTTCGCACACTCTTCGCGAGATCCACAAGTTCGCCCTCTCCGCGCAGTTCAAACTCGATCTGATAGTTGCCCGAGGCTGCATGATCCACTGCGTTTCTCAGTTCCACCAAGGGCTTCACAACTTGGCGTGGGATTACGAAACTGACCCAGACACTGAACAATAAAGTTAGGGCCGACACAATGCTCAACACCCACTCTGCGCGATAAAGAAGCCGTCGAGCTTCGCTGTGGTCTTGCTGGACGCGAGCCCAGCCGCGCCTTTCCAACTCGGAGGCAACATCCAGGACCTGCTGGCTGGAAGCCTGCAGAGCGGGCGCGACCCGCTGCAAAGTGGGATCCCCCGCTTCAACAGTGCTCACGATCTTCGTATCGAATGAGCCGACTTGGCTGCGGAGGTCATCTACCAAGCGCACGCGGGTCTTGCGATGTGCCTGCTGCAACAGATCATTGAGGTCCTTCTCATAGGCTCGTACGACTTCCTGAACTCGCTCGAGAGCTGTACTCCCAGGCGTTTCGGCCAGGGATACAGCCGCGTCAAATTGTTGTTCGTACCGATCCACATTTCGCAGTCCCTCTTGCGCGGGATCCTGCTCCGGAGCGAGCCCACGAATTCGGCCAAATATCGTTTTCAACCGGGACAGTGATTCCTTATTCGCCTGAAGGTATTGAGTATCCCGGAGGAGAAAATAGCTTCGTTCCGCTCGGCGCGCGTCCAGCATCTCTACCGATGCTTGTTCGGCCAGCGCGGCCACGGGCGCATCGACATTGACAATGCGGTCCACGATCACGCCCATCTCAAACAAGTAGTAGACCGCGAGAAAGATGACTGGGACGAGAACCAGTCTCACGACGGCGAGGCTAATTGCCACTCTACGTCGAAGCGAACTGGCAGGTGCAAAAATCTTAAACGACTTGCGGAGTGTCAATTCCACGACCACCTCATTTCGGTTATTTCGCGAATATAGCCATCAAAGAGTACCCATACCCTATATCCCGCAAGATTGCGACAAACAATTACAGGTCAATGCTGCGCTGCCTGAATTGTGAGTCGAGAGGTGAAAGTGCCACGCGCGTATGGCTCCTTACTAGTAGAGTTCCATTAGAGGAAGCAATGCACGAAGCCAACAAAAAAGCCTGACGAGTCATGGAGTGAGACATCTCCGAAATGTCGAACACGTTCTTAACCGTTAAGGCTGTTGCCTGGTGCAAGAGATATCGTAGTCTTCGCTCTGCCCGTGAGACCTTCTTCAAACTGGGCCACTTCACAGCCTGTGGAGGAGTGCTATGTACGCAAAATGGATGACGTTCGTCGTGACAATAGTTCTCATCGGCACAGGGAGTCTTTTTGCTCAACAAAAGCAATCAACGATGGCCGGGCAGAAAGTGGACAAGTCTGCCGACCGAAGCTTCATTGCAAGCGCCGCAGAGGCCAATCTGGGAGAGATCGATATGGCGAAGATGGTAGGCCAGAAGTCCACGGATCCCGCGGTGAAAGATTTTGCGAACCGGATGGTTACAGATCACACCCAGGCTAGCCAGAAACTGGCGAGCGTGGCCGAGATGAATGGTGTCAAACTGCCCACGGAGGTGAGTGCGAACGAACGTAATCAGAAGAGCGAGCTCGAGAAGCTGTCAGGCGCTCAACTCAACGATGCCTACCTCCGGGACGAACTAAAAGGCCACAAGGAGACCATTTCTGCTTTTGAAAGCGAGATTGAACACGGCCAAAATCAGGAGGTAATAAATTATGCACAGCAAACGCTTCCGACGCTGCAGGACCACATCAGAATCGCTGAGGATGTCGCTGGAAAGCTGGGAACTTCAGGCAAAGCTGGCCTGAGCGACGAAGCGAAGGCGATCACTGCGAAGTAGCAAAGTTATAGTGTCCGTTGGAATCGCCACTGTCTGGCAGACTGTGTCGCTAGTGGACGAATAAACCGCATAGTGTTGCACTCGTGTTTGACAGTGGCATTTGCTCCCTTCACCCTTGCGTTGGTTGTACGGCCTGAACGGTATTACAAAAGGTTTCGCCCGTTTGCTGCTGAGACGTTGCACCGGAGAGAAGGTGCATAATGCGACCACGGAGGCCAAGGTGAAAAACTTCGTGGCCGGAATTGTCGCGACACTGATCGTCTTCACATTTGGGGGCTGGCTTTACCTCAGACTCGGCTATGCGGACCTGCGAGCGAATCTTCCACCTTCTTGGCTCGAATCTGAGGTCGCCACCGGTGCCGTGAATGCTTCAGCCGCACGCCATGCGCTATCTCAACCGAATCCGATCGCGCCCACCGAGTCAAACCTGCTCGATGGCGCACGGTTGTATCGCGACAAGTGTGCCGACTGCCACGGCCGACCTGACAATCCGGTGAGTGATTACGGGGCGTCCTTCAACCCACGAGCACCGCAGTTGATGCAGGCGCATCGAAGCTTGCCAGAAAACCTGGATTTCTACCTCATCAAGAACGGAGTGCGCCGATCCGCCATGCCAGCCTGGGGCAATATCATGACCGATAGTGAGGCCTGGCAAGTTGTCACTTTTCTCCATCACTTGGACAATCTCCCGCCCTCGGTCCAGCAGGAACTCCATCGGCCCGCCGGCAGTAATCCTTGAGCCGCTGTCATGAAGAATCGGCAGGGGCCGAGCGCATATTTGAGACCTTCGTTCCGATGAAGTGGTCTGAATACCGACACGTCACCGACTTGCCCTTCAGTGAGTTGCTTTACGCAAACTTGAGATAACTGCCATTGGTGACAAATCCAGTTGAAGACTCACAGAAGTTTGGAAGGGAATGGTGCGCAACGGCTGTTAGCAACAATTGGGCGCGTTCTACGGTAGTCCGGTCGTTTGTACCGACCATCTCTGATCGTGATAGACAAGGTACGCGAAGCCTTCGACAGGATTGTCTAGCCCGCGCTTTACCTTGGGATAGTAGGCCTGTATTACTGGGTCTAGCGCCCACGGTTCCACATCGCGGAGCTTATATGAATATGTCACTTTGCCGAACGTATCGACCTCGCCTTTCTGAATGGAAATATCTTCAATTGTGATCAGATATGGCGCTGCATAGCACAGTCGTTGATTTCGGCGATCGTAAGATCCAATACCTTTCTTCGTCAGCACAAAAACCATCTTGGAGCGTATCGTTGTTTCGGCTACAACGCCCAAGTGAGAGAGCCTGCTGAATAAAGGAATGGTAGGTCGAGCATCAGTGGGAAATGATCCAAAAACAAAGGCACAGCCTTTCAGTCCTCAGGGTTGAGTCCAATAGTTCGCTTATTTCGCTTGAACGTGGTGGCTTGGCTTTCTTGGAGTCATCGCGTGCGGGCAATTGGCGATCTCTACCTATTTGTTGCCGCTGACAACTTCCCAAGAAAGCCAGCGATAGAAAAACGAGCACCAAAGTTAAGTGCGAAAATATGTATTGCAACTTGAACTCCGTAAAATCGGCCGGTAGCCTGCAAGGATCTGCCACCGTCCCGAAAGGAAATGGCGATTCGGCCAGTAGGTTAGCATCGCAAGTCTACTGACGTTAATCGGGTTAACACTCGTCGACCTGTAGCTGTCTAGAACCAGTCACTACGGTACGCTACCCACCAAGCAACGACGATGATTGGAATGGTGGCGGCAAGAGCCCACCAGGTCGGTAAGAAGAAATCGGCCAGTAGTCCCAATATCAGGAAAATCAACCAGAAAATCTTCCGCTGCATTTTGACGATTCTACGGCAGATTCGCACCCAGATCTTCTGCTGGCAAAGGCGGGCCGGCTTCTACACTGCAGCTTGATTGGCGACAAATCCGATTTCGACCTATTTTGTTTGAATTCCCTCTGTTAGTGTATGTTCCGACAAAGGAACTCGAGCATCGTTACTCATGCCGGGCAAAGGAGCGGTGCAGAACAAGGCCATGCCTTCTGAAAAGGAAGTCCTTTGCGCAAGATGCAAACACCCGCAAGGCGACCATGCGACTGGGAAATGCACTGGATTAGGCCGTGACAAGGATGGAAATCCCAATTGCGTTTGCGAGGGTTTCTTGTTCGATATGGGCACAGCTCATGGCGCCATCGTTAGTCGTCAGTGAGTGATGAATTATCTCGAGCCGTCGTCAGGTGGTTGACCCAATAGTCCTAAGACGGACTGGGACATTGTCCGAGCGTCATCAGCAAAAGCTAGACGGGCGAGCTATAATCATCATGTGACACTTCGATGATCTTGACCCGAATCGGATGGGAACTGGCTGTTCTCGCTGTCTTGGCCGTCCTGTGCGTAGCGGTCATTTTCTTCTTTCCGGCGATCCAAGGTCCGTATTCTGCAGTTAACGGCCCCGTTACTGCGCTTCAATCTGCTCGATCAGCGGCGCGCGTGCGGGTAGGCATTGTCCTGGCGGCGTTTAGACTCGTTGGCAATTTCCAGACTCCGCCGCTTGCCTGGGTCGACTCTTCGACAATCGGGAGTCTCGAGCCTCAGGCGCATAGCTGTAGTGATTGCGCCACCATCCTCCGCTGTTAATTGTCCTCTCGCAATATCTCTGAGAAAAAGCCCTCGGCATGACTCACAGAAGTTCGTGCGTCGCTCATAGCGATGCACGGCTTTGCACAAACAAATGTTGGCCAGAGTGTGTACTCCCGCCAACATGAACTCGCGCTTACTTCGCAAACGGAGGATTCAAATGACAACAGGACAATTGAAGGTATCGACTTTCCTGCTGGCCGTTGTGGCACTGCTGTCGACCGCAGGGTGCAACAAGAAGGTCGCCAAAGCAACGCCCCCGACACCACCGCCGCCGCCCGCGGCACCAACGGCAACCCTTGCCGCCAGCCCCAATGTAATTCAACGCGGCCAAACGACAGTACTCTCGTGGCAAACGTCAAATTCCACCGAGATCACAATCGCTGGCCTAGGTGCTGTGCCCGCATCAGGCTCCAGGTCTGTGACGCCGGATGCGTCCACGACCTACACACTGCAGGCAAAGGGTCCTGGAGGCACTCAGGACGCCTCAGCACGCGTCACAGTGAATCCGAGGATAGTGAGCGCTGCACCTTCAGCGACCGACGCCGATTTGTTTAGCAAAAACGTCAAGGACGTCTTCTTCGATTACGACAAATCCACCATCCGTCCGAATGAAGTGTCTGCGACACAAGGAGACGCTTCTTTTCTCCAGCAGCATCCGAGCATCAAGATTCTAGTCGAGGGCCACTGTGACGACCGCGGATCCGATGAGTACAACATTGCCCTTGGGACCAGCCGAGCAGAGTCAGTGAGGCAGTCCCTTTTACAACAGGGCATCTCCGCAGATCGCATTAAGACGATCAGCTACGGAAAGGAAAGGCCATTGTGCACTCAGGAGAATGAGCAATGTTGGCAGCAGAATCGGGTAGGTCACTTCGCCATTGCGCAGTGAGCGCTTTGAAAGGCGGCTCGGTTGGAACGAGCCGCCTGCCCCTCGAGTGTTGCTGTACTTAGCTCCATCTCGAGTGGTTGTTCTTTTCACTTAGAGGTGCGCCATGGCCCGCTGGATCAGAGATAAGTTGACGGCTGTTGGGAAAAGATTGAACTTACGCCCGTACCTTGCCCGAGAGCCGGTCATGCTGGCCGTTCTTTCTGCACTCGCACTGGTGTTCTTCTTGGCTGTCACTGGGTTGTCCCACGTCTATCGGACCCAACAGGAGGCTTTGGGGAGTCGGTGGTTTGCACGCGGTAGTACGGAACTTAACGCCGGCCACTTTGACGGCGCAGTCAGCGACTTTCGTGCGGCGCTGCTCTACTCTCGTGACAACTACTCCTACCAATTCAATCTAGCGGAGGCTTTAGTTGGGCTGAAGCGGACCACTGAGGCGCAGGCCTACCTAATCAATCTGTGGGGTCGCCAGCCAGAAAATGGATTCGTGAACCGAGAACTGGCGCGCATCTGGGCTCAAGATGGGGAGACAGACAAGACGCTCCGTTACTACCACAATGCGATCTATGCCACCTGGCCCGACGATCAGGAGGAAGAGCGCCGCCAAACGCGCATTGAACTGATCAACTACCTCTTGAAGATTAATGCCAAAACCCAAGCCCAATCTGAATTGATCGCTCTCGCTGCGAATCTTGGCAACCACCCGTCGGAGCAGGCACAGGTTGGAGACCTCTTTGTCCGAGCGAAGGACTATGAAGACGCACTCAATGCATTTCAGATGGTCTTGAAATCGGATCGCCATAATGTCGACGCGATGGTGGGCGCAGGACTGGCCGCCTTTGACCTTGGTCGCTACGCGCTTGCCGAGCGGTATTTGAAGGCAGCGGTCACTGTTAATCCGCACGACGTAGAAAGCGCTACACGACTCAAGACCGCTGAACTGGTCCTTCGCATGAATCCCTTTCAACGTGGGCTTTCGGGCACTCAGAAGAATCAGATTGTAGTCGACGCCTTTGCCGCGGCCGGTCGGCGGCTCCAGTCTTGCAACATGCAGAATGCCTCGCTTGCCGCGGAAGCTGCACAACCGAGTCTGGCCGAGACCTGGAAAGGTATGAAACCCCGTATCAGCCCATGGGGGCTTCGGCGCGACCCCGACTTGGCAGAAACGGCAATGGACTTGGTGTTCCGGATTGAACGTGAAACCGGTGCATCCTGTGGAACACCGAGTGACACAGATACTGCTCTGCTCCTGATAGCGAAATCACATGAGGGTAGCTGACGTGGAGCAACTAGCCAATTCGCAAAACGAAATGCTGTCGGATGAAAAGCGCCTACCCGTAGGCTCAGCTAGTGAACATTCTTCCAAAAGAGAAGGCGTTGCTTTATCTAGAGGCTGGAATTGGGCGAAAAAGATCTCGATTGTGATCGGGATTGCCCTGCTGATGATCCTGTCCTACGCGGTCGGACGGCGGCATAGTGCGCAACATGCGACGGCGAGTGCGACCTCGGGACGCGTGCTCTACTGGGTGGATCCGATGCATCCCGACTTCAAGTCGGACCATCCCGGTATTGCTCCCGATTGCGGTATGCAACTGGAGCCGGTCTATACGGAGGCGGCTGAATCCTCCGCGGAATCGCCGCTGCGACCCGGAATCGGCATCGACCAGCAAAAACAACAGGTGTATGGCATCCGAATCGCGGCTGCGGAAAAGGCGGCGGGAAAACAGAAGCTTCGTCTCCTTGGCCGCGTGGTTCCGGAAGACGGGCGAGTGTATCGCGTCAACGCAGGTTCGGAGGGCTACATTCGCGAAACTTATAACGATTCAGTCGGAGAGTTGGTCAAGAAAGACCAGAAACTGGCAACCTCGTTTGGACCGGACTACTTGCCTGTGGCTTCCGGGTTTCTGGCTGCGACTGTGGGCGTGGCAGGACCTCGGCTTGAGGGGTATCACACCGCACCACGCGCGGGCGCTGTCCGCGCGCAAGGATACAGCAGCCTTCGGGGTTATAGGGATCGCCTGCACGATCTCGGCATGAGCGACGAGCAACTGAAAGAGATCGCCAAAACCCGCACGCTTCCTGAGGGCATTGACATTGTCTCACCCGTCGACGGTTTCATTCTCGCGCGAAACATTACACCTGGCCAGCATTACGATCGCGGACTAGAGTTCTACCGCATCGCCGATCTGAGTCATGTCTGGATCTTCGCGGACATTTTTGGCGCCGAAGCCGAACATTTCCGCCCCGGCACCGTCGCTCGCGTCACGTTGTCTGACGAGCGCCAAGCCTTTGTGGCTCGCGTGAGCGGCGTTTTGCCGCAGGTCGATGCCGAGACGCGCACTTTGAAACTCCGCTTGGACGCAGATAACCCCGGCTTTGCGCTTCGCCCTGACATGTTCGTGGATGTCGAATTGACAGTAACGATACCGGCCGAACTAACGGTTCCGGCGGATGCCCTGATTGATTCAGGACGCGAGCAGTACGTGTTCGTCGAGCGCAGCAACGGAGTGTTTGAGCCCCGCCAGGTGCAAACCGGGTTGCGATTCGACGATCGCGTCGAAATCGTGCATGGGTTGGCGGAGGGTGAACGTGTGGTCAGGGAGGCAACGTTCATGGTGGATTCGGAGAGTCGGTTGAATTTTGCCGCTCAGTCGCCGGCTGAGCAATTGCATTCAATGAAACGTACTCACTCCATTTCCGATGGCCCTGAAATCAGGCCGTCACAACATCGGTAGAAAGGGCCATGAATCTAGCGTTTAAGCTTGAGCGCGAAACCGTCGCATCGTGCGAAATGCCGAGTCGAACAGTTATTACTCTGCTCCTGAAAGCCAAATTACATGAGAGGAGCTGACGTGCAGCAGCCAGCTAATCTGCAAAACGAAACGCTGTTGGATGAAAGGCCACTGCCCGTCGCCTCGGCTCCCGAACACCCTTCAAAAACTCTGCTGCGAACAATATTTCGAGAAGAACGCTTATTTCTTGTGTTGTCGGTATTCATCGGAATCTTCTCCGGGCTCGCGGTTGTTTGTTTTCGCTTTGCGATTGACTGGTGCCGGATTTACTTGTTGGGCTCCGGAGTCACACTGACGCCCTTGCGCCTCATTCTGGCACCCACCCTGGCTGGCCTGGTCATTGCTGTGCTGGTGATTCATTTCTTTCCCCTCACCCGAGGCAGCGGAGTGAATCAGACCAAAGCGGCACTCTACATCTACAACGGTCACATTCCGATTCGTACGGCGATCGGTAAGTTCATCACGGCCGCGTTAGCCATTGGATCTGGGCACTCGTTGGGCCCTGAAGATCCATCTCTGCAGATCGGCGCCGCTTTAGCGTCCGCGCTTGGCAGGCGTATGCGTTTGTCGCGCGATCGTATGCGCCTCATCGCGCCTGTGGGCGCCGCTGCAGGCCTCGCGGCTGCTTTTAACGCGCCGATATCGGCTGTTCTCTTCGTGATTGAAGAGGTGATCGGACGCTGGACGGCAGGGATTCTTGGCTCTGTGGTGCTGTCCGCCGTCTCCAGCGTTGTCGTCATGCGTTGGTTCTTGGGGTCCGAGTCTCTTTTTCGAATTCCTCCGGTGGAAATGGTCCGGCCGTCGGAACTGATCGCCTACTCCATCCTGGGAGTTCTGGGAGGATTGGCGTCCGTCGCTTTTTCAAGCAGCATTGCCACATTGAGGCCACGCTGCAAGGTGCTCCCTCGCTGGACGCAGTACTTTCAGCCCGCGCTCGCAGGCCTTTTGATTGGGTTAATTGCGGTTCTGGGAGCACCGCAGGTAATGGGCGCTGGGTACCAATTTATCGATGAGGCGATGCACGGAAGGTTTACCTGGCAAATGTTGGCTGTGCTCGCCGGGCTCAAAATTGTCGCAACATTACTGTCGTTCGTCAGCGGCACTCCAGGTGGCATGTTCGCACCCACGTTGTTTATCGGGGCAATGTTGGGAGCTGCGGTAGGGGGTGCCGAGCACGCATTGCTCCCACACTTGAGCATTTCACCGGGCACGTACGCCCTCGTGGGTATGGGTGTCCTATTCGCGGGTTTTCTGCGCGCACCAATGACCTCGGTGTTTATGGTGCTTGAAGTCAGTGGCAATTACTCGATCATTGTGCCCGTTATTGTGGCCAACACCTTCGCCTACGTGATCTCACGAGCACTTCAGCCGACAGCCATTTTCGATGTGCTGACCCGTGAGGACGGCTTGGAATTGCCTTCCATGGAGGAACAGCGGGAAGAAGGAATATTGCGGGTCGAGGATGCGATGAGGCCGCTTGAGGACCCTGTGCTCGATGCACGGGAAACCGTTGATCATGTGCTGCAATTGTCAGAGAAAGCATCGACCGATGTTCTGCTTGTGCGCTTGAATCCGTCCGGTTGGACTAGCGTTACGAAGCAAGATCTCCACCGGATGTCTGGCGAGGGCAAAGGAGGCTTCACCCTAGGGTCGCTGGTTGCAGTGCGCCACATTCCTTATGTGCACCCAGACCACTCTTTAGACGTGGCGCTTCGTTATGTCGACCGTTGGCCGCTGGTCCCGGTCGTGAGTCGCGCCAACTTCGGAAAACTGGAAGGTGTGATTTCTCAGCGTGACGTGCTCCAGCGCTACCGCGATTTCGGAGAGGGATGATGATGCTACAAATCAACTACCCAGCGATCCGGAGGGTACGGGTCAGAGAGATTGCGTTGGCCGCAGCGGCCTCGATTCTAGTGTCGATCCTTACTGCGGTACTTTTTCCCAGGGTGGCCGATTCCCACAAGTCGCACCTCTTATTTGCAGCGGCGTCAGGGGTGCTCGGATTGATTTTGCCGTCTTTCAGATCTCGCCTTGTCGGAATAGATGCGGGTATGGTCTTCGTCTTCTGCTGTTTTGAACCGAACGGTCGGATACTCCTTCACCAAGAGGCGCCGCCACCGTACTACATCGTTGCCTTGGTATTGGTACTCTTCGTTGCTTATTTCCTGAGATCGAACCGGAGGCCAGAATCGCGCTACCGAGAGGAATCATGAGCTGGCTCGAACGTCGAATGATTGTGATCTCGAACCGGCTTCCCGTCACGATCGAGGAAAGCAAGAAGGGCTTCCGGCTGGACGCGAGTTCTGGAGGCCTAGTGACTGCCCTTCGTCCCCTCCTTAATGATTGTGCTGGCGTTTGGGTGGGCTGGACCGGCACCGACTGCTCACCGGCCATCGAATTGCTCCTGGAAGAACACTCGCGGTCAGGCAATTTCGTTCTGAAACCAGTCTTTATGAGCGCCGAAGAGAGATCGCGTTTCTATGTCGGCTTCTCGAACGAGATCCTGTGGCCCCTATTTCATGATTTGCAGTCGCGATGCAACTTCGACCCGACGTATTGGGACACTTATCTGACACTAAACCGGCGCTTCGCCGAGAGCGCTGCGATCGAAACACATTCCGGCAATGTGGTCTGGGTGCATGACTATCATTTGATGTCCGTCGGGGCCTCGCTACGGCAGCTTGGGATCGCAGAACGCCTAACGTACTTTCACCACATCCCCTTCCCGAGTCCTGACATATTCGAAAAACTCCCCTGGCGTAACGAGATTCTGACAGCTCTCTTGGACTATGACGTTTTAGGATTCCAGACCCTGCGAGATCGCCGGAACTTTGTCGCCTGTTTGCGCAAGTTTGTGAAGCATGCAGAGGCAAGAGAATACGGTGAACACTTGATCGTAGACTCGCCGCGACGCACAACCTTCGTGGGCGCCTTTCCTATCGGTATTGACTACGAAGAGTTTGCTCACGGGGCATTAGATCGGGAGGTCGCCACAAGAACAGAGGAAATCAATAAGAGCTTGAACGGATGCCGAATCATTTTAGGCGTCGATCGATTGGACTACACAAAAGGTATCCTCGAGAGACTTGCCGCGTATCGACATTTGCTGGAGTTTCACCCTGAGCTGCATCAACGAGTTGTGCTAATTGAGGTCGTGGTGCCAAGTCGGGAGGATATCCCGAAGTATTGTGAGCTGAAAACACACATTGAACGACAGGTAAGCGAGATCAACGGCCAATACGGCGAGCTAGGCTGGGTTCCTATCCACTACATTCATCGGTCACTCGATCGACCTGAACTCCTCGCCTATTACCGAGCCGCCCACATAGCACTAATCACTCCGCTGAAGGATGGAATGAATCTGGTGGCCAAAGAATATTGCGCCACTCGCGTCGACGATGACGGAGTGCTTATTTTAAGTGAATTTGCTGGCTCGGCATTCCAGCTGAGCCGCGGCGCTCTTCTCGTGAATCCCTATGACACTCGGGCAGTGGCGAAGGCAATCGAGACTGCTTGTGACATGCCGCGATCCGAGCAGAGGAAACGAATGCGGAAACTGAGAGCGCGCATTCGCCACGAGAACATCTTTCATTGGCGCGAAGCCTTTTGGGGGTGCGGTGAGTTTGTGGCGCGGACCGGATCGCAAGCGAAAACGGTCCCACTGGGGAAGAGCACGGAGATGTGGAACGCGGACATGAGGAGAGAACCATGAACAAACTAATGATGACAATAGCATTGCTGCTCAGCGCAGTCGGTGCGGTGGCAGCTCAGAACGATCCGAAGAGCACGCCAACTGCCTCTTGCAGCTTCCAAGACGGAAAACAAATCACGGTTCGGTACAGTAACGACGCATCCACAGGTAGGGATGTCCCGTCGGGGAAAGTCTGGACACCGGGGGGCCAACCGATGTTGCTTTTCACGCAGGTTCCATTGGTTGCCGACAAAACGGACATCCCAATGGGTGCTTACAGCATGTACATCGTGCGCGAAAAGGATGATTGGACTTTGGTTGTGAACAAGAATGTGACCACCGGGAACAAGTACGACAAACATCTCGATGTAGTACGGATGAACATGCTCATGGGCCAACTCAGCGAACCACAGAAGGAATTCACGGTTTTCTTCGGACACACGGACCCACGGCAATGCAATATGCGCATCTACTATGGCAAGAGCGGTACCTGGGCGGAGTTCAAGGAGAAATGACGTGGTAGTTCATGTCGGTCGGCGCATTGGCTCAGAGGACCGGATGAGGCAAAAGCGTATGTGGGGCTTCGGTACAGCCAGCATTTGGCCTACATTTGGAAGAATCTGTTTGATCATCGCGATTCTTTCGGTGGTCACAGTCTTCTTGGCGCCGTCTGGCTTCGGCCCATACAGCGCGGTAAATGGACCCACTACAGTTTTCAAATCAATTCAACACGCAGATGCGGTGAAAGCGGCAGTGTCCCCCGCCGTACTGATGGCTATTCGACATCGTGTTTCGACGATCCACGGCCAAAGGGTCAACAGTTCTTCTACCGCTGGTTCCGAGTGGATTCATGTCCTCGAACGTTACCGCGTACGCCTCTGCTGAACTCTTCCTCCTCTTTGATCTTTGAGGGCCTCGTTTGTCACCTCACTTAACGCGAGGAGGGAATCCGATGAAATGGATCGTGCTTTGTGTCAGCAATGATGCCGCCAGCCTTTTGCTCTACCGATCAATCCTGGAACTGGAAGGCCACTATGCCTTCGCAGTAGCGAATGCTGACGAGGCGGTGAAGGTCAGCGAAGAGACTGCAATCGATTGTGTTGTCGTCGACTGCGCGGACTATGGGATTTCAGTCACGAGGGAGATCGCGAGGGGCCAGCCCGGAATTCCAATACTCTTCGTATCAGATCAATTAGAAGTACAGGTGCAGGTCTATTCCGAAACGGGCATGTTCGTGACCAAGGACGAGGCGATCGGCAAGCTCTCAGCATGCATTTCCGAAATGATAAAACGCACCGCGTATCGATGCGAAGAGGACCCGAGGAGATCCGGCACATCGACGGCTGACTCACGAGCCCTACATTCGGCTTTAGTGAAGTGGCTTTTGCCGTGGTAATGAAGCAAAGAGCAGGCCTTGATCGAGTTGGACCTAGGAAGCCGGCCATCGGAGAAGAATATTGCTGGAAAGGATGGTTCTTCGGGCAACCAATGGGATCATGTCGGTCATCAGGCAGACTAGGTGTAGCTCGAATGCCGCTTGGTCGCAATGTCGGAAAAGGAATAATCGGGACAGTCTGGCTCGCGACGGTTCCCTCGCTTGTCGTACTGTCATCGCTCCTCGTGGCACAAGACGTTCCTTTTCAGTTTTCTGCGACACCATCCGCTCAGCAGTGTTCGATTCGTGCAAGCTCAGCTCAATGTCAAACTCAGCGTTTCGACTCGGACGGATTGCAATGGATCGCTCCAGTGAGCACTTTTGTCATTCTTCCATCTGCGGAAAGCGCAAACTGGAACTTCAGACAACAGCTGCTCCCGGGGATACAAACAAAAGGGTTTCACTTCAATCGCCCGCCTCCTGCCAACTAATCCTTCTCATCTAGCATCGCTAACGCTCCAGCTTGAAACGATCACAGCGCATGTATTACGCGCGTTCTTGACCTTTGGGTCCCACGCTTTCTGCAGTAGTACTTCAGCTGCGTAGAGCATTTAGTCCTTTGAGCGAGATTTGGAGACTGAGATGGAAGATCATTCGCCAAAACAGAAGATTACGTCGAAACACAATCCTGAAAGCTTGGTTGTGAGTTCATGGTCGACGCTGATTCCACTCACCGTGGGGCTCGTTGCCTTTGGTGTGACAGAGGTCATGCATTACTTGCTAGTGCCTGATCTTGGCCGCCTTTGGGAACGGCTGCTGGCAGAAGGGCTCTCTGCAGTTGTGGTTGCGCTGCTGACAGCGGGACTAATACAACAGGCGAACCGGCGACGGGAAGCTGCGCTGTTACGGATACAGGTCATTGCAGAAATGAACCACCACATCCGAAATGCACTCGCCGCCATTTCCCTGTCCACAGACGCGATCCAGAACCAGCAAAGCATTCGAGTGATCTCCCAAAGCGTCGATCGAATCACATGGGCTCTCCGGGAAATACTGCCGAGAAGCCAGCCGTTACCAGAAGAGGATCGACAGCGTCTGCTTTATTTCGAGCTATCGCCCGAGAAGGACCGACAACACGTGATGTAGATCGCTTGACGATGGTAGATATCGTGAGGAAACAAAATGGGTCACAGAGATATAGATATCGAAAGGATCGCCGACAAGCTTACGCGTCGGCATCAGCAAATTCTTGAGTTCTTGAAGCGGCTTGACGATGACACGCAGGAGCTGGACACCGACTCGGTACAAGACATTGGTGACCGTAGTGTCCTCAGCATCTCGAAGGAATCATTGTTTGAGAGGACCAGCCAACAGCGAATTGTATTGCGCATGGTCGAAGCAGCGCTTGGCAGGATCTCTGATGGATCGTTCGGAGTTTGCGCAAGCTGCGGGGATGATATTTCGGTGCGAAGGTTGGAAGCTCTCCCCTGGACACAATACTGCCTTCGATGTCAGGAGGCACTCGAAGACAAGCGGCCCTGCAGCTCATCGACAGCAGCGCCGTTCCCGTCGACGGCATTCACCAGGCATTGGTAAGGCACTCTTCTATCGAGTGTGGAAGTTCGGAAGTGGCACGTCGGAAACGGAGGCCACCATGCCCAAGGAAACAACTGTAGGCTTGGGACAGGCAAAGCAGCCAACGGAACCAAAGGCCCCAATCTCGTCGCAACGTCCGGTAAATCCGTCGAGCTATGTGGGGTCTCCAGCTGTAGGCACTTCGAAGGCCGTCTCGGCCGCGGGGATCTCGTCGAGCGGCCCACCGAATACCCTGCCGGACCGGCGCAGACGGCGATTCGCCTGGAGTTGCATCGCTGCGTTTCTGTTGACTTGGCTCATCGCGTTCTTCCGATTCTTCCTACCTCGCGTGCTTTTTGAACCCGCAACAGTGTTCAAGATCGGCTACCCGGCGGATTACGCGCTAGGAATTGATGAGAAGTGGCTGCAGAAATATCGCATCTGGGTTGATCGAACACCAGACCGGCTGTTCGTCATCTTTGCCCGCTGCACCCATTTGGGTTGCACTCCTGACTGGAAACCGGCCGAGAACAAATTCAAGTGCCCGTGCCACGGCAGCGGATACGACAGTGAAGGGATTAATTTTGAGGGCCCGGCTCCGCGACCAATGGATCGTGCACACATTGAGGTCGCTCCTGATGGGCAGATTCAGGTCAATGTAGCTCGACTCTACTCGTGGCCAAAAGGCCAGCGGGATCAATTTAACGATCAGGGATCATATTTGTCTGCGTGACGGCGCTCTGCCAGCAGATGCGCGTTCAATTGTGGTCGAACTCTGTTGGCGCGAACGGATCAAACAGATTCGAGCATATATCGGTACACGATATACTAAACTCAAAGGTGGTTATGAATGGTTACCGTCAGAAGGAAGGGGATGTTGTGGTATTTGTTTCGAACGCCCATCTATATTTACCGGTGGCACTTGGAGTGGCTCTTTGGAAAACGCCTGCTGCTGTTGGCTCATACTGGACGCCGTACCGGTCTCCGACGCGAAACTGTTTTGGAAGTCGTCGAGTACCGAGGTGAAGGACCTGAGGTTGTCGTAGCAAACGGATTCGGTCCAGATTCTGAATGGCTTCGCAATATTCAGGCGAAGTCTGACGAGGAAGTGACAGTAGGGCCAGAGCATTTCGCGGCCTCCCATCGTTTCCTCGGCGAAGACGAAGCCATGAAGGTCATCGAACAATACGAGCATCGCAACAGGTTGATTACTCCGATCGTTCGTGCCGGCTTTACCTGGCTGCTGGGATGGAGGTATCGTGCAACCGAAAGTGATCGCCGACGGCTGGTCAGGCAAATTCCGCTACTTGCCTTCCGACCGCGGCTTGTTTCAGCAAGATAAGCAAACATGCTTCGGATTGGATAGTATCCGCACTCTCGCGGACGTACTAGTCCTCGTTAAGCAGCGTTGCAAGACCCGAAATCTTCAACAGCAGCTTTTTGGTAAGACCCTGTACCAGCTGTGACACCTGGTTACGCGACATCAGGATTCGTTGGCGCCGAAGGATGATGCGGATTCTGTTCAGCGCGTGGGCCATCGGCCAGTTTTAGAAGCCGCAGAAGGGGCTTGATTGTGAGACCCTGTACGAGAATCGAGAAAACGACTACACCAAAGGTCAAATCGAGTATGCGACTGCGCTCAGGAAAGCTTTTGTCAAGGCTCAGCGCTAGGGCAAGAGCGAGTGCGCCGCGCAGGCCGCCCCAAACGATAACGTGCTGCCAACGTCCAGGGATCTTCTCCCCAAGTAAGCTGCTTGTAGGGACCAATAAGTAGACGGAGAGCGCTCGGCCAACAAGGACCGCCCCGACAGCGCAAAACACCGGCACCCAGGAGTGGACGAGTGCATCGATGTGAACCTCCAGTCCGATCAGCAGGAAAATAAGTGAGTTCATGACGAACGCGAGGTATGCCCAAAAGGATTCAACCGCAGATCTAGATTCCGGACTCATACAATTCTTTGCGCCCAAATTGCCCACAATCAAACCGGCGGCCGCCGTCGCGATGATCCCTGACATGTGCAATTGATACGCGAGAAGATAGCTGCCGTAGGCCACGATTGTGGTCAGCGTGATTTCCACGTCCGGATCATTAATCCCTCCAGTGACCCGGATCGCGATGTAGCCGAGAAGTGCACCGAGAATTGCGCCTCCCAGAACGGCAAAAGCGAACTGGACTATTCCCTGCGTTAAGGCGAGGTGTCCAGCCAAAACTCCGCCCAGCAGGATCTGGAACAAAGCCGCCGCCGTGCCGTCATTTAAAAGGCTCTCGCCTTCGATGATGACCGAGAGGCGTCGGTCCATACGGAGGTCCCTAAATATAGCTATTACCGAGATGGGATCCGTTGCCGAGATGATCGCCCCGAACAAAAGGGCAACTGACACCGGCAGTCCTGTCGACCAATGCACCAGATAGCCTGCAACAAAGGCAGCAACTAAAACGCCGAGATTTGCGAGAAGCAGGAGAGATGCCGAATCATGCTGCAGTTCCCGCAACTGTAGTTTTAGACTTCCCTCAAACACCAGGGCAGGAAGAAAGAGAAACAGGATCACATCCGGAGTCAGCCAGTCTGGGCGCTGGCCGGACACCAGGGGAGAAACATGGGGCAATCGAAGCCAACTCAGAATCAATCCACCTGCGACCAGAGCAACCGTATAAGGAAAGCGAAAACGCTTGGCCACTATTGCAATGACGGAAGCTACGATTAGCAATACCACCAGAAATTCGACTGCCGAGCTTGGCGTAATAGGTTTCATCGACCTTCAGGGAACGGTTCGTTTTCGCCTCTTCAGTCCATCAATGCAAGTGGATTTCAGCGTACAAGTTCTTTGCGCGGCTTACGTTGAGAAACGCCGCCCCTCTCTATTTATCTGCGGGTGCTTCCCGCTCATAGTCAGGGAGCACGATCTTGTCTGAAAAGCCGCGCCCAATAGCAAGATCCGCGATCCAGGGAATTCTCATCAGATTCATAATTTTATTCCGCAAAATCAGTGATAACCGCGAGTGCGGTGCAAAAGACCCAGCAAATCTCAGAGCAGCTTTTTGCTTCTGGGCGACAAATGGCGCGAATAGTTGTTGATATCGAGAAAAAGCCTCCGCGTAGTTACCTTTGCTGCGATAGAGTTCGCCTGCCAGAATGTACGCAGCCACCATCGCAAGAGCCGAGCCTTGCCCGGCGAGTAGCGATACACAAAACGCTGCATCTCCAAGCAACGTGACACGCCCTTGCGTCCAAAGGCCTTGACGCGAATTCATCCGGACTTGGCTGACACGATCAAAGTACAGTTCTTTAGTGTGCTGGAGGGCCTCCAAGATCTGCGGACACTCCCAGCCACTTCGCTCAAAGCGCTCGTGCAGAATCGCTTTGTTGATTTCAATATCCTTCGGCTGCCTTGAACCGAAGGATCGATCTTCAAAGATAAACAAGAACATCGTGCTATTTCCACGCAGCGCGAAACGTCCAACCTGTTGGCCGACTTGCGTGTACATCACGTACGTCAACTCATCACGTGGTTCATAGCCCGGCGCTTCGAATGCCGCCACCTTGTAGCCCAGATACTTCTCGAACTTCTCCTGTGGGCCAAACACCAGCTCCCTAACGCGGGAATGAAGTCCGTCAGCACCAATTACAAGGTCAAAGTCCCTCTCTTGCCCACTCTTAAACCTAACGTGGACAGCGGCCTCTGATTGTTCGATTGAAGAGATACTGTCACCGAACATGGTTTCGGCTTGATCTTGGATCCGCCTGAATATCGCGGATGCCAGATCACCTCGCGGAAGACTCGTAAAGCGTCCTCGCGTCGCGCGGGCGAAAGCTGCCGCGGGGAAGCCTGCAACCTGCTCACCTCTTTCGTTGACGATCCGAACCTCCCGCATTTGGTACCCGTTGCTCTTGATCTCCTCTGACAATCCCATCCGCTCTGCAATGTCAACCCCTGCACCCCAAAAATCGATGACGTAGCCACCTCTTCGCAACGCAGGCGATTCCTCCACAATTGTCGGCTTGATCCCGTATTGAAGCAGCCAGTACGCGAGCGTGGGGCCAGCAATCCCTGCGCCTGAAATCAAAATGTTCATGGAATGCAATCCAGCGGTGGTGCTCTAACCGTTTTCGAATTCTCGAGAACTGATTTTCTTAGTCTTGTTGTTTTACTGACTCCGCTGCAATATAGACGCTCTGTTGCCCTAACACTTCGATTTCCTTCCTGCTCAGCAGCCACTCCCTGTGAAGAATCCTCGGAGTTGGCATCTGATGAATTATTCCTTTAATGTCGACTATTCGGGATGTGGGCCCTCCGGCTTGCGGTGTTCTTGCTCCCCACCTCACCAGCAGTAGTCCGCCCTTCGCGCCAACAGCTGTAAATAATTGGGGTTGAGGCCCGGGCTTAAGCGTCACGTCTTTCAAAAACACCATGTCACCTGTTTCTGCGCTCGCATTGCCAGTTAGAAGTGAAGCAAGGCAGGATGCGGTAGGTGGAACATCCTCTGATGAGAGGCCCATTTCAGCGGCGAACGATTCAGCCGTGCGCCAAACAACGATCGCTACCACTGAAGGGCCAAGAATGGCCGCAACGAGAATTAGCATCGGCCACCGTGCTCTTCTTGAGAATCGCATGACCATGTCATAGGGTATTCGACCGCATGATCGGACAAATCGGCGACATCGATCAGGCCCTTCATCGGGGCCGGTGCATGAAAGCCGTCACGTGCGTGGAGTGGAATGGCGTTCCCGTCGACGTCACGATGCGTTGACGCTCCTGCCGGGTATTGAACTTCTTATCCAGTCGGCCTGCACGCACTTCCTTTGCGATTTGTGCGACCTGCTCTCTTGCCGTCTTGCTGATGCATATTGAGCGAACCACATGAAAGACTCGCTCCAGTTCGTTCTGCACCTTTCTGGTTTGCTTCTTGCAGCGATACAGCAGGTCATCCCATTCCTTGTTCAATCGGGCTTGTTCCTTCATTTCCTCAGGTACGAAGGGCACTTCCCGTGCCTGTTCGTAGTAGAAGCCGCTGCCGTTCTTCGAGTGACTGTATCCACCGCACTTGCCATTGCATTTCTTGGCATTGATGTTCTTCTTGCGCTCAGCCCAGAGCACAATGTTCTTTTCCAGTTCGCGGCGTTGGCGCTCTTCCTCAATGGTCATGGACGACGGCGGCGGGTTCGAGACGATCGCCTTCAAATCCCGGATCATGCTGTTGTAGGCGAAGTGATCCGAAGGCGTCTTGGCGACCACCAAGATGCGCCCTTTCCCATCCGAGTATTTGTAGTGTTTGTTCTGAGACACCAGCGTGAAGTTGTGCTGACGCAGCAGATTTCTGAATTCAGTCTGCGGGTTAGCCACGGGACACCGCCTCACAGTGACCACCTCTTTGCATACCGTAGCCCTGGTTGAGTATTTCGGTGATGACGTTCCCTTCAAGACGCCGTTTCTCCAGCAGAGCAGTCGCGAGAACATCCACCATGTTTTGAAAGACGGGGACGGCGAAGCAGTCCGACACCACAGAAACCAGCCGAGTAACATGTGTACGACATTCATCGGCATCCATGCCCGCAATGTGGTGCAGCTTGCCGCCAGCCTGATAAAGGTGATCGATGGTCTCGTGATCGCGAAGCGGATTGTCGCTCTGAGCATCTCCACTCCCGAAAGACCCGGCCAAAGTCACGAAGGCATGTTCCAAGGCGATAACGGTGCGTTCACCGAGAGGCTGAGCCATGATGTCAGACAGGATTCCGCCACCCACCGTGACCCCAGCCAACACATCCGCATGGTTACTCCTATCGTTGCGATCATCGTTGAGTTGCATGTAGTCGATTGTGTGTCCCATGATCCAGTGACCCACCGCGTGAGCGGCTTCATGGCGAGCGATGTTTTGGTCGCTCTCAAACTCCTGCTTCTGGGCGTGGGTGTAGGTAAGCATCCCGTGCTTACCCGCGACGGTCACAGGTCTATTAACCTCAGTGATGCGCTCGCAGCATTTCTTGTACTTCTTCCCTCTACCGCAGGGGCATGGGTCGTTGCGTCCGATCTTCATAAGATTTCTCCTTAATGAATTCCCACCACGGAACCAGGAGGAGAAATCCATTGACTATTTGCCGATCCGCCCGTCTTTGCGTGCGCCCGAATCGGCGTTTTCACTTCCTGCATTCCCGGATGTAAGCCTCCACCACTTCGCGCGGAACTCGCAGCATCCGTTTGCGCAGCTTCTTCCCCAGCACTCCAAGTTCGAGGACGCCGGGCATGGACTCCACTCTCTTTAACGCAGCGGCGTACGAGATACCCAGCATTTGCGCCACTTGCGCCACCGTCAGCATTTCGTTCTTGTGTTTCTTGTTGCTCATGGGTCCCATTTTCCTCATCTGGAGCCGACCTCGAAATCGTTAGTCGGAAAAGGTAAGAGCATCCGCGTTAACTGGTTACAAAGAAAGGAAATATGCTTCGGCTGAATGTAAGGTTAGACTCCAGATATGGCGGCCAAAAACGAGCATTGGGGCAAGGCGCGATCAGACCCACAGCGCCTGACATTCAAGCACTTCATGGCGCTCAGGAACTCTCCGGGACGAGCGAGCGCAGCCCGCATTCAGGAACAACTCGGAGAGATAAAGAAGGAACTTTTTGCCGCGATAGAGATTGTTGAGCCGTCATTTGAAAAGAGATTCATGACCGGGCTAGTGAAGACGGCGCTCACCGACAAAAGGCTTAGGATTCTTCTCAAGATCGCTTTGGAACTGAGCCGTGCCCAGGGGATGTACGAGGGACTCCGCGACGGCTGGCGTCTCCACAAGTTCAGCCTCGATCTAGAGCGCGATCCAAGGAAGCGCCTGATTGTGTCTTACTTACGCGAACAAAGTAGCCGCCCTACCGATCGGCAGATTTGTGCACATTTGGATCGCATTCTTAAACTTCCTCAGCAAGGATTGGATCGTGATCTCCGCACCATTGTGCGTACAATTCGCGAAAACCCGAATCGCACGGTAGAAGACTTGGCAAATCTTCTTTCTGCGGACATCATGGGTTTGAATACGCGAAGAGAGCGACCGGCGCCATTGACGAAGTGGAAAGCAAAAACTTGGACGGACGCCCTGACATCTGATGCCACACGGAACCGTGCTTCTAAGTATTTGTCAGACGCATGCAAGGTCGCCAACGGACGAGACTGTGGCTTCTTGGAAGAATGGGAGAAGCTCGGAGAAGAGAAAAAACCGAAGCCAGCCAAAACGTACCGAGCTAATTGAAGTCGGTCTCATCAGCGTGCGCCTCATGCACGCACTGGGTGGGTCTCTCGCCGGATCGTTCTTTTGCCTGAGCTTTCAGTTTTGCGGTTGCCGGAAGCGAAACGGGCTGCTCAGTTAAGCTTCGTAGTCATTCCTTCGGGCTTTGAACTGGGTTTTTGCCCAGCCTGAAATTCCAGCCGAAGGAATTTCGCAAAAACTGCGTATTGTATAACGTAGGTGTTTTTGCACCCTCCACGGCCACGTGGTGGTCACGAGATACCTGACACCAAACCAGAAGAGCGGCCAGAACCCAGCCCTCAAAGGCGACTGGCGGCTCAACCGTGATTCCGAGCGCGGACCGCCGCTATATGGTCCGCCAGACTTGGGGAACCCGGGCAGACAACCCTAGACAGGATCGCAACGATCCTGTCTAGGTTATCCGCCGCCCACCGGAGGGGGCAATGAATGCTCTTGGAAAAGATCGAGGTAGTTATGCTTGAATCGCGTCAACTCGCAGTCAACCAGTAAAGCAGGTTTGGACCAGCTCCGACCATTTGTGAAGCCTGACGACATTGCAGAGCACCGAAAGATCGCGCACCGTCAGGTACCCGAAGTCCCCCGCTTGGTAAATCCTAGAGAAGCAGCCGAAATACTCGGCCGGGCGTCGTCAACGCTCAAGCGCTGGCGGTATGAGGGTGTCGGACCGGCGTACGTGGAAATCGAGGGCCGAGTCAGCTATGATCTCTCGGTTCTCGTTGACTTTATCAATGCGAACACACGAGTGCCTTCCGTGCGGGCATACATGGAGGAATCTCGTGAAGCTCTTTAACAAGCCCAAGTCGAAGTATCTCTGGTACGACTTCACGGTCCGGGGAAAGAGATTTCGGAACTCTACGAAGGAAACTAGCGAAAATCGGGCGGCCAAGATCGCGGCACTAAAATTTGCAGATGCCTGCGAACAGAGCGACCCACTCCCTCGGAAAGCGCCGACTCTCAAGCAAGCGTCTGTACGTTTCCTAAAGTGGGTTGAGGATGCTCGACTCGCGGACAAAAGTAAAACCTACTACCAAGATGGGTGGCGCTTGCTTCAGACCACAGCGATCCTGAAGTTGCGACTGGATACCATCGACAACGATGTTGCCGAACAGTTGATTTTCAGTGGTTCGGCAGCAAACGCAAACTGCGCTTTACGTACTCTGCGCCGCCTGCTTCACAAGGCGGAGGACTGGAGGCTCATTCGCCGAGCGCCGAAAATCAAGCTCCTCCCAGAGCAGGAGCGTCTGCTGAGGCTCGATGATGAAGCGGAACGGAAGCTCCTGGCCGCGGCCGATGAATGCAAATGGCGGCCGAAGACTCTGGAGCTGTTCCGTGACATCGTGATGCTGGCACGCGATACCGGTATGCGAAACGAAAAGGAACTATACCGAATCCGAATCGAGAACATTGGTTGGGATCGTCATATAGTTTTTGTTCCGGACAGCAAAACGGTCACCGGCATTAGGGAAGTGCCTCTGAGCGATCGAGCAGTTGAGATTCTTCGCCGGCGCTGCGGCGATCGTCGTGAAGGATGGGTTTTCCCATCCAGACGCGCGAAATCGGGACACCTAACAACTATGGCCGTCAAGTTCAGGCAAGCACGCGCGAAGGCCGGTCTTCCGAAGAGCTTAGTCCTCTACTGCGGCCGACACGACTTCGGCACCCGCATCCTAAAGAAAACGGGGAACCTGAAACTTGTCATGCAGACCATGGGTCAGAAGGATGTCAAAACGGCGATGAAGTATCAACATCCGGAGCTTGACATCGTTCGCGCGGCGCTGAACGAAACCGCGCCAATGGTGCCGCAAGCGAGTGCTTAGGCGATTTCCGGCCACGGCACACTTTACGGCACACCTCGATTTTTGAGGTTTACGACAACTGGCAAGTGATTGAAAAGATGGTGAGCGCGGAAGGAATCGAACCTTCAACCTACTGATTAAGAGTCAGATCACGCCTATTGCCCATCTCTCAGAAAGCCACATTCAATCAGTCACTTACAGAGTCTTGCGCGCACAGAGGAGTGCCTCCAAATGCTTGAAACGTTGGCCGTGTTTTGCAATGTACAGC
>Ga0335085_10003016_pt1 | contig 30104 bp, 24 predicted proteins | sample Lox_Sample_45_FD_206712 | JGI IMG/M metagenome (GOLD analysis project Ga0335085, IMG submission 206712) | Soil microbial communities from Loxahatchee National Wildlife Refuge, Florida, United States - Lox_Sample_4.5 | ecosystem: Environmental > Terrestrial > Soil > Wetlands | place: USA... | reverse complement strand
TTCGCGAGCCGTTTTTGCGCCTGGTCGCGCATCGGCCGCGAATAGTCCTGCCAGGTGACGCGCGCCTTGGGAAAAGCGCGCAGCAGCTCTTCGGTGACGACGCCGTAGCCGGCGCCGACATCGAGCGCGCGCAACGCGGCGTTCTTCTCGAAGGGCGCGAAGCCGAGCATCTTGCGCAGGATCGGGCGACGCTCAGCGTCGCGGGTTATGTCCTGGCCGATCCATCGATCGACATAGGACGCGGAATGCCAATCGTGTTCGTGCACATGAACTGAGCGGGCTTTGGCTGGCATGACACCCCCGCATGAACGCCGGGCCGCGAAAGAAATCGGGACCGGCGCGGCGTCGCCGGCCCCGATCGATCGAAATCAGCCAGGCATCTGGCCCATGAAGTCGCGCTTGCCGAGCTCGACGCCGTAATGGCGCAGGATGTCGTAAGCGGTCGTGGTGTGGAAATAGAAGTTCGGCAGCGCGTGGTGGTAGAGGAGCACATAGGCCTTGAAGGTGCGGTCGTTCGGGCCGAGCTTCACGGTCACGCTGCTCTCTTCCTTGCCGTCGATCGAGGAAGCGCTGAGGCCCTTCAGAAAGTCGACGGTGGTGGCGATCCGCGCCTTCAGATCGGCGATGCTGCTGCATTCCTTGAGGTCGGGCAGTTGCGCGCCGGCGATGCGGCCGGGCGCGAGCGCATGCGCGGTCGCCTGCTGGACCTGGCGGACGAAGGGGAACATGTCCGGTGCCAGCCGCAGCTGCAACAGCAGGTTCGGATCGTATTTGCGCGATTCGGCGAAGGCCTGAGCTTTGTCGAGGCAGCCGGACATCGCCGGCAGAAGCTGCGTGAAGACCGGAACCGAGCCGCTATACATCGTGATCGCCATGGCGAGCGCTCCTCTCTCTTAAGACGTTGGGGATCATCCCGAGGCGGAATTTAGCCGCGTTCCAGGGCGAGGAGAAGGGCGGGCGGATTTTTGGGGGGCAGGGATGCGCCGGCACGGGTTTCAAAACCCGGCGCTGCGCCATAGATTGGGTGGCCGCGCCGTCTCTTCCCAGGTCCCGTTCGGATGCCGCTCCGCGTCTCGCGTCACAGTCTATTGCTCGGGATCGTCGCCGCGGCGCTTTTCATGCAGAATCTGGACGGCACCGTGATCACCACGGCGGTGCCGCAGATGGCGATCTCGTTCAATACGACCGCGGTCCATCTCTCGATCGGCATCACCGCCTATATCCTCAGCCTCGCCGTTTTCATCCCGGTCAGCGGCTGGTTCGCCGACCGGTTCGGCGCGCGCACGATCTTCGGCACGGCGATCGCGGTGTTCACCCTCGGCTCGGTGCTCTGTGGGCTGTGCAACGGCGTGACGGAATTCGCTCTCTGCCGCGTCTTCCAGGGCTTGGGCGGCGCAATGATGATGCCCGTGGGCCGGCTGGTGCTGTTCCGCGCCGTCGGCAAGAGCGGGTTCGTGCAGGCGCTCTCGACCCTCAGCATGACGGCGATGATCGGGCCGGTGCTCGGGCCGCCGATCGGCGGCTTCATCACCACCTATGCGAGCTGGCGCTGGATCTTCTACTTCAATCTGCCGATCGGCATCGTCGGCGCGATCCTCGTCTTCATCTACATCGAGAACTATCGCGAGGAGCAGAGCCCGGCTTTTGACTGGATCGGCTTCATCTTCACCGGCATCTCAATCGCGACCCTGGTGCTCGATTGCGATTTCGTCGTGCAGCCCGACATCCCGATCACCGTCACCGCCGGACTTTTCGTACTGAGCCTTGCCTCCGGCGGTTTCGCCGCCTGGTACATGCTGCGCCGGGCCGAGCCGATCGTCGATCTCAGCCTCTTGCGCATTCCTTCCTACTGCACCGGCGTCGCGGTCGGCGCGCTCTACCGCATCGGCGGCGGCGGCGTCAGCTATCTGATGGCGATCATGCTGCAGGTGAACATGGGCATGTCGGCTTTCGCGTCGGGCTCGATCACTCTGGCGGGAGCGCTGAGCTCGCTGACCATGAAAGCGGCGATCCCGCCCACGTTGCGGCGTTGGGGCTTTCGCACCGTGCTGATCGGCAACGGCATCATCAGCGCCGGCGCGGTCGCGGCCTGCGCCCTCATCACGCAATCGACGCCGGGCGTCGTGGTCTTCCTCATCCTGCTGATCGGCGGCTTCTTCCGCTCGCTGCAATTCACCAGCCTCACGACCCTTGCCTACGCCGACATTCCCAATTCCCGGACCAGCGCCGCGACCAGCTTTTCCAGCATGATGCAGCAGATCAACAACGGCCTCGGCGTCGCCGTGGCGGCCGTGCTGTTGCACGTGATGCAACTCTTTCACGCGGAAGGGGCGGCCAGGGTCTCGATCGTCGATCTGCGCTTCGTGTTCGTAACCATGGCGCTGATCGCGCTCTCGGGCGTGATCTTCTATACGCGGCTGCCGCCCGATGCCGGCGCGGAGGTCAGCGGCCATCGTCTCCGCGGCGGTGCGGCCGATGCCGCCGATGCCGCCGCGTCCGATTGATCCGAAGCGGATGAAGCTGCCTATCCAGCGCTCCATGATCGTGCCGCTGATCGTGGCCACGGCGTTGTTCATGGAGAATCTCGACAGCACCGTCATCACCACGGCGCTGCCGCAGATGGCGATCTCCTTCGACACGACGCCGATCCACCTCTCGGTCGGCATCACCGCCTATGTGCTGAGCCTCGCGATCTTCATCCCCGTCAGCGGCTGGTTCGCCGACCGTTTCGGCGCCAAGACGGTGTTCCGCACCGCGATCACGGTCTTCACCTTCGGCTCGGTGCTGTGCGGCCTTTGCAACAACGTCGCCGAGCTCGCGGCGGCGCGGGTGCTGCAAGGCATGGGCGGCGCGATGATGGTGCCGGTCGGCCGCCTTATCATGTTCCGCAGCGTCGCCAAATCGGAATTCGTCACCGCCATGGCCTATCTGACGATCCCGGCGATGATCGGCCCGACGCTCGGCCCGCCGATCGGCGGTTTCATCACGACCTATGCGAACTGGCGCTGGATCTTCTTCCTCAATGTGCCCATGGGGCTATTGGGGTTCGGCCTGGTGACGCGCTTCATCGAAAATTACCGCGAGCCCGAGACGCCCTCGCTCGATTGGCTCGGCTTTCTGATGACCGGCACGGCGCTCGCCTGTTTCGTCTATGTCTGCGACCTCGTCGAGCGGCCGCAGGTCGATTGGGCGGTGGTCGCCGTCATCGGCGGTGTTGCCATCGTTGCGGGCTTGCTCTCCGCGCGCCATCTGCGGCGCACGGCGCATCCGGTGATCGATCTGACCTTGCTCCGGGTGTCGACCCTGTCGGTCAGCGTGCTCGGCGGCGCGGTCTTCCGCGTCGGCACCTCCTCGCTCAATTACCTGCTGCCGATCCTGCTGCAGGTGGGGCTCGGCTATACCGCCTTTCTCTCCGGCCTGATGACGGTGGCGGCGGCGATCGGCTCTTTTGCGATGAAGGTCGCGGCCATCCCGATCCTGCGGCGCTGGGGCTTTCGCACCGCGCTCACCGTCAACGCGCTGATCAGCGTCGTCGGCGTCGTCGTCTGCATCGTCTTCAACGAGGCGATGGCGCCGATCCTCATCTTCACGATCCTCGCGGTCGCCGGATTCTTCCGCTCGCTGCAATACACCGCGCTCAACAGCATGGCTTTCGCCGACATCCCGGCGCCGCGGATGAGCGCGGCTTCGAGCCTCTCGAGCATGGTGCAGCAAATGTCCAACGGCCTCGGCGTCGCCTTCGCGGCGATGGCGCTCAATCTCGTGCTCGTGTTGCGCGGCGGCTCGCCCGACGACATCGGCCTCGGCGATATCCGCATCACCTTCATCCTGATGGCGGTGGTGACGCTGGTCTCGACGTGGTGGTTCGCCCAGCTCCAGCCCGATGCGGGAGCCGAGGTCAGCGGCCATCGCGCCGCGGCGGAGTAAGACAATCGTTCGGGGAAATCGAACGGGACCACGCCCCTGCTTTCTCGGCGGCAAGAAATGAGCTACGCACCGGGAAGTCGAAGGGGGACGGATGCTGAAATCCTGGCGCTCTCTGGTCGCGGCTTTGGTACTGCTGTCGCCGCTCGCGGCCGTCACGCCGGCGGCGAGCCAGACGCTCACGCCGATCAAGATCGGGCTCGGTCCCGCGGTTGATTTCCTGCCGGCGTTCGTCGCGCGCGATCAAGGCATCTTCGCCAAGCACGGGCTCGATGCGACCTTGCAGATCGTGCCGACGCCCTCGGTCGTGCCGCCGATGCTGGTTTCGGACAGCGTGCAGATCGCCTATCTGACGCCGCCCAATATTCTGCTCGGCGATGAAGGCGGGCTCGATCTCGTCGCGATCGCCGGCGGCGCGCGGCTGGTCAAAAGCAATGCGAAGATCAGCTTCGTCACGCGCGCCGGCGTCACCGTCGAGAAGGCCGAGGACCTGAAAGGCCGCCGGGTCGGCGTTCCCGGCTTCAACAGCATCATCGATATGTTCGTGCGCAAATGGCTGACGATGCACAACGTGCCGGTCGCGCAGGTCAGCATGGTCGAGACGCCGATGCTGCAGATGGGCGATCTGCTGAAATCGGGTCAGGTCGATGCGACCACGCCGATCGAGCCGATCCGCGGCCGCATCGTCGCCTCGGGCGCGGCGGTGCGCTCGGTCGATTTCTTCTCCGAGGTCAATCCCGATGTCCTCGGCTCGTTCTGGGCGTCGACGCGCGACTGGGCGACGAAGCACAAGGCCGAGGTCGCCGCCTTCCGCGCCTCGATCCTCGACGCCATCGCCTTCATCAACGCCCATCCGGACGAGGCTCGCGCCGCGGAGCAAAAGGATATGGGCTTCGTCGATCCGACTGCGATGGCGACTTTCGCGACCACGCTCGATGCGAGGGATTTCGATTTCGTCGCCAAGCTCGCCATCGAACTCGGCGTGATGAAGCAGCCGATCGACGCAGCGAAGCTGATTGTCCCGTAAACCGGCGTCGCGTCACGGATCTGAAACACTCGCGTCATAGAACCATCGGCGTGAAACGGAAAAGCTTTTTGCGGTACCGGCGGCTGTCGGTCCTCGCCGTTCTTTTGGTGGCGGGCAGCTTTTGCCGGGCCGAAGCGAAGATCCTCGCGCGGTGGGTCGAGCTCGGCCCTGACGGCACGTCCAGCGTGCGCGCGATCGTCGACGACGCATGTCCCGCGGTTACGTTCGACGGCGTGGCGACGCCGATGGCGATCCGCGCGGCACCCGATACGGCCTTCGCCAATGTGAAGCCGTGGAAATTTCCGGTGACGAGCTGCGAGGCGGCGATTCCCGTGCAGGCAAAGGGGGCGCAGCTGGAGGGTGCGCGATTGCCCCTGCCGCGCGCGACGCCGCAGCGCATCGTCATCTTCGGCGATACCGGCTGCCGGCTCGAAGAAGGGGTGCCGCTCCAGCGCTGCAACGATCCCAAGGCGTGGCCGTTTCCGCAGATCGTGAAAGCGGCGGCGGCCAAGCACCCCGATCTCGTGATCCATGTCGGCGATTACGAGTATCGCGAAAGCCCTTGTCCCTCCGGCAATAGCGGCTGCAACGGGAGTCCCTTCGGCTATGGCTGGGACGCGTGGAATGCGGATTTCTTCGCGCCGGCGGCCCCGCTTTTTGCGGCAGCGCCGTGGGTGATGGCCCGCGGCAATCACGAGGACTGCGCGCGCGCGGCCGAAGGCTGGCTGCGCTTTCTCGATCGCACGCCGATGGCGACGGCCTGCCAGGACCTTTCGGGCATCTTCGTTGCGCAGCTCGGCAAGATGGGCTTTCTCGTCGTCGATAGCGGCGCGGCGGGAAACCCCAAGACGGGCGCCGATGAGATGATCGCGCGGCTGCGCGCACAATTACAGGAAGTGGCCGCCAAAGTGCCGGGCGAGACCTGGCTCGTCACGCATCGCCCGCCCGACGCGCTGCAGCCGGGGCGCGCCGGCGCGCCCAACTATGCTGACAGCACGGTGCAGGAGAAAGCCTTTGCCGCGGCTATCCCGGCGGGCGTGCGGATGTATGTCTCGGGCCACATCCATTTCTTCCAGGCCGATAGTTTCGGCGGTACATACCCGGCGCAGCTCGTCGTCGGCACCGGCGGCGACGATCTCGCCGACCCGATCAAGACAAGCCTCATCGGCGCGGATGTGAACGGCCACAAGATCACCGCGGCGGCGGCCTATACGGGCTTTGCCTATATAGTCTGGGATCGCCACGGCGCCGATTGGTCGGCGTCCCTTTACGATGTCGGCGACAAGGTGATCGAGCGCTGCCGGTTGAGCGGCCGGTCGCTGACCTGCTGAGCGTCGCGCCGCCGGGGATTCAGGCCCGCGCGAGCTTCTTCTCGACCAGCCGCGCGAAGAGGCTCGCGCCGAGCGTCAGGGCGGCGTCGTTGAAATCGTAGCCGGGGTTGTGCACCTCGCAGCCGCCTTCGCCGTCGCCATTGCCGATCTGGATATAGGCGCCCGGCCGCTGCTCGAGCATGTAGGCGAAATCCTCCGACGCCATGGTGAGGCCGCCGGCGCGATCGACATTCTCGGCGCCGACCAGCTCCGCCGCGCATTCCGCGATGAACTGCGTCGGCTCGGCATGATTGACCAGCGGCGGGAAGATCACGCGGAAATCGAGCGACGCGGTGGCGCCGAAGCCCGCGGCGACGCCCTCGGCGATCTTGCGCATGCGCGTCTCGATGAGGCTCAGCGTCTCGCGGCTGAAGGCACGCGCCGTGCCGCGCATCACCGCGCTTGCGGGGATGACGTTATAGGCATCGCCGCCATGGATCTGGGTGACGCTGAGCACCGCCGTATCCTGCGGCCGCACATTGCGCGCGACGATGCTTTGCAGCGCGGTCGTGATGTGGCCGGCGACGAGCACCGGATCGATACCCGATTCCGGCCGGGCGCCATGCGCGCCGCGCCCCTCGATCGCGATGTCGAAATAGGCGCCGCCCGCCATCATCGGCCCCTGGCGGATGGCGAATTTGCCGACGCCGAGACCGGGGCGGTTGTGCATGCCGAAGATCGCGTCGCTCGGGAAACGCTCGAAGAGCCCGTCCTCGACCATCGCCTTGGCGCCGCCGAGGCCTTCCTCGGCGGGCTGGAAGATGAAATTCACCGTGCCGTCGAAGCCGCGCGTCTCCGCGAGGTAGCGCGCCGCGCCCAAGAGCATCGTCGTATGCCCGTCATGGCCGCAGGCATGCATGCGGCCTTCATTCTGCGAGCGATAGTCGAAGTGGTTGGTCTCGCGGATCGGCAGCGCGTCCATGTCGGCGCGCAGGCCGATGGTTTTCGGCCCGTCGCCCTGGCGCAGCACGCCGATGACGCCGGTGCGGCCGATGCCGCGATAGACCTCGCAACCAAAGCGCGCGAGCTGCTCGGCGACGAAGGCGCTGGTGCGCTCCTCCTCGAAGCCGAGCTCGGGATGCGCATGGATGTCGTGCCGCCAGCGCGTCAGCTCGTCGGCATATTGGACGATGCGCGGGATGGCCGGCATGGCGCGGCTCACACCGCCTTCAATGCGGGCTTGCCCTTCTCCGGCAAGTCCATCGCCGCTTCCATGGCCGGGAAATCGGGCACCGAGCCCCACATGCAGAACGAGGTCAGCGTCGGTGGGAATTGGCGCGGGCGATAGCTCGCTTCGTCCTCCGGCCGGATGTGCTTCACGCCGCAGGAATATTCGTAGACCATGTTGTCGGGCCCGTAGAAATAGACCATCACCGCGGTCGAGAGCGGATGCCGGCCCGGCCCCCAGGCGATCTTCACGCCCTGCTGCTTCAGGAAATAATACGACTTCATCACGTCGTCGACGTCTTCGACCTGATGATTGATGTGCTGCACGCCGGGCTTCGGCGACGGGAACATCGCGATCGAATGGTGGCAGGTGCTGATGCGCAAGAGCGGCGCATCGCCGAGCCAATCCGAGACGCGGGCGCTCATCAGCTTGGTCCAATATCCCTCGTCGCGCACCGGATCGCTGGAATTGAGGCCGATGTGGCTGAAATGGGTGATGCCGGCGTCGCGCGCCGGGAAATAGCGCGTGCCCGAGTGATAGGGCCGGGCGACGATCTCGATCTTGTTGCCGCTTGGGTCGCGCGTCTGGATGACGCCGCGGGCGCGCCGCTTCTCGCTCTCCTCCTTATTGGCGAGGGTCGCGCCGTAGCCGGCATTCTCGAGCGCCGCGCCGACCGTGTCGAACTCGACCGGGTCTTTCAGATCGAAGCCGATCGTGTGGTCGCTCGGGTCGCCCTCGAAATAGACGAGGGTGTGGTCGCGGGTGTCGCCGCGCACCGGCACCGTATCGCTGCGGAAATAGGCGGATTTGCCTTCGCGGCCGACGAGCTGCAGGCCGAGGATCTTGGTCGCGTAATCGATCGCGCCCTCGAGATCGCGCGTGCCGAGGCGGACGTAGCGGATATCTTGCAGATTGATCATGACGAAACCCTCCGCCCGGCCCCGCCGGGCAGAACGGTGTTAGCACAGCCGGGCTTCCCGCGCGAGGCGCCGCGCCTCAGCGCGGCCGGTAGCCGTCGGTCAGGGTTCTGAGAAAGGCGATGATGTCCTCTTCTTCCTCGGCGCTCATCGCCGGCACCGCGCCGAGGCCGCGGTTGAAGGGCGGGTCGGCGACATCGATATTGGCGTGATAGCGCGGCGGCACGTCGTCATATTTCTCGACCTTGCCGTCCGGCCCGCGCGGATAGATTTTCGCCGGCGCTGTGTCGCGGAAATCGTAGAAATCGAGCACCTGGCGTAGCGCGTGATAGACGCCGTTGTGGAAGAAGACATGCCGCGTCGCGACATTGCGCAGGGTCGGAGTCGCGAAGAAGCTGCAATACTGCGTGTCTTGGGCGAGGTCGCGGCGATAGGGGCCGCAGAGGCCGAGGTCGAAATAGGCGGGATCGCGGTTGCCGGCCAGGGCCGCGTTCCGCGGCACGGCAAGCGCTTCATATTGGTGATCGGTGAAGAGTGGCGGCGAGCCATCCTTGCCTGGTTCGTCGACATGGCAACCGCCGCAATTTGCCTTGCGCGGATCGTTGAACAAGAGATAGCCGCGCAGCTCGGCGGCGCTCAGCCTGGCCTTGCCTTCGAGCCAGAAGTCGAACTTGCTGGTGTAGGGGTGGAAGCTCGGATCTTCGATTTCATAGCGAGCGACCGCGAACATGGCCTCGGCAACAAGGAGCGACGGATCGTGCAAGACCGCCGCGCCGAAGAGCTGCCTGAAGCCTCCGGCATAAGGCGCGCGGCGGAGCTTGGCTGCGACCTCATCGACGTTGCCGCCATCCATCTCGATCGGACTCAAGAGCGGCCCGAAGGCCTGGTCTTGCAACGTGTCGGCGCGGCCGTCCCAGAACAGCCCGCCTTGGGGCACGAGATTGGCGGCAGCGGCCGCCGTGTCCTGCGCCGTCTTTTGCGCGCGCGGGGCGCCGATGCTGGCGGCGACGAGTTGCGTCAGGGTGATGCTCTCGTCCGCCTCGTTATCGGGCCCGACGCTGAAATTCGGCTGGCGCTCGAGATACATCAAGGAAGGGGCGGCGCGCACGCCTTGGCGCGAAAGATCGATGCCGCCGCGCATCGCGGGCGCATCGCTTGGCGGCGCATAGGCGTGCGCCGGATCGTGGCAAGAGGCGCAGGCGAGCTTTCCCGACGACGACAGGTTTGGGTCGTTGAAGACGCGCCGGCCGAGTTGGGCCATCGCCGAGAGCGGCGGCGCTGCTGGGCGCAGCAGCTTGATCGGATGCGGGTTCTGTCCGCTCTGTGCCGCGGGCGGCCCCTCGGTGACAAAACCAGCGCAAGCGATCAGCAGCAGGCCGGCCGCAACGATCCGCCCGGCGCGGTAGAGACGGCCGCTCAGCGGGGCTCCGCCGCGTTCGTCGGCGCTGCCGCCGACGGCGTGCCGGTTGCTGGGTCGAGATAGAGCGCCGGCGTCTTGCCGCCGGCGGCCCCGAAATCGAACATCGGCAAGATGGATCCGGCGGTTGCATCGAACGAGCCGCCGCCGATGCGCTGGCCATCGAGCCAATTGTCCTCGATGAAGCGCACCACCGATGCCAGCGAGATTTGCGCGTGGCTGACGAAATTGGCTCTGGCCCAGGGCGAAATCACGAAGAACGGAATGCGGGTGCCGGGACCGCAGCGACCATTCACCGGCTTGCCGTCGATGCCTGCGGGCGCGACACCAGCGCCGCATTTGCCGGGCCCGTCGAGCTGATCGGCTTCGGGATCGAAGGAAGCGTGGAGCGGCTTGGCGAAAGCGTTGTCGTACCAGCCATCGGAATCGTCCCAGGTGATGAGCACGGCGGTGCTCTTCCAGGCCGGCTGCTGCTCCAGGAAATTGATCAGCGCGACCGTGCCCGTCTGCTCGTCGAGCGGACCGGAATAGGCGGCATGGCCATCCTGATAAGCCGGTAGTTTGATATAGGAAACGGCCGGAAAATTCCCCGTGCGCAGGGCGGCGTAGAAATCGTCGAGATCGTATTGGTGATTGGCCGGGTCGCGTGTCGTGCCGTCCTGCTCGAAGCTGTGCCCGATCGCGGCGAGGGAGCTTGGCCGAGCATGGCTCGGATTGGCGGTCGATGCGTAATACTGGAACCAGTTGTGGTGAGCGATGTAATCCGTGATGGCCTTCGCGCCGACCGGCGTGTGGCTGATGTGCTGGCAGCCGGTGGGGTCCTGCGCAGTTTTGAACTTGAGGTCGAAGCCTCCCATGAAGCCGCCCCAGCTGATCTTCGCCGCGTTGAGCAGGTCGCCGATGTTTTTGCCGTACATCAGAACCTGATCCTTGGGCACGGAGCACACGTCGCCGGCCGGATCGACATCACCGATCAAGGTCGTGCCGCCTTGGCCATCATTGATGTAGTAGGAGGCGGCCGCCAAGGTGGATGGCTTCTTCGACGTCGCAACGATCTTCACTCCATTGCTCTGGCCGGCGATGAGCTCGAGCGCGCCGGGCGTCGAGGGACCGTAGGTGTCGGTATAGGCGTTATCGCTCATCGCGAAATGCTGCGCGTACTCCCACATCGCCGTGACGGTGTTGCCGTCGTAATAGCCCATGACCTGGCCCTTGGTCGCGAAGGCACCGACACCGCTCGGCGAGCCCGAGCCAGTGAATTTCGGGAAAAGGTCCATCTTGCCGCCGTGGGAGGCCAGCTGTTCGGGTGTGTAATTGTGCCCCTGATCGGCGGTCAGGGCCTGGCTGCGGTCGAGGCGGAAAGGCTCCGCTGCATCGGCGCCATTCGCGGTTTGCGAAGCGTTCGGGTTGTGCTTCAGCAAATGCGCGGCAACGAGATTGTCGACCCGCGGTGTATGCGGTGCTGCCTTGAAGACGGGCTCGCCGGCCGGATTCGTAGCCTTGGGATAGGTCGCGAAATAATGGTCGAAAGAGACGTTCTCATTGAAGAGGATCACCAGATGCTTGATCGGGGTGGCGGTCGGCACCGCGACCGCGGGATCGGCATCTCGGCTCGGCGTTTGTGCGAGTGCCTCTTCGGTCGGTGCCAGACCGGCGAGCAAGGCGATGCCGGCAGCAAGAGAAAGCGTGGGCGTAATCCGCGTCATAGGGCCCCCCAAAAAAGTGGCGGCCCCTACTTATAAGAACGCCGTGACACTTCGATGACGGCTGGGCGCCCCGACTTCAGGGAAAAAGCGCTTCCGCTTCCTCGACGGTGACGATCATCCGCCCGATCGGCCAGAGCGCGATCGCCGCGAGCTTGATATGTGCCCAGGCGAAAGGAATGCCGATGATGGTGACCGCGAGCGCGGCGGCGTTGATCAGGTGAAGGATCGCCAGCCACCAGCCGGCGAGGATCAGCCAGATGAGATTGCCGAGCACGCCGAGCGGGCCGGTGCCGATATCCTCGCGGCCGGTGAAACGCGCGCGCGACACCGCGCGGTGGCCGAACGGCAGGAAGGTGTAGAGCGCGATGTTGAACGCGGCGCGCGTCCACGGCAGGCCGACGATCGTGATCGCCATCAGCAGCGCGCCGACGATCCAGGCCGCGGCCATCCACAGGCCGCCGGTAAAGACCCAGAGCACATTGAGGATCAAGCGAAGCGCGGGCATGAGGGGATAACGGTTGGGGGCTCGGAAATTATCCGCTCAGCCGAAGCCTCGATCGACGATCTGCCGGATGCCGGCCGCGTCTTTGCCGGCAAGGCCCATCGTCTCGAGGGTTCGCGCCGTCGCCGCGTAATCGTTGCCGGTCATCAGCTTCGCCATGTCGATCAGGGTTTGCGTGGCGGTCATCGCCACGCCGGCCGCCTTGCCGAGCGCCGCCATCGGCATCAGCCCGACGGGCACGTCCTCGGCGACGTAGTTGTTGTCGAAGGATTTCGGCGCCGGTGTGCCGCCGTAAGGCCCGTCGGCGTTGAAGGTGAGCTTCTGGAACGTCTCGACCAGCGTCGCCTCGCGGACCTTGTAGACGCGCTCGAACCAATCCTCGAGCGTCGGCACGCTCGCGCCGAGCGCGGCGGCGGCGGCGACGCGCTCGGCATTGATCGCGCGGTAGATCCGCGCCACCGCTTCCGTCACGCCGTGCGAATAGAATTTATAGGTCTCGCCGTGTTCGATACGGGTCGCGTTGAGCACGCAGTTGGCGACATGCAACATCGCGTTCGCATTGGTGAAGCCGGTGTGGATGACATTGGGCGCTTTGATCGCCGTCGGGAACAGCGGCCCCAGAATCTCGAAGACGCGATCGATGCGGTCGCCGGGAAAGCTCGCGATCTGCAGCCAGCGCTTGGTGACGATCGGCTGAATTTTCGCCGGACCGAGGGTTCGGGCCGAGTAGGGATAGTTGTCCATCTCGGCGAGTTCGATCCGCGCGCGGCAGCCGGCTTGATCGAGCACGCGGCGGAAGGCGAGCGAGCCGCCGGTATTGCCTTGGACGAGCAGGATGGTCTGGCCATCGGCGAGCAGCGGCACCAGCGCCTTCGCCGGGGCCGCCTGGCGATGACCGCCGGTGCAGACGACGATCACTTCCGCGTCTTTCGCGGCGGTCGCGAGCTCGGTCGTGACGTGTTCGAGCTTGGCGAACCCGGTGCCCATGCCGCCGGTGTCGATGCCGCCGGCTTCGCGCAGCGCCGTCAGCTTGCTCGCGTCGATGTCGTGGAGCCGCATCCTATGGCCGGCCGCGCCGAGATGGGCGACGAGGTTGAAGCCGCCATTGCCCGCGCCGATCACGGCGATCGTCTTCGCTTCGCTCATGCTCTTGGCTCCCCTCCACAATTCCGGGCTGTCGCCCGAGCGAGATTATGTCGCGTTGCAGGCACTAATCCGCTCGGCTAGAAGCCGGGCATGGCAGCTTACCAATATATCTACGTGATGAAGGGCCTCGGGAAAACCTATCCCGGCGGCCGCGAAGTTCTCAAAGACATCCGCCTCTCTTTCCTCCCCGGCGCGAAGATCGGCGTGCTCGGCGCCAACGGCGCGGGCAAATCGACGCTCTTGAAGATCATGGCCGGGGTCGAGACGAGTTTCAGCGGCGAGGCCTGGGCCGCGGAAGGCGCCAGCGTCGGCTACCTGCCGCAAGAGCCCGAGCTTGATCCGGCGAAAGACGTCGCCGGCAACGTCACCGAGGGTCTCGGCGAGATCAAGGCGCTGCTCGAGCGCTTCGAAGAGGTCAGCGCCAAATTCGGCGAAGAGCTCGACGAAGACGAGATGAACGCATTGATCGCCGAGCAGGGCGAGCTGCAGGAAAAGATCGACGCGGCCAATGGGTGGGAGCTCGATCGCACGGTCGAGATCGCGATGGATGCGCTGCGCTGCCCGCCCGGCGATGCCGATGTGACGACGCTTTCGGGCGGCGAGCGCCGCCGCGTCGCGCTCTGCCGCTTGTTGCTGCAGAAACCCGATCTGTTGCTGCTCGACGAGCCGACCAATCATCTCGACGCCGAATCCGTCGCCTGGCTGCAGCGCTTCCTGCACGACTACGCCGGCACGGTCGTCACCGTGACGCATGATCGCTATTTCCTCGACGACGTCGCGGGCTGGATCCTCGAATTGGATCGCGGCCAAGGCATTCCCTATCAGGGCAATTATTCCGGCTGGCTCGAGCAGAAGCAAAAGCGCCTGGCGCAAGAGGGCAAGCAGGAAGAGGCGCGCCAGCGCACGCTCGAGCGCGAGCTCGAATGGGTCAAGCAGAGCCCGCGCGCCCGTCAGGCCAAGAGCAAGGCCCGTCTCGCCGCCTACGATCAGCTCGTGGCGCAGAGCCGCGAGAAAGTGGCGGAGAACGTGCAGATCGTGCTGCCGCCGGGTCCGCGTCTCGGCGATGTCGTAATCGACGCCGAGCACATCGCGAAGGGCTATGGCGACCGGCTGCTGATCGAGGATCTGTCGTTCCGCCTGCCGCCCGGCGGCATCGTCGGTATCATCGGTGCCAATGGCGCCGGCAAGACAACGCTGTTTCGCATGATCACCGGCCAGGAAAAGCCCGACAAAGGCAGCTTCAAGGTCGGCGAGACGGTGAAGCTCGGCTATGTCGATCAGTCGCGCGACACGCTCAAAGCGACGGCGACGGTGTGGGAGGAGATCTCCGGCGGCAATGACGAGATCGATCTCGGCCGGCGCAAGATGCCGTCGCGCGCCTATGTCTCGCTGTTCAATTTCCGCGGCACCGACCAGCAGAAGAAGGTCGGCCAGCTATCGGGCGGCGAGCGCAACCGCGTTCATCTCGCGAAGATGCTGAAGACCGCGGCGAACGTGATCCTGCTTGACGAGCCGACCAATGATCTCGATGTCGATACGCTGCGCGCGCTCGAAGAGGCGCTGGTCGATTTCGCCGGCTGCGCCGTGGTGATCAGCCATGATCGCTGGTTCCTCGACCGCATCGCGACGCACATCCTCGCCTTCGAGGGCGACAGCCAGGTCGTGTGGTTCGAGGGCAATTACCAGGATTACGAGGCAGACAAGAAGCGCCGCCTCGGCGCCGATGCCGAACAGCCGCACCGGCTCAAATACAAGCCGCTGACACGCGTCTAAAACGCGCGACCGAGCGTTTTCCTACTTGCTGGCGCCTGTCGGCGCCGGGGCGCCCTTGATCTTGTCCTCCATCGCATGATTGAGGCCGTCGACCGTGCCGCCATTGCGGTCGGCGACGGCGGCGATCTCGTCGCGCTGGGTGAGCGCCATGCTCACGCCTTCGACCGAGACATCGACGACCATGTAATCGTTGTCGCTGTTCTTGCGCACGACCCATTCGACCTTGGCCGGAGGGCCGCCATTCGGGCTGACGAATTGGCTGGTGACGACGGTGGTCGTCGGGGCTTCGCTGCGCGTGCCGGTCACTTGAATCTTCTCGCCGCTATATTGGCCGAAGCGCGCCGAGTAGGTGCGCACGATCCAGTCCTCGAAAAGCTGGCTGAATTCCTTGCGCTGACCGTCATTGGCCGCGTTCCAATAGCGCCCGAGGACGAAGCGCGAGATGCGCGGAATGTCGAAGCCGGTCTGCAGCAGCGCGCGGAACTTCTGCTCGCGCTGGGCTTCGCTCGAATTCTTGTCGACGATGACGCTGATTGCCTGGGTGACGAGCTGGTTGACGAGCGCCGAGGGATCGGCCGCCTGCATCGCACGGGCCTGACCACAAAGCATGGTCAAGGCGAGCGCAGCAGCCGAAAAAAGCGCCGGAATACGAAGTTTCATCGTGGCTGATCCCTTGGCTGGCGAGGGGCTGGCAGAAATGGCGGGCGAGCATAATTCCGGCAGAAAACCGCGACAAGCCCTAGAGGCGTGCTTGGAAACATTAGGATTCTATCGCTATAAACGGCTGTTTGACATAGAATATAAAGACATGTTTATATAGAAAAATAATAAAGCCAGTGAGGTTCTATGGAATCGGTTCTCAGCAGCCTGCGCGCGGTCGCCGAATCGACCCGGCTGCGGCTCTTGTTGCTCTGCGCCAAGGGCGAGCTGACCGTGACCGAGCTCACCGACATCCTTGGCCAGAGCCAGCCGCGCGTGTCGCGCCATCTGAAGCTGCTGTGCGATGCCGGGCTGCTCGACCGTTTCCGCGAGGGGACCTGGGTCTATTACCGCTTGGCCGCGCGCGGCCGGGCGGCGGAGCTCGCGCGCCAGATCTGCGCCGCCGTGCCGATCGACGATGCGACCGTGGCGCTCGATCAGGCGCGGCTCGACACGGTGAAGCGCCAGCGCGCCGAAGCGGCCAACGCCTATTTCCGCGCCAATGCCGAGCAATGGGACCAGATCCGCTCGCTTCATATCGATGAGCGCGAGGTCGAGGCCGTGGTGCTCGAAGCGCTCGGCGGCCCTGCGCTCGGCGATGGGGCCGTGCGCGATCTGCTCGATCTCGGCACCGGCACCGGCCGCATGCTCGAGATCGTCGCGCCGCATGTCGAGCGCGCGATCGGCATCGATCTGTCCCGCGAAATGCTGGCGGTGGCGCGCGCCAATCTCGAGAAGGCGAATCTGCACAATTGCACCATCCGCCAGGGCGACATCTTCCAGCTGCCGTTCGCCGATCAGAGTTTCGATGCGGCGATCTTCCATCAGGTGCTGCATTACGCCGACCGGCCTTCGCTCGCCGTTGCCGAAGCGGCGCGCATGGTGCGGCCCGACGGGCGGCTGGTGATCGTCGATTTCGCGCCACACGCGCTCGAATTCCTGCGCGCGGAACATGCGCATCGCCATCTCGGCTTCGCCGATGCGGAAATCGCCAATTGGTGCCGCGAGGCCGGGCTGGTGCCCGAGCCGGTGCGTCACCTGATCGGCCAGCCGCTGACCGTCTCGATCTGGGTGGCGTGGCGGGCGCGCGACGCCAAGACCGTCGACAAACCCGCAGATGGGACACCACGCGCGGCCTCGTCATGAGCACGCCGCCAGTCTCTTTCGAGTTCTTCCCGCCGAAGACGGCGGCGATGGAGCAAAGTTTGTGGCAGGCGATCACGCGCCTGGCGCCGCTCGGCCCAAGCTTCGTCTCGGTGACCTACGGCGCCGGCGGCTCGACGCGCGAGCGCACGCACGCAACTGTTGCGCGCATCCGCCGCGAGACGGCGCTCGAGCCCGCGGCGCATCTCACCTGCGCCGGCGCGAGCTGCGATGAGGTCGACGCGGTGGCGCGGGCGTATTGGGACGCCGGCATTCGTCACATCGTGGCGCTGCGCGGCGATCCGCCGGCCGGCGCCAACGGCTATACGCCGCATCCCGCGGGATATGCGCGCGCCGTCGATCTGGTAGCGGGCTTGAGGCGCTTTGCCGATTTCGAGATCAGCGTCGCGGCCTATCCCGAAACCCATCCGGAGGCGCCGAGCGCCGCGGCCGATCTCGACAATCTCAAGCGCAAGCTCGATGCCGGGGCGACGCGCGCGATCACGCAATTCTTCTTCGATGTCGATTCCTATTTGCGTTTCCGCGATCGGGCGGCCGCGGCCGGCATAACCGTGCCGGTCGTGCCGGGGATCTTGCCGATCGCCGATTTCGCGCAGGCCAAGAAATTCGCCGCGGCTTGCGGTGCTTCTGTGCCCGCGTGGCTGGAGGCCGAATTCGCCGTCGTGGGCCCCGATCCGGGCGCCCACATGCAGGTCTCCCGCCGCTTCGCGGTGGCGCAGTGCCGTTGCCTGATCGATGCCGGCGTGGCGGCTCTGCATTTCTACACGCTCAACCGCGCCGAGCTCGTCGCCTCGATCTGCGCCGCGATCGGCGTCGGCGCGCCCGCCGTGGCGCTCGCGGAGTGAGCCATGGCCCACATCCTCGATGTGTTGTCGGAACAGGTCTTGCTATGCGATGGCGCGACCGGCACGCGCGTCCAAGCGCTGCCGCTGCGGCTCGACGAGGATTTTCGCGGCCATGAGAATTGCCCCGAGATCCTCAACGAGAGCCGCCCCGATCTCGTGCTCGGCATCCATCGCGGCTATCTCGAAGCCGGCGCCGATGCGATCCAGACCAACAGCTTCGGCGGCTCGCCGCTGACCCTCGGCGAATTCGGCATCGCCGACAAGGCGCATGCGCTCAACTACCGCGCCGCCGAGCTGGCGCGCGAGGCCGTCGCTGCTTTCGCGTCCGACGGCAAGACACGTTTCGTCATCGGCGCGGTCGGACCGGGGACGCGGCTGCCCTCGCTCGGCCATGTCGATTACGACGCGCTCGAAGCCGCGCTCGCCGTGCAATGCCGCGGCCTGATCGAAGGCGGCGCCGACGCGATCCTGATCGAGACCTGCCAGGACACGCTGCAGATCAAGGCCGCGGTCAACGCCGCGAAAGCGGCGCGCAAGGCGGCCCGTGGCGAGCAGCCGATCTTCGTCCAGATGACGGTCGAGACCACCGGCACCTTGCTGGTCGGCGCGGATGTCGCCGCGGCGATGACCGTGATCGATGCGCTCGACGTGCCGCTGCTCGGCTTCAACTGCGCCACCGGCCCGCAAGAGATGGCCGAGCATGTGAAGCTCCTCGCCGAGAATTGGTCGGGCCGCATCTCGGTGCAGCCCAATGCCGGCCTGCCCGAATTGCATCATGGCCACGCGCATTATCCGCTGAGCCCGCAAGAGCTGGCGCATTGGCAAGAGCGCTTCGTCATCGAGGATGGCGTCAATCTCATCGGCGGCTGTTGCGGCACCGAGGCGCCGCACATCGCCGCGCTCGATGCGATGCTGCGCCGCCTTGCCAATGAAGGCACGCGGCCGCGCGGCAAGGAGCGGCGCAGCGTTTTCCTGCCGGCCGCCGCCTCGCTCTACGCGCAAACGACGCTGCGACAGGAGAACGCCTATCTCTCGATCGGCGAGCGCTGCAACGCCAACGGCTCGAAGCGCTTTCGCCTGGCGCAGGAGAAGGGCGATTGGGACGATTGCATCGCCCTCGCGCGCGAGCAGGTGAAGGAAGGCTCGCACGCGATCGATGTCAGCACCGCTTTCGTCGGCCGCGACGAGAAGGCCGAGATGGTCGAAATCGTCAGCCGGATGCGCGGCGCCGTCGCGGCGCCGCTCGTCGTCGACAGCACCGAGCTGCCGGTGCTCGAAGCCGCCCTCAAACTCTATGGCGGCAAGCCGATCCTCAATTCGATCAATTTCGAGGATGGCGAGGCGCCGGCCGGCAAGCGTCTCGATCTCGCGCGGCGCTTCGGCGCGGCGGTGATCGCCCTGACCATCGACGAACAGGGCATGGCCAAGGACGCGGCGCGCAAGCTCGAGATCGCCCAGCGGCTGCGCGATTTCGCCTGCGGCCGCTACGGCCTCAAGCCGAGCGACCTGCTGATCGACCCGCTGACCTTCACGATCTGCACCGGCAATGCCGACGACCGCAAGCTCGGCATCGAAACGCTCGATGGCATCGAACGGATTTCGCGCGCGATGCCCGATTGCCAGATCCTTCTCGGCCTCTCGAACATCTCGTTCGGCCTCAATCCGCCGGCGCGCGCCGTGCTGAACTCCGTCTATCTCGACCATGCGCTGAAGCGTGGCCTCACCGCCGCGATCCTCCATGTCTCGAAGATCGTGCCCTCGCACGCGATCCAGCCGTTCGAGCGCCAAGCGGCCGAGGATCTGATCTTCGATCGGTGGCGCAAGGGCGCCGATCCGCTGCAAGCCTTCATCGGCCTCTTCAAGGATCGCAATGCGGTCGAGGCGAAGAAGAAAGAGCGCCCCGCCGAGCTCGGCCCGCGCCTCGCGCAGCGCATCGTCGATGGCGACCGGCAGGGGCTCGACGAGGATCTGGCACTGGCGCTCAAATCCCAACCGCCGCTCACGATCATCAACACCTACTTGCTCGACGGCATGAAGGTGGTGGGCGAGCTCTTCGGCGCCGGCAAGATGCAGTTGCCTTTCGTGCTGCAATCGGCCGAGACGATGAAGGCCGCCGTCGCCTATCTCGAGCCCTTCATGGAGCGGGCCGAAGGCCATCAGCGCGGCACGATCGTGCTCGCGACGGTCAAAGGCGATGTCCACGATATCGGCAAGAATCTCGTCGATATCATCCTGACCAACAACGGCTACAAGGTCGTCAATCTCGGCATCAAGCAGCCGCTCTCGGCGATCCTCGAAGCGGCCGAGAAACACCAGGCGCATGCGATCGGCATGTCCGGCTTGCTCGTCAAATCGACCGTGGTGATGCGCGAGAATCTTGAAGAGATGACGCGCCAGGGCCTGAAAGTACCGGTGATGCTCGGCGGCGCGGCGCTGACGCGGCGCTACGTCGAGGAGGATTGCCGCCAATCCTATGGCAGCGGCCGCGTCGCCTATGCCGGCGATGCGTTCGACGGCTTGGGTCTCATGGAGAAGATCGTCGGTGATAAGTTCGATGATTACCTCGCCGCGCGCCAGGCCGAAACCAAGGGCAAGCCCGTCAATCAGCGCCGCAAGCTCGGCCGCGCCGCCGATCCCAAGCCGCTGCGTCCCGTCGATGCGGAAGAGATCAGGCTACGCCGCGCCGAGCTCCATCGCGGCGTGCCCGTGCCGCCGCCGCCGTTCTGGGGCGTCCAGACCATCACGCAGGTGCCGGTCAAGGCACTGGTGCCTTATCTCAACGAGCGCATGCTCTATCAATTCCAATGGGGCTTCCGAAAGGACGGCCGCACCCTCGATGAATTCATGGAATGGGCGCATCGCGAGGTTCGGCCGGTACTGAAGCGGATGCTCGATCTCGTCGAGGTGCAGGACATCCTCAAGCCGCAAGCCTGCTACGGCTATTGGCGCGCCGCCGGCGACGGCAACGACATCGTGCTCTTCGCCGATGACGGCAGGGCGGAGGTCGCGCGCTTCGCCTTGCCGCGCCAGAACAAGGAGGGCGGGCTCTGCATTGCCGATTTCCTGCGCGATATCGACGATCGCGAGCGTGACGTGATCGGCTTGCAGCTCGTCACCATGGGTGGCCGCGCCTCGGATACGGCGCGGCAGTGGTTTGCCGAGAACCGCTATCAGGATTACCTCTATCTCCACGGACTCTCGGTCGAGATGGCCGAGGCGCTCGCCGAGTACATTCACAAGCGCATCCGCGCCGAGCTCGGCTTCGCCGCCGAAGAGCCGCGCGACATGCATGCGCTGCTGCAGCAAGGCTATCGCGGCAGCCGCTATTCCTTCGGCTATCCCGCCTGTCCCAATCTCGCCGATCAGCGGCAGTTGCTGGCGCTGCTCAAGGCCGAGGAGATCGGCGTCGCGCTCTCCGAGGAAGATCAGCTCGAGCCCGAGCAATCGACGTCGGCGATCGTGCTCGTCCATCCGCAAGCGAAGTATTTCTCGGTCTAGGCGCGCGCCCAAACGTCGCTGCCCTTGAAGCCGCTCGGCGCCTTTCCCATGTCTGCGGTCCGACGCCATCGGCGTTTGGTACGGGGAGCGCCGCAGCGCGAATTAAATTTTGCCGAACAAAGCCAAATGATCGTTTGGCTTCAATCGCTTGAGTTTTTGGCTTCGCGGCGGATGCCGATTTTGCGGCCGAGCTGCGGTGGTGGCGGCAGCTTGCGATGCTCGGCGAGCAGCGCCTCGACCTTGGCATAGACATCGTCGGGCAGCGGCGCCGATTTCGGTCCCGCCATCTCGACATGCAGCCCCATCACCTCGATGGTGGCGGAGAGCTCGCCATCCTTCGATCGCGTCATCGCGTGGAAGAGATGCAGCCGCTTGCGGTCGGCGTCGATCAGCCTGGTATCGATCGCGAAGGCGTCGCCCTGGCGCAACTCGCGCTCGTAGGTGACATGGGCCTCCAAGGCGAAGACAGAATGCTGCGTGGCGCGCCGGTAAGCCTCGCCGATCCCCAAATAGTCGAACAGCCGGTCGGTGGCCCGGTCAAAGGCGAGCACGTAATAGGCCACGTTCATATGGCCGTTGTAGTCGATCCATTCCGCCGCGACGGCGTCGCGATAGGGCTCGTAGGGCAGGTTCGGCATCGGAAATCCCCGGATTTGAGCCGCGATCATAGGCGTACCCTGCGTTGGAGTAATCCCCGTGATTCAAGCCCTATCCACAGAATTTCATGGAACCACCGCCCGCCCGTTACCGAACCGTTAAGCAATCGCGGGTAGATAATCTGAATTGGATTATGCGCTCGGGAAAGCGACGGTTTTTCGCGCTTTCTCGACGTTGCAAGGGGTGAGAAATCGATGGCCGGCGCTCCCGCCCAAAGCCAGTCGGTGAAAGTGGCCGAGGCGGCATGCAAGGCGATGGCGACCCATGGGGTCGTGCCGACGCCGCATAACTATACGGTCTGGTACACCTACGCCGCCGGAACGATGCCGGCGCTGTGTCAGGCGATCGACGCGCTGCTCGCCAAGCAAACCGCCTTCACCGACGAGGTCAACGCCGATCTCTATAAGCGCTATTTCGGCAGTGCCGAAGACCATGTCGATGTTCTCGAAACCGGCGGCCGGCTGCAAGCGGTGATCGATCAGGTCAGCCGCTATCTCGACGATCACAGCGACGGCATCGACAGCTTCGGTCACACCCTCGACAACATCTCGACGGCCATCGGCCGCTCGCAGCCGCAGGAGAAAGTCCGCGCGCTGGTCGCCGACCTCGTCAAAGAGACGCAGTCGATGGCGAAGCGCAATTACAACCTCGAGAGCCGCCTCGGCCGTATCGCGACCGAAGTCACCGAGCTGCGCGAGAATCTCCAGACCGTGCAGCGCGAGGCCTTGACCGATGCGCTCACCGGCATCCCCAATCGCAAGTTCTTCGATTCGCGGCTGCAAGAGGCGGCGCGCGAGGCGCTGCACGAAAACGAGGCGATGAGCCTCGTGCTCTGCGACATCGATCATTTCAAGCGCTTCAACGACAGCTACGGCCACCAGATCGGCGATCAGGTGCTGCGCCTCGTCGCGCGCACCTTGTCGGATTCGGTCAAAGGCCGCGACACGCCGGCGCGCTTCGGCGGCGAGGAATTCGCCATCATCCTGCCGCGCACCAATCTGCAGCAGGCGGTGATCGTCGCCGACCAGATCCGTAACGCCGTGATGCGCCGGCGCTTCGTCGGCAAGGAAACGCGCGACGATTACGGCGGCGTGACGCTGTCCTTCGGCGTCGCCGAGTATCGCCCGAATGAGGAGCTCAGCGCGCTCATCGGCCGTGCCGACGCGGCGCTCTATCACGCCAAGGGCGAAGGCCGCAATCGCGTCTCGACCGAGGCCAACGCCGGCGATCTGGCGCGCGCTTCCTAGTCGCTCACGGCCCGGCGCCCGCGCCCGGTAACAGCGGCAGCCAGCCGGTCAAGGCGAGCCACACCACCGCGAAGAACAGCGAGATCAGCGTGAACGGCACGCCGGCCCGCGCATATTCGGCGAAGGTGATATTGACGCCGAGCGGCTCGGCGCGCTCGACCGCGAGGAGGCTGGCGAACGAGCCGAGCAAGGTCAGGTTCGCGGCGAGCGAGGACAGCACCGCGAAGGCATAAAGCGGACCTTGCGGCGGGTTCGGCCAGATCTGCAGCAGCAGGATCGCGGTCGGCGTATTGCCGATCGTGTTGCTCGTCACCAGCACGAAAGGCGTCAAGAGCAGCAGATTGGTCGGCAGCAGGTGATGGTCCTGCAGCCACGAGATGAAGGTCCACGGGATGCCGGTATCGGCGAGCGCGCCGGTCACCGCGAAGAGGCAGACGAAGAGCACCAGCAGCGGCCAATCGAGCGCCGCAATCATCACGCGATTTGTGAATCGCCGGTTGGTCAGGAGCGCCGCGGCGATGAGCAGCCCGCCGACCTCGCGCGGCAAGGGCGTCGCGAACAGCATCAGCAGCAGCGCCATGCCGGCGAGGCCTTTCCAGGTCTGGATCCGGTCGTGCGGATGACGCGGCACCTCGGGCACGCCGCCGACCGGCACCGGCGCCTCGAGCCGGTCGCGCCACAGGAACCAGGTCACGCCGAAGACCGAGGCGAGGCCGAGCAACGCCGGAACCACGCCGGCGAGCAGATAGAGATGGAAGCTGAGCTCGCCGACCTGGCCGATGACGATATTCGGCGGATTGCCGATGAGGGTCGCAGCCGAGCCGGCATTGGCGGCGCCGGCGAGGGCGATCAGATAGGGTTTCGGATCGAGGTTGCGCGACTGCGCGCCGGTGATCAGCAGCGGCGCCATGGTCAGCACCACCAGCTCGTTGGCGAGCAGGGCCGAGAGCCCGCCGGCAACGCCGACCGTCAGGGCCAGCATCATGGTCGGCGTGTCGGCCTTTTGCATGATCCAGTCGGCCGCGAGCTCGAAAAATCCGGCCGAGACGAATTGCGCCGAGATAATCATCAGCGCGAAGAGCAGCACCAGGGTCGAAACGTCGATATTGGTGCCGAGCTCGTCGAGGGTGACGGTGGCGCTGGCCAGCAGCACGATCACGCCGAGCAGCGCGATGCCGGTGCGGTCGATCTGCAAATGGGGCAGCCGTCCGGCGGCCATGCCGACATAGGTGCAGAGAAAAACCAGGATGATGATGAGGGCGTGCATGGTTCTGCGCGGGCCGGCGCATCATAGGTGATCTCGCCGCGGAACGCGCCTGGGATTTCGGCGCTCTCATGCTATATAGCGAAGTAATGTCGGAACCCGCCGCCACGCCCCACGCCGCCGAGCTTTCGGCTGCGCCGCCGGCCGCTTACCTCGCCGGCCTCAACGACGCGCAGCGCCGCGCCGTCGAGGCGGTGGAAGGGCCTGTCCTGGTGCTGGCCGGGGCGGGGACCGGCAAGACGAGGGTGCTGACCACCCGGCTCGCCCATATCCTCGCGACTCGCCGCGCCTGGCCCTCGCAGATCGTCGCCGTGACTTTCACCAACAAGGCCGCGGCCGAAATGCGCGAGCGCTTGGGACGGATGATCGGCGAGACCGCCGACGGCCTCTGGCTCGGCACCTTCCATTCGATCGCCGCCCGCATCCTGCGCCGCCATGCCGAGGCGGTCGGTCTCAAGCCCAATTTCACCATCCTCGACGCCGACGATCAGCTCCGCCTCGTTAAGCAGATCGCTGCCGCCGCGAATCTCGACGAGCGCCGCGCCCCGGCGCGGGCGATCCTCGGCGCGATCGAGCGCTGGAAGGATCGGGGCCTGGTGCCCGACAAGGTGCCGGTCGCCGATCAGGGCGATCTCGCCAACGGCCGGATGATCGAGATCTATCGCCTCTATCAGGACCGGCTGCGCGCCCTCAACGCCGCCGATTTCGGCGATCTGTTGCTGCACAATCTGACGCTCTTCACGACCCGGCCCGAGGTGCTGGCCGATTACCAGCAGCGCTTCCGCTATATCCTGGTCGACGAGTATCAGGACACCAACGTCGCGCAATATCTCTGGCTGCGGCTGCTGGCCCAGCTGCACAAGAATCTCTGCTGCGTCGGCGACGACGACCAGTCGATCTATTCCTGGCGCGGCGCCGAGATCGGCAACATCCTGCGCTTCGAGAAGGATTTCCCCGGCGCGCAGATCGTCCGCCTCGAGCAGAATTACCGCTCGACGCCGCATATCCTCGGCGCGGCCTCCAAGCTTATCGCCCAGAACGAAGGCCGCCTCGGCAAGACGTTGTGGACCGAATCGAACGAGGGCGAGAAGGTCACGCTGCGCGGCGTCTGGGACGGCGAGGAAGAGGCGCGCTGGGTCGGCGACGAGATCGAGGCGCTGCAGCACAAGGGCGAGCGGCTCTCGGAGATGGCGATCCTGGTGCGCGCCGGCTTCCAGACGCGCGAATTCGAGGAGCGCTTCCTGACGCTCGGCCTGCCGTATCGCGTGATCGGCGGGTTGCGCTTCTACGAGCGGCAGGAAATCCGCGACGCGCTCGCCTATCTGCGCCTCGTCCATCAGCCGGCCGACGATCTCGCATTCGAGCGCATCATCAACGTGCCCAAGCGCGGCATCGGCACCTCGACCCTGCAGACCTTGCATGCGCTCGCGCGCGCCCGCGAATTGCCGCTGACCGACGCGGTGCAGATCATCATCGGCACCGACGAGCTGAAGCCGGCGGCGCGGCGGGCGTTGTCGAACTTCATCACCGATCTCAATCGCTGGCGCGGCATGCTCGACAACACCGCGCATCCCGATCTCGCGGCGCAGATCCTCGATGAATCGGGCTATACCGGCATGTGGCAGGCGGACAAATCGCCCGACGCGCCGGGCCGGCTCGAGAACCTGAAGGAACTGGTCGCGGCGATGGCGGAGTTCGACAGCCTCTCCGGCTTCCTCGATCACGTCAGCCTGGTCATGGAGAACACCGCCGAGAGCGGCGGCGACATGATCAGCCTGATGACCTTGCACGGGGCCAAGGGACTCGAATTCAACGACGTCTTCCTGCCGGGCTGGGAAGAGGGGCTCTTCCCGCATCAGCGCGCCATGGACGAGGCGGGGCTAAAGGGCCTCGAAGAGGAGCGGCGGCTCGCTTATGTCGGGCTGACGCGGGCGCGGCGCCGCGCTTTCGTCTCCTACGCCGCCAATCGCCGGGTGCGCGGCCAATGGCAAAGCGCGCTGCCGTCGCGATTCGTCGGCGAGCTGCCCGAGGATCACGTCGATTCGGTCGCCGAGCCCGGCCTCTATCCGCGCGCGCCGTCGCTGCAGGAGGCGTGGGGCGCGGGCTCGTCCTTCTTCGGCCGCCGCGCCGATGCGCCGCGTCTCGTCACCGCCGAGCGGCCGCGACCGGCGGTTGGCTATGTCGCGGGCGATCGCGTCTTCCATCAGAAATTCGGCTACGGCACGGTCCGCTCGTCCGAAGGCGGCAAGCTCGCCATCTCCTTCGACAAGGCCGGCGACAAGATGGTGATGGACAGCTTTGTCGCGAAAGCCTGAGAGATTGTCGGCCGCCGAAGGGCTGTGGCGCGTGACGCTCGCCGCGCCCGATGCCGCCGCCGCGGCCGCCGCGACCGATGCCTTAGGCAATCTCGACGCCGTCAGCGCGTTCGAGGAGCGCGATGGCGGGCCGTGGCGCGTCGAAGGCTTCGCGCGCGACAAGCCCGATCGCGGCTCGCTGCTGGCGCGGCTGGCGCTGGCCTGGCTCGATCTCGCCGGCTCGCCGCCCGAGCCGCTCTGGGAGAAGCTGCCGCGCCAGGATTGGGTCGGCATCAACCAGGCGAGCTTTCCGCCGCTCGCGGTCGGGCGATTCTTCATCCATGGCTCGCATTTCAACGGCCGCGTCCCGGCCGGCCGCATCGCACTCGAGATCGATGCCGCGACCGCTTTCGGCACCGGCGAGCATGCGACGACGCGCGGCTGCCTCACCATGCTCGACGCGATGGCAACGCACGGGCCGCGCCGCATGCTCGATATGGGCACCGGCACCGGCATTCTCGCCATGGCAGCGGCGAAGCGCTGGCGCCGCCGCGTCGTCGCGCGCGATATCGATCCGGAATCGGTGCGCGTCACCGCGCATAACATCCGCCGCAACGGCGTCGCGCCGTTGATCGATGTCCGCCGCAGCACCGGCTATCGCGAGCGCGGCGTGATGCGCCGCCGTCCTTATGATTTAGTGCTCGCCAACATCCTCGCCCGGCCGCTGGAGCGCATGGCCGCCGATCTGCGCCGCGCCTTGAAGCCGGGCGGCATCGCCGTGCTCTCCGGCCTGCTCGCCTATCAGGAGCCGGGCGTGCTCGCCGCGCATCGCCTCGCCGGCTTGAGCTTGCAGCAGCGCATCGTTATCGACGGCTGGTCGACGCTCGTGCTCGGCCGCGGCCGCTCGCGTCTTCTCCGGTCCGCCCCTCTTCGCTCCGCCCTTCTTCCATCTGCAGGGAAGCACCGCTCGCCATGAGCCTCATCCAAGCGCTGTTCATCGCCGTCCTCCAAGGCGTCACCGAGCTCTTTCCGGTGTCGAGCCTCGGTCACGCCGTCGTTCTGCCGAAGCTCCTCGGCTGGGATCTCGACCAATCCTCGGAAGGCTTCCTGCCGTTCCTCGTCGTGCTGCATCTCGGCACGGCGGCGGCGCTGCTGATCTACTTCTGGCGCGACTGGATCGGCATCCTGCTTGCCTTCATCGGCGTCGGACCGGGCGACGAGCGGCGGGCGCAATGGCGGCTGCTGTGGATGATCATCCTCGCGACGATCCCGGCGGTGATCCTCGGCTTCGCGCTGGAGAAGACGCTGAAATCGCTGTTCGGCGCGCCGACGGTCGCGGCCTTCTTCCTCATCGTCAATGGCGGCGTGCTGTTCATCGCCGAGCGGCTGCGGCGCCGCGGCGGCAGCGGCAATTTGCGCCAGCTCACCTGGCTCGGCGCGCTGATCATCGGCTGCACCCAGGCGACGGCGCTGATCCCCGGCATCTCGCGCTCGGGCGCGACCATGGTCGGCGGGCTGTTGCTCGGCCTCCACCACAAGGAAGCCGCGCATTTCTCGTTCCTGATCGCGACGCCGGTGATCCTCGGCGCCGGCGTGCTCGAGGTGCCGCATCTGTTGCATGGCGGTGCCGCCGCTTCGATCGGGCCGGTGGCGTGGATCGCCGGCGTCGTCGCCGGCATCATGGCCTATCTCAGCACCTGGTTCCTGATGCGCTATTTCGGGCGCCACGATTTTCAGGCGCTCGATCCCTTCGCCTATTACTGCGTGGCGTTCGGTCTGTCGTCGCTGGGGCTGTTGCTCGTGCTCGGCTGAGCGGGCGCCGCTAGACGACGTGATCCGGCACCAGCACGCAGGGATGCGCCGGATCGCCGGTCTCGACCTGGATCGTCGCGTGCTCGATGCCGAAGCGCTTGTGCAGCGAGGCGGCGACATCGGCGAGGCAGGCATCGCCCGGATGGCCGGCCGGCATGATGAGATGCGCGGTGAGCGCGGTCGTGGTCGTGCTCATCGGCCAGATATGCAGATCGTGCACTTCGCCGACGCCCGAGATCTGGAGCAAATGCAAACGCACGGCCTCGGGATCGATGCCTGGCGGCACAGCCTGCAGCGCCATGTCGAGCGAGCGGCGCAGCAGGCGCCAGGTGCCGAAGACGATCACGACGGAAATGACGATGCTGACCGCGGGGTCGAGCCACAGCCAGCCGGTCCAGAGGATCACCGCGCCGGAGAGCGCGACGCCGAGGCTGACCACCGCGTCGCCGAGCATATGCGCGAAAGCACTCTGGACATTGAGATCGCCGTGATGGCGTCGGCCGAGCAGCAGCGCCGCCGCGCCGTTCACGACCACGCCGGCGCAGGCAACGACGATGATCGTGCCGCCGCCGACCGGCGCCGGCGCGATCAGGCGCTGAACCGCCTCGAGGACGATGCCACCGACGGCGATCAGCAGGATGATGGCATTGAGCAGCGCGGCGAGGATCGAGGAGCTGCGCAGCCCATAGGTGTAGCGCGCGCTTGGCCCGCGCGCGGCGAGGACATTCGCGCCCCAGGCCGCGACGAGTCCCAAGACGTCGCTGAAATTATGTCCGGCATCGGCGAGCAGCGCCATCGAATGGCTGATGAAGCCGAAGACGCCTTCGACGACGACGAAGCCGAGATTGAGGGCGATCGAAATCGCGAAGACGAGGCCGAGATCGCCGCCTAGACGATGGTGGTGCTCGTGCCCGTGATCATGGCCGTGATGGCCGTGGTCATGATCATGATGGTGGTCGTGGCCATGATGCGTATGGGCCATGGCGTGATTCTGCACGCAGCCGAATCTTGCGGCAAGCGTCAGCAAGCGGGTACGCGAAAGCGAGGGCGGTGGCCCTCGCTGTCCATCGGTCGGCTTAGGCCGCCCGGCGGTTGTCGTTCTGCGCCAGACCCGCCGCTTGCACCCGCGCCATCTCATGGACGTCGCGCGAGAAGAGGTAGGGGATGTCGGCACGGGTGATGCCGATATCGGCGAGCGAACGGTCGTCGAGGGCGCTCAGCTCGTCATAGGCCGCCTGGCGGCGCCGCCAATCGTGATAGGCGACCTGCAGATGCTGCAGGCCGGAAAGAACAAGATTGAGCATTTCCAACTCCTTGAAAAACATATCCACGTCTCTGTGCTGCGTTGCACAATAGGTAAGTCTTCCTGTCGAATAGTAAAAGGCGCAAGATTCGAACCCAGCCATACCCCAGCCGCATATCCGGCTGTTTTCCGCGCTTTTCGCCCCCATTTTTGACGAGCGGAGACGGCAGTTGGGGTGCTGGGCAGTTTCGCGCTAGGTTTGGGGCTTCAGGAGGGTCCGGATGGATGATGGGCGCCCGGTAGGCCGGGAAGGGACGGCGGAGCGGCTCGGGTTGCTGCGGGCCGAACTGGCGCGGCGCGGCGTCGACGGGTTCCTGGTGCCCCGCACCGACGAGTATCAGGGCGAGTATGTCCCGGCATCGGCGCAGCGC
>Ga0335085_10003015_pt1 | contig 30114 bp, 36 predicted proteins | sample Lox_Sample_45_FD_206712 | JGI IMG/M metagenome (GOLD analysis project Ga0335085, IMG submission 206712) | Soil microbial communities from Loxahatchee National Wildlife Refuge, Florida, United States - Lox_Sample_4.5 | ecosystem: Environmental > Terrestrial > Soil > Wetlands | place: USA... | reverse complement strand
TCCGCGCCGACCCAGGAGCCGATCCGGGCGTGGTCGTACACCGACCACGGCGCGCCCATCGGCACGATCGCGTCGAACGCTTCCGGGGCCGGGAACGTCACCGTGACGTCCGGCGCGCCGAACCGCTCGGGCGGCACCACCAGCAGGTCGGCCACGTCGTAGCCGAGATCGGCGAACGCCTCGGCCACCGGCCCGGCCGCCGACACGTGGTCCTGCTTGATGAACAGGACCCGCACGGTCAGGCCTTCTGCGGGCCGCGCTCGGCCGCGGTCAGGTCGTCGAAGGCGGACGTGGCCGGGGCCCGGCCGGGGAACACCACGGTGAGCACGAAGCCGAGCACCAGGATGCCGATCCCGGCGTACGCCGCCCAGATGATCGGCGCCTTGACCTGGTACACCGAGCCGTAGATGGCGGCCGCGGTGACCAGGACGCCGACCGCCGCGGCCAGCAGCACCGCCCACCGGCGTGGGTGGTCGGCCAGGCCGCGCACCGCGCCCACCGACATCAGCAGGTAGATGCAGGCCAGCGCGAAGCTGCCCAGGGTGGAGAACCAGGAGAACATGGCCACGTAGTGCGGCAGGCCCTGCTGGGCGAACAGCCCGGTCCACCACTGGGTGGCCGCCACCACGACCAGGTACAGCACGAGCACGAAGATGCTCGCGCTCAGCGGGGTGCCACGGCGCGACACCCGGCCCAGCACCCTGGGCAGCCGGTGGTCGCGGCCCATGGCGAAGAACCCGCGCGAGCCCGCCACCGCGCAGCCGATCAGCACCGCGAGCATGTCGAACAGCACGACCAGCTCGACCAGCCGCCGGATCGCGACCGAGCCGAACCCGCCGCCGGCCGACGGGCCGGCCAGCCCGAACAGCGGGGCGCTGGCGTTCTTGCCCAGCGCGTCCAGGCTGAAGTGGAACCCGGCCACCTGGGCGTACGCGCCGACCACGTAGTAGCCCGCGATGGCCAGCACCGCGATCAGCACGGCCCGCGGGATGTCCCGCTTCGGGTGCGCGGTCTCCTCGCCCAGGTTGGCCGCGGTCTCGAAGCCGGTGAACAGCAGCACGCCGTACAGCACGCCGAACAGCACCCCGCCCATGCCCTGCGGCGACGAGGACGGGGAGAACGCCTTGCCCACGTCGTTGCTGGCGCCCACGCTGATGATGACGTGGATGAAGAACACCAGCACCACGGTGATCGAGACCAGCGCCAGCACCAGCTGGGCCCGGGTGGACAGCGCCACCCCGAAGTACATGACCGCGGCGACCAGCGCGAACACGATCAGCATCCAGGCCAGCGTGGGCAGCGGGGTGATGTTGAACTCGGCTTCGATCGTGTCGTGGATGGTGCCGCCGATCATGACCAGCAGCCCGGCCCCGAGGACCAGGATGCCGGTGTAGTACAGCAGCCCGGCGGCGGCGCCGACCCGGCCGCCCAGACCGTCGGTCACGTAGTCGTACAGCGAGCCGGCCGCGTGGATGCGCCTGGCGTACTCGGCCACGATCCAGCCCAGCGCGAGCACCCCGATCGCGGCCAGCAGCACGGCCAGCGGGGCGGCCACCCCGGCGCCCTTGCCCGACGCGTTGAGCCCGACCAGCAGCGGGACCAGGAACGCGATCGAGAACACCGGTCCCATGAAGCCCACCGACTGGGCCACCGCGTCCAGCAGGGTGAGCTTGCGCTTGCCGCCGAGCTGCTGCGGCGGGGAATCCGTTGCGTGCGCCATGGACCTGCCCCTCCCGGCCGTCGCGGCGGGTCGTTGTTGTTCGGTCCCGAACGATTGGTACCGAACAATATCTGGTCAGGGCGCGCGAGTCACCACCTCAGAACCAATTTTCTTAACGCCCCGGCCTGGTGGCGGCCGGGCCGCTCAGCTGGGCGGGGTCCGGGGCGTGACCGTGAAGTCCAGGCCGACCGTCCCCGGGTCGATCAGCACCGTGCCGCCGTCCACGGCCAGGCACGCCCCGTTGACGTAGGAGGCGTCCGGCCCGGCCAGCCAGGTGATGGCGGCGGCGATCTCGGCCGGCTCGGCCGGGCGGCGCTGCGGCACCAGCCGGGTCACCTCCCGGTAGGCGGCGCTGCGGTCCAGGCCGTGCGGCGCGCCGAACTCGGCCATCTCCTCGTCGGCCATCTCGGTGCGCACCCAGCCCGGGCAGACCACGTTGGCCCGCAGCCCGGCCGGGCCGAAGTCCGCGGCCAGGCTCTGCGTCAGCATGACCAGCCCGGCCTTGCTGACCGCGTAGGCCGCCGCCGAACTGGACGCCCGCAGCGCCGCAATCGAACTGACCGCGACGATCGAGCCGCCAGCCACCGAATCCGCCGCCCCAGCACCCGGCCCACTCCCCGGCCCCCCGCTCGCGCCACTCCCCAACCCCCCGCCCGAGCCAGCCCCCATCCCACTCCCCCTCCTCGCCAGCAGGTGCGGCAGGGCTGCGCGGGCCAGCAGGTAGGGCGCGGTCAGGTTGGTCCGCAGGGTGAGCTCCCAGTCGGCCGGGTCCAGGTCGGCCACGCTGCCGCCGCGCATCACCCCGGCGTTGGCCACCACGCAGTCGAGCCGACCCTGCTCGGCCACCGTGCCATCAACCAGGGCCTGCACCGCGGCTGGATCGGTGATGTCGGCGGCTACGGGGCGAGCGCCGGTCCGTTCGGCTACCTCGGCCAGCGGGCCGGGCCGGCGGCCGCAGATCGTCACCTCCCAGCCGTCCGCCGCGGCCCGTTCCGCGACGGCCGCGCCGATCCCGCTGCCCGCCCCAGTGATCAGCATGACTCTGCTAGCTTTGCGCCTCCGGGGGACTGAGATCCGCCGCCTTCCCTCCTCGCCCGGTCGCTCGTTCCTCGCTCCCTCCCCATTCCCCCTTCCCTGTCCAGCCGGCGGCGTCCCCCTTCGGCGCGGCGCGGTCATGACGCGATCTCCGTTACCCGTGCGACCAGTTTGCGGCAGAACGGGCCAATGTCCCGGGCGTCGTCCAGGTACATGGACGGCTTGAAGCAGATCGTGCCGAACCCGGCGGCCAGCTGGCCGGGCAGGTCGCGCAGGGCCTCGTCCAGGTCGGCCAGCGCGCCGGGGCCGGGGAACCGGCCGCGGATGCCGCCGACCAGCTCCAGCTCGCCCAGGTCGCGGCCGGCCGCGCGCAGCCCGTCGCGGAGCGCCGTCATGTCGTCCGCGGTCGGCGCGCCGAGCGGGTTGAACCCGCTCCCCCAGCGCACCAGCCGGCGCAGCAGGGCCGGGTGCATCCGCTGGCCGCCGAACCACAGCGGCGGCCCGTCCGGGCGCAGCGGCCGCGGCTCGACCCACACCTGATCGAACGAGTAGTGCTGGCCGCGGTGGCTCACCGGTCCGGGCCGCCAGCACCGGGCCAGCACGTCGAGCTGCTCGTCCAGGATCGCGCCGCGCTGGCCGAACGGCACGCCCAGCGCGGCGTACTCCTCCCGATGCCAGCTGACCGTGGGGATGACCACCAGCTTGCCCTCGGACAGCAGGTCCAGCGTGCCCAGTTCCTTGGCCAGCAGCAGCGGGTGCCGCAGCGGCGCGATGATCGCCCCGGCGACCAGCCGCAGCCGCTCGGTCACCGCCGCGATCGCGGACAGCAGCACCACCGAGGACGGCCAGGGCATGTCCGGCGGCTGGTTGCCGGGCACCGCGTACTCCCGCGGGTTGGCCATCACCCCGGCCGCGCCGGCCGCCGGCCCGAGCACGATGTGCTCGCTGAGCATGACCCCGTCGATCCCGGCCTGCTCGGCCTCGGCCGCGATCCGCAGCAGCGCCCGCAGGTCACGCGGGCCGGTCATGGTCCAGTTCTCGCTGAGCACCAGGAGCAGTCTGGGTGTCATGAGCAGCCCTCCGCCCGCCGTAACGTTTGGAGCCAAACGTTACCGTGGTCAGCGCGTGGGCGCCGGCCCGGACGGCTCGGTGCCCTCCAGGTGCTGCACGATGCCCCGCAGCGCCTGGGCCAGCAGCCGCTTGTCGCGGTCGTCCAGGTCGGCGGTGACGAACTGCTCGGCCCGGTTGAACTCGGGGAACAGCTTGTCCATCAGTTCCGCGCCCTCGTCGGTGAGCTGCAGCAGCACCCGCCGCGCGTCGCCGGGATGGCTGCGCCGGTTCAGCAGCCCGCGCCGTTCCAGCGTGCTGGCCACGCCGGTCAGCGTGCCCTTGGAGATGCCCGCTTCGGCCGCGACGTGCCGGGTCTCGATGTCCCGCCAGATCCACACCACCCACAGCACCACCCAGGCCGTCCAGGTGAGCTCGTAGGGCTGCAGCACGGTCCGCTCGAAGTGATTACGGACCGCGCCCGCGGCCCGGTAGATGTTGCTCACCACCGCCATCGCGGCCACGTCGATGGGCAGGCCGCGCAGCCGCTCGGCCACGGCGTTCTCGGTCTCGGCCAGGGTGTGCTGGCCGTCGCCGCCCAGGCGGGCCGCGGCGGCGTAGCGGTCCGGCGGGGGCGTGCCCGCGGCCCGGCCAGCGGGCATGCTGGCACCGGTCTGCCGTCGGGTCATGCCCGCGAGCTTACCGCTGGCCTGGTTTACCACCGCCCGATAGGCTCTGGCCGTGGCCAGCCGGGAAGAGTTTGACCGCGAACTGGAAGCCATCGAAGCCAAAGTCATCGAGCTGTTCGGCATGGTCGCCGAAGACCTGCCGGTCGCGACGCAGGCCCTGCTGACCGGCAGCCGCGAGGCCTCCCAGGTGCTGGCCGAACGCGAGCAGGCGATCGATGCGCTGTACGTGGAGATCGAAGGGCTGGCCAACCAGCAGATCCTGCTGCAGTCGCCGGCCGCGATCGACCTGCGTTTCCTGCTGTCGGTGCTGCGCATCGTGCCGGAACTGGAGCGCTCGCACGACCTGGTCGTGCAAATCGCCGGCGCGGGCAGTCATCTGCTCGACGCGGATCTGTCACCACGCGCCCGCGGGCTGGTCGAGCGGATGGGCGAGCTGGCGTCCAGCATGTGGCGGCAGGCCGCGGACTCCTGGTATCAGCGCGACAAGTCAGTGGCCGCAGTGCTGGACGAGCGCGACGACGAGATGGACGAGCTGCACGTCAGCCTGACCGCCGAGCTGGCCTCCGGCCGGATGACGCTGCCGGTGACGATGGAGATGACGCTAGTGGCCCGGTACTTCGAGCGGCTCGGCGACCACGCCGTCAACATCGCCCGCCGGGTCACTTACCTGGCCGGCTCGGCCCCCAGCCCGCCACAGAACGACTGACGCCCGGCTACCCACCAGATTGGCGCGATCCAGAAGAGCACCGTCGTGAACACCGCCGCCAAGCGTCCCCATCCCGGCCGATCCGGTGAGCCTCCCAGCCGCTCAGGGCGCACGGGCCCGGGCACCTCGCGCTGTGCCTGGGTCAATGGACAGCCCTGAGTGCCAGCTGCGCCAGCGAGCGCAGAATGGCCGGGCGGGACCTTCGTCCAGCCATTTGGCACTATTTCTGATATTTGCGCCGAGCTGTACTGATAGCGGGACAAAGCATGGGTGAAGTGGGTGACCGCCATGAGCACACCATCGCCAGAGCGCATCATCGTCGGCGTCGATGACTCCCCGGGCGGCTTGGCCGCGCTGCGCTGGGCGGTGCACCGGGCCCGGTCCCGGCACTGCCAGCTGATCGCTGTCCGCGCGTGGGCGCTTCAGCTCCCCCGGCACGGCGGCCGCCGGATACGGGACGACCGGCACCGGCACGTCGTGGTCAGCTTCGCCGGTACCGTGCAGCGGTCCGAGGCCGGTTCGGTCATCCAGCGGTCGTTTCAGCTGACGTCCGGCGGGATCCCGGCCGATGTGCCGATCCGGATAGAAACACCGGAAGGAGACCCGGGCACGGTTCTCGCCGGGATGGCCAGACGCGACAGCGACCTGCTCGTGGTCGGGACGCGGCCGGGCCACCCGGCCTGGCAGGCCCGGCACGGATCGGTCAGCGGATACTGCGCCCGGCACGCGAACTGCCCGGTCGTGGTGATCCCGGCGCCGGGGTAACGGTCAGGCGGCCAGGCTGAGCTGCCAGGACGCGGCGTGCACCAGGAACGGGTGGCACAGGAACACCGGATCATTACCGGCGCAGGCGGAGCGCGACGGTGATGACGGCCGCGCCCACCAGCGCCGCGGCGATATTCGGTATGACCAGCGCGGGCAGGCCAGCGGCGGCCCCGTAGCCGATCCAGAGCAGGAAGCCGATCAGCAGGATGCCGAAATAGGCCACCGACACCTGGCGCGATGACCGCTCGCGCAGCATGCGGCGGATCTGCAGGACGGGGGCGATCGCCATCAGCACGGCCCACGATGACGCGGCTACGGCGAGGACGGTTACGGCCACGGCGCACTCCTGCGGTGAGGCGCCCTGGCGGTTCGGATCGTGCTCGCCAGTCACCTGGTGAGGGGCGCAAGCACGACCGCCATCAGGCTACCGGCCGTTTATGGATTTTTCACGCCCTGCGCTAGCGGCTCACGGCCCATCCCGGCGTAGCGTCCGGCGTGCAGCCATGTCACCGATGACGGGCTGTTTTCCGGAGACGGAGCGAGGTGGGCCATGGGCAAGACAGCACGCAGGGCCGCGCGGCGCAGCGCCGGGCGGATGACAGCAGCGCTGATCATGGTCGCGGGCCTGGGCTGGCTGGGCTCGACGGCGGCGCAGGCCTCGGCGGGCACGGCGTTACGGCCGGGCGCGGTGTTACGGCCGGGCGCGGCGGCCGGGCAGCCGCAGGTGCCCCGGGTGACCGGGGACCGGCGGGTGGACACGCTGATCAGTGAGATGACGCTGGCGGAGAAGCTGACCCTGCTGGAGGGGGCGCAGGAGGCCGCGTCCACCAACCAGTTCACCGCCGGCTACCTGCCGGGCATCCCCCGGCTGGGCATCCCGTCGCTGCGGCTGGCCGACGGGCCGCCCGGCGTAGCCACCCGGGAGCCGTCCACCGGGATGACCGGGACGATGGGGGTAGCGGCCACGTTCAGCCAGCGGGACGCGTACGAGAACGGCGTGGTGATCGGCCGGGACGCCCGCTCGCTGGGCGTGGACGTGGTGCTGGAGCCGTTCGTCAACATCGACCGCGACCCCACCTGGAGCCGGGCGTTCAACACGTTCGGAGAAGACCCGCTGCTGACCGGGCAGACCGGGGCGGCGGAGATCTCCGGCATCCAGAGCCAGGGCACGATGGCGATGGTCAAGCACTTCATCGCGTACGACGGCGGCCAGAACGTGGTCGTCGACCAGCAGACGCTGCACGAGATCTACCTGGAGCCGTTCGCGGACGCCATCGACGCCGGGGTCGCGAGCATCATGTGCTCGTACAACACGCTCAACGTGGTGAACGCCAAGCCCAGCACCGGCGGGACGCCGGGCCCGTACTCCTGCGGCAACTCTCAGACGCTGACCGGGATCCTGCGCGGCGAACTCGGCTTCAAGGGCTTCGTCACCTCCGACTGGGGCGCCAACCACGCCACCAGCTTCATCAACGCGGGCCTGGACATGGAGATGCCGGGCACCGGGTTCGGCGACGTGCTGCCCACCTACTTCTCGGCCAGCGACCTGGAGGCCGCGATCAGCGCCGGGACGGTCAGCATGGCCACGGTCAACGCGGCGGTCGGGCACATCCTGTACGAGATGGACCGGTTCGGCCTGCTGACCGGGCACTCCAAGCACAACGTGACCCCCGAGCCGGTGAACGCGGACGAGCAGGTGGTGCAGCAGACCGCGCAAGACGCCGCCACGCTGCTGCAGAACAGCGACTCCGCGCTCCCCCTCTCCGGCAGCGACCTCAGCAACCTGGCCCTGATCGGGCCGGGCGCGGGCCAGACCATCGCGGTCGGCCAGGCCGGTGAGAACGCGGCCGGGTTCGTGGGCCGGCAGACCGGCACCTACCAGGTGCTGCAGCAGATGCTGCACAGCGACCCGGCCGCGCACGTGAGCTACGCGGTCGGCGACGACATGACCGGCACCCCGGTGCCCGCGTCCGCGCTGAGCCACAACGGGCAGCCCGGCCTGCTGCGCACCAACACCACCGACAACACCACCTCGGTGGTGCCGCAACTGGACAGCACGACCTCCAACGGGCAGGCGCTGCCCGCCGGGTCGGCCTGGACCTGGACCGGCGACCTGAACATCAGCCAGGCTGGCAGTTACTGGATCAACCTGGGCCTGCTCGGCGCGGGCGGGTCAATCAGCCTGGACGGCACGCAGATCGCCGCCACCGGGTTCATCAACGGCACCGCGCCCCGCTACGGGGTGCTCCGCCCGGGCGACAACAACGTGCTGCCCACCACCGATGGGCTTGACAACCTGCGCACCCAGCTCAACCTCACCGCGGGCCAGCACACGCTGACCGTGACCATCTCCGCCGACGCCTCCGGCGCCCCGGTGCAGGCCCGGCTGAACTGGGTCACCCCAGCCCAGCAGCAGGCCAACACCGGCGCGGCGGTGGCCGCGGCCAGGCACGCCAAGGCGGCGGTGGTGTTCGCCTGGTCCACCGGCGCGCTGGACAGCCCACTGCCCGAAGGCCAGGACCAGCTCATCGCCGACGTGGCCGCGGTCAACCCGGACACGATCGTGGTGCTGAACACCTCCGACCCGGTCGCGATGCCGTGGCTGCGCAGCGTCAAGGCGGTGCTGGAGATGTGGTTCCCCGGGGACACCGGCGGTTACGCCACGGCCAACGTGCTGCTGGGCAGGACCGATCCGGCCGGGCGGCTGCCGTTCACCTGGCCCGCCGCCCTGGACCAGGGCCTGGCCAGCCAGCCCACCACCCACCCGGAACGCACCTCGAACGGGGTGGACGCCAACGGGAACTACTGCACGTCCGCGAGCAGCCCGTTCGGCGGCCCGCAGTGCACGACCACGTACACCGAGGGGATCTACGTCGGGTACCGCTGGTATGACCAGCAGCACCTGACCCCGCTCTACCCGTTCGGGTACGGGCTGTCCTACACCCACTTCGCCTACTCCGGCCTGCGCAGCTCCCCCAGCCGCCGCGGCGGCCTGGACGTGAGCTTCCAGGTCACCAACACCGGCGCCGTCACCGGCGGCGAAGTGCCCCAGGTCTACCTGGGCGCACCGGCCAGCCCACCGGCCGGGGTGGCGTTCGCCGGCCGGGCGCTGGCCGCCTACGGGCGGATCACGCTGCGTCCCGGCCAGACCCAGACCGTGACGCTGCACGTCCCGCTGCGCCAGCTGCAGTACTGGAACACCGCCAGCAGCAGCTGGGTCACGGCCACCGGATCGAGGCCGCTGTACGTGGCCAGCAACGAGCGGGCCACCCAGCTCGCCACCACCATCACCGTCCACTAGGCGGCCGGGGCGGGGGCCGTCAGGTCCCCGCCCCGGTTCTGGTGGGCTAGCCTGCCGCCCATGGAGATCTCCCGGAAGTTAACCGACGCGACCAAGGCGCCCGCCGAGCGGTTCACCGGCGACGTGTGGATGTGGGACAAGATCGGCAGCACGGCGCACACCGAAGTGCGCAGCGTGCTGTTCACCCCGGGCGCCCGCACCGCCTGGCACCGCCACCCCGGCGGCCAGGTGCTGCATGTCACCGAGGGCGCCGGCCTGGTGCAATCCCGCGGCGGCCCGCGCGAAGAGATCCGGGCCGGCGACTCGGTCGCCGCCGCCCCCGGTGAGTGGCACTGGCACGGCGCCACCCCCGGCACGTTCGTGGTCCACCTGGCCGTCTCCGACGGCCCGACCGAGTGGGCCGACCCCGTCACCGACGAGGAATATCAGGCGTAGCCGACCGGCCCGAACTGTGGTACTGACCGGTCAATCCGTCATCCCGGTGCGGCGGGCAGCTTGATGCCGGTAGAGCAGCGGCAGCGCACGCAGGTACTTACGGCGCCCAGCCGACTCTTTCGGCCGGATGACGTGTGCTTCCGCGTCGCGTGGCTGGGCTGCGAGCGCCTTCATAGCCAGGAGATGCTCGGGTGAGGCGGCAAAGACACGGAGGCCTGGGTGGTCGAATAGTTGAATGAGCGACTCTGTCTGCTCGGCTCCTGAGACCAGCAGCGGTGGTCACCTCCACGGCATGAACATGATTCCGCTAGCGTGGGGCAGCGATGTGCCGTCGAAGTAGCTGGGTTTGCTCCGGCGCAGCAATTGTTCGCCATCGGCCTCCCAGGAGAAGCCGCGCTTGCGCTTGAGGAGCCTGGCGAAGTCCGTGCTGGCCTTGGCCGGATCGCGGGCCGCGAGCCGTCGCAGCATTTCGGGTGAGGTGTCAGGGTCGCGCAAGAAACCGGACAGGGTCTCGCGGTACCGGCGGCGGGAGATCAGCGCAGGATCGCTGAACAGTTCCTCAAGGAGATGGTAATCCGGGTAAAAGCTTAATCCCTCGCCCGCGACGAAATGGATCGCGACGCTGTCAGCGTCAAGCAAGTCGTCGGGCAGGTCCAGGGTAGGGATCTGGGCTGGTTCGGTGCCGGGGTGGGCCTGCGGTATCGCCCAGGTGAGCGAATTGGCCCTGCTAACCGGTCGTGTCGAACCACGCGAGACGCCGTTTCCCAGCTCAGGTGGCATGTATGAGAGCGTCTGCATTGGCCGTCGTGCAAGCGATAACCACACAGGTTGCTTGTCATGTACGGTGTGCCGCCGGGTCGGATGGGTGTCCTTGCGCATATCGGGCATCACTAATGCTCAGGCCGTCCAGCCTGGTGGCGCCTTGGCGGCCAGGGAGTCAGGCAGCGACGAGCGGGTGTGCCTGGGCCTGTTCGTAAAGCGGTTCGGGCGCCAGGTCAATGCCGCCGGGCCACACCAGGGTTCCCGCCTCCGGGTCTACGATGACCTCGGCGAAGTAGGCGGGATCGTTCAGCGGCGACAGGACGCCTGTCCATCGCTGCGCGGAGAAGTCGACGTCCCCCACCGTACCGTCGCTGAACAGCAGGCGGAGCGCGTGGTCACCGACCACAGCGACACCTACAACGACGGGCAGGTAGATCTCGTCCACAGGTTCTATGTTACGCCTTCTGTGTTCGGCATTCTGTGTTACGCCAGCGGGTCGATGCCGAGCAGTGGCTCGTTCCGCCGTGCCCGCTCCCAGTTCGCAAGGATCTCACTGCGGCGGAGGCGGGCCCATTCCTGGACGAACTGAAGGGCCCTGGGGTCGAGGCTGCCGGCCAGTACATTCCCGTCGGCAGAGACGGAAGCGCGGCGGCCCGCATGGTAGGCATGGAAGTGGGCTACAGGGTGATCACGCTCGTTCCAGTACATATAGATCACTACCCCGTAGAACGCGCTGACACGCGGCATAGCCGGGCCCTCCTGGGTTATCGGGCCTGCGCTGGCCGGATCGACCGGAGCCAGACCCTGGGGCCGCCACCATGGTCGATCTGCCAGAAGCTCCAGCCATTGCGGTTGTCGTTCACGCCAGGGTTGTAGTGACGGACCACCGCGCGCGCGGCGCCGGTAGGGCTCCTGAATGATCTGCCCTTCAATGGCCCGTCGGTGATCTCAACCCGAGCGGGCGGGAAGTACCGTGCCCGGGTCCGGTTCCCTTCGTAATCGGCGTAGATCAGCACACCTTCCTGCTGGCGGTCTCCCTCCTCCGCCTCCAGTGCATGCGCCGCGATCAGCCGCCGCACGATCTCACCCTCGGTGATACCGGCCATCCGTGCCGCGAAGGACACGGTTCTCTTGACAGCCTCATCGACTTCAATGCTCGCCATGCCCGTGCCTCACCAGGGGTTCTCCCACGCGAGAGAGAGTAGGGGAAATAGAAACGCAAATCAAGCGAACACAGCAACTTGGGCAGTAAGGCAACTGTGGGCGGCCTCAGTGCTGCCTGCAGCGGGCCCCGGCCTCAGCACCGTTGCCCTTACGTACAGGGTGCTGCCGTCTGTGGCGAGCGCCATCGAGTCAGTGTCCGTCTCCGGCTACCCGGATGGGCGCCCCCGTGGTTGTAGCGACGCTGATGGCGTCACCCACCACATCAGCGCCAGAGCTGAGGCCGACAACATAGAGGGTCTTGCGCCGCGCCACGAGCAGCAGACACGCTCCGCTCGTTGCGGCCATCCAGCGCAGCAAAGTCGCGGAAGCGCGGACAGAAACTGTTTCCGCGGCTCACCGGCTATATCTGCAAGTGCAACCCATCGTGCAAGCGATAACCACACAGGTCATCCGCCAGGCTCACGAGGCCGGCGCCGTGACCGTCGTACAGCGTGATCGGAATCGCCGCTGCGGCTCCGCAAGTCCGCTCTCGAGTCCCGAATACGAACGCCTCTGTCAACGGAAGCCGAGAAGCGATCAGCTGTTGGCTTGCCGCGCGCTGGTCAGTATTCAACTTCCGCCGACACGCCTCGCGATCGTCCTGCGAGCGTGGGCCCGCACGCGCAGGTCAACTGGCTCTATGCGGCCGAGTTGCTGCGCGTCGCTGGAGCGCGCTTGCGGATGATACGCGGCGCGCCATCGTGAGCCGCCTGGCCGGGCACTGGAAGGCTACGCGGACGTCGCCGGCGAACGGCGGAAGAGGCAAGTTCATGACCCGGCTGCCGGAATGAATGGCCGGTTGGATAGTGTGGGCTAACCGGAGGATCTCTTCCAGTATTCTGCTACCACACTCACCAGGCCTGGATATCCGAGCAGGAGGAGCATGATGGCCGCAGAAGATAGCGGGGCGGCGCGGAACGGCCCTGACGTGGCGGCGCTGGCGCGGGAGGGGGCGCTGGCGGGTCGCTGGGTGCTGGATCCGCGGGCTTCCCGGGTGGGGTTCGGTGTCAGGCATTTCTGGGGAGCAATCACTGTCCGCGGCTGGTTCGAGCGGATCGAAGGCGAGGGCGTCGTGAGCCCGGACGGGAACGTCAGCGGGCAGCTGGTCATGGACGCCGCGTCGCTGACGACCAAGAATAAGCAGCGTGACCGGCACCTGCGCTCCGGTGATTTCTTCGGCGCGGCCGACCATCCCCGGGTGGTGGTGACGGTGAGCCGGGCGGAGCTGGTGCCTGGCGGTCAGCTGGCGGCTGAGGGTGAGCTTGAGGCGGCTGGTGTGCGTGAGCCAGTCAGTTTCACCGCCGAGGTCGTGGACGCCAGCGCGGATGCGGTTACCTTGCGGGGCGGGCTCACCGTCGACAGGAGCCGGTTCGGGATGACGTGGAGCCCGCTGAAGATGGCTTCCATGCAGGCGACTGGGTCGGTGACCGCCCGGTTCACCCGGGCAGGGGCCGGGCGCCCGCCAGATGCGGGACCGGCGTAGCGGGCGGCTGCGCCATCGAGCCTGAACAGGCGCGCCGCCGGCGCGGCCACTGGGCGGCTGCGTCTACCGGTCACCCGCACCGGTACCTGGCCGGGGTGCCCCGGGCGCGGGCCTCGCCGCCGGAGCCCCCGGCAGGCTCAGCTGGGCGCGTCTCCGGCCAGCGGCGGCCTGGCAGGCCGGCGGACCGGCCGCCGCCCGCCGGTAGCGAGCACGCCGTAGAGATGGCCGGTCTGCAGGCGCACGACAAGGCGCCCGTTCGTGATCATTTCCTGGTCGAAAGCGGCTGGGTCTTGCTCGCCGTAAAAAGCCGAGTACACCGCGCGCAGCTCACGGCAGGCCTCGTCGCCGGGGGTGGCTGCGACGGCGGACAGGGTGGTGGTTCCCTCGGCCACGGCGTACTGCCAGAAGTCGCGGCCGGTGACGTGGAGCGCTGCGCGCGGATCCCGGGCCAGGTTGCGTGCCTTGACCCGGCCGGCCGTGGTGGAGATGCGCACCACCCTGTCGCGGGGATCCGCCAGGTACAAGACGTTCGACAGCTGGGGGCGGCCATCCCGCGCGACAGTGGCGAGCACCCCGTGGGACTCATCCGCCACCAGGGCCCACAGTTCGTCTTCGCTGGCCATGCGGTGTTCTCCCATCGTCCGGGACACCCTAGCAGCATAAGTGGATGATGCCTTCCGCATGGGTCGCGGGCTGGGCCAGTGCGGCTGGTGCCGGGCTGGCCGTGGGTCCGGCCACTGGTGGCACCCATGGCCACGGCATCGGGGCGGGACGGGTAGAGTGTGTCTGCTGTAAATGGAGGAGATCGTCCATATATTGCGGGTGACGAGGTGAAGCATCTGATGAGGGCCATCGCGATCGACGACTATGGTGCCCCGCCGCGCCTGCGGGACCTGCCGGTGCCCGGGCCGGGTGCGGGCGAGGTGCTGGTGCGGGTCCGGGCCAGCTCGGTGAACGGGTTCGATCTGGCTGTGGCGGGCGGGTACCTGAAGGGGATGATGGAGCACCGCTTCCCGGTGGTGCTGGGCAAGGATTTCGCCGGGATCGTCGAGGCGGCCGGGCCGGGAGCGGCGTCCCTGCGGCCTGGTGAGGCCGTGTTCGGGGTGGTGACCAAGCCCGTGCTGGGCGATGGGGCGTTCGGCGAGTCCGTCACCAACCCGCAGGCGTACACGGCGCGGGTGCCCGCCGGGCTGGACCTGGCCGTGGCCGGCGCGCTGGGCCTGGCCGGCACGGCGGCGCTCAATGCGGTGGACGCCATCGATCCGCAGCCGGGAGAGACGGTACTCGTCTCAGGGGCCACCGGCGGTGTGGGGGCGTTCGCGGTGCAGCTCGCGGCGGCCCGGGGCGCGCACGTGATCGCCACCGCCCAGCCGGGGGAGGACGAAGATTACCTGCGTGGCCTGGGGGCCAGGGACACGGTGGATTACACCGGGGACCTCCCCGCCGCGGTGGCCGCGCTGCGGCCGGACGGCATCCATGCCATGGTTCACCTGGCCGGTGACGGGCTGGAGCTCGCTGAGCTGCTGGTGGCGGGCGGGCGGATCGCCTCCACTCTCGGCCTGGGTGCTGACCAGATCGAAGGACGGGCGGTCCAGGCCACGGCGGTCATGGCGCTGCCTGGCACCCAGACCCTGGAGAGGCTGGCCGCCGACGTGGCGGCGGGCAAGCTCACCGTGCCGGTCCAGCGGACCTATCCGCTGGAGGAAGTCCCCCAGGCGTTCGCCGATTTCGCGGCGGGCACCCGCGGCAAGCTGGCCATCAGCATCTGACGGCGGCCGGGAATCACATGGAGGCGGTGATGGCGGACAGCCCCGAGAAGTTCGCGAAGGTCTTCAGAGCAGCCAACACGGTGGTCCGGCCCCTGCTGCGCTCCAGGCTGCATAGCGTTCTCAGTGGCCGGCTGATGCTGCTGGATTACACCGGCGGCAAGACCGGGCGCCGGTACAGCTTCCCCGTCGGCTACTTCCGCTGGGACGGTGGCGACGTGCTGGCCTTCAGCACCGGAGGGTGGCCACGCCACATCCGTGGGGCGTCGGTAGTCCGGCTGCTTATCCGGGGCCGCTGGCACGACGCCGCGCCCACGGTCATCAGCGACACGAACGACAAGGCCGCGATGCTCGCCGAGTTCGCGAGGCGCAACGGCCCGCGCGCCGCCAGGGGCCTGATGCTGGGCCTGCCTGGTGACCGCCAGCCGGCCCGGCATGAGCTGGCGGCCGCGGCAGCCAAGACCACCATCACCCGGTTCGCCCTAACCGGCCGCGATGGCACCTAGGAAGCGGACGGTGGAGCTGGGAATCCTGTCGCTCAGCGACCTGGGCCGTCAGCCCGGACGATTTCAAGCAGATAGCCAGCCCGGCCGGCGCCCTCATGATCGGCAGCCCGCAGGAAATCATTGACAAGATCATGGCCGAACGCACCCTCCTGGGCACTTACCGCTTCCTCGGCCAGGCCGACCTGGGCGGGCTGCCGCCCAGCCTGGTCCTCCAGTCCATCGAACTGTTCGCCAGCGAGGTCGCCCCGGTGATCCGGAAAGAGACCTCCGCCGCAAGCCCGGGCGCGCACCGGGACGACGCGGCATAACCCACGGTGGGGCCGGGCGCGCCTACCCGCCGCTGCAGCGCTGATCCCGGACCCCGGCCGCCTGCAGGCGCAGCAGCGCTCGGTACATCGCGGTAGGCGCAGGCGGCGGGGGGAGCGGGCCGGCGTGGCCGGCGCTGAACGCCTGGATCATGTAGGCGGCGAAGCGCCGCCACGTCCCGGGCGCGGCGCCAGCGGTGCCGGCGAGCACGCCGGCGTTAGCCATCAGCAGCATCGGGAGATCCTCCGCGGCGAAATCGCCGCGGAGCTTGCCCGCGGCCTGGGCGCGCGAGATTAGCTCGAGGAACCCGTGGTAGGCCCGGTCGCGTTCGGCTTCGAACTGCCTGGCCGCCGGGAAAGTCATGGTGAGCACGTTGCCGAACCCCCGGTCCTCCGCCTGCATCGCGCACACCCGCTCGATGAAGCCGCAGAAACCGGCCCACGGGTCCGGGTCGGCCAGTCCCGCGCTGACCGCGTCGGCGTAGGCGGCCATCTTGGCCTCGAACGCCCCCGCGATGAGATCGGCGCGGGTGGGAAACCGCCGGTAGAGGGTGGCCACACCCACCCCGGCGTGCCGGGCGATGTCCTCGATCGGCACGTCCAGGCCACGCTCAGCGAACACTTCCCGGGCGGCGGCGATCAGGCGCTGACGATTGCGCTCCGCATCGGCCCGCAACGCCTGCCGGGCCACCCCAGCCTCCGTGGTGCCGGAATCGCCAGCCGCGCCGGGACGGCTTGCTCGCGCGGCCATGACCCCAGGCTATCAATCGGAATAGATCGTCCAGATAACCTATCAGTCGGCGAGGTCAGCGACGACGACTTCCACCTCTCATACGCGCAGGCGTGCGCGTTGATCGCAAGCTGAGCGTAGCCGTCGGCGAAGCCGGACGGATGGAAGGAGATGTCGAACTCACCGTCACTGCAGATCAGATTCCACACCTCGGCCGCTGCCAGGGACGTGGCATCGTGCCTGAAGGGCAGCCCGTCCGGTTCCCCCTCGGTCCGGATCCGTGCGCCAAGCTCCTTGAGCGCCAGCGACAGGCAGGTTTGTTGCTGGACTCGCCCTTGCCTACATGTACCGTCTCATCGCAGACAGAGCAGGCGGCCTGGGTCGAGGAGTCTGACGAGGCTCGGCTGCCATGGTCTTGGCGGCGCCGCGGACGTTTCCTCCGGTCATCACTGGCCGTTGCCACTTCGGCTGCCTTCGTTATCTCCCCGTCGCGAGCATGGCGGCGTACCCACTCCCGGTTCGCCAGGTATTGCATAGTGACAGCTCGCTGAGCCGCCAGCCGCGGCCGGTGCGCACCCCGAGAGCGTGCAGTACCCCGCCGGCCAGGAAGTGTGTCTGCAGCGTGTTGGGATCTCGTTCCTGGTCGGCCCACAGGTGCATGGCGATCAGGTTGGCCCGGAGCCGGGCGGTGTCCCCGTCGAGGTCGATGACGTGGTCGGAGCTAACGTGGTGGGTGGCGTGGAAGCGGGCGAAGCTCTGGCTCTGCGAGGCGGCGATGGACTCGGGACCGATCAGTGACGCGCCGTTGGGCCGGGTCACGCGGCCGCTGGCGGTGAACACCATCGCCATGGCCGCGGGGTCGAGGCGCTTGTCGTCGATCGCGCTGAAGTAACGGCTCACGAGGCCGCTGATCTCGGCGCGGTCGGCCAGTTCTGAGACGGCGGGCGTCATGACTGGCCCTGCGTACTGCTGTCGGCGTCCGGGGTCATCGCGCGGAGCTGCCCGGTCAGGCGCTGCTGCTCCTGGTGACTCAGCGCGTTCCATGTGTCGTCCCTTTTCTGGCTGAGAGCGGCGGCGTCTGCGTCGCTCAGCTCGCGTGCCTGCCGCTGTAGCTGTTCCCTGAGTTCCGCGAACTGCTCTGGGGTCAGTGACTCGTTCATGGCAACGGTCTCCTCGATGAGCTGCAAGAGCTGACGGGCCGGCGGTTCGGCCGTCCGGCTCAGCCCATCCAGCACGTCCAGCAGCCGCGCCCGCAGGCCGGTGGCCTGGCGGATGCGCTCTTCGGTGACGTCGAGCTGGCGGCGGAGCAGGCCGGCCGGGTCGGGATCGCCGTCCAGCAGCGTCCCGATCTCCTCCAGAGAGATGCCCAGGCTGCGCAGCGCGACGATGCGGTGCAGGCGCCGGACGTCGCCGCTGGTGTAGCAGCGATGCCCGCCCGCGGTCCGCAACCGTGGCGACAGCAGGCCGAGCTGATCGTAGTGATGCAGCGTCCGGACCGTGAGCCCGCTCTCGCGGGCCAGCTCACCGATCCGCCACATCCCGTCCGGCCGTGACATTCCTTCTCCCTCGCTTGGTGTGATGCACGGCCGAAGGTAAACCATGACGCAACGTCAGATTCAAGTCATGCGAGAAGGTAAAGGTGCCGGACGCGGTCCGCCCGGACGAACGACCGGAGCACAGAGCCGTAACCGAGAAACCCGCCGCGAGTCACGCCTGCCGACCGCGAGGCGGCCCTCATGCTCAGGCTGTCCAGCCGGGTGGCATCTTGATCGCAAAATGTCAGGCGGCGACGAGTGGGTGCGCTTTATATAGTGATCATCTTCCGTGGCTTAGCCTGCGGCCCATGAGCCTTCGTGGCAGCTACGCGAGAACACGCATCTCTTGCCGCGACTGGCACCGCCCCGTCTCTTCCCGCAGTTCAAGGGATGTATCTGCGTGCGCAACCGCAGTCCGTCGTGCAAGCGATAACCACACAGGTCATCCACCCGGCTCCTACTCCAAGGAGCCAGGTACATGCACCAGGTTGGCGCGCGGCGTCAGGACAGGCCCGGCCGGACCAGGCCAGTCTCGTAGGCGATCACGACCAGCTGGGCCCGGTCTCGCGCGCCGAGCTTGGTCATCGTCCTGTTGACGTGGGTCTTAGCGGTCAGCGGGCTCATGAACAGGGCCGCGGCGATCTCGTCGTTGCTCATGCCCGCAGCGACCCGGGCGAGGACCTCCCGCTCCCGGTCGGTGAGCACGGACAGCACGGAGGCGTCGACGGGCTGGGCCGGTCCGCGGCTGGCGATGCTGGAGATCAGCATACGGGTGACGCTCGGCGACAGCAGCGCATCGCCGCGGGCGACCACCCGGATGGCGCTGACCAGGTCCTCCGGCTCAGTGTCCTTGACCAGGAAGCCGCTCGCCCCAGCGCGGATTGCCTCGAAGACATACTCGTCCGCCTCGAAGGTGGTCAGGATGATGACGCGCACGCCGATCAGGTCGGGGTCGGCGGCGATCTGCCGGGTGGCCTCCAGCCCGTCGGTGCCCGGCATGCGGATGTCCATCAGCACTACGTCGGGCTGCAGCGAGTGGGCCAGGCCGACCGCGGCCGCCCCGTCCGCGGCCTCCCCGACGATCTCGATGTCGGGCGCCGAGCCGGCCAGGACCTGCAAGCCGGCCCGGACGAGGGCCTGGTCGTCGGCGAGCAGGACCCTGATCACGGCCGGCTCGTGATCGGCCGCGCGTGCGGCCCGTCAGCCCGCCCGGCGGGGCTGGACTGCTGGCTGATGGCGGCGGCGCCGGCCGGGTCCGCGGCCGGGGCCGGTGGTATTCCGGGCGGGGTGGCGGCTACCGGCAGCCGGGCGTGGACGGCGAATCCGCCGCCGTGACGCGGCCCGGCGTCGAGGGTGCCGCCCAGAACGGACGCCCGCTCTCGCATTCCGGCCAGTCCCGCCCCGGTCCCGTCGGTGCAGGCCGCTGGCGCGGTCCCGCCGTCGTTGATCACGTCCACGTACAGGTATCCGCCGTCTAGCCGCAGGGCCACGGTCGCGGCGACCCGGCCCGCGTGACGCACCACGTTGGTGAGCGACTCCTGCACGATGCGGTAGGCGGCCAGTGCGACCGGCGGCGGCAGCGAGGCTGGCGGCCCGGCCGACTTCAGCGTGGTCGGCGTGCCCGCGGCGCTGGTCGCCTCGACCAGCGCGGTGATGGCGCGCATGTCCGGCACTGGGACCGGGCTCCCGCCGTCGGCTTGCCGCAGCACCTCAAGGATGGCCCGCAGCTCGCGCAGCCCGGACTTGCTGGCCCGGCGGATCGCCTGGATCGACTCGGCCGCGCTGGCCGGGTCGGCGGCCAACTGCATGCCCGCCGCCGTGGCCTGGATGTTGATCATCGCCATCGAGTGCGCGACCACGTCATGCAGTTCACGCGCGATCCGTATCCGCTCGGCGTCGACGCGCCTGCGGGTTTCATCCTCCCGGGCCTGCTCGGCCCGCGCTGCCCGGTCACTCTCGGCGGCCAGCCACTGGCGGCGCGCCGCCACGTATGCCCCGGCCGTGCCGGCCGCCAGCAACTCCGGCCACATCGTGGCGTTCGGGCCGCCGAGCCAGCCGAACGGCCCGAGCAGCCCCTCGGCCACGAAGATAGCCGCCGCCCCCGCGAGCCCGGCGGCAATTGCGATGCGCCGCGTGCGGGTCAGCGCGACCCAGTACACCCCGACGATGACCGGAACCAGCGCGGCCCCGTCGATCTGGCCGAGCGCCGCCCATCCGACCGCGCCACCCACGGCGAGCCCGAGGACCTCGACCGGGCGGCTGTTGCGCCAGATCAAGGCGACGGCGGGCACCGCCAGCAGCAGGTAGGCGGCCAGTGGCGGATGGCTCGTCAGGTGCAGGCCACCGTAGCGGTGCGCCGGGTTGGCCTCGGCGTAGGCGCCAGCCACGGCCAGGGCGGTCACCAGCGTTACGCCCACAGTGCCCCGCCAGCGCCACGCCAGCCCGGCCATGTTCTCGATGCCCATCACCCGGGAGCGTATACCGGGAGGGGGCCGGCGCCATCGTCGCTGCGGAGGCGGCGAGGTACTGCGCTGGGAGTACGCCACTGCCACCGGTGCAGCAGCGCAGCGGACGCCAGCACGACGATGCCCGATTACCTCAACCAGGGGCAGCCTCCTGATCAGCGGCGCGACTGGGCGCTGCGAGCGACACGAGGGAGGACGCACATGTCCACCACCACCATCACCACCGTGCCGGACACCAAGCACGGCCGCGCCCGGGCGCTGTGCGTCGCGGGCGGCGCACTGGCCGCTGCCCTCGCCTGGATCGTGGAAGTCCCGCTGCTCGGCATCCACCTGACCTACCGCTTCGGCACCGGCCCCATCCAGACCATCGCGGGCGGCCGCGTCGTCGGCATCGCCGTGGTTGCCTCGCTGCTCGGCTGGCTGCTGCTCGCCGTGCTGGAGCGGCGCACCCCACACGCCCGGACTCTCTGGACCACCATCGCGCTGGTGACGCTGGCGGCGTCGCTGGCGATGCCGCTGGCCGCGACAACCACTTCGGCTGCCGTCGGGCTAGCCGTGATCCACCTGACGGTCGGGGCCGCGGTGATCCCCGCCATGGCCCGCACCGCGCGCAACCGCTAACAGCGCAGCAGCAAGTACACCTTCGCGGAGCTATTCGCCGGGAAGATCCGGGCCAAGGCACCGCGTGCCCGCAGGTTGGCCGTTGGCCGCTTGTCACGTGGGCGCGAGGGCCTGGGCCGACCACAGGCTGGACCCACGCAGCCGGCCAGCCATCTGGTCCGCCCTCGCAACCTGGTCACCGACCGGCCGCTACCGTCGGCCACTGCGGGCGCGCTGCCAACCGGCTGTGAGCGGCGGGTCTAGCGTTCACTGCCCTCGAAGATGAGGGCCTATGCCATCCGCTTCCGCAGGAATTTCCCAGGTCAACCGGCACATATACGGACGTACTCACGATCCGTCGTGCAAGCGATAACCACACAGGTCATCCACTGGCTCCTACTCCAAGTAGCCAGGTACATGTACCAGGTCAACGACGAGAAGTTCCCCTACGCCGCGTCGGTCGCGGCCGGAGCGCCGCTGAGCCAGCGGTCCATGGCCGAACGGCGGCCTGTCCCGCGCACCGTGAGCTAGCTCACCACGACGGCCAGCCATCCAGGGACGTGGGCGCGCTCGGGGTTGGCCTAACGCTGATTTTCATGCACCTTCTTCGGCCCTGGGTCAGCTGAACTCGGGTCGGCCCCGGGGTTCCGCCTCGCCTCGTGCTGCGCCGGGGTGTGTGGGCTGATCGCGGTGGCGGGTGTAGTGGCGGCGGGCTCGCTCGCGGTTGCCGCAGTCGCTGGAGCTGCACCAGCGGCGGGTGTGACTGCGGGTGCGGTCGAGGAAGAGCCAGCCGCAGCCGGGCCCGTGGCATCGGCGGAGCAGGGGCAGTTGCGGGGACTGCAGCAGGTCCAGCACTTGGAGTGCCAGCAGTCGCGGGATGTCGGGGTCCTGGTCCGGCGTGAGCTGCCAGCGCATCGGCGGCCCGATCAGCTCGCTGTGGGCGACCGCGTCGAGCAGCAGGGCACGCAAGCCTGGCGAGGCCACGACGGCGCGCGGGCGTTCGCCTTCGTCCACGAGTGAGGCGAGCAGCGTGTGGCTGTGCTCGCGGAGCGTGCGGACATCGTCCACGGTCTGCTGGGTAAGCCGCAGGTGCTCAGGCGCCGCGGCCACCAGCCGGTGTGCTGTGCCGGGGTTGACCAGGCCGGCGTACTGGCACCAGCCGATCAGCGCAGCGTAGTCATGCAGGTTGTCGCGCCGGCGGTCCTTGTCCAGGCGCCAGGAGACTGTATTGACCAGGTCAAGCACGACGTGACCGCCGACGAGGCCCGGCACCGGGATGTGGGTGGTGCTCACCTGCGCCCTCCTGATACTCCGCGGCCACCGATCCTAATAGTCTAACCAGCTGAAGAGTGTTAGGTTCGCGGTGTGGGGAACCTGGCATTAAGCAGCACACGCATCAGCAGTGGGGCGCTCACCGACGGGATGCGTCTGGGTGCTGGCCCGGGCGCGGCGACGTTCGTGCTGGGGCTGGCCTATGGAGCCGCAGCGAGCACCGCGGGCTGGGGCGGCGCGGTGCCCCTGGTCTTCTCGATGCTCGCGTGTTCCGGCTCGGCCCAGTTCACGCTGCTGGCCACGCTGCCCGCCGGAAGGGCCGTGGCAGCGGTCGCTGCGGCGGTCCTGATCAACGCCCGCTACCTCGTCATGAGCGTGGCGCTCAACGACAGCCTGCGCGGTGGCCGGCTGCGGCGGGCCCTGCAAGCCCAGGCGCTCCTGGATGCGTCGTTTGCCGTGGGACACCGCGGAAACGGCCGGTTCGACGTCGCGCGGCTTTTCGGGGCCAGCATCCCGCAATGGGCGGGCTGGGTCAGCGGAACCGCCGCCGGCCTGGCCGCGGCACCCTCAGCCCAGCTGATGCACGCCCTCGGCGCCGACGTCGTGTTCCCGGCCTTTTTCCTGATGCTCGCCCTCGACGAACTCCGCAAGTCCCAGCGAGCCATCATTGCCGCGATCTTGGGGGCCGGCGTCGCCGCAGCTCTGTTGTTCGTCACCAACCCCGGCAACGCGCTGCTGGGTGCCACCGCAGCGGCCCTTATCGGCGCCGTCCACGGACGCCGCGCCCCAGAGCAGCGCTCAAGAAGGACCTCATGATGCTGTGGCTATCGGTGCTCGCGGTTACCGCTGCGAACTGGGCGATGAAGGCCGGCGGCCCCCTTGCGCTCGGTGCGCGGCGGCTTCCGCCTCGCGCCGTGGAGGTCATCAGCTTGATGGCCTCCGCGCTGCTCGCCGGCCTGATCATCATTGATCTAGGCGGGACCGCCTGGAGCGACGTCAACTGGCAGCAAGTGCTCGGTGTCGGCGCAGCAGGGCTGGCGCGCGTGCTCAGGGCACCCATGCTGCTCGCCGTCGGCTGCGGAATAGCCGTAACCGCACTACTTCGGCACCTGCTTACGTGACCAGCCAAAGATGCGATGCCCGGGGTCCCTGGCAGGCCCCCGGCAAAGTCTTTGATGAGAGGGCCATCAAATGGGGCGGAAGTCCTGGCCGGCCAGCCTGGCCCGGCACTTCAGGTGATCCTCTTGGCGGCGCGGGTGTCCTCCTACCCGGAGGTGTGGTGCAGGGTGCCGTCGAGGATGGTGACCGCGCGGCCAGTGAGGTGGACCCGGTCGCCGTGGACGGTCGTGCCGACCAGGCCGGTGCGGGCGGAGGTCTGCAGGCCGGTAAGGCTGTCGCGGCCGAGGCGACGCGACCAGTAAGGGGCCAGGGCGGTGTGGGCGCTGCCGGTGACCGGGTCTTCGGGGATACCGCTGGCGGGTGCGAAATACCGGGAGACGAAGTCATAGCCACTGTCCCGGTCCGCCGCCGGGGCAGTGACGATGATCCCGCGGATGCCGTTCTGCTGGTTCAGGCAGTTCAGGGCGGTGAAGTCCGGCCGCAGCCCACGGACGGTGGCCTCGTCGCCGACAACGGTGAGCAGATCTCCGAGAACGCCGGTGCGGTAGGTGGCGCCGGGGTGGGCGCCGAGGGCTTGGGCGAGGCCGTCAGGAACTGGCGTCTGGGCAGGGAACGCCGCGGGGAAGTCCAACGTGATGGTGCCGTCATGGCAGGTGCGGGCAATCAGGATGCCGAAGTGGCTTGCGAAGCGGACGGTGAGGGGCCCCGCGCGATCGGTGTGCAGGGCATGGGCGGTGGCCAGGGTGGCGTGACCGCACACGTTGCTCTCGGCGGCCGGGGTGAACCAGCGCAGTCCCCAGTCAGCGTCGGTGCCCGCGGGTAGCGGGCGGGCGAAGGCGGTCTCGCAGCTCAGTTCTGCGGCGACCTGGCGCATCCACGCCTCGGCGGGCCAGGCGCCGGTGTCGAGCAGGCAGACGCCAGCGGGGTTGCCGGCGAACGGCCGGCCGGTGAACGCGTCGATGATCCGGATCCGCATGGGGGAACTCTAGGCCGGCCCGATGGAGCCCATCCAGGCCAGTGCTACACCCCAGCAAGTGCGCCTAGAACCGGGCCAGCGCATGCGGGTCAGGCAGTCGAAGGCCACCGAGAACACCTGGCCAATCATCCGGGCTTCCCCGTGCCAGCAGCCCGCGGCCTGGTCCGCCGGTTCTGCAGGGCGGCTTTCGTGGCTGGCCAGTCTGGGGCAATGACCGAGAACATCGCCGAATCGCGCAACTGGCCTTCCTCTCCAGGCGCATGCGAGGGTGACCAGCGCCGCAGGACACCCTCGAAGTGCGCGCCCAGCCCGGCGATGGCGCGCCGGGACCGGTCGTTGCGTGCGTCGGTCTTCAGGTCGACCCTCGCCACGCCCATGGTCTCGAACGCATACTCCAGCAGCAGGTACTTGGCCTCGGCGTTGATACCCGTCCGCTGCGCCGAAGCGGCCAGCCAGGTCCACCCGATCTCGACAGCGCACAACTGCCTGCGGCCGGGCCAAGACCGCGGATCCCAGTACGCGGTAACGCCAACGGCCCGGCCGTCAGCCAGGCGGACCTGGGCGAACGGGGCGAGCTTGCCGATGCGTTCCCGCTCGGAATGCGCAGCGAGATAGTCCCCCACCCCCTGAGCGCGCGGGACGAAGGTAAAGGCATACGCGCTACGGTCTTCTTCGGCTGATACCGCCAAGTCCCCGGCATGCACGGCCGATAGCGGCTCAAGCCGGACCAAGATACCTTGTAAGACCGGCGGCCTAAGCAGGAAGCTCATAAATGCCTCATCGATCCTGGCATTGGCACCTTGCGCGAGCAGGTTGCCGGACCGTCACCGGGCCAGGTCCCTCAGATCCTCTGGATGATTACCGGACCGCACCATAACCGGGGGAGCCCGAAGGCGTCAACCGCGCGCGTGCCCGTGACCCACCTCCTTAAGAGGATTCCTAACCTGGCGGGTACATCAACCGCCGACAGGTCTATCGGTATACCCCGAAGCCCATTCAGAGAGCTGTTCGCCTAGCTCAACGCATATTGTGCAAATGCAGCCTTGGGCCGTGGTGCTTACATGTCCAGGACGAGGTCGGTGGCGGGCTGGGAACAGCAGATCAGGACCTGGCCGTCGGCGGGCGGTTCGAGCGGGTCGGGGCGGTAGCTCACCTGGCCGGACAGCAGCGGCGTCACGCAGGTGTGGCAGACGCCGGTCCGGCAGCTCCACCGGGTGGGCACGTCGCAGGCGTCGGCCAGGTCGAGCACGCTGGGCCAGGCGCCGCCGAACGGGACCGACAGGCCGCTGCGCGCGAACGTCACCACCGGGCCGGTCCCGGGCGTCCCGGGCGGCTGATGCGGTGGCCGCCGGGCCTGCCCGGTCAGCCCGGGGTTGACCGACGGCAGCGCGGCGAACAGCTCGGTGTGGATCTGGGCCGGGGTGACACCGAGCGCGGTGAGCGCCTCCCGCATGCCGGCCATGAACGAGTCCGGGCCACAGATGTAGGCACTCGCGTGGGCCGGCAGGCCCAGACCAGCCAGCTTGTCCTTGGACAGGCGGCCGGCCGTGGCCCCGTATTGGCGTTCGATATCAGGGGCTTGACTGTAGAAGACGTGCTCGTGGGCGTGCGGGAGGGAGGCGAGCAGGGCGTGCGCCTCGCCGGCCAGCGGATACTCCTGCGGGGAGCGGGCGCCGTACAGCCACCACACCTCACGGGTGCTGGGGCCGGAGGCGAGTTGGTGCAGCATGGCCAGCACCGGGGTGACGCCGATGCCGGCCGAGATGAGCAGGACCGGGCCGGCGCTGTCGTCGAGGACGAACTGGCCGCGGGGCGCGGCCACGTCCAGCGTGGCGCCCGGGCGCAGCTGGCCGGTCAGGTACGTGCTGGCCGCGCCGTGCGGCTCGTGCTTGACGCTGATCCGGTACCCGCTGCCGTCGGGGACGGTGGACAGCGAGTAGCTGCGCACCGGGGCGGGCTGGCCGGCCGCGCCGACCCGCAGGGTCAGGTACTGGCCGGGCTGGGCGGGCGGCAGCGCGGCGCCGTCCGGGGCGGCCAGGTAGATCGAGGAAACAGTGGCGGTTTCCGGCACCACCCGGGCCACCCGCAGCGTGCGGAAACCGGCCCAGGCGGGCGGGGGTGGCGGCGCCGGCTCGGTGCCCGGCGGCGGCGCGCCTGCCGCGCCCGGTTCGGCGGCCAGCAGGTCGTGGAATGACTGCTGCCAGCCCGGGCTGAGCGCGGGGATCTGCACCGCCTGGCGCAGCTTGGCCTCGTCCCGGTGCGGCAGGTAGAGCAGCGCGTCGATGTCGGCCACGGTCAGCGCGTGCGGGCCGGTCCTGGTCTTGACGATCGGCTGGCCGGCCTCGATCGGCCCCTCCTTGATGACCCGCATGTAGAAGCCCGGGCGGTGGTGGCTGACCAGCAGGGCGGGCATCTCGGGCTGGCCCAGGCGCAGGCCGACCCGGTAGCAGGTGACCCGGGGCTGGGTGACCTCGAACTCGGCCGCGCCGATCCGGTACCGGTCGCCGACGCACACCTCGTCGTCGGGCAGGCCGTCGACGGTGAGGTTCTCGCCGAACTGCCCGTAGCTGAAGTCGTCCCGGCCGAAGTGCTGCTGCCAGTGCTGGTAGGACTGGATCTGGTAGACCATCACGGCGCGCTGCTCACCGCCGTGGCCGCTGCGATCGCCCTGGCCGTCGCCGTCCAGGTTGAGCCGGCGGGCCTGCACCGGCCCGGTGACCGGGCTTTTCCAGATGCCGGTGTGCACGGTCCTGCCCTGCCAGGGCACGTCCTTGGGCAGGCCCACGTTGACCGACAGCAGCACCGGCGCGCTGGTCATGACCGGGGGGCGATCTCGTCGGTGGTGAGGTCGCGGTCCACGCCGTGCGGGATCACGGTCTGGCCGGGTTCCAGCCGCAGCCTGGTGCCGTCGAGGGTCACGTCGACCAGGTTAGGCTCGAACGAGATGCCGCCGGAGATGCAGGTGTAGCTGAACTCACTGGCCGGCGGCGCGCCGGACAGCCCGAACCCCAGATGGTCAGGGGCGATCACGTGGTAGCGGCCGGCCAGCCACGGGATCAGCTCCCGGAACATGAACGAGCTGGCCGGGAAGCCGTGCAGCAGCACCACGGCGGGCGCATCCCGCGGTCCGGCCTCCCGGTAAAACACGCGCTGCCCTCCGACAGTGGCGTAGCGATAGTGGACGGCGCTCATCCCGGTGGGCATGATCTAACCTTCTTATTGAGTTTCATCGGTTAGGAGTAGCAGTCAAGCATCGGATCGCGTAACCTGTCAAGTAGATGATGACGGTTAGGGAGTGGTGGATGGCAGGCACACTGGCCGATGCGGGCTTCCTGCTCGCGCTGCTCAACAGCACCCCGGTGGTGGACGGCGTGCCGACGGACAACCTGGCCGACCCGGCCCAGGGCCGCGCCTGGCTGGCCAGCATGGGGGGCCTGGGCACCGAGGCGGAGCTGCGCCAGGTGGTGAAGGCCCGGCAGTTGCTGCAGGCGGTGGTGCGCGGCGCGCAGCCGCCAGATGTGCTGGCGCCCCTGCTCCATCAGGTGGCCCGCGTCCCGGAACTGGCCGGCGGCCGGGTCGGCTGGCATCTCCGGGTGGCCCCGGAGCGCGAGCTGGCCGTGCACGCCGTGCTGGCCTGGGACGCGCTGGCCCAGGACAGCCCCGGGCGGCTGCGCCCGTGTGCGAACGACGAGTGCCAGCTGTTCCTCATCGACCGCAGCAAGGCCGGCACGGCCCGGTGGTGCTCGATGGCCGTCTGCGGCAACCGGATGAAGGCCCGCCGCCACTACGAGCGGGCCCGTGACACCTAGCCAGCCGGACAGGCAAGGACGATGGACACTCATCAGGTTGAGTCTGCGGGCGGCCCGGCGGCGCTCGTATCCGCCAATGGCCAGGGGGCATGGCCAGTGCGCCGACCGGTAGATAGCGTGGCTTTTGTGCGCATGCGCGGTGATTTGCCGCCTGCACGGCGGCCGGCCTGATCGGCCGGAGCACCGGCCGGCACGAGGATCTGACCGCCCAGGAAGCCCAGATCGCCCGGCTGGCCCGGGACGGGCTGTCCAACCCGGAGATCGGCTCGCGGCCGTTCATCAGCGCCCGCACGGTCCAGTACCACCTGGGACCAAGCTCGACATCACCTCGCGCAGCCAGCTAGACCAGGCCCTCCCCACCGACCCCGCCCCCGTCTAGCCCGCCGGATCAGATTGGTGTCCGCCCCGGTGAGTCTGGTTGTTGATGTGGACCTAGCTCACAACGGAGGGTGAGCTACACCTACATCAACAAGGGGACGGGGCATCGGCGGCCCGGCGGGGATGCTGGGGCTCAGCCTGGCCGGGGTAGGTTGGCCCAGTGCGAGTACGGGTTACCGGGGTCGTCATCGAAGACGGCCGCATCCTGCTGCTGAACCAGGACACGGACACCGGCCGGCCGTGGAGCCTTCCCGGCGGCAAAGTAGAAGAAGGCGAGACCCTGGCGGCTGCCCTGGTCCGGGAGATGCGGGAGGAGACCGGCCTGGACGTGGATCCGGGCCGCCTGCTGTATGTCTGCGACCACCTGCCCGGCAGCGGCACCCACGTCGTGCACATGACCTTTGAGGCCAGGCGGGCCGGCGGCACGGTGGGTGACGTCGTGACGGGCGCGGACTCGACGCCGATTCGCGGTGTGGAGTTCGTGAAGCTGTCCGACCTTCCGGCCCTGGGGTTCAGCCATCGCTTCGCCGAGCTGGCCACGGCCGGTTTCCCCGGAGCGGGCGCCTACATGGGCCCGAAATCCGCCATCGGGCTGTGACAAAGCTGCCCGTCCAGTCCGGCGTGGGTAGCGGCCGGCCGGGCGGGATACTGGGGGCCATGCCTGAGCTGATTGGTGAGCCGAGCCGGGTCGAGGCGGCCGGCGCGCTGCCGAAACTGATCGATGAGTACGCCGGCCGGGTCAACACCGGCGAGCAGCGGCTGAGCATCGCGCACATGCGCAGCCCGGCGGGCTGGGCCGAACCGGGCCAGCGGCCGGAGTTCGACGAATACACGCTGGTCCTGCGCGGGCTGCTGATGGTCGAATCGGAGACCGGCGAACTGCGCGTCCAGGCGGGCCAGGCGGTGCGCGCCCGGCCGGGCGAATGGGTGCGCTACAGCACCCCGGAAGCCGGGGGCGCGGAATACGTCTCGGTCTGCGTCCCGGCGTTCAGCCCGGACACCGTGCATCGCGACGAGTGACGGAAGTCCCTGGTTAATCGCTATGCGAACGTTGGTTCGCTATGCGATTGACAGGCCAGCCCGCCGGGCATACGTTCGCGGTTAGCGACAGGCCTGCCGCCCCTCCCAGTCATTTCACTGACCGCCCGAACGGAAGGCGGGGAGAGGCACGATGATGGCTGATCGCATGCTGACCGTCGCGAGAACCCGGATCGCGGGGCTGAGAAGCAAGCTGTCCTGGCTGGCCCTGATAGCGGTGCTGGCCGGGGCGTTCTGTTTAGCCGGGCCGGCATCGGCCACCGCCCAGCGCGGCGCGGGCGCCGCCCGGGCCAGCCGCACGGGCGCCACCAGCACCGGCGCCACCAGCACGGCCGCGGCCGGCCGGCTCAGCCTGGCCGACCCCGCGCTGACCTGCGGCCAGCTGGCCACCCTCGACCTGGCCGGGATGACCGGCATGGCGGTCTCCATCACCTCCGCGGCCAGCACCACGGCCACCCCGGGTGGCTGG
>Ga0335085_10003014_pt1 | contig 30118 bp, 21 predicted proteins | sample Lox_Sample_45_FD_206712 | JGI IMG/M metagenome (GOLD analysis project Ga0335085, IMG submission 206712) | Soil microbial communities from Loxahatchee National Wildlife Refuge, Florida, United States - Lox_Sample_4.5 | ecosystem: Environmental > Terrestrial > Soil > Wetlands | place: USA... | reverse complement strand
GAGCGGCAGCAGCAGCGGATCGGCCCACGGCGCGAGCCTCCGGATCGCCAGGTGGGCGATGATGAGCAGCACCGTGAACGCGATCATGTACTCGGCCATGCCGGACGGCAGCGAGCCCTTGAGCCCGAAGCCGACGTTGGCGTAGGCGAAGGCGACCAGCGCGACCGCGAACAGGAGCATGGCGGCTTCGGTGCGCCGCCGTCCCCGGGGCATCGGCACCGGGGAGTCGGGCATACCCCCGAGTGCTGCGTCCTCCGACGTCGCGACGCTGCTCACCGGCTGCTCCGCGCGGACGGGCGCGCGGAGGCGCTGTGGGTGGCGGACGGGGCCGGCGACGGGGGCGGACTGGACGGTACCGGAGCGACCCCGAGGGCCGCCGCCGCCGGGCAGTCCGATGGCACGGTGGGCTCGGGCGGCATGGTGGGCTTGGGCGCCTTCGGGTTGGCCTTGCTCTGCGCCGTCAGCGTGGCCTGCTGCTTGATCCAGGAATTGCGGGCCGTGTACGCCTGCTTGCACTGCGAGTCCTGGCTGCGCAGATGGCCGACGATGCTCTGCGCGTTGGCCAGGCTCGTCGCGGAGATCGTTCCCTGGACCATCTGCAGTTCCTGCGGCGGGATCTGCTGCTCGGTGATCCCGGTCCGGGCGTACACACTGGACAGGCTGACCCCGGCGACGCGCTGGTTGACCCCGCGGAAGATCGTGACCTGGCCGCTGTCGGTACCGATGTAGTACTGGTGCTGGGTGTAGTACCAGGCCCCGTAGCCACCGCCGATGATGGCCGCGGCCAGCACCCCCAGGGCGATCGTCACGATCGGCCAGCGGCGGCGGGACGAACGCCGCCGCTTCTGCGCCCGGTGGCCGTTCCTGGCCTGCGGCTGGCTGTCCGGCGTCGGCCAGCCGCCCCGGCCCTCGGGCTGGCCGGCGGGCTCCGCCTCGGGCCAGCCGCCGGGCACCGTGCGGGGCTCGTCGAGCATGATGGCGGGCTGCGGCGCGGTGTGCGCGAGCATCTGCGCCCGGCCGGCCGGGCTGTCCGCGCGCTGCAGCAGGCTCAGGTCCCCGGCGGTGCCGTGCGATGCCGCCCCCGCCATGACCGGGGCGGTCGTGGGTGCCGCCGAGGTCGTGTCGGTGTCCACGACATCGGCCACGATGACCGTGATGTTGTCGGGGCCGCCGCCCCGGATGGCCAGCTCAATGAGCTGCAGGGTGACCTCGTCCAGGTCCGGGACCGTGCTGAGCGTGTGGTGCAGCGTCTCCGCGCTGACCACGTCCGACAGGCCGTCGGAGCAGAGCAGGTACCGGTCACCGGGCATGGCCTTGCGCATCGACAGGTCCGGCTCGGCCTCCCCGCGCCCATCGAGCGCGCGCAGGATCAGCGAGCGCTGCGGATGGGTGGCGGCCTCCTCCTGGCTGAGTCGGCCCTCATCGACCAGGGACTGCACGAGGGAATGATCGTGGGTGATCTGGTACAGCTCACCATCGCGGAGCATGTAGCCGCGGGAGTCGCCGATGTGGCACAGCGCATAGCCCTGGCCCGCCCACAGCATGGCCGTCAGGGTCGTCCCCATGCCCTCCACGGCGGGGTCGGCGGACGCCATCTGGTGCAGGGTGTCGCTGGCCGAGTGGACCGCTTCCTTCAGCGCCCCGAGCAGGTCACCGTTGGGCGTCGTCGCCCCGTCCAGCGCGGCCACCGAGGCGATGGCCACGGCGCTTGCCACCTCGCCGGCGGCATGGCCGCCCATGCCGTCCGCGACGGCAAGCAGGCGGGGGCTCGCGTACGCCGAGTCTTCGTTTCCCTCGCGGAGAAGACCGACGTCGGAGCGTACCGCATAGCGGAGTGCAAGTGTCATCTGCGCAGTTCCAGAACGGTCTTGCCGATACGGATCGGCACGCCCGCCGGCACGGGAGTTGGCCGCGTCACTTTCTGGCGATCCAGATATGTGCCGTTGGTTGAGCCGAGATCCTCAACGATCCACTGCCCGTCCTGCGGGAAAATCCGGGCGTGCCGGCTTGAAGCGTAGTCGTCGTTGAGCACGAGCGTAGCGTCATTTGCCCGGCCAAGCGTAATTTGCTGCTCACTGAGATTAATGGTCGTTCCCTTCAGGGAACCAGCCGTCACGACGAGCGCATGAGGCTGCCCGCGCCTCGCCCGCTGCGGCTTGGCGGGCTTGGCGGGCCGCGCGGCGCGGGGAGCCTGCGCCTGCCTCCGCGCCGCCCGCGACCGGGTACCCGAATTCCCCGAAAGGTCCGTCCGCACCACGCCGATGGCCGCGATCACGAACAGCCATAGCACCGCTAGGAAGGCCACCCGGATAAGGGTGAGGGTGAGCTCGTTCATCCCAGTGAGATGTTCCTCGCCTCTGGCGTCAGTAGCCGCTGTCCCTGCGGAAGACCAGGGTCGTCCGGCCCAGGGTGATCTGCATGCCATCGGTGAGCACCACGTGCTTGATGGGCTGCCCGTTGACGAACGTGCCATTCGTAGAGCCTAGGTCGACAAGGATGACTTCGCCCCCCTCAACCCGCAACTCCGCATGGTGGCGCGAGACGCCCGGATCGACGAGCCGGAGGTCGCAGTCGGTCCCCCTGCCCAGCAGGGTGGTCGGCGTGACGAGGTCGTAGTTGCGCTGCTGCCTGCCGCCGCCGTTCGGGTCCCCGGTCGACACGATCAGCCGGGGCCGGCCCGCGACGTCGCCGCCCCTCGACTGGGGCAGATCGCTGGCCGGCTGGCGGATCTCGCCGCCCTCGACGGTCGACCCCCGGATCACCCCGGACCGGATCCGGAACGTGCCCGTCGTGAGGTCATCCACACCCTCGAACCGCATCCGCACCGGCCCGACGAACGAGTAGCCCTGCTCCTTCGCGTAGTCCCGAGCCAGGTTGGCCAGCTCCACGCCAAGGCTGTCTGCGTACACGTCGAGACGGTCATGATCGCTCTCGGCCAGCTCGACCACGAAGTCGTTCGGCACCAGTGTGCGGCCCTGCGCCACGATCGCCGCTCTGTCGTCCATCTCGCGCTGCACGGCGCTGGCCACTTCGACCGGCTGTAGCTCAGACTTGAAGGCCCGTGCGAAGGCGCCCTCGACCATGCCCTCGAGCCGTCGCTCGAAGCGCTGCAGAACTCCCACCGTGGCACCTCCCTTCGCTACTCGCATCTGATCGTATCCGGGGTATGGGTGCGCTCGGGGTCGTGCTACCCTTACTGCCTGCCCAGGGCGGGTGGCGGAACGGCAGACGCGCACGGTTCAGGTCCGTGTGTCCGAAAGGACGTGAGGGTTCAAATCCCTCCTCGCCCACGAGACGTTTCATGCTGTTCGGTGGCCTTTGGCCACCTTCCTGGTGGTCCGCGGTGCTGGTCCGGGGGGACGACCCCCCGGAGCCCCCCGGCGGCCTGCTCTTTGGATCCGGTGCTGGCCGTTGGCCTGGCGGCCGCTGGCTGTGGTACTCGCCGTTGGGCCTGCGCCCGTGGCCTGGTGGCCATGGGTGGCCCGGGCGGATTCCTGATTTCTGGATGTCCGGGGCTGGGCCGCGGCCGTTACCGCGCCGGGCGCTGGGTTTATTGCCGGGCACTTTTCGTGGTGGGGCGTTCACTTTCGGTCGCTCACTTTATGCAGGGGCAGGCAGGGCACTTGCGCTGCGAGAGCCGGGAAGGTTTCGTGCATTCCTGCGGGTTAGGTAAATACTTTCCCGTTTCACCGCCGAAAGAACATCGAGAGCGCGCGGAAGCGGCCACGATCGCGGGCAGTTTGCCGCGGGATACACCGCCTTCCGCGCACAATCCCGGAGCGGCCGGGGCGGAGAGCCCTGGTGGGGCGGCCCCAGGCGGGACAGGGAGCGGGTCACTGCGATGTTCGTCACACGGCGTAGCTATGCGGCCTCTTGACATATCGAACGTAAATTCGATACTGCTTACTCATGCGAGAGAAGATTTCGCAGGTCATGGGGATTTCTGAGGAGCTGCCCGGTGATGCTGCACCGGTCGGTGACGTCGTGGCAGCTGGTAACGCTGTGTCTACCAAGGCCACTGAGCCCCGACGGGTCGATGGATTTCCCAGGGCCGCCGGGGTTTTCCGGGGCGCAGGGTTCTCGAGGGACGCTGTGGTTGCGGGCGACGCTGTGCTGCCGGTGCTTCCCGCGCTGGCGGAGCTGCTTCCCGCGGGCGGTCTGGCCCGGGGATCGGTGGTGGCAGTGGACCGGTCAGGGTTGCTGTGCCTGGCGCTGGTAGCGGCGGCGTCAGCGGCGGGGGCATGGTGCGGGGTAGCCGGGATACCCGATCTGGGGGTGGCCGCGGCGGCGGCCACGGGGGCGGAGCCGGCCCGGCTGCTGCTTGTCGCCCGCCCCGGGCCGAGCTGGCCGCAGGTAGTGGCGTCGATGCTGGAGGCCTGTGAGGTCGTGGTGGTGCGCCCGCCCGCCCGGCCGCCGGCGCAGATCCGCCGCCGGCTGGAGGGCGTGCTGCGGCGGGGCGGCGGGGTGCTGGTGGCCGCCGGCGAATGGGAGGGCGCGCCGGTACGGCTCCGGGTGGACCGGCGGGCCTGGGCCGGGATCGGCGACGGATACGGAAGCCTCCGGGCCTGCCGCGCCGAGGTGGTGGCGGAGGGCCGGGGGGCGGTGGCCCGGCCGCGGCGGCGATGGCTGTGGCTGCCCGCTCCCGACGGCACGGTCGCCCCGGATGAGACGGCGGCCGCCGGCCGCGCCGGCTTCCCCGGCGGGGTGGCCGCCGCCGCCGCGAAGGCCTCCCTGCGAGCGGCCCGGTGAAGGCCGCGCTGAAGACAGGGAGCGCCGGTGAGCCAGCGCGGGCCCTGGCGGTGTGGTGCCCCGGCTGGCCGGAGGAGGACACCGGCGGCGCCGAAGCGCAGGCCTTCGGGCAGGTCGTCACGGTGGTGGAGGATTTCTGCCCGGAAGTAGAGGTACTGCGGCCCGGGCTCTGCCTTCTCGGTGCCCGCGGGCCGGCCAGATACTTCGGCGGCGAGGACGCTCTCGCGCAGAAGATCGCCGAAGCCGTGGCCGCCCGCGGTTTCACCTGTCACACCGGGGTCGCCGGCGGCCAGTTCGCCGCGTGCCTGGCCGCCCGCGCCGCGTGCCCCGGTTCGTCTGGCGGCCCCGGTGAGCCCGGTGAGCCCGGCGGGTCAAGCGCGTCCAGTGTCGTGGTCCCGCCGGGCGGGAACCGGCAGTTCCTCGCCGCCTATCCGATGCACGTCCTGGCCGGCCCGGCCCTGGCCAGCCAGCTCGCCCGGCTGGGCATCAAGACGCTGGGGGATTTCGCGGCCCTTCCGGCCCGGGATGTGGCGAGCCGGTTCGGCGCCGAGGGGACAGCCGCCCAGCGGGTGGCCCGGGGGCAGGAACCCCGGCGGCTGGCGGCGGCCACGCCGCGGGCCGATCTGTCCGCCGCGCTCGAGTTCGACCCGCCGGTGCACGCCGAGCCCGCGGCGTTCGCGGCCAAGGGCCTCGCCGAGCAGCTGCTGGCCGGGCTGGCGGCCGGGGGGCTGTCCTGCGTCCGGGTCCGGGTCGAGGTGACCGGTGCGGACGGGCGGGAGAGCACCCGGCTGTGGCGCCATGACGGGCTGCTGTCGGCGCTGGCCGTGGCGCAGCGGGTGCGCTGGCAGCTGGATGGGTGGCACCCGGCCCAGGCCGGAAGGGACAGCGGCCCGGCGGATGAGGGCAGCGGCGGGGTCACCATGCTGCGCCTGGTTCCGGACCAGCTGGTGCCCGACGAGGGACGTCAGCTCGGCCTGTGGGGGGATGACCTGGTCAGCGGCCGGGTGGAACGGGCCGCCGTCCGGCTGCAGGCCATGCTCGGGCACGAGTCGGTGGCCCATCCGCTGCTCGCGGGCGGCCGCGGGCCGTCCGAGCAGGTCGTGCTCGTGCCCTTCGGCGATGTGCGGGACGCGTGCTTCCCGGCGGACCGGCCATGGCCCGCGCGCGTCCCCCCGCCCGCCCCGGCCACGGTGTACCCGGTCCCGCTGGCCGCCCGGGTCATCGACGCCGCCGGCGCGCCGGTGACCGTCACCGGCCGCGCCGTCGTATCCGCCCCGCCCGACGCGCTGATGGCGGGGGACAGCCCATGGCTGGCGATCACCGCCTGGGCCGGGCCGTGGCCGGTGACCGAGCGGTGGTGGGACGAGCGGAACGCTACCCGGCGGGCCCGGTTCCAGCTGGTCACCGAGGACGGTATCGCCTGGCTGGCCGCCCTTGAGCGGGGCCGCTGGCAGATCGAGGCCAGGTACGACTGAGGGCCGCGGCGGCCGGGTAGCACGGGGAGGTGACGATCATGGGCTGGGATAATCCGCCGGTCACCTGGCGGGAACTCGAACGGCGGCTGTCTTGGAACGTGACCCGGCTGCCGCCCGGGCCGGGAGAAGCACCGGGAACCGGGCGGCCAGACGGCGGCCGGGATCCAGATCACGTCACACCGGCCGGGCACCGGGAGGACGTCCCGCCCTGGGCGGAGCTGCACTGCCATTCCTCCTACAGCTTCCTCGACGGGGCGTCCAGCCCGGCCGAGCTGGTCGCCGAGGCGTGCCGTCAAGGCGTGCGGGCCCTGGCCATCACCGACCACGACGGCATGTACGGGGTGGCCCAGTTCGCCCAGGCCGCGGCGCGCCAGGCAGAGCAGACAGGAATCGCGCTCCAGACGGTCTTCGGCGCCGAGCTGAGTGCTAGACATTCCGGCCGTACGGGCGCTGGCCCTGGGGGACAGCTCGCTTCGCCGGGAGAGGCGAGAGCGGGGGTTCCCGACCCGCAGGGGGAGCATCTGCTGGTGCTGGCGCGGGATCCGGAGGGATACCGGCGGCTGTGCGCGGTGATCAGCGCGGCTCAGCTCGCGGGGGGCGAGAAGGGGCGGCCGGCCTACGACCGCGGCATTCTCGCCGACGCCCACGACGGGCACTGGGTGATACTGACCGGTTGCCGCAAGGGCGCGGTTCCCGCCGCCCTGGCCGCCGCGGGCCCGGAGGCGGCACTCGGTGAGCTGCACGCGCTGGTCGGCGTGTTCGGCCCCGGCAATGTCCTGGTGGAGCTGACCTTCCACGATCAGCCCGGTGACGACGAACGGAACGAGGCCCTGGCCGGGCTGGCCGCGACCGCGGGGATAGGCGTGGTCGCCACCGGCAACGTGCACTACGCATCGCCGGCGCAGGCGCGCCTGGCGGAAGCGCTCGCGGCGATCCGTGCCCGCCGTAGCCTGGAGGAGATGGACGGCTGGCTGCCCGCTTCCGGCGCCGCCTACATCCGGTCCGGCGCCGAGATGAGCCGCCGGCTGCGGCGTTTCCCCGGCGTACGAGAGCGGACCGTGGAGCTGGCCGGCTCCTGCGCGTTCGACTTCCGCGTGATCGCGCCGGGCCTGCCCGACTTCGGGGTTCCCGAGGGCTACGACGAGATGTCCTGGCTGCGGGCGCTGGTCGCGGAGCAGGCCCCGAAGCGCTACGGGCCGCCGGGCGCGGAGTGGGAGCCGGGGGCCTACCGCCAGATCGAGCACGAGCTCAGCGTGATCGAGGAACTCAAGTTCCCCGGGTACTTCCTGCTCGTCCACGACATTGTCCGGTTCTGCGAGAACCGGAACATCCTGTGCCAGGGGCGCGGCTCCGCGGCGAATTCGGCGGTCTGCTACGCGCTCGGCATCACCAGCGTGGATGCCGTCCGGCACGGCCTGCTGTTCGAGCGGTTCCTGTCCGCCGGGCGGGACGGCCCCCCCGACATCGATCTGGACATCGAGCACCGGCGCCGTGAGGAGGTGATCCAGTACGTCTACGACGCCTACGGCCGGGACCGGGCCGCCCAGGTCGCCAACGTGATCTCCTACCGGCCGCGGATGGCGCTGCGGGACGCGGGGCGCGCCCTGGGCCATCCTCCCGCGGAGCTGGACGCATGGTCGCGGCGAGCCGGGCCGGGAGAGGCCGCGGGAAAAGACGCGGACGTTCCCGGCGATGTGGCCGCGCTGGCGGAGCAGATGCAGCAGCTCCCGCGGCACCTGGGCATCCACTCCGGCGGGATGGTCATCTGCGACCGGCCGGTCGGCGAGGTGTGCCCCGTGGAATGGGCGCGGATGCCCGGGCGCAGCGTTCTGCAGTGGGACAAGGACGACTGCGCCTACGCCGGGCTCGTCAAGTTCGACCTGCTCGGCCTGGGCATGCTGTCGGCCCTGCACGACTGCTTCGACCTCGTCGAAGCCCACTATGGCCATCAGTGGAACCTGAACTCGATCCCGCAGGAGGACCCCGGCGTCTACGAGATGCTCCAGGCGGCGGACACCGTGGGGGTTTTCCAGGTCGAGTCGCGGGCCCAGATGTCCACCCTGCCGCGGCTGCGCCCCGAGAAGTTCTACGACCTCGTGGTGGAGGTCGCGCTGATCAGACCGGGGCCCATTCAGGGCGGATCGGTCCATCCCTACCTGCGCCGGCGCGCGGGCACGGAGAAACGGCTGATCCCGCATGAGACCATGCGCGAAGCCCTGGGCAAGACCTACGGGGTACCGCTGTTCCAGGAGCAGATGATGCAGCTGGCCATCGACTGCGCGGGTTTCACGCCGGCCGAATCCGACAAGCTGCGGCAGGCGATGAGCTCGAAGCGGGCACCCGAGCGCATCGAGGAGCTGCGCCAGCGGCTCCTGGACGGCATGGACCGGCGGGGCATCCCCGGCCCGGTCGCAGCGGATGTCTACGAGAAGATCCTCGCCTTCTCCAGCTACGGGTTCCCCGAGTCCCACGCCATCAGCTTCGCCTATCTCGTGTACGCGAGCGCGTGGCTGAAGCACCATTACCCCGCGGCGTTCACCGCCGCCCTGCTGCGCAACCAGCCCATGGGCTTCTACTCCCCGGCCAGCCTGGTCAGCGACGTGCGCCGGCACGGGCTGGAGGTGCGCGGGGTGGACGTCAACGCCAGCAGCGACCTCGCCACCCTGGAATCCCCCGGGATGACGGCCGGCCAGCCTCCGTCGGCACAACCGGGGCCGGCCCAGCGTCAGCCGTCACCGCAGCAGCCCGCCATCAGGCTCGGGCTGCGCGGGGTGCGGAACCTCGGCGCGGACACCGCCGCTGCGGTCGCCGCGGGCCGCCCCTACTCCGGGCTGGAGGATTTCGCCCGCCGGACCCGGCTCCCGGCGGCGGCCCTGGAAGCCCTCGCCGCCGCGGGCGCGTTCGGCTGCTTCGGCGTGAGCAGGCGGGCGGCGATGTGGGCCGCGGGCGCCGCGGCGGCCATCCGGCCGGCTCAGCTTCCCGGCACCACACCCGGGCTGGTCGCGCCGGTGCTGCCGGTCATGACACCGGCGGAAGAGACCGTCGCCGATCTGTGGGCCACGGGGGTCTTCGGCACCCATCCGCTCCGGCACATCCGGCCGGTGCTGGCGGAACAGGGGGTCGTGACCGTGGCGGTCCTGGCCACCGCCCCCGCGGGCGGTGCCATCGTGGTCGGCGGCCTGGTCACCCACCGGCAGCGGCCGCCCACGGCAGGCGGCGTGGTGTTCCTCAGCCTGGAGGACGAGACCGGAATGGCGAACGTCATCTGCCCGCCGCAGGTATGGGAGCGCCACCGCCGGGTGGGTGCGGAATCGGGTGCCCTGCTCATTCATGGCCGGGTCGAGCGCACCGAGGGCGCCACCAACCTGGTCGCCACCCGGCTGCGGCGGCTCCGGGTCGCCGCAGCCCCGCCCAGCCGTGACTTCCGCTGAAACGGCCCGGCACGCCAGCCCCAGCCGCCGGCAGGCTGGCCTGCCGGCCCGGAGGAAGCCGCCGGCCAGGGGAAGGGGTCAGGGGACGACGATGACGGGGCAGCGGGCGTGCCGGGCGAGCCAGCCGGGAACCGAGCCGGCCGGGTGGCGCCAGGCCCGCGACGGCGCGCCGACGATGAGAGCGTCCGCGTTCTGCTCGGCCGCGGCCGCGGCGAGTTCCCGGGCCGGGCTGCCTCGGCGCGCCAGCACGTGCACGTCGAGGCCGGTGCGGCCCCCCGCCCGGTCGAGCTCGGCCAGCAGCCACTTCTCCAGGTCGCCGGTGTGCTCGGGCAGGCCGATCACCTGCCCGGTCAGCGGCTCGCAGTAGACGCCCGCCGGCGAAACGTGCACCACGAGCAGGGAACGGCCGAGGCGCCGGGCCACGCCCGCCGCATAGGCGAGCGCGTTGCGGCTGGACGGTGAGCCGTCATAGCCCACGACGACCGGGTGCTCCAGGCGATTCCGGCCGGCTTCGGGCCGCCCGCGCCGCCGCTCAGGCTGGCCGGGAGGGGGATATGACTCTGCCTGGTCCAATGTCCGCGTCCTTGCGGGACCGCACCGCCGGTGCGGGGAACTCCGCGTGGCAACCTGCTTTGTTACCGGTACGTATGCCCGGTATCGCGCCGGTCATTCCTGTGTTTAGTTTGTTTTGGACAAACAAATACTTTAGCGCCGGGTCCTAGGCTGGTCGCATGGACCGCCTGGCAGCTGATCTCGCGGCCGCGATCGGGACGGAGCACGTGCTCACCGACCCGGACCTGATGGCCGGCTACACCACGGACTGGACCCGCCGGTATCGCGGCGACGCGGTCTGCGTGGCCCGGCCCGGGACAACCGCGCAGGTCGCCGACGTGGTGCGGGTCTGTGCCCGGCACCGGGCACCGATTGTGCCGCAGGGCGGCAACACCGGCCTGGTGGGCGGGGCCGTGCCCGCCGGAGCCGGCGTGCTGCTTTCCACCCGCCGGCTCCGGCGGCTTGATCCGGTAGACACCCTGGCCGCGCAGGTCACCGCGGGCGCAGGGGTGACGATCGCCGAGCTGCACGCGCACGCGGGCGCGGCGGGCCTCGAATACGGGATCAGCCTCGCCTCCCGGGATTCCGCCACGGTCGGCGGGACCATCGCCACCAACGCGGGCGGCCTGCACACGATCCGCTACGGCGGAACACGCGCCCAGCTGCTCGGCGTGGAAGCCGTCCTGGCCGACGGCAGCGTCATTGCGCGCCTGGGCGGTGTCCGGGCGGACAACACGGGCTACGACCTGGCGCAGCTCCTGGCCGGCAGCGAGGGGACGCTCGGGGTGGTCACGGCCGCGCGGCTGCGGCTGCGGCCCGCGGAGCCGCACGCCGTCACCGTGCTGGCCGGCGTGGACGGTGTCGGGACCGCGGTTACCCTGCTCGCCGAGATCCGCGCGCGGGCCCCCGGCGTCCGCGCGGCAGAATACTTCGAGGCCGCCGGCCTCACCCTGGTGCGCGAGCATACCGGGCTGCCCGCGCCGCTGCCCCGCGCGTACCCGGCCTATCTGCTGGCCGAGGTGGCCGGGTCGGCCGATCACGCCGAACGGCTCGCGGGTATCCCGCTTCTGGGCGACGCGGCGGTCGCACTGGACCTCCCCGGAAGCGCCGCCCTGTGGGCCTACCGTGAACGGCACACGGAGGCGATCAGCGCGGCCGGTGTCCCGCACAAGCTCGACATCGCGGTGCCGCTGGCCCGGCTGGCGGCGCTGCGCGGCGCCCTCGGCGATGCGGTCCGGGCGGCCAGCGCGCCCTCCGGCCCTCCGCCACTCATGATCGTCTTCGGGCATATCGGGGTCGGCAACCTGCACGTCAACGTGCTCGGCCCGGACCCGGCGGATCAGGCCGTGGACGAGGCCGTGCTGCGGCTGGCGGCGGCGTACGGCGGCTCGATCTCGGCGGAACACGGCATCGGCCGTGCGAAGCTTCCCTCGCTGCGGCTGAACCGCTCACCGCAGGAGATAGCGGCCATGCGCGCCATCCGGACGGCGCTGGATCCGGCCGGCCTGCTCAACCCGGGGATCCTGTTCACCTGAGCTTTTGGTGACCCGCAGTGGTGATCAGGTGGCACTATGAGGGAGTGGTGACAGAGCCAGCGGAGACGATGAGCCGGCCCGTCGGCCCTCAGCCCGCCCACCCCGAGCCCGGCCGCCGGGCCATACCTGGCCGCCGGCCCGGCGGGCAGCACCGGGTCGACGCCATGGCCCGCGCGGTCATCGAGTGCGCCGCCGACGCGATCGTCGCCTTCGACACCGACCGGACGGTGCTGCTGTGGAACCCGGCCGCGGAGCGGATGTTCGGCTGGACGGCACCCGAGATGATCGGCCTGGAGCCGCCGATCATCCCGGAAGAGCTCAAGGCCGAGCACAACGCCGTGCTGGAACGGGTACGCGGTGGGGGCCAGATCTCGTTCGCGACCCGCCGGATCCGCAAAGACGGCAGCGTACTGGACGTCCGGATCGACACCAGCGCCCTCGTCGGCGCCGGCGGCGAGGTGACCGGCTGGGTCAATGTCTGCCATCAGGCCGGTGAAGACGACGTGGCGCGGCACTACATGGCTGAGCGGGCCCGGGTCGTGCGCCGGCTGGGCGACGTCGTGGCCGACATGAACGCGCAGCGCGACCTGGAATCGGTACTCGACCGCATCGCGGCGAGCCTGCGCGAGCTGACCGGCGCCGACGCCGGCGGTTTCGTGCTCATCGAGGACGGCATGCTCCGGCTGGTCAGCTCCTCGGGGCTGCCGGCCCGGCTGCGCGGGCGAACCGCGTCGCTGTCCACGAGCCTGGTCGGTGACCTGATGCGATCGGGCAAGACGGTCATGATGACCACCGGCGACTCCGGCGGTTTCGACGACCTGATCTGGTCTGCCCTGCCCGGGCTGCATACCATCGCCCTCAGCCTGTCGCATGTGGGCGAGCGCCCCTACGGCGCGCTGTACGCCCTCTACAGCCGCCGCAACCTCAGCCACGTCGAGCTGGAGCTGCTGGAGCTGCTGGCCGGGCACGCCGGCGTCGCGCTGACCAACGCGATGGCCTTCGAGGAGGCCCTGCGGCAGCGCGCGCATGAGCGGGCCGTCATCGACGGCAGCGCCGACGGGATCGCCGTGCTGGACGGCGCCGGGATGGTCCGGCAGTGGAACCCGGCCGCGCACCGGCTCACCGGGGTGGCGGCCGATGACGCCATGGGCAAGCCGCCGCCGTTCCCGCAGCCGGAGCCGGGCGCCAAGCTCACTCACCGGCTGCCGGGCGGGCGATGGCTGGACGTGCTCTGCACCGCGCTGGCCGGCACCAACGAGCGGATCATCGACTTTCGTGACGTGACCGCGGCCAAGGAGCTGGAAGAGGCCAAGGATCTGTTCCTGGCCACCACGAGCCATGAACTGCGTACCCCCATCACCGTGGTGCAGGGGTTCGCCAGCACGCTGTCCCGGCGCTGGGACCAGCTGACCGACGCCGACCGGCGCTCGGCGGTGCAGACGATCGCCGAACGGGCCGGCTCGCTCGGCCGGCTGGTCGAGCAGTTGCTGCTCGGCTCGCGGGCCGGGGCGGACCAGCTGCCGGTCCGCAACGGCCCGTTCGACCTGGGCGCGCTGCTGCGGGCCGCGGCGGTCGCGTTCCAGCCCCTGTCGGACAAGCACACGCTGGTGGCCGACATCCCTGGCGACCTGCCGGCGGCCTACGGTGACACGATGGCCACCGACATCATCGTCGGCCAGATGCTGGAGAACGCGTTCAAGTACTCACCCGACGGCGGCCAGGTCACCGTCCGGGCGCGCGCCCGGGACGGGCAGGTCGAGGTGACCGTGGAGGACCGGGGCATCGGTATCGCGGACGGCGACCACGAGCGCATCTTCGAGCGCTTCTTCCAGGGCGAGGCCGGCGACCGCCGCCGGTTCGGCGGCATCGGCATCGGCCTGTTCATCGTGCGGCGGCTTGCCGTAGCCCAGGGCGGGCAGGTCGGCGCGATGTCGCGGGAGGGCGGCGGGACCGTGATGCGGCTCGTCCTGCGGGACGCCCGGTTACACCGGCTGGCGGGAGCGGCGGTCGCCGCCGGACGCCTCCAGGTAGGCGTCGATGATGCCGGGGACGTCGTCGCCGTCCATGATGATCTCGCCCCGCTCCAGCCAGATGACCCGGTTGCAGGTCTCCTCGACCTCGCCGAGGTTGTGGGCCACCAGGAAGACCGTGCCCGCCTCCTGGCGGAGTTCCTCGATGCGCTTGTGGCTCTTGGTCCGGAACGGCGCGTCGCCCGTGGCCAGCGCCTCGTCGATGAGCAGGACGTCGTGGCTCTTGGCCGAGGCGATCGCGAAGCGCAGCCGCGATCCCATGCCGCTTGAATAGGTGCGCATCGGAAGGTCGATGAAATCACCGACACCGGAAAACTCCACGATGTCGCCATAGCGGCGCTTGACCTCCTGCGGGCTCATTCCCATCGCCAGGCAGCCGAGCACGACATTCCGCTCACCCGTGAGGTCGTCGAGCAGCGCGGCGTTGACCCCGAGAAGCGATGCCTCACCGGTGGTGTAGACGGCGCCCTGCTCCGGGGGCAGCAGGCCGGCGATGGCCCGCAGCAGCGTCGATTTGCCCGAGCCGTTCCGCCCGATGATCCCGACGGCATCCCCCCGGTTGGCCACAAAGGAAATACCGCGGATGGCGTGCACCTCGCGGACGCCAGGGCGGTTCTGCCGGCGCATCACCCGCATGAGCGCGGTCGCCGCCGTGCCCTTGCTGCCGCCCGCGCCGAAGACGCGGTACACGATGTGCAGGTCATCGACGACCACCATGGGCTCTGCCACGACCATACCTCGCTTCCGCGTCCCGGGATATGCGCAAGCCTAAGGGCTGGCCGGGACCAGCGCGTTCGGTTGCCGGCCTCCCTTTCCGGATAACGGCCGTCACTCTATGTGACGTATATCCGCGCCAGTCGGCGAGTGCCTGCCCCAGCGGCTACAAAATGTGACGACTGCGGTTTCCCGGCCCGCCCGGCAGGGCATTTTTCGCTCGTACCGGGTTCGTATTGATCGCTTGGGCGGAACGGTTTCACAGGGAGGTGAGTACATCGGCAGTCGTGCTGCTTCCGTACGCGCCGTCCAGCGTCGCGGTGGCAAGGCGCCGCCTCACGGCCGACCTGGTATCGGCGGGGATCTATGAATCCGTGGTAGGCGACGCCGCGCTGGTCGTCAGCGAGTTGCTGAGCAACGCGATCCGGCACGCGGCCCCGTTGCCCGGCTCGAAGGTACGGGTGGCGTGGACGCTCAACGACGAGGCGGTGCGTGTCGCGGTCAGCGACGCGGGCGGCGGCCCGCTGCCCCGCGTCACCCAGGCCTCCCCGGCCGCGCCCGGCGGCCGCGGGCTCGGCATCGTGGAAACGCTGTCCTCCCGCTGGGGGGTGCTGCGGGACGACGGCGAAACCACCGTATGGGCCGTGCTCCCGGCCCCGCACGTGCCGGAGCAGGCCACCCGGCCGGTGATCCCGGTGGCGGATTCGGCTCCCGAGCCCGAACGTTCCGTAGCGGACGTGTGAGGCGGCCGCGCAGTGGCGATCACCCCGCGCCGGTGACCCCCGCGCCGGTAACCCCGGCCGGCGGAACGCAGGCCGCTGCGTAGCCGCACCGACCGTGTGGCCCCGGCGATCAGATGACGGTAGGGTTCGCTCGTGGAACTCAATGTCTCGAGCCGGTCTCAAGGTGATCACACCATTGTGATCGCATCGGGCGAAATTGATCTTTACACCGCGCCCCGGCTGCACCGTGAGCTCGTCGACGTGCTGGCCGACGACCGGCCCGCGCGCGTGATCGTTGACATGTCCGGCGTGGTGTTCTGCGATTCCACCGGGATGAACGTCCTGCTCTCCTCACTGCGGCGGGCCCGGGAGCGGGGTGGCCAGCTCGAGCTCGCCGCGCCGCGGGCCCCGGTCCGCAAGATCCTGCAGGTGACCGGGCTCGACTCGGTCTTCACCGTGCTGGACGACTCCGTCCTGGCTTCGGGCCAGTAGGCTGCCGCCTCATGCCCTAGGATCGAGCGCATGCTGCCGAAGGGCAATGGAGCGCCGACCAGCGATATCGCCGTCGTCATCCCCGCGAGGAATGAGTCCGACCGGATCCGGGACACCGTCGCGGCGGCGTCCGGGCTGCCTGGTGTGAGCCTTGTCCTCGTCGTCGACGACGGCTCACAGGACGGCACCTCCCGGGCCGCCGAGCTGGCGGGGGCCACCGTCATGCGGCATGCCCGGACCCGGGGCAAGGCCGCGGCCATGGAGACCGGCGCCGAGGCGGTCCGCCTCCTCGATCAGCGGGAGAATCGGGGCAGCCCACGTCACCTGCTGTTTCTCGACGCCGATCTGGGGAGCAGCGCGGAGTTCGCGGCCCCGCTGACCCAGCCGGTCACCGCCGGGCAGGCGGACATGACGATCGCCGCCTTCACCTCCACGGTCAAGCTGGGCGGCCACGGCGTGGTCGTCGGCCTGTCGGGCGCGGGCATCCGCCGGGCCATCGGCTGGGCCCCGGCGCAGCCGCTCAACGGGCAGCGCTGCCTGACCCGCGCCGCGTTCGAGGCGGCCCGCCCGCTGGCGGCGGGGTTCGGCGTGGAGACCGCTCTCACCATCGACCTGGCACGCAAGGGCCTGCGCATCACCGAGGTCGAGGTCCCGCTGGCGCACCGCGCGACGGGGACCGACCTGCGGTCGCAGCTGCACCGGGCACGACAGCTGGCCGACGTCGCGAGGGCGCTGGCAACGCGGCAATGAGCCAGCGGCCGGCCTTCATGCGGCGGCCGGAACACGCCGGGCACGCCGGGCGGGCCGATCTCGCCGGGCGCGCCGGTCTCGCGGCGACCGGCGTCAGCATCGCGCTGACCTTCACGGTGGCCGTGGCCGGGACTTCCGTGCTGGAGCCGCCTTATCCGGGGCGGCCGGGCCAGCCGCCCTGGGCCTTCGGCGCGCACCTTTCCCCCTATGTGGCGGTCGCGCTGACCGGCGCCGCGGTCGCCGCCGGGACCATCGGGCTGGCGCTCACCATGAGCGCGATGCGACGCGGATGGGTCATCCCCGCACGGTGGATCCTGCTGGCCGGCCTGGTCTCGGCGGTCGCGCTCACGCTGGTGCCGCCGCTCGGCTCCTCGGATCCGCTCAGTTACGCTGCCTACGGCCGGATGCTGGTCACCGGCCACAACCCCTACGCCATCGGGCCCGACGTGCTCGCCCGCCTCGGGGACCCGGTGGCGCGCGCGGTACAGGACTGGTACACCACCCCATCGGACTACGGGACGGTCGCGACGGGGGGGCAGGCCCTCGCGTCGCTTATCGGCGGCACGTCGGCCCGGCTCACCGTCTTCGTCCTGTCGCTGCTCAACCTGGCCGCCTTCGGCGGCGCCGGCCTGCTGCTGCACCGGCTGGGCCGGGGCGGCCCGCATCGCCAGATCCGCGCGGCCCTGCTGTGGACGTGCAACCCTCTGCTGCTCCAGGTGCTGGTATCCGGTGAGCACGCCGACAGCCAGGCCGTGTTCTTCGGCGTCGCCGCCGTCACCGTCTTCAGCCCGCTGGTCTCCGGCGGGGGGCCCCGGACCGGGGACGGCACGGGCCGCCCGGCGGCCGCCTCCCGGATGGCACTGCGCGCGGCGGCGGCCGGCGCGCTGATCGGCCTCGGGTTCGGCGTCCGGGTGACCATCGCGCTGCTGGGGGCCGGCCTGGCCGCCGCGGCGATGCGGGCCTTCTGGCCGCGCCCCCGCGCGGGCGGAGAATCGCCGCGCGGGTGGCCGTCCCTGCTGACGGTCACGGGCGGCCTGGCCGCCGGGTTCGCGGTCACCGCCGGTGTGGCGCTCGCACTCGGCGGTAAGGACGGCTTCCGCCAGACGGTGCAGGCCAGCAGCATGGTCTCCATCGGGTCGCCGTGGCGGGTCGTCCGCACCCTGCTGCATCTCGGTATCAGCGAGGCCTCCGCCGACAACGTGGTCAAGACCGCCGCGGTCGTGCTCGCGGCCGGGCTGGCCGTCCTGCTGCTCCGGGGGCTGCCGGCCGGACCATCGTGGCGCGCCCGGGCATGGTCCGTTCGGCAGGAAGTCCGGCCGGGTGGCGGTGCGGTGGCTCCGGCCGCTGCCGATCCGGCCGGGTCATCCGACCCGGCGGGGCGTGCGGCGCTCGCGTTCGCGCTGGCGTGGCTGCTCGCCTGGCCGTACGTGCTGCCCTGGTACGACGCGCTGGCCTGGGCGCTGCTCCCGCTGGTGGCCGCGTCCAGCCTCGACTGGCTGCTGTTGGCCCGCACCGCGGCGCTCGCGTTCGGCTACCTGCCCGCCCGGTCTGCCGGGGTGGTCGTGCCCCCGGGCCTGGGCTGGCTGCAGTCGGTGGTCAGGACCGGGGTGACGCCGGCCGTCCTCGCGGTCGTGATCGTCTGGGTCGCGGTCAGCATGCGGCGCGGCCCGGCGCCATCCGCCCGCCCGGGTGGCCGCTCCGGGCTGGGCGGTACCGGCGCATCCGGGCCGGTGGCGTCCCCGCCCTCGGCGCGGGAGCCGGCCGCGGACGGGAGAACGGCCGGATGAAGCGGGCCGCCGGTGCGCCGCCCGCCGCCGGCCGCGGCCCGATCAGGCTGGCCGCGCAGGCCGCCGCCCGGGCCGCCGGGCTGCCGGCCTGGGTGACCGTCCTGCTCGGCGTGCTGGCCGGGGCGGCGGCACTGGCGGCCATCGAGCCGATCGTGCACGGGTACCTGACCAATCCGCCCGATCAGCGCCTGGTCGACCTGAACGTCTACCGGACCGGGGGCCTCAGCGTGCTGCAGGGCCAGCCGCTCTACCGTGTGCTCACCCAGCCTCCCCAGCTGCTGCCCTTCACCTACCCGCCGGTGGCTGCGATCTTCGCGATCCCGCTCGCCCTGATGTCCTGGCCGGCCGCCCAGCTGGTCTGGGTCGCGTTCGTCTACGTGCCGCTCGCGGTCATCATCGGCTACGCGTTCCGGCCACTGCTGCGCCGGGCGGGACCGCTGTGGCCGGTCGCGTTCGCCGCGATCTTCTGCGCCTGCGCGTACCTGTTCCCGATGCAGGACGAGATGCGGTTCGGCCAGGTCGACGCGGTCCTGGCGGCCATGTGCGTGGCCGACTGCGCGGCGGTGCGGCCGCGCTGGCCGCGTGGCGCCCTGATCGGGCTGGCCACCGCCATCAAGCTCGTCCCGGGCGTGTTCATCATCTACCTCCTGGTCAGCGGGCGGCGCCGGGCGGCGCGGGCCGCCGTGCTGGCCGCGGCGGCCTGGACGGCGGGCGCGTTCCTGCTGCTGCCCCGCGACTCGGTGACGTACTGGACGAGCGCGATCTTCCAGTCGGGGCGGCTCGGTAACAACGCGGGCACGGAAAATCAGTCGCTGCGGGGGCTGCTGCTCAGGTTCTTCCTGCCCGGCCACGTACCGGGCGCGGTGTGGGTGGTGATCGCCGTCGCGGTGGCGGTCCCGGGATTCGCCCTCGTCCGGCGGCTCTGCCGTGAGCACTGCGAAATGGCGGGCATCGCCGTGACCGCGATGCTGGAGATCCTGATCTCGCCGGTCGCGTGGATCCACTACTTCCTGATGGTGATCATCGCGATCGGCGTCATCGCCGGGGACGGGCGGCTGGCGCGGCGCGCCCTGACGGTCGCCGGGACGGCCGTCTTCTTCGGGCTGACCATTCCCTGGTGGGGCCACTCGCTGGCGACCGTTCCGGGGATGCCCCGGCTGCTCAGCCGCCTTATCGAGGGCGCGTTCGGGATTGCGGCCGCGGCCCTGATCATCATCATCGCGCGGATGCGGAAGACTGACGCGGACCGCGGCCGGCCGCGAAACGGGACCGGCGCGGGAGAAGCGGCGGCGGCCGCCACCATCCCGGGTGAATGGGCCGCCGGGCCCGCCGGGCCGGAGATTCCGGCGCACGGGGCGTCCGCCGATGTGAGTACCTAAGCAGATTGTAATCGCTATAGTGCAGACCGTGATTACCGACGTGTGCCTGCTGCTGGGGCTGTTCGCCGCGGTGCTCGGAATTGTGCTGGCCGTCAGCACACGCAGGTATGCCGCCCGGGCGGTGGCTGAATGTGCCGAGCTGATCGAGGGCAGCGCCGGATCATGGGGAACGATGGACCCGCGCGCGCTCAGGGACCTGGCCCTCGTCCGCTATGACGCGCTGAACGAGATGTCCGGCCAGCTTTCCTTCTCGGTCGCCCTGCTCAATGCGGCGGGCGACGGGGTGGTGATCAGCTCGATCAACGGGCGTTCCGAGACCCGCACGTATGCGAAGGCCGTGCTGGGCGGGACCGGCGCGCAGGAGCTGTCGCCCGAGGAGGAGCGGGCGGTCCGCTCCGCCCGGCTGGGCACTGGCCTGCCGGACGCGGCGGAGGCGATCTCGCCCGCTGCGGGGGCCGGCCGCCCGGCCATGTCCTGGGGCACCGGGCCCACCAGGACCCGGTCCGGCGGGCCGATCGGAAGCTCTAGGACTCTATAGGGCCTGATCGCCCTGGGCGCTATACAGCCCGATACGAGCGCATACCCGGCCCCGGGCGGCAGCAGGCTAGCATCAGGGGACCATGACCGAGCGTTACGCCTACCTGGGGCCGGAAGGCACCTTCACCGAGGCGGCCTTCCGCGCGCTGGACGCTGCCGAGCACGCGGAGCCGCTGCCCTGCGCCACGATTCAGGCCGCGCTGGCCGCGGTCCGCGCCGGAGCGGCCGACCGGGCCGTGGTCCCGATCGAGAGCTCGGTGGAAGGCGTCGTCACGGCGACCCTCGACGATCTGACCGCGGGCGGCGACCTGCTGATCCAGGCCGAACTGCAGCTCCCCATCGCCTTCGCGCTGCTGGCCAGGCCCGGGACGGACCTGGCGGCCGTCCGGACGGTGAGCGGCCACCCGCAGGCCCAGCCGCAGTGCCGCCGCTGGCTGGCCGGCCACCTCCCGGATGCCGAATGGGTTCCGGCCGCGTCCAACGCCGAGGCGGCACGGCAGGTGTCCGAGGGCAAGATCGACGCGGCGCTCGCCGGGGCCTTTGCCGCCGCTGCGTACGGGCTGAAGGTCCTCGCCCACGACATCCACGACCGGCACAACGCCGTCACCAGGTTCGTGGTGGCCGGGCCGGCCGCCGGGCTGCCCGCCCCGACCGGCGCGGACCGCACCTCCCTGGCCGCGTTCCTGGCCCACGATCACGCGGGCGCCCTGACGGAGATCCTCACCGAATTCGTCGTGCGGGGCGTCAACCTGACCACGATCCAGTCACGGCCGACCGGCGACGGGCTCGGCCGCTACTACTTCTTCATCGACTGTGAAGGGCACGTCGCGGACGCGCGCGTCGGGGAGGCCCTGATGGGCCTGCGCCGGCTCTGCGCCGACGTCAGGTTCCTCGGCAGCTACCCGCGCTGCGACGGCGGCCAGACACAGATGCCGCGCGGAACCTCCGACGCGGAGTTCGCCGCCGCGGCCGCGTGGCTCGCGCGCCTCCGGTCGGCGGCCTCTTACAGGTAAGGCCCGGATGCACCGGGCGGCCCCGGCCGTCCGGGTTCTTCTCCCGGTACCTGGCCGAGGCCGGGTGGCAGGGCCCGCCGCATCTGCTCAAGCTGCGCGCGCGCCGCCATCTGCTGCGCGAACAGCGTCGTCTGGATGCCGTGGAATAGCCCTTCGAGCCAGCCCACCAGCTGCGCCTGCGCCACCCGCAGCTCCGCCTCGCTGGGCAGCTCGTTCTCGGCGAATGGAAGGGAGAGCCGTTCCAGTTCGTCGACCAGTTCCGGTGCGAGCCCGTCCTCGAGTTCCTTGATGGAGCTCTGGTGGATCTCCCGGAGCCTGGCCCTGCTCTTCTCGTCCAGCGGCGCGGCCCTGACCTCTTCCAGCAGCTGGCGGATCATGCTGCCGATCCGCATGACCTTGGCCGGCTGCTCGACCATTTCCGTGACCGGCCGCTCCGAGCTGCCCGTCTGCTCACCGTCCTCGCCCGGCGAGGCACCCTCGACCTGCATGCCGTCGGGACCGACCACCACCACGTGCGGGTGGCTTCCCGAGTCTGCGTTCATCCCGTCACTCATCTTCCTAGTGTGTCGGACTGATCCTGCGGGCCGGACCGCGTACCCGTCTTTCCGGCCGCTGCGGCCCGTCTTCCTCATCTCACCAGCAGTACCTTCCCAGTCTGGTCGCCGGCCTCAAGGACCCGGTGCGCCGCGGCGGCGCTGGACATCGGCAGCGTCTGGTCGATGACGGGAACCAGCTTGCCCGCGCTGACAAGCGGCCAGACGTTTTCCCGCACCGCTGACACGATGGCGGCCTTCTCCCCGACCGGCCGGGCCCGCAGCGTCGTCGCGTGGATGCTGGCCTGCTTGCCCTGCAGGACACCGAGGTCCAGCTCGGCGCGGTTCCCGCCCTGCCGCCCGATGATCACAAGCCGGCCGCCGGTCGCCAGGGCCAGCAGGTTGCGGGCCAGGTAGCTCGCGCCCATGATGTCGAGGATCAGGTCCGCGCCGCTGCCCCCGGTCACCTCCCGGACGACCTCGACGAAATCGGTGTTCCGGTAGGAAATGGCGACATCGGCGCCGAGCGCCCGGCAGCGGGCCAGCTTCTCCGCGGTCCCGGCCGTGCAGATCACCCGTGCGCCGTTCGCCCTGGCCAGCTGGATGGCCACCGTGCCGATCCCGCTAGCGCCGCCGTGCACGAGGATAGTCTCACCGGGGGTGAGACCGCCCACCTGGAACACGTTGGAATACACGGTGCAGGCGGCCTCGGGCAGTGCCGCCGCGTCCACGATGCCGAGCGTGCCCGGGATGGGCAGCACCTGCCCGGCGGGGACCGCAACCTTTTCCGCGTACCCGCCGCCCGCCATCAGCGCGCAGACCTCATCGCCGGGCTGCCATCCGGTCACCTCCGCACCGACGGCCTCGATGCGGCCGGAGCATTCCATGCCCGGATAGGGCGGGGCACCCGGAGGCGGCGGGTACAGGCCCTTGCGCTGCAGCAGATCGGCCCGGTTGAGGCCCGCCGCGGCCACGCTGATCAGGACGTCGCCGGGGCCCGGTTCGGGGTCCGGTACTTCCAGCCACTCCAGTACCTCTGGCCCGCCAGGCTCGGTGACAACCACGGCCCGCATCTACCACTCCTCTGTGTATTTCCCGGTATGGGTTGCGACGGCGGGTGATGAATGCCTAGCTCTATGGCAACCGATGCCGTTGGCCTAGGCTTCCGCTGTAAGCAACCGGACCCTGCCCGTACAGGGTTGACATTGTCCCACCATGAGAAATCAGGGGAGCGACCTGTGGCGACCGATGACCGCGACATGCCTGCTGGGGTGGCAGAAAGCGGACGCGACGACCTGCCCGCAGGATCACCGGCGCCGCCCGCGGACAACGGGACAGCGCCCGCGGGCAACCAGAGGCCCGGCACGGACGGCGGACGGCCGGAGGTCTCCGGCGCGGCACAGGAAGCCGCCCCGGCTGCGGACGGCCCGGCGGGGAGCGACCCCGGATCCGACAACGATGCCAGCCTGAACGCGGCTGCCGGGGAGCAGCCACCCGCCGCAGGGCAGCCACCGGCAGCCGGGGAGGAGACGGCCGAGCGCCAGGACGATTTCGAGCCGTACCTGCCGCCCGGCCCCAATCCGTTCTCCTCCGTCCATCCGCAGGGAGCGCCGCCCTACCGGCCGGCGGCGGCCGGGCGCGGCAGGGCCCACGGGCCCCGTCCGGCCAGGCCCGCCGCCGGCCGCGAGCACGACGCGGTGGATGAGCACGGCCCGGTCCCGGGTCCCGTGCCGGGCGGCCCGGGACCGAACGGGCAGCCCCACGAGGTCACGCAGCCGGGGCCCGCGGGCGCGGAACGGGGGCCCGCGGGAATCGCGGAACACGGGTACCCGCCGATGTCGCCCTTTCCGCCGCTGCCCGAAGAGGAACCCCGGGGCGGCCGTCGCGGCCAGGCACCCCATGCCGGCGCCTCGCCGTACCCGGCCTACCGGCCCTACGGCCCCGACGACGAGCCCGGGGATGCGCTGACCGACTACGGGCTACCCTCCCCGCAGGCGTACGGCTTCGCCCCGCCGCCTCCGCCGGTAGAGCCGCTCCCGGGTCTCGACCCCCCCGGGCAGGGCTACCGTTACGAGCCCTACGACCCGCCCGGCTACCGCGACGCGCCCGAGGATGAGGAGAGCGCCCTGCCGCCGGCAGAGCGTGACCGGTCGGCCAGCGGCCAGCGGCGCGCCCCCGGCACGTCGGGACAGCATCGCGCCCGGGGGGCGGAGAACGGCCATCACAACGCCGGGCTGCGCGGCGGTCCGGCGCCCGCGGATGTCCCGCCCGCGCGTGGCCCTGAGCCCTCTGCCGTGCCCCCGGGCCGAACGGCGCCTGGCCGGGGCTATCCTCCGCCCGGGCCAGCCCCGTCTGGCCCGCTGCCACGCGCTGCCTCCTCGCGGGGGCCTGGCGTGCCCGGCGCTGCCGACGAAGACTTTCCGCCGCAGGCGGCCGACGCCGAGACGGTTCAGGAACGCGAGACGGCGGACAGCCTGACGGCTGAGGCGCTGCTTCATGGCAAACGCCAGGGCCCGGGTTCCGGCTGGCGCCGGACCGTCTTCCGGGCCACCGGCGGCCTGGTCCGGGTCGGTGAGTCGGCCAGCTCGCAGCGCCGCCGCGAGCTCATCTGGCGCGCCCGGACACCGGTCGCGGGCGGTCACCACCGGGTGGCCGTCGTGAGCCTCAAGGGCGGCGTGGGCAAGACCACCGCGACCGTGGGCCTGGGGGCCACGCTGGCCACCCTTCGCGGCGACCGGGTCATCGCGGTGGACGCGAACCCCGACCGGGGCACGCTGTCGGACAAGGTGCGGCTGGAGACGTCGGCCACGGTCAGGGATCTGCTGAACGAACGGCAGCAGGTGCACCGTTACGCCGACGTGCGGGCGTTCACCTCACAGGCCCCCAGCAGGCTGGAGGTGCTGGCCTCCGACCGCGATCCTGGCGTATCCGTGGCGTTCAGCGAGGAAGACTACTGCGACGTCGCCCGCGTCCTGGAGCACTACTACTCCATCTGCATCACCGACTGCGGGACCGGCCTGCTGCACTCCGCGATGACCGGCGTGCTCACCCTGGCCGACCAGATCGTCCTGGTCAGTTCCCCGTCGGTTGACGGGGCACGCTCCGCGAGCGCGACCCTCGACTGGCTGGACGCCCACGACTACGGCGATCTGGTGCGGAACGCGGTGGTCGTGCTGTCGACCGTCCGCCCGCGGAGCAAGAGCACCGTGGACCTGGACCGGCTGGAGCAGCATTTCGCCGCGCGGTGCCGCGCCGTCGTGCGGATCCCTTACGACGCCCATCTGGAGGAGGGCGCCGAGGTCGAGCTCGAGCAGCTCAGCCCGGCGACGACCGAGGCCTACCTGCGGCTCGCGGCCACGGTTGGCGACGGTTTCGCGTGGCCGCGCCGTGCCCTGCAGCGGACCGCCCCGGCGCATCCATGACGAGGACCCGGCCCGCCGCGTAAGGTTAGCGCACGGGAGGGCTCGCCTAGTGGCCGATGGCGGCGGTCTTGAAAAGGGTTAGTGACATCGAACGGTAAGCGGACTTCACGCTTGCCAGCCAGCGCAGACCCACTGTCATCTGCATTGATGTGCCTAAGGCGGCGATCCGGCAGTCCTAGTCAATCCAACAGGGTCCGTGGGTCGATTAGCGTCTGCGGACCAGGCGCGGTCCAGGATGAGTGCTGTAACGCCCCTGCGGCGACAGCGTCGATGGACGAGATCGCCCCTTGGGGGTGGTCCTGGCCGTGTCGGCGGAGACGCCCCTCTACATGCGACAGCATGGGGGCATGACAGGCGAGGACGAAAACAAGGTTTCGGGTTTCCGGGCGGTCATCGCGCTGATGCTGACGACGTCAGTGCTGCGGCAGGCTCACGCGTCAGGCTGGTAGGTAGCGGCCCCGAACCGTCCGTGATTCGCTCCGATCACCGTCCGATCGGACACGCTCATCCAGATTCCGGGAAATGTGTCTCCCGCGGCGAGCCCATGACCCCCTGCTTGCAAATATCGTTTACCAGGCGGCCTGACCTGGCCCGTCGCAGGTGAGCGCCTACGTGGCGTCTCCATGAGTGACCGTGATTCACCGCTGATCACCGTCCGATCGGGCACGCGACGGGCACGCCATCTGATCCGTAGCAGGATCAGGGCTGTCCCCAGTGGTCCGGACAGGTCCTCCTCGTGCTGGTCGGCTGCCCTCTGGTTCCGTTGGCATCCACCGCCATCCAGCACCGTTGTTACGTAGCAACCGCGTTAGCAGGGTCAGTCAGCTCGCGGACAGCCGTGATCCCGTGCGTGCAAAATACGCGCAGGCTGTCGGCTGCTTTCGCTCACCTGGGATTCCCGTAATGGTGTGTCTGTCCGGATCGGTTCGCGTCGATCCCCGTTGTGGTCAGCCTTGGTGGTCAGCAATCACGGATCTGGCCTCGTCCATGGTCCGCAACGTCGTGTCAGTTACTGGTGTCAGCTTGATCTGCTTGAAACTTGGCAACTTAAGAGTGTGAAGGGCGCTGGCAGTTGGCGCCGCTCGGCGTCCGGAATGTATCGTTGGTGAGGTCGTTAGCCACGCGGCGCCACACCTGGCGGCCGGGGCCCGGAATCGGCATGCCGAAGCTCTGGGCGTATACCTCCAGCCGCGGCACGGCAGTGTCCAGCACGTCATAGCCCAGGCCCTCCAGCGCCTGCCGGGCATCGGCGGTGGAGTGCGCACGGGCAACGCAGCGGTTCAGCAGCACGGCCGGGCGGGCGGGCCGGTCCCGGACCGCTTCCACCTCGGCGATCTCCTCCCGCACCGGGGTGGTGCGGTTAATCTCAATCGGGCTCGGCGCGCAGGGGATCAGGATCTTGTCGGCGTATCGCAGCGCCGACCGGGCAATGCCGATGTGGTCCTCCAGCTGCGGCGTGTCGATGATCACCACGTCATCGGCCTGGGCGATCTCGGGCAGGCGGCGGTGCAGTTCGCGGGACGGCAGCGCCACGATCCGGAACGGGAACGCCGCCTGCGGCGGCGCGAGCCGCGGGTCCATGGCCGCCAGGTCGGACCATTCCAGGGCGCTGCCCGACGGGTCCGCGTCCACCAGCAGTACGGGGTTCCCGGCTTCGGCGAAAACGTGGGCCAGCCAGACCGCCGAGGTGGTCTTGCCGGTGCCCGGCTTCAGGTTGGCCAGCGCGATGCTGAGACTGGTCATCCAGGCAGTATCGCAGCGCCCGCAGCATTTTCGCAGGCAGTTCCGGGGATGCTGGCGGACGGTACGCACAGCGCAACTGTGCGTCAACGCCACCTCCCGCCCATCGGCCTGACAAAACCCTGCGATCTGGTGAGCCCGCGCTGCGCCGGGCAGCTGCCGTGGTGTTTTCGCTCGGCAAGCGCCCCGTCGTCCCTGCTGGATGACCTCGCCCGTATTGCGCGGGACGGACAGCACATTTCGGTCAGCCGGAGGGGCCGGTGACTGCCCCGCACGCAAAAGGCCCGGGGCCAGCGTAAAAGCATGCTCCTATCACGCCAGCCCCGGGCCTGGCCTGTCGGCTAAGCCCTGTGCATAAACTTGTGGATGATCTGGGGAACACGCTGGTCAACCAGGGCACAGCCGTGGATGGCTGTGGGTGCGGAAAAGGGTGGATAACCGCTGAGACACCAGCCTCACCGGGCGGCTGGGGCCCTTCGCTGTCCGCTGGCCGAGCGGTATCCACAGGCAAACTTGTGCAGCCGGTTATCCCCATGTTGTGGACAAGGCTGTGCAGCAGCTACGAGCGGGGGTGAACAACGCCTCCCGGGGCGCTGCCCCTTGGTGTCAACTAGCGCCAGGCTGATCGGTGCCGGGCGTTCGGGCAGGTGACCGTCTGCTGATCTCTATCCCCATCTATGGTTATCTAGCCCGATCTAGCCCTGCTTCTATTCAAAGGCCCCGCGGCCCGGAAGTCTAGCCCCATGCCCGAGTAGCTTCGCCAGTGCTCCGTCCTCCTGATGCCTGATGTGCTGGGTCTTGCCGTAGAAGATCACCGCCAAGGGTGGCGCTTGTGTCCATACCACCAGCTTGGGAAGTGCTGAGCGATGCGTAACGGATCAGGACATGGCCCCGGATCGCGGCCCCTTCGTCCCGAACTAGCGGCGCCGCTGGGCGTTTGGCCGTCGTCCCAGCTAGCTGAGTGTGCTGCCGGTCGTCGCTGCTGGCGCTTGTGCGGGGACGTTGCTGTACTTCCGTGCTGTACCGTCTACCGCATTAGCAGCTCGGGTCGCGGTAGTTCGGATCGATTCGGCCTGGACCAGCGTTCGTGACCGGTCCGCCCTGGACCGCACCGCACGGCGCTGAACTGCAACCTGTCCGCTGGGCCCACTCAGGCTGGTGATCTACGCGTTACGAGCCCGTCCCGTACCGCCCCGCGCAGGTCAACGCCGGTTTGACCTTGGGTTCGCAGTGGGGATGATGGTGGTGATTATTGCCTGTCGACCGCTGTCCGGGGGCATCTCGGGGGCACCTCGACGGCGATTGGTTGGCGCGGCGTACCGGCCTCGCCGCAGGCGCAGATTAGACTCGGCCGCGTGTCCGTAGACCCGGCCATCCAGTTCCCCGCCGAGTCAGGCGAGGGCGGTAGGACCAGTGCAGTCAGTACACCTGGACGGCCGCCGGACTTCGTGACCGTGGCGGCGTGGCGCCACAGGTGGTGGCAGTTATCGCATGATTATCAATGGCATGGGGGTCCTACCGGATGCGCAGCCCGCCCATGCCGTGCTCCACTGCAGAGGGCGACTCGGTAGCTCCGTGCTGTATCCGGGTATCTTGCCGGTTTCCCGCTGCGCCGGGGTCGAGGAATGGCGAATCAAGGAGATCATATGAAGTCACGACTGGTAGTTGGCCTTCTGCTTGGCTGCCTTGTGGCAGCCGCGGGTTGTTCCAGCAGCAGCTCGTCAACGGCCAGTCCGGCCACGACTGCAGCCAGTCCAACCGCGACCAGCACGGCCAAGAACTTCCAGGTCTCCACTCCCAGCGGCCAGGTATCCCTTTCCCTTGACGGCCAGTTGCCCCCGAACTGGCCCAGCCAGTTCCCGGTCCCCTCGGGGGCCAAGGCTGCTGGCTCGGGCTCTCTGGGTGGTTCGAGTTCGGCGACGCTCGTCGCCGCGTACACCACCTCCGAGTCGGCCTCGGACGCGTTCGCGTTCTACACGGGCAACTCGAAGCTCACCACCTCGGACCAGAAATCGGTGGGTACCGGAGCGCACTACGTCGGGAGGGTGAAGATCACCGCACCTTACACGGGCTCCGTCACTGTGGTCTCCCACAGCGGCACCACCTACATCGTGATCGTACTGACGAGCTCTCCTCGTTCTTCTTCTCCTTCCGCTTCCCCTACCGCCAGTTAGCGCATGACCTGCGTCATACGGGCAGCACACTTACCGCCGAGGCACGCGTGGGCCTGCGTGTACTCATGGAACGGATGGGCCACAGCAGCATCCGCGCTGCTTCCGGTCCTCGGTCGCTGACGCTCCCTGCGGTCCGGAAGCGGTGCGGCAGGGTGAACGACTGCTAGAAGATCGTCGGCCTGCACTCGGCGAGCTGGTCCGTCCCAGCTCGGGTGCCGTGTTGGTCTTGCCGGGAGTGACCGTGAGTTCCCCCGGTTTGCTGTCCGATCGGGCACGCAACGGGCACGCGGTTACGTCGGGGAGCATCTGATCCGTAGCTAGTGGCATAGAGGTTAATAAAGGCCGCTGGGGCAGGTCTGGGGGTCATATTGGGTCAATGAAGGTCAGATGTAAGTCGGTGTGGTTGCTGCACTTTGCTGCTGCTGCGCCACGAGGCGCAGTGTTATATCGCCCGCACAGCGGGCAGAGATGAGAGGAGATATCTCTGGATCTAATGGCTGACCCAAGACCCGAAAGGTGAAGGGGACAATAGCATGCCAGGAAACCGGTGGCCGTGCCCAGGCGTACGGGGCGGCGCGCCGGGAAGATCCGCGTGATATGGCGAAAGCTGGATTGCCTGAATCCCAGTCTCCAGAAGGGGTAAGAAGTCCCCCGCCGGAAAGACGCCTGTAACCGGCGCCGGTCCCTACGGCGGAATTGCAGCAGCATGCCGTAATCCTCCGGGACGCAGGAGCGATGCCCTGTCAGGGTATTGAAGGAGACGAACGGGACGCCTAAGTCGCGCTCGGACGTATAACGCTGTTGAACGTGGGATCGCCTACGGGACGCGAGTCCTATGGCGACAGAGTGCCCGTAGTAGTCGCAGGAGTAACGTCCTGCCAATTCTGGAGACCGGGAGAGCCGGACCACAGGGCGAAGGGGCACAGGTGACGGATTTTAGGGAACCGTGAGGTATGCGTAATGCAAGACGCCGGGACGGTACTGGAAGTCCTCCGCGAGCGCGGCAGGAAGGGCCTGCCGTGCGACGAGCTCTACCGGCAGATGTTCAACAAGAGCCTGTACTTGCTGTTTGTTGACCGGACT
>Ga0335085_10003013_pt1 | contig 30121 bp, 30 predicted proteins | sample Lox_Sample_45_FD_206712 | JGI IMG/M metagenome (GOLD analysis project Ga0335085, IMG submission 206712) | Soil microbial communities from Loxahatchee National Wildlife Refuge, Florida, United States - Lox_Sample_4.5 | ecosystem: Environmental > Terrestrial > Soil > Wetlands | place: USA... | reverse complement strand
TCCGACTGGACAATCTGGGCAGTTGAAACGCAGAACTGACAACCCGTAATGACGGTAAAGTTCAGGATCGGAAAGTTCTTGATGTTCGCGCTATTGAGATCTGCCTGTGCCAGAGTCAGATTGTACTGGTACGGAGTAAAGTTTCCCAGATTGTAATACTGTTTCCATGCAGGATACTCAGGTCCGACAAACTGAGAAAGCTTTCCGAAGAAGACTTTCTGGGCAATGTCCGTGTAATTTATGGCATGGACAATCGCTTGCCTTACCGTCGTGATGTTTGTTGGATAGGCAGCGTTATTGATGGCGACGGCTGCAACTTCTCCATTCCAGGGTGGCATAGAGAGGTAGGATAGCGTTGCCGAATTTTGCTGCACTAGATTCCAGTCTGCTGATTCTATCATCGACACCTGCGCACCGCCTGTAGAGAGATCAGTATAGCGCGTCAAATCGTCCGGCTTGTAATTTACAATAACGTTCTTTGCATGTCCAGGATCAAAAATTGGTTGCTGGGCTATCTGAGCTGAAGTCCAATTCTTTGCCCAGTAGTTCGGACTCTCCGAAAACTGGACATAGGAATCCTCGGAAACGGTAGTCACGACGTAAGGGCCGCTCCCGGGAATAGGTTTTTGGTTAAACTGGGTGTTGAATTGAGTCGCCGTTCCAAAGCCTCCGTTCTGGAGTACGTATTGAGCATCATACATTAATCCCTCGTAAGCTACGAGCGTTCCCAAGAAGTAATCGAACGGGGCCCGAAGCTGGAAGACAATCGTGTAAGGTCCGGTAACATAGATCGGCCACGTGCTGTTTTGCATTATTGCAACGGCACTTTGCGAAGGATTTGCGACCCCTCCGCTCTGATTTATCAGTGCGATTGTAGCTGGACCGAATGTCGCGTTCCCCATGTTGAACAAATTGTATGACTCAAGCCAAGTCGAGCTGTTGGCGGACAGGTAATAGAAACCGTACATCTCCAGCCAGACTGAGTAGGCATTGAAAGGGTCTCCATTGGAGAATTTCACATCCTGCCTTAAATTCAAAGTGTACTTTGACCCGTCGCTCGAGACGGTCCAGTTATTTGCGAGCGCTGGCTGATACTGGATTGAATTAGTCGCATATTCGGAAGTTAGATTAACTCCTATCAATGGCTGATATACCGTGTCCTCGAGCCAGTTCGGCCATGGAAGCGAAGATACCGCATAAAGCTGGTTTAGGTCATCTGCGGGCCAGTTTGCATCATCGATCACCAGCGTATTGTGAAACGGCGACGTGGAAGAGGAGGAAGTGCTGCTGGTTGCTAAAGAGGAAGTAGAAGAGGATGTTGAAACAGACGAGGAGGTGGAAGATACGGAGGTAGAAGCAACGGAAGAAGTTAAGGATGACGAGACTGAAGTGCTCGAAATACTTGAAGGTGTAGTCGAGGACGTGGTAACACTAGAAACGCTCGTAGTAGACGAAGTTGTCGAACTCGTAGCGGTGGCGAGATAGATTCCAGCACCTGCGATAATCAAAATAACGACGATGACTACGACTAATATTGCCCTCGAAACTGCTGCAAGACTTCTGCGAATCAAGCAGGCAAAGCCTACATAATGGGAGATAAAAATCTAGTGAATCATCGATTTTCTTTGGGACTTTTTGAGATTTTGTCTCCATTCTTGAGCGAATCTTCAACAGCGTCCAAGGTGGCAGCCATGAAACTTCTTTGAGCCTGGTAGCCCATATGGCCGATTCTGAGAACGTGACCTTTCAGCTCTTTGTAACCACCGCCGATCAGGATTCCATGGCGCTCGGCGACATCACGAATCAGAGAGGTATCATTTACATTTTCGGGCAATGCGATTGCAGTAACCGTAGGCGAGCAAAACTCTTCTCTTAGAGGCCAGGTTCTCATCCCCATCTCCTTTATCCGGTTGCGACAATAACTTGCGACCTCTGCATGTCTTTCAAGCACTTTATCGAAGCCCTCTTCGAGTATTTCATCCAGAGAAGCCGAGAGGGCATTGACCTCGGCAGTAAATGGAGTAAATGGAAATCTCTTTTGCGATATCCAAGTTTCCTTCCAGTCAAGAAGCGAAATGTAGGAGTTTCGGATCGGATTCCTTTTCTTTTTCTCAATTCTCTCCCAGGCGAATTTGCTTAGAGCCATCGGTGTTAGAGCGCTCGGTGCCGAAAGGCACTTTTGGGATGCGCTAACCGAAATGTCGATACCCCACTCCTCGGGTCGAAAATCTGCTCCACCCAGAGAAGCGACGCAGTCGACAATTGTCATCATTCCAAGACTTTTTGCTTTTTTGCAAATAACTTTTGGAGGATTCAAAATACCAGCAGGTGTCTCGCAGTGAACTAATGTCATCGCAACCGCATCCTTATTTTCCTCTAGAAAGGCCGATGCTTTCTCATCGTCGAAACACTTGTTTGTTCCCTCGTGGAAATAAACGGGAATTGCCCCCGCGTTTTTTACAAATTCGCCAAATCCTCTCCCAAATGGACCGTTCTCGAAAACCAGAACTTTTTCACCAGGATTTACCGAGCAGACAACCGCAGCTTCAAGACCCAAAACACCTTCACCCTGAAGGATGAGAACATCCGTATTGTCACTTATTCTGAAGATTTCGGCAGTTTTTCTCACCGTCTCCTCAAAGAATTCAACAAATTTCGGATAGTAATGATATATCACGGGTTGGGCGAGAGCCGACAGTACTCTTGGCGATACTTCCACGGGACCTGGCGTCATCAGTAATTTTATACCGTTTCGAGCCTTATTCCAGCAGCTTTTTTCCATCTCAATCGCTACTTTGACTAATCATGGCTTTATTCGTCTTAGAATATACTCAGGTTTGAGTGGAATTTCTGTTATTGTTTTTGTTCCGCCCAAATTTCGCAAAGCATCATCAACTGCGTTTGCTACCGCTGCTGGCGCGACCACAGTACCTCCCTCTCCTAGTCCCTTCGTTTGGGAGGGATTTTGCTCTGACAGAGTCTCTATGTGGTCAACTATAATGTCCGGAGATTCCACCGCCGTTGGGAGTAAATAGTCCAGAAAACTTCCTCCGTTTATCTGACCGTCCGGAGTATACGAAATTTCCTCGTATATTGCTCCTCCGAGTCCCTCGACGATTCCTCCGTGAACCTGCCCATCAACGACCATTGGATTGATCATCTTCCCACAGTCCTCTACAACATGAAAACGCAGAATCTTGAATTTTCCGGAATCTTTGTCAAGCTCTACCTCGCAAAATACCATAGCGTTGCTCCAAGTGGCTGGAACCTCGGGTTCATAAAAGGAAGTAAACTCAAGTCCTGGCTCGAGTCCTTTTGGCAACTTGTCCGGCCTCCTAAGCGCAATATTTGCGATATCGCCTAATGAAACACTTCTTTCTTTTCTGAAATCCTTTGGAGTTCCCTTTACAGAAAAGTTTCCATCCTCGAATATCTCCATGTCTTCAGATCTTGCTTCAATCATCGAAGCAGCTATCTTCATGGCCTTTTTACGCACATTTTCGGCCGCCAAGATCGCTGCACTGGTTCCGAGCGGGGCACCTCTACTTCCCCAGGTTCCGTGACCATAAGGGATAGTGTCAGTGTCACCCCAGGAGACATGAATCTTGTCGAGAGGAACTTTCAACTCATCAGCTACTGCCTGAGCTAGAGTAGTTTCGGAACTTTGACCGTGGGGGGCCAACCCAGTAAGAATTCGGACCGATCCGTCGGGTTCGACACGGACAGTAGCGACTTCGTACCCGAGAGTTGCCGAACCTGAAGGACCCAAGATGGCCGAGCCAATGCCACCGATTTCTATCAGTGAGGCAATTCCTATTCCCCGGATAATCCCCTTCTTTCGAAGTTCTTGATGTTCTCTGCGTAAGTTTTCATACCCGATTGAAAGCGCCCCAACTTTGAGCGATTCGATCAGGCTGCACTTGTCATAAACCAAATTCGTTGCAGAAGTAAAGGGAAATTCATCGTCGCGAATCAAGTTTTTGAGCCGGATTTCATACGGGTCAAGCTCGAGCCTGTGAGCAACGATGTCTATCATCCTCTCCATAAGGAAATTTGCGGAAAACATTCCCGGGCCACGAATGGAGCCCATCGGTGTCTTGTTGGTGAGAACGGCAACATGCTCTAAATAAAAGTCCTTGAACCTATAGGGACCAGGGATGAACAGCCCGCAGGTAACAATGGTGAATGTAAGTCCGCCCCATGGAGAAGCTCCGTAAGCTCCCATGTCTGCGAGCATTCTGTCTTTTACTCCCAAAATTGTGCCATCTTTTTTTACCGCGATTTCTAGGTCGTGAATTTGTTCGCGTTCGTGAATCGCAAACGAAATATCTTCTGTACGTTTTTCGATCCATTTGATCGCATAACCTGGAAGCAGTCGAGCTGCTATGCATGTCGATATCTCTTCTGGAAAGACATGACTTTTTAGTCCAAATGATCCACCGACATCGGGCATTCGAAAGTGAACCCGATCCTCTGGCAATTTCAAGATCTTCGAAAACAGCGTTCGCCCAACATGGGGGAATTGGAGCTGGCTCCAGACCTCGAGTCTTCCCCCTAGCTGATCGAATCTAGCGATCACCCCGCGATTTTCGATCGGAGCTGCAGTGTGGCGATGAGTCTTTATCCTCTCTTTTACAACAACGTCAGCTCGGGAAAAAGCGACATCAATGTTTCCACCTTTGATCTCTGCTCGTTTCAGCAGGTTGCTGTCCCAATCCTCGTAAATCAGAGGAGTCTTTTCATCCAGAGCTTTTTCTGGATCTACATTACATTCCAGAGGCTCGTACTCGACATTCACCAGCGAGGCGAGATCCTCAGCTATGTATGGTTCGGTCGCGACCACCATTGCAACGGGCTCACCTACCCATCTGACCTTGCCTTCGGCTAAAGGCCGGATCTTGGGAATGGGAGCTTCGTGTTCCTTTGGAATGTAGAATGGCTCTACCAAATCCCGAAAATCATCAAAGGTGTAAAATGCGACAAACCCCTCCTTGCCTTGGAGTTCCGACGAGTCAATTTCAAGAATCCTAGCATGTGGATATGTGCTTCTGACGAACTCGGCGGAGAGTGTTCCGGGAATGTGAATATCGTCGAGGTACACGCCTTTTCCAGTTAACAGCCGGGGATCTTCAATTCGTTTTACCGACTGTCCGACCAGCTTCATCGACATTTTTTAGGATGAGTTGAATTCCGGAATAGGATTAATGAAAATTTTGTAAGCTAGGAATCAGGATTGGCTCTCGGTAGATTAACTTGTGACACGGCATTCATATTATATGCCGGGGCGGGACCCGAAGGAGTAGCGCCAGAGCTCCCGGGTGGTTGGCAAGTTTGAGTCTCAAGAACAGTGTAATTGTAATCGGTGGGGGGCACAATGGACTCGTGTGCGCGGCCTATCTGGCAAAAGCAGGTCTGCCTGTCGTCGTAATTGAACAGAAGGCGGTAGTCGGTGGATGTGTTGTAACTGAAGAAGTCTCGCCAGGCTGGAAAATCAACACTTACAGCTTTGAACACTATGTTGTTCAGAATACGCCCATTATCTCAGATCTTGAGCTAGACAGGTTCGGCGCGCACTACTATCCCGTAGATCCCACAGTTTTCTGCCCATTTCCGGATGGAAAATACATGCTGCTCTACCGGGATCTGGGAAACACGTTGAAGCATGTCGAAACTCTGTCCAAGAAAGATGCCAAGTCCTACGAAAAATTTCATTCAAGGTGGGCAAAGGTCGGGGCTGCAGTTGCGAGGACTGCTCTCAATGGGCCTTCAAGTTTCGAGTCCATTCTCTCAAGTTCAGGATTTTTCCAAAGCAAAGATGAGATGAATGAGGTTTTAGAGCAGGGCAAACTCTCGGCTGCAAGAATCCTCTCCGAGAATTTTGAGACTGAATATGTTTCCGCCCTAATTGCTTTCCTCGGGCCTGCTGCTATCGGGCTATCCCCTTCAGCACCCAACACAGGCTGGTTGTGTGGATGGCACATCGGGGCAGAACATCTTGTGCGGCCCAAAGGTGGCTCGGGTATGTTGACGAGAGCCCTGGCTGAGAGCGCAAAAGCAAATGGGGCGACTATCATACTGGGTGACAAGGTTTCGGAAATCATCATCAGGGATGGACGTCCCAAAGGTGTTCGAACGAACGACGGCAAGGAATTCGAATCTGAGATCGTCGTCTCTAATGCCGATCCTAAACAGACCCTTCTTAAACTGGCACGCGGTGGTGATTTCCTTCCGACTGCAGATTACCGTAAAATAGAATCGATCCGGGTCACGGCGGGTTTTACTTTCAAGGCAGACTATTTACTTTCAGATCTACCAGAATATCTATGCCGCCCGCTGGATAAGAAACGCAGTCCAAATGAAAGTCACACCGCAGCGACCTTCATTGCACCCTCCGTCGAATCACTCTCAAAAGCTCATTCTGAATTCTCTAATGGATCTAATCCCAGTGAACCGGGACTGATGGTAGCTCTTCACTCATCTCTTGACAGATCGCTTGTTCCTGAGGGAAAACAGGGACTCGTACTCGAGACCCGATTTACTCCTTACAAACGATTCGGCCTGAGCTGGTCAGAATCCGACAGAGAAGAGGAAACGGAAAAACTTCTCTCCCTCTATTCACGATATTGTCCTGGCGTGGAGGATTTGGTTGAAGAATCGGTTGCAAAATCCCCACAAGACATGGAAAATGACGTGATGGTACCTCAGGGAAATTTCATGCATGCAGACATGCGCTTTGACCAGATGTTCGAAAATCGCCCGGTCGCGGGATTGCTCAACGGGTACGAAGTAGCAGCAATCCCCAATCTTTTCCTTTGCGGGGCCGGCACGTTTCCAGGCGGCGGTGTCAGCGGCATTCCCGGAAGAAATGCCGCAATTCAAATCTTGAATAAAATAAAGCAGCAATCGCCCTAAACATATTGCTAAAATCGAGTTATCGGATCTTGAATATAACGAAGTTAGAGTGGAATTGGTTTCCACTCGAAAGAGAATTCCTTCTTAACGTGAATTGCGGTCTCCATTTACCGCGAACAATGATCATCAAGGACTGAATCCCTGAATAGTAGCGTTGAGTACCTACTCCCAACACAGATCGTATACCGAGAAAAAGTTGAGTGAAATTAGAAATTGGAACCAAGAGCAATTTTACAGACGCAGAACGAAAGAGAAGGACAGATAGTACAGGCTCTCAAGCAGAGGGATGCAAATCGCGAGAACGTCGTACTCACGAAAAAGAAACCGAGCGTCGATACTTACCTTAGCGTCATGAACGCAATCAAGATGGGCGCTTCCTACCCCAGTATGATAGTCCTTGCTTCCAAAGTTCCATGGATCACTGCGATGCAGTGCGTCAAGAAACTCGAGCACAAGGGTTTGGTCGAATCAGTCTTCGATCCTACGCTGGACAGAGTTGTCTCAAGACTTACAAAACAGGGGCAAGATCTGCTGGACGAAAAGTAATCCTTATTTTCCAGCAGATTTTACAGCGGCCTCGTAAATTCCCAGACCCCGCTGAATTAGTTCGTCAGAAATTACCAGCGGCGCCATGAAGCGTAGAACGTTTCCAAAGTGCCCGGCTGTGTGCATGAGAAGGCCATTCTCGAACATTCGCTTTCTCATTTCGACCGCCAGCTTCTTTGCAGGAGATTTGTCCTCCTTCGAGCCTACCATCTCGTTACCTATCATGAATCCAACGCCTCTGACATCTCCGACGTTCTTACTCGCGCTTCCGATCCGTTCAAACTCGGGAAGCAATTTCTTTCCTGTTGAAGTTACTCGCTCGAGCAGGTTAGTTCTTTGAATGTAATCTATCGTCGCAGAACCAGCAGCAAGAGCTAGCGGATTTCCACGGTAGGTGCCTAGGTGGAATCCCTCTGGGACTGACTCATCAAAGTCTGAGCGATAGGCGACCATTGAAACCGGGATGCCTTCACCAACTGCCTTTGAGATGCAAACGATATCTGGAGTAGTACCTGTAACTTCGCATCCAAAGAATTTACCGGTGCGTCCGAATCCTGACTGCACTTCATCGCATATCAGAGGTATCTGAAACTTGTCCGCGATCTCTCGGAGACCAGGCAGAAAATCCTGAGGTGGAACGATATAACCTCCTTCACCCTGAACCGGTTCAACAATAATCCCGGCCGGTTCATCGACGCCCGAGTATTCATCGGAGATGATGTGCTCTAAATATCTCAGGACTACCTTCGCCTCATCACCCTTCTTCTCAATTGGAAACGGAAATCGGTAGCTGTATGGATAAGGAATATGGTAGAAGCCAGCTCTGGTGGTGCCAGAGTACTCGACATAGTGGCGGCTTGAAGTTGCTCCGACTATGCCCTGATGCACTCCATGGTAGGAACCGCTGAATGCGATGATTGTCTTTTTCTTTGTAACGTGCTTTGCAAGGCTGATTGCAGCTTCGCAAGCGTCACCGCCTGTAACTGTGAAAAGAATCTTCGCGTGTCCCTTTAGTGATCCCGGGAGAACCCGGTTCAATTTTTCAAGGAAATCTATTCTCGCTTCGGTCGGAATTTCCATGGTGTGCCAGACTTTCCGCATCTGTTCTTCGACGGCCTTCGAGACAGAAGGATTATTGTGGCCAAGGTTTAGGACGCAGACCCCGCTGAACCAGTCGATGTATAGGTTCCCGTCAACGTCCCTGACCGTTGATCCACTGGCGGAATCTATTGCGAATGGAAACGCTTTAGGATAAATCGTCGCACGGGTCTCGAGCATACTTTGCCTTGCGAGTAACTCGCGTGACTTCGGTCCCGGCGGGGTTACAGTGATCAGCGGCGCCTGTTCATATGCTACACTTTGCATAAGTCAGTTTTCTCCTCTATTGGCTCTTCGACTGCTTATTCGGAGCAATTTAACTTTACATGCGAACTACCGAGAGAAAAAGACTCGCCAATGACAAAGGATTGAGAGCCGTATTCTTCAATAGCTTACCCGAGGATGATCCCGAGGAGCATCATGATGAAGCCGACCGCGGCTATCGCCGCGTCTTCGTAAATTCCCAGTCCAAGCTTGATTCCACTCAGTCCTCCTATGATAATTACAGCAAACCCGAGTAGAAAAAGCGGATATTTTAGATCGTGCGGCAGTATTCTTTTCCCCTGATTGTGATGGCTCAAGCTACTTCACCGGTTTTAAAATTTGAAAAATGTGAAATCTAGTGGCAGATGTGCGCTGAGACCTCGGAGATAAAGATCTACGAAAACAATTGTAAGTAGGCTGATCCATGCCAGAAGTTCGTGATGCGAGTTCCACCAGCTCTGCTTAATCCACAGAAAATTTCTAACTCGGCCGCCGGGCGTGCAACTATAGCAATCAACTCCGCCGCCAATGAGATGTCTAAAGGCGTGGCATGATAGAGTCCAGGCAGTTAAAGTGAGAGCATTTGCGAGTAAAATCAGACTTCCGAGACGGAGCGAATCCTGAAAGATCAGGGATTGGTAAAAGTCGTAGAAGAAGAATGGAAGAATCAGAATGCCAGCGTAGAGAAAATATCGATGTAGATTTTCAAATAGGAACAGCGCATTTTTCTCGCCTGTGTATTTTCTTGTTGACTTGTCATCTCTCTCCGGATTATCGCACGACAGAGGATGATGAAATAGATGTCGATGGTAATCCTTTCTATATGCATAACACGTCAGTCGGAAAAGTCCTGGAATAGGAACGATAAGGACAGTAGGACTGTAAAATGGATCGATGTAGCCGTTTATCACACCCACCGGGTAAGTTACCAAAGCGTAACTTCCAACCGCCAGAATCAAAATGAAGGTCCATAGACGCCAGTTAGCTTCGATTAGCTCGTAGGGAAAGAAAGATTGAGATGTTTGTTGTTGTGGTTCCTTTTCCAAATGAGGGGCGTGCCCGGTGAAAAGAGATTGGTGTTACAATTATTATGATTTGTCATAGAAATCAGGAGACTGCAGGAAAATCTCTCGACGGAGAGTAGAAATTCGATCGTCGCTATCTCACGGAGTAATCAATCGCAAATCTACGATCATACCAGCAGGTAGATAACCTAGTTTCTTCCGCTGGATTAGCAATAATGAATTCTGTACAGCACGAAGGAGAGGGTCTGCGGGTGGAAGATTCAAGCATTCAACCCGTGGAGAGTGAAGTTGATCCCCGGATGGAGATAATCGTTGAACCGTGGAAGAAGCTGGTCATCCACGAGCTTTTGGAGTACAGATTTGAAGATCTTGCAAAACTGGTTGCCACCCAATCCGTTCAGCAGGGGGGAACAGCGATTCCAACCATAAGCTGGGCACAGGGAGTTGCCTTTCTTATCAGCCCCTTTCCTGACGAAAGCGAAGTCATCATAGAGGAGAAGTTAAAGGGAATAATCCATTACAATACAGTCCTCTTTGGTTTGAAACCGGGTTTTGAAGCTGAAATATTCATGCGTGGTTCTCAGGTCAGAATAAACTTGATCGACGTCGGAACTAACGAGATCTTCAGACTGCTTGCTGACACTCTGAAAAAGCACGCTAAACTGCCCGCGTCTGCAAACAACGCGACTTCAAAATCACCGCAGCAGCTTTCCGCTGGCCTGCAGTAAGCACACACGGCCTGAATATAAAGGCGGAAATCAACCTCCGGTCAGGGCCGGATCCGCCTTTTGAAAAACTCCCTAGTCGCGAAGGTTTTGCTAGAGCTTGCAGACTATTCTGAAGTAGAGGACGACCAACCCTACCGTGCCCGCGCTTACAGGCGTGCCGCTCAGGTAATCGAATCCACTCAAGAGCCTATCGAACAGCTTTCGACCGAAAAACGACTGAAGGATTTGCCGGGTGTCGGAGAAAACATCGAGAAGAAAATAGAAGAGATTCTAAGGACCGGCAAACTCGCGGCCCTCGAAAAAATAAAATCGCGCATTCCTGCTGATGTTCCGTCCCTCACGAAAATTGAGGGCGTAGGGCCGAAAACTGTCAAACTTCTCTATGATCAGTTAAAGGTCAAGAACATCGACGATCTCGAAGCTGCGGTGAAGGCAGGAAAACTGCATGACTTTCGAGGGTTGGGTGTGAAATCCGACGCACTACTTTTGGAACGGATCAATGCGGCGAGATCGCAGTCGAACAGGATTCTCCTCGCGCAGGCAATTGAACTGAGCGATCGCATCGAGAAAACTCTCAAAGAAATTCCCTACGTGACCCGGTACGCATTTGCCGGATCTTATCGCAGGATGAAGGATACGATCGGAGATTTCGACATTATTCTTGAAACGGAAAAACCACACGAAGCTATCAAGTTTTTCACAACAAATGAAGAAGAAATAAAGGAGGTCCTATCTGCAGGGGACACAAAAGCTTCTGTCAAGCTCCAGAATAACAATTTTCAGGTTGATGTGCGTGTGATCCCGAAGGAATCATGGGGAGCCGCTCTTCTTTATTTCACCGGCTCGAAATCCCATAACATCGAACTTCGTACCATTGCGATAAAGAAAGGACTCCGGCTGAACGAGTACGGACTGTTTGAGGCAGCGGATGAAAATGTAATGGTAGCCGGGGCGACGGAGGAAGAGATCTATTCGGCTCTCGGGATGGATTATGTCGTCCCCGAGCTTAGAGAAAACAGAGGAGAAATCGAGGCAGCCACACTTCACAAACTACCAAACCTTGTAAGTCTTGAAGAGATCAGGGGCGACATGCAGATGCACACGGTCGATAGCGACGGAAAGGCACCAATCAAGTCAATGGCTGAAAAAGGAGCGGCCCTTGGGTACGAATATATCACAATAACTGATCACGTAGGATCGCTGAAGATTGCGAATGCCATGGACGAAACTCGAATCGTTGAACAACGAAAGGAGATTGACAAGCTCAATGCTTCATTTGAAAAATCCGGAACTGACTTTCACATTTTTCAGGGAGCCGAAGTCAATATCAAAGCAGATGGAAAACTGGACATGACAGATTCGGTCTTAAAGAACGTTGAATGGGTTCTTGCTTCTATTCATAGTGGATTTTCTGATGATTCCGAGAAGATAACCCGACGTCTTGTCTCTGCGATGGAGAACGAGAACGTGGACATTATCGCGCACCCGACGGGTCGGCTGATCTTTGAACGAAGCGGCTACACTTTCGATTTGAGGAAAGTAATTGAGACCGCAAAGAGTACTGCCACATTACTTGAGATCGACGGACATGCCAACCGCCTAGACTTGAATGACGAAAACGCAAGAGAGGTGCTAAAGAGCGGGTTGAAACTCTCTGTGGACACAGACGCCCATGAACCGTCGGAGATGGATTACATGAAGTTAGGGGTAGCGCAGGCTCGAAGGGCATGGGCTACTAGAAAAGACATCATCAACACGATGTCTAGAAAAGAAATGGAAAAATTCCTGAACTAAGAATTCCTCTTATTCACTTCCACTTTCATGCAGCGATCGTAAACGACTTTGATCCCGGCCGCGGCAATTTTTTCTTCGGCTTCAGGATGGTGGATGCATAGTTGTTCCCAGAATACTTTGGGTTTTACCTTGATCACGTCTTCCACGTAATTCGGCACATCTTCAGTCGGCCTGAAAACGTCAACTATGTCAACCTCACCGGGCACATCTGTAAGTTTCTTGTATGACTTTTTGCCTAGTATTTCGTCCGCGGTAGGATTCACCGGTATCACCTCGAATCCCTTTTTCATAAGAAATTCCGGAATTCTATAAGCGTCTTTTTCGGGATTTTTCGACATTCCAATCACTGCAACTCGCTTGTAGTTTTTCAGAATGTCCGAAATCTCGTCGTGAGTTGCATTTTCTACTCCTGCCAATTCAGATTTCTATTCCGGTTGATGAGCCTCTTGGAAGTATGTCGGATATAATCATAATGTTTGATTTTCCTGCGTTACGTTTATTTGAGAATTTCAGGATTTTTTTCTCGTTTCCCTTTCCTCGATTGAGATGAGAGCGGAAATTTCGAATATTGCAGTGAATGAATCATGAGATATACCGAGAGGATCGCCGGCCCCGACCGGGAGGAGGAGTTCGCCGTCTTGGAAGAAATGGAAGGGAAGTACGAAAATAAAGATGCCAAATTTTTCAACAACGTCCTGATCGAAGAGCCGTCACTTGTCGTAAGAGTCCACGCCGTTACTGTGCTGTCTGAAATCGGCGATGAAAGCTCTGTCCCAGTTCTTGCTGAAGTCATGAAAAAAGACCCGAGTCCTCTTATTCGCCACGAAGCGGCTTTTTCTCTCGGACAGATGGGGCTAAAGAGTGCTGTTCCCTACTTGATGGACGCAGCTTTGACCGACCCTTCGGAAATCGTGAGGCATGAATCGGCAGCTGCTCTCGGCGCGATCGGAGATGAACGGGCAAGAAAAGCACTGGAAAAGGCAAGTGAGGACGAAAGCGATGAAGTGAGAGGATCTGCAATTGCCTCTCTTTTCAACCTGGATTTTCTGAGCTATTCAAAGAAATCCAAAGAAAAGATAGATCCCGAAAAGTTAACGGCTGAGATTGAAGAAAAAAGACAGATGGCGGCTGAATCTCCCAAAAAGAAGATGCCGCATCCCTAAGGAAACTATTACCACTCTGGCTCTATGTATGGGTCAATTCCCGTCTGTGCGAGCAATGTTCCATTCGAACCATACACGCTGCCGATCAGAAGATAGTCGCCCCACCCTTTGAACGGCACCTGGAACGTACAGCCCGCAATGTGACTAGTATAAGGTGTGGCCGTGCACCCCAGGACAGTACTGGGAGCTCCGCCGTTGTACGAAGATGAAAGCACAAGGCGAAGGTTCTGCGGCAATGGTTTTGCGAGCAATGTAAACGCGGTTTCATTTACAGTAATGTATGAGGGCGTCGGGCTGATTGCCTGAATTATGTTGTAAGTTATCACATTTTCCACGCCGGTGGTTGATAGAGTGAATGCGGAACTTGACGCTCTGAAAAACGCGGGCATTGATATTACGGATACAACGAGTATCATGATCAATATCGTTTTTGTCAGAGGTCGAGCTAGCAAGATCGATTTCATTTTCTCTTCGAAGGATTGGAAGCATGGATTGCGCTACTTATACCACCAAGTACAGATTGCAAATATTCCATCACATATCTTCTGCAAAAATGATAAGGGAAAGCGAATTTTCCGATTGAAGATAATATTTTCCACGCTCCAGCGGCCCCGGGCGAGCATTAAATAACTCCCCTTTTAGATAACTGAAAATCCCAGAATGTCCTTCAAAGATGAGGTAAACGATGCAATCATCCACGTTGCTGCGATTAGGACCCTGATTCAGCAGAGCAGACCTCTGCGGCCTGGAGAAAAACTGGACGAGGAGAAAGAGCAGAAGAAAGTAGAGAAGATAGTCGAATCAAAGAAAAACCTCCAGGACTTTCCTGCAGATCGAATTGAAAGTCTTGTTTCGTACGCGCAGCAAAGCATGCCGATGGAGATTGACGAAATCATTCACAAACTTGACCGAGTAGAGTTCCTCTTGGATGATGTTGGCAAGGGCAAGGACAGGAGGAGCAATTTGAAGTTAATCATCGAGACGCTGAAGAACGCCCCCGTTGTGCAGAGTTCACTTCTTTCTATTCTCAGTTTGAAGAAATACCTGAGCGAAGTGCCCCTCTAAACCACTAAGCAGATATGTCTGGACGACCACATGGATCAGCTAGGTATGTCAGAAGTCAAACAATCAAGGGAAGATTACAACGCCCTTCTTTCGAGATTGAGGTCAGCAAGGCCCGAGGGCGTTTCAAGGACCGAGGACCGTCTGAAGCTCCCGGATCCGCGGACGATGGTATCGGGTAAGAAAACCTACTGGATCAATTTTATCGATTTTCCCAATCTCTTGAGGAGAGACCCAAACGAGTTCCTGAACTATTTTAGGAGTCAGCTCGCGATTAATGCTTCGATTGAGAACGGCCGAGCGATTTTCATGGGAAGACCAGACAAGCACTCATTTTCGGCGCTTTTGCAACGTTACCTCAAAGAGAGGGTAATCTGCCCTGTGTGTAACAGTCCAGATACGCATCTCGAAAAGGAAAAACAGCTCACGACAATCGTCTGTGAAGCCTGTGGTGCTCGTTCGGCAGCAAAGTAGCCGTTTCCTTTTCCACTAGTATTTTATGTCGTGGGCAGTTCATGACACTATCATGACAGCAACGGCTTTCGTACTCATCAACACCGAACTCGGGTCAGAGGGAGACGCGGTTCGCGCGATAAAGAAGATTCCTCATGTGACGGAAGCTTATCTAGTATATGGTACATACGACATTATCGTCAAGGTGCAAAGCGAGAACCTTGATGCGGTTAAACAAACGATAACTCAGAGTTTGAGAACAATGTCTAGCGTAAGATCAACTTTGTCCATGGTCGTCGTAGAGGGTTGAAGGGGCAAGTTTGCCAGAGCGAGCTTTGGTCTAATTTGCCTAGTTGAAGTAGAGCGGATTAGACAATCTGGAAATTCTTGATCTTGGTGGAGGGATTCCGAGCCTAGCACTGGTTCTGCGTCTTGCTGCAGTTCCGCTGCATCTCTCTGAACAGTATTTCCTTCTATTGACTAGACCAGCTTCGATCGGCATTGGAGTTCCGCAGAATTCACAGAACTGCTGCAAGGCCTGCTGCTGTTGCTGCTGTTTAATCTTCCTTGAGGACATTTTGCGAATGCGAGAGGAGATTGTTTGTCAATCCTAGATAGGATTGAAGGTACAAACTCGTTAATTGGATTGTCTAATTTTCTTGAAAACGGCAAATCTAGCGAAGTCTGGGGGAAATGAACTGCTTAAAGTACCATAACAGGTATGAAGCCCAAATCCACAGCACCGTAAGCGTGGCGTAAAGCGCTAGAAAGTCTATTGGGGTATAAAGCACGTAGCCAGCAAGCCCGTTATTGTAGAACTTTAACGGTAGTAGGTTCGCCTCGTTGAATTGATTCACGACTCTTTGGAGATAAAAGGACTGGAACGTGTCGATTCCGGCAAGAAAAGCGGAGATCATGGCTAAAAGCGCCATGTTATGTCGATTGATCGCTTGCGAGAACCAACGGTCTGCTGAAATGCTGGAAGTAGAGACTCCAGCCCCCAGGACAGACTCCCGGTCGCGCGACATGAATTCCTGGTACGGAGGAGCGCTCCAGAACTAATTAACTTTGATATGAAGGAAATCGATGTACAACCGAGAAGAGGATATCTCGAAAAAAAGAATGAAATGTCTCGGTTTGTAGCAAACTAGGCGGGGTATCTAAAGCATCCTCGATCCGCAGCGCAGACGGACAGAGTTGATGGCATCCTCAAGATCTTTGTAGTTCCGGCATGGAAGATTAAACTGGATCATTAGCTCGCGGATAATAGCCTGCTCGATTGCGATCGAGCCATCCTTGAAAATCTCTCGTATGGCTTGCGAAAACAGATCGGGCCGGCGGATTATGTCTTCTTTTGTTAGCTTAGTTGTAAAGCTGAACTTCCAATACACCACTGTCGAAACAGATGGACCGAATCTAGAAAATGCCTTGTCTATGCTCTTAATTATTGGGGAGCTATTTTCGACAATTTCTGATTGAGCCATTCAATTTTCACCTAAGTAAAGTTGGGCGAATAAGATAATTCAGATAAGAATGGGAACTGGAATATATCCTGTTTAGGACCTTTTCCAGATATATCGTTATCCGAGTGTTTGTGTTATTCTCGAGAATCAGAAATGTAAACAGTATACTTCTCGTTGCAGTTAGAGCACTCGACCTTTTTTTCTTCGAAGGCTCCTGAACCAGGTTTTCTGAGCGAAGCTCTTATCGACTCTGGCGATCCACCCGATTCGACTTGATTTGGGACGTAACACTCAGGGCAGCTTACGAGAGAATCGATTTCCATGTTCCAGCGGCCTGTGCTAGATCCACTCAACTATTAAGGTAATTGCCAAAGCGATCCGAGGCTTCCAGTATTCCGTTTTCGGAATCCGTTTCTTTATACCCATATTGAAAATTCACAACCCTTTTTCAAACGACGATATCTCTCATGCTTTCGAGAGACACTTTCTTTGTACGGACCATCATCCCCTAGTTCATCTGTCCGAAGATTGCTGTCTTCGGCTGGATTGCTCGCCTTAATTGCATTGTTTCTTCTACCCATATTTCAGACCGGAAACCTCTCTGTAGCTGTTGGTTCTCCAGTTAGTCATCCGAACAAGGAGCTTTTTGCACCGGCAATAGCTAGAACTCCTCCGACAGGAAAGGGATTGGGACGGGCATTAAACTTGGGTTCAAATCCTCCAGCGGTCAATTGGGACGAACAGCTGGGATTAACTATTTCCCAGGATAGCGCTTCGCTAGCGTACAATGTGACAGCGGTGGAGCAGACTGATTCGTACGGCTATGGACCAGGATACCTGCTGAACGGCCTAACGGATAAGGGAGATTGGTACCAGGTAGGCGTTTCGTTCGACTGGCCGCTCGACGGTGGCGGTTATGCGAACGGATTTGCGTTCTTGTTCGAGGTGTTCAACTCGACAGGATCATCTGTCTTTCCATCCGGTGGGGGCGGCGGACTTGCGAATTACACTGGAACGATCAATCCGGGAGACCAAATCCTTCTCAGCCTCAACTTCTCCAATGGTTTAGTTATCATGTCTTCTCGCGACTGGGGCACTGGGGCAAGAGCCTCCGCGAATTACACCTCGTATGGCAGTGCGGTATTCATCGGACTTCAGACACCCACCAATCAAAAGGGCTACTTTTCAGGACTCATGACTGAGGATTACCACGTGCAACCCTACGTTGGAACAGAAGCTTCCGTTGAGTACATCAACCCTTACGTTGGATTGGATGCGGCATCGATGTGGATCGATGAATACAATCCGATCACAAATCAAACTCTGTTTTCCGGTGCCAACCCTGATCTCCCGTATTCAAATCCGAACCAACTCCTCTACTACTCATTGAATGGGACTTCGGAGGCCTCTAACGCCTATGAATTTATCACGGGCTCGAACGTACTTGTTGGAATCACGATTAGTTTCAGCATTGTTGGCGGAGGATCGACGTTCCTCGCTCCAAAACTTACTTACACTACAAACAGTGCGATCCAGACTGCGACTCTAACAACGGCGCCTAAACTCTATTTCATGGACCAGGGCACGACTTGGGCGGTGACAGATCCGTTGAACGGCTCGACGTCAAGTGAACGCTGGATTTCTTCAGTGTCCGGTGGCAATGTGTCAACTTCGCAGACGTTTGTCCTAACTTTTACTCACCAATTCCTCGTTAGCTTCGGTACAACTCCGTCGAATTCAGGGACTGTAACTCCGATCACCACGGCATGGTATCAGGCAGGAACCAACGTACCACTGAACGCAACCGCGAAGAGTCCCTTTCTTTTCTCAAACTGGTTTTCGAACGACACAAACATTCAGTTTGCCAGCTTCACCTCCGCAACTACCACTGCCGCAATTGAGGGATCTGGCGGCATAACTGCAAAGTTCTCGACCGTAGCCCTTTCTCTCTCGTCTTACTCGGAGGAATTGACCCAAGGAACCTCAGTTTCCAACATTGCAACAATCATCGGGCAAAACCAATCGGTCTCCCTAACTATTAGCGGTCTTCCCAACGGCGCTTCAGTAAACTGGGCGAGCAGCCATGTTTTGGATAAGCCAGCAGGAGTTCCAGACAACTTCACCATACTCACCGCTTACGCCACGCCGTCGGGTTCGTACAACGTTACCGTAATAGCCTCCACCGCCAATGGCACAAATTCGGTGGTGTTTTTGCTGACAATTGGCAAGGCTGATGCTCTAACAGTCAGCTACAACGTGAACGATGGCAGCGGTTCAAGCTCACCCATGATAAAGTACGTGTACAACGGCACCATCACTCAGGCAACATTGTCCTCAGCTCCTTCGGTAATTTATGTTGACAATGGTTCAGCCTGGCAGATCTCATCCGCCCTGAACGGCACAACGACCCAGCGTTGGGTGACAAAATCTCCAACCCAAGGAATGGCGGCAGGACCAGCTACTATCAACGTGGTCTATTACCACCAGTATTTGGTCGGGTTCATAATGAGCTCGTCCAACGCTTCGGGTGTGGCACCCAGTGTCAGCTTTACCGCGGTTGGTGCAACTTCTTCCGTGCTCGCTAACGGCTCTATGGTCTGGGCAGATTCCGGCTCACTTTATAATTACTCAAGGTCGATCCAGGTTTCTAGTGTCGAGCGTTGGGAGATTTCTCCAGGTAATCAGTCGGGTCTGGTCACAGGCACTACTTCGATGTTCAGTGCGAGTTATTTGGAACAGTTCCTCGTCAACGCTTCATACAGGATAGTAGGTAGTTCCGTTCCCCCGCGGACTTTTGCTCCGATGTTGACTGTCACAGGAAGCAACTCTTCAGTCGCTGTGTTTGCCCTAAACGGAAATATTAGTAGGTACTGGCTGGACGTCGGATCAGAGTGGTTATCAGTAGGAAACTTCAGCGTCAGTTCCTCGGAAAGATTAATCGGATCGGGAACGAGTGGAACCGTAGATTCTGCTTCGCCAATTTCTCCGTCCTATGCATTGCAGTACCTAGTATCCGTTCGTTCGAACATCGCAAATGCGGGCTCAATCCAAGGGAAACAGGGATGGTATCCGGCAAACAGCTCAGTTTCAATATCGGCAAATGCAAATCAGGGCTGGCGTTTTGAGATGTGGAGTGGGTTAGGCGGTACTTCAAACCAGAGCTCGACAAACATTCAGGTCACAGGGCCGGTCAACGAGACAGCGATTTTCTATGCAGAACTCCAGATCAGCCCGTCATCAAACGGCCACGTTTCTTACTCCTTTGGTTCAAACTCCGGCACTGCTTCTGCCGGCTCCACCACGACGTTGTACGTTCAGCCTGGAACGAATGTATCCTTAAGCGCAGCTTCTGATTCTTTCTTGTATTCGACAGGCTCTTGGAGCGGACAAAATAGCAGTTCATCCTCGGCTGATCAACTTGATCTCTCCGTCACCGGACCAACTTCCATTGAAGTCTCGTTTGCCCTCAACACAGTTGTTATCGCTTTGATTGCGGCGATAGCAGTTGGAGCAGGTGGCTCGGTCGTCTTTCTATTGGTTCGGCGAGGAGGAGGAAGAGACTTTGGTGACGGGGCGAGTCATTCTTGGAAATGGTAGCAGAAATTGTTGTTTGAGTCCTTGAGGGTAAACAACAAAGTGAAGGAGATTTCTTTCCTCAGCTCATGAGTCAGATGACGAGGACCAAATTCGAACGTGTCCTTCATCATCTTGAAATTTCTTTACGGATTGTTCCGCTTGGGATTTCACTTCGACTGGCTTCACGCCCAACTCCTTCTCTAGTCTAACTATTTCAGCCTCGAGTTCGTTGCTTTTGGCGATTATCTCATTTGCCAGCCCGGACGTGGGAACGACAGTCCCGAGGTTCTGATTCAATACCATCAGTTCGTACTTTAGATCGTTTAATCGCATTTGTTTAGATCGTCGTATTTTTACTTCTGATTCAGATAAGACCCGATCACCGACAGGTTGGAGAGGTGACCCTGAATAATAATCTCAAGGACTTGCGATATGAATTGTAAATACCGTAATGGCAGACCTGGCTGGCAGGGGATGATTCAGTTCGGTGTTGTGAAATCCGGCGACACGGGAGCAAATATCATTTAGTATCGGCTCAAAAAGTCTTTCAATCAGTACGAATTCAATTGCAGCTCACATAAGAATCCAACAGATTCTCGAATAAGATCGAAATTTATCGGCCAATTTCGACGATTTTCGTGTAAAGAATTCACTTTTCCAGTCAAATGATGATTGCAATGATTTGCAGTACATTGCAACCAGGGTGAACTGACCTCAATTCTTGTTCAATTATCGAGCTTTAAGGACTCCTGTTGAATCTCATCCGTCTTGAAAGCAAAAAGAGGTGCAATGAGAACAAATGATGGTGGACTCAAGCAATTTCCCAGCAGCGCTCGTTGACAGGAAAAACGACTCAATTGGAGAAGCAAATGAAAGTGTAATGATGGAATCGCCCCGACGGAGCTGGAGAATGGCATTTGTGGACCTCCAGATACTATCGCTTTTACACTCACAGCGCCTTACAGGTTATAGCATAAGGAAGAACCTGAATTCGCGCTTTGGCATATTGATCAGCTTCGGAACACTCTATCCAAGGCTAAAGTTTCTGGAAAAGATCCAAGTCCTGAGATCTGTTGTCGCTAACAGATCTTCTGCTACTTCGAGCGTAGTCACCTACGAGCTCACCGAGAAGGGAATGGACGATCTCAAGAATGGCCTGGTTTCTTACCAGAGTTCCCTGAAAAAAATGGAACAGATCCTGGAACTCCAGATGAGGTAGAACAGGAGCTCTTCAAAAAGTTCTTTCTCCCCATCGAGCCCATGATTCCGGAGTCCAGAACTCTATCTACGCTTCATAATTCTCATTATCGAAATTGTCGGCCTCAATCCCAAATGGTACTCGAGAGCAGGAAAGGAGGCGTGCACTGCTCTCTTTCCACTTAGGTGAAACTCCGAATGAAACTTTTCTGGAGACCCCAAGATGGGGTACTGTACCGGAGCTGGGTGGGCGACGGAAAGCACAGCGTTTCAGTCGATGCTCAGCTGGAGGGCAATGGTTATTCCGCCGCATTCAAGTTAGCCGGGGATACTTGCGAACTCTGGCTGTTCCCTGTTAACGTCAGAGTCAGGAGGAAAACCGATTCTATATCCGAGAGTGCCATGAGGCGCGCGCTAGTTCTTAACCTTCGCAGAGCGGACGTCGATATCTCACGGCACGCTCGTCGTGAGTTGCTGAAGGCAGGACAAGTAAATGAAAAAGAAGTTGAGTTTACCTGGATCAGATATGCTGTGACTGTAAGAGAAATCTCACCCGACGATGAAATCCGCCTCTTGGCGTGGCAGAAGTCGTCTTCGCTAATGCCCGAAAGACAGATGGTTAGAAAGCGTGGAACTGCGATCGTCGATACTGAACAGGGGATACTCCTGGTCTCCAACAGTAGCCGGCTGTTTATTCTGCCTGGTGGAGGAGCCAAAAAGCAAGAGGATAGAATGGACGCGGCAATTCGCGAGCTTAAAGATCAAACTGGATTAGAGGCAAAAAGTTGTCGCTATCTTTTTTCGTTTGATGAGCCGGAGGACAAGAAGCTCCGAAATTTGCACAAGGTATACTTGGTCGAAGTTTCAAACGATTCTTCGAAACCCGCAGGCAGGAGACACATCGAGTACTGGCGTGAGGGTTCCAAACTGAACCTCGGCAACTCCACGCGATTGATAATCGACCGGTACATGAGTGAATTCAAGGCATCCTCATTCAACGAAAGTGGAGTGGCAAATTAGTTTCAGCTTTCACGATTCGAACTTTCAGAGTCCGAGATCTCCTTCTACATGCGGAAAACTATTTCGATTCGATGATTAGAGCTATGAAAAGACCACGGGTGCCCGAGGAATTAACAAACGAGGATCATGCCGCTAACCTCCGAATTGCTGTATTCGGATTGGGGTTTGTGGGAACATCGATTGTAGCAGCTTGGCTTAGAGCCGGTGCGACTGTCGAGGGTTACGATATCTCGGCAGAGAGAGTTTCCGCCTTGAAAAACGCGCGTTCAATTGAGTTTGAGCAAGCAGTTGAGCAGGCCTTTGAGCGGGGCCTCAATTCTGGAAGGCTGAGCCTTTTCACGGTTGATGAGGCTCGCTCGAATGCCGACGTGAAGTTTGTTTGCGTGCCGGTTTATCTTTCAAGCAAAGAAAAAACAGCCGATCTCTCAGCCCTGAAGAGTGCCGCAGTTGCAGTAGGATCGTCCGTGAAAAAGAGAGATGCGGTCGTCATATGTCCGTCGGTTCCCCCCGGGACGACGAGAAAGATTGTAGGACCTCTGCTCGAGAAGCACAGCGGGCTAAAAGCCGGATCCGATTTTGATCTGATTTACAGTCCGGAAAGAATCCTAGTTGGCCGCGCCGTTGAGGATATCGAACGCAGGTATCCGGCGATCATAGCCGGGATAAACGAAAAGAGTCTTGGAAGGGCAGAATCATTGTTTCTCTCGGTTGCGCAAAAAGGAGTTATCAAGATGCCGAATCTTGAGACGGCGGAATTCGAAAAGCTTGCAGAAGGCGTCTATCGGGATGTAAACATTGCACTGGCAAACGAACTGGCAATGGCCTGCGACGAGCTCGGCGTTAATTTCTGGTCAGTTCGTGAGGCTGCTAACTCCCAACCCTTCTGTCACATTCATGTTCCGGGACTGGGAGTTGGAGGCGCGTGCATCCCGGTCTACCCATGGTTTGTTGCAAAGTCAGTGAATAAATCCGCAACCAGAATAATCGAGGACTCTCGGGAGATCAATGATTCAATGGCCGAGTATCTTGTAAAGTCCCTGGAAGATAATTTCAAGGCGAGTCATGATGCAAAAATTGCGATACTTGGATTGTCGTTCCGCAGCGGAATTGCAGATGCAAGGATGTCGATATCCTATCGCCTAGTCGATGAGCTCCGTAAAGCCGGATTCAAGATGATAACAGTTCACGATCCGCTGATCCGCAAGGATGCAAAGGTGGGCGATCTTTTGACTGACGATCTCAAGAAAGTTCTGTCTGATTCAGACTATGCGATCATCGCGACGGATCACAAGATCTACGCAGATTACCCATGGAATTCAATTAACAGATCCGTTCCCTCGAAATTGAAACTCATCGACACAAAGGGGCAGCTCGTTGGAAGAAATTTCACCGATGTCTATGTTTACGGTCTCGGTTATGGGGACGACAGTAACCCGAAACTTTTCGAATCGATCGGAAACGAACGCTGATAGTAACAGATCTTACTCTGATCTAGTTCATTACTACGGGTCTAGAATACACAAGTTCTATCATCAAAGGCCGGATTTCTTTCTTCGGCTTTACAGCTTGATGTACTCTCTGCGCAATAATTCTCAGACTGATGAATCATTTGAATTTCTCTTCTCAGAGCCGAAGCTGAGTTTATTTCAAAAATTTAAGCTGGCATTGGTCGGTTATTCTCCCATTGGTGTTTATCGGAATTCTGAGGACGGAGAACAACGAAAGATCTTTGTTGCAAAATGTAGAGTACATGGACTCTACGCTGATGTGCCGCACGGCAGTTTGCAAGAGCTTCGATGCCAGAAGTGCGAACAAGTATTTCTTTTTCAGAAACTCGACTAATTTCCTAGTGTCCCGCGAGAATTTGCGGTTGTTTCAACAAAATCGTGAACTCTAGGAGTCGTGAGTCAGGTAAAGCCTGCTCGTCAAATCGCGATTCTGCGATTTCAAAAATACCATTGACAAGTTCTCCTGATTTTGTGATGAACTTTGCTTTTTGGACCTGACCGCGCCTAACGCATCCGAGACTCCGAAGAATTTCCAATTTTTCCTTTTCGTCACGAATTCGACCGCAGATCTTGTAGCCACAATCAACTTCATCTATTTCCAAAACTCCTACACGCGGAATTGCGATTTCGCCGATTAGTGCGCTGAAACTGTTGATCAAAGGCTTGGATACCTCTGCCGTTTTTAGATCGCTTAAAAGATAGTCGTCACTTTTGAAATTTGGAAATCTCACGAGCATTGGCCTATGTAGATTACTCCAGAAGGGGAGAAAGGCTAGTTATCACCTCCTGAATAAAATTGTCAAACGTAGTCTGAGGCCAATAGCGCAATTCAAGCGCTCGCCGCGATTCTGCGCCCTAAGAGGATCGGAAAGATTCTACAACCGAAATCTGTGATCCACCTAGATAGATTTTCCACCAACCATCAGTCATCTTTGTTTGACTTGGCGACTCCCAAAACTGGTGAAGCGGACCGGGGTTGAGGTCTTTCGGGGAATCAATTATTCAGCGTACGGAGCGGAATTTACGAAAAGGTTATCTATCCGATGTGTCCACTTACTAGGTATCCTAGACGGCCTGGAGATTCGCGAATCTCGGGTAATGTGGTACGCGTGAGGCATGTCCGCGAGCGCGGCGGACCTCTGCAGAAACTCACGTTATCCCCACTCTAGGTCAATTTTGTAGGGTTTTGGCGAGTTTCTTTACGGATTTTGTTCATGCAAGACTCCCATTATCCTCAAGTTAGCCATGACCGGCACCATAGTTTACAACTTGATTTCAGCGGTGGCCTCGTTTCAAAAGCAGAAGTAGTGAGAATATTTGCTGTCAATAATCGAGCATCAGTGTCAACTACGATCTTCTGAGATTTTGCAAATACGCTCCATGTGACTCCAAGTTCCGATTCGACGAGTAACACTTGACTTTGCTATTCGAACGATTATCAGCATCTAACAAACCGAATCTACCAACAGCCGAGACTGGCTGAATGCGTTATGGAGTTAATCGTCGATACTTTGGATCGACGAGAATTATATTCTTCTTAATGTCTCCAATTGGGACAAGGTGAATTTTGCAGAAGTGATCCCTTCAATTGCCAATCACAATTTGAGCCGAACGACGCGGCGCGCGTTAAGGGAATACCGGAAAAAGATCTTGATATGTGCTATAGTCGCAATAACGGTGATTTCCGGATTCGGCGGTTTCGACGGAGCTTTTGGGACCAAGAACTACATCTGCTGCAGGTAGCGCGAAAAATGCAGGTGAACAATCCCAGCTGATTCTAGAACTCACCGATCCGCCAGTAGTCCCGCTTGGGACTACGTCGCTAAATCTGACATATTCTGCGATCAACCTTGAAGTTTCGCTACCCAACCAAAATTCTCCTCAAATAATCTCCATCGTACCTGGAGCAGAGTTCGACACTGTAAACTTACTCTCACTCGGCAATGCGTCTCAAACGCTCGGATTATCGACTCTCAAAAGCGGATCTCAAGTTTTTTCCGTAACGTTTCTTGTCTCTAAAATTGAAATCGAGATCAATCAATCAAAATATTTCGTGTCACTGGCGACAGGTGGCAATACCCTTCCTGTTTTGCTAAACAGTCCTCAAACAATCAGTTCCAACCGAGAGGCATTACTTCTCCAATTCAATCCGGCGATCATCCAATCGGTGAGTGGATATCAGTTAATTCCATCTTCGCTTGGGATTGTAAAGCCCGCGAATGAGGTTTCGCCAGCTGATGCTAAGATTGGAAACGTTCAGACTCTGACCAGGGCAGACCATGATGAAATTCGAGATGCGAAGGGACACATCAGTGCTAATCTTGAAGAAATCTCGGTCGCTGGCAATATGACGACGATGAGTGTCCAAGACATCAACGATGGCAAGAATCCAGAGAGGCTTGTACTTTTTGGAATCAATGGCGATTTCAGTTCGAATTGCCCTGCAATTTCTGATCATGATTCCGACCATGACTGGAAGGTGTATTGTCGGGACACGATTCATCACATAGTTTTGATTCCGGGAGAGCCGCACGTCGTGAGCACGGACACTACTGTTTCAAGTTGCGCTCCAAGGCACACGAGCTTGGTAAATTCGCAAGACATCGCGAACGACATAAGCGATCCGATAGTGATGAACCCAGGTCAATGCTTAATGTTCAACTTTACGGGCGTGCTATCGGTCGGGGAGCACGTGGTAACCCCACTGATGAAGCAGGATGAAAGATTCAACATCCATGTATTTGGCGCTAATGGGGCGGATTCGAAGCTTGAATGTGTCTTGCAAAGCTACTCGTCGTCTCTGTCTGCAAAATGCTCAACAGAGAACGACGATGGAGGAGATTAGGCGGTCCCTTCTTTGCTACTCTTGATGGAAATAGGACCTCGTCAGTAAGACAACTTTCGCATCGTTTCAAGAATCTCAGGATCGAGCAACCTCTGTCTGGAGGTAGATTCCTCCAAGCTGACCGAGACAATTTTCGTACCGCGCAGCGATGTCATCATCCCGAATTTGCCCTCCTTGATTAGATCTACTGCAGCTAACCCGAATTGAGTCGAAAGAACCCGATCAAACGCGGTAGGCTGTCCTCCTCTTATCATGTGGCCAAGAATTGAAATCCGAGTATCGAACTTTGTGGCTTTTTCAATTTCGTCGCCTAACAATTGACCGATGCCACCCAGACGAACATGTCCAAATTCGTCCACCTTGCCCTCCAGATCGCTTCCCTTTCGAGCGAGGGAAGCCCCCTCCGATATGACGATAACAGTGGCTTTCTCACCCCTTTCATGTCGATTTCTGACGAAAGAAATGACATCGTTCAAATCGAACGGCTCTTCGGGAACTAATATGAGATTAGCTCCAGAAGCTATCCCGGCATAAGCGGCAACCCAGCCAGCTTCCCTGCCCATAACCTCGACGACGAAAACTCGGTCGTGAGATTCTGCCGTAGTCCTCAAGTTGTCAATTGCGTGGGTCGCCTCGTTAACCGCGGAATAAAACCCGAAAGTGTAATCTGTGCTGGAAAGGTCGTTGTCCATTGTTTTTGGAACCCCCACGGCATTCAGACCCTTTTTGTAAAGCTGGGAGGCTACGCCGAGGGTATCGTCCCCACCCACGCAGACTACTGCATCCAAGCCAAGTTTCTTTGAATTATCCAGGATTGTTTGAAAACCATCTGGACGTTTTGCTGGATTTGTCCTCGAAGATTTCAGTATCGTCCCACCGACTCCGATAAGACTCTCAACCAGGGGGAAGCTGAGTTTTACAGTGTCGTTTCTCAGAAAACCGTCCCAGCCATATCTGATACCAATAACTTCCCAGCCGTAACTTTCAGCTCGCTTTACAACTGCTCTGGTAACGGCATTAAGCCCGGCGCAATCGCCGCCCCCATTCAGAATACCAATTTTCATATTGGTTTCCTTATCAGTTCAATTTGATAATAAAGAAAAAGGTGGAAGGAGACATACTAAGAATGAGTTCTGTGAAGTGAGTACCGTAGCCCGGTATCTATATGTCGTCTCAGACTATGGTGAGCCCGCCGGTCATTAACAGGTTCGTAACTCGCTCATGAAAGTGTTCTTCGCAATCACTGTAAGGGGCTCTTGCTGGCTGCGGGTTTTCGGAGGAAGTCCTTTGACAGGTCTTGCAGAGCATGGGATCATAAGCTGACTTGGCAACTTCTTCAGATGTAGTCGAAATCTGGATTTCAGACATGGACCTGGAATTCAACTGGTGCGATATTTATCTCGATGGCTCGAATTCCAAAAAAGAAACAGCAAAGTCAGGAATTATATCGAAAGTAGAATGCGCGCCCGATAACTGAATCAAGCGGCTTCCTCGAACTTGGAGTGAAGCGTTACCAAGAATTTCTGGAGACTTAATTTATGCGCCCATGCGATCTTTCCCTGGCATCCAGCAACCTTCATTGTTGAGTTACTCTTCTGTACCTTTGTTCGCAAAATCTTAAGTAAAATCGCTAGTTTCCGACGAGAATAGAATTCACATGACGATGTTTCAACCCAAGGCTACTGATCCGAAGAGTATCGAGAGAAAACTCACAAGTGAATTTTTAGGAAGAGTCACGAAGCTGAAAAAAGATCCCGAAGTCAAACGCCATGGTGATTTGATCTCAGGTCTATACGAGAGAAGGCGGTGGGTTTTTGTCTGCAGTGAACATGTGCACAAACGCTTCACAAGTGAAGTAGAAGTTCGCAAGCACTTCCATTCAACTGTACATGCCACCCAGTAACAAGTTTCTGGATTTTTCGAGTCAAAGCCTCTTAAAAATGACCAAGAGTTTCTCAAGGGACTATGATTGTTATTTTTAGAGACAGCACGACTTGACCGTTCGAATTTGCTGAAGACCATTCGGTGTAAGAACCTGTTCCTGGATATGTGTCGTGCACGATTGTTTCACCCGCCGGATATTTTGAGGGGCCGGTAACTCCGTGGTAGTAGCCTCCACTCTTCCCGGCATTTTCGTACATCGTAATTGCGACTCCGTTCATCAATGCTCCTGTCGTGCTCTTCACGGTCGTGGTTTGAACGTTGCTGTATCTACCACGACTGAACGTCAATGGTGAAATCACGAGTACAACCGAACCAATCTTCGTCCCCGATGTTATTCTCGCGGTAATCACGATGCTTCCATTTGCGAGATTCGACCGATTCAGGGGGACGTTTGAGCCTGAAACGAGTACCAGCGGTTGGAACGCGCCGGATGATTGAACCGCGAATGTTGTTGTGAAAAGCAGAGGGGTCAGGGCAAGTGCTACCGCTATTGCCAAAGAACCCATCAAAAGAAGAAGTTTGCCTCGAGATCCGCTGTTGAGAGACTGGCGATGATCGATAATTGATTTCGAAAAATGAGAGGGCCTTTCGTGAATTGAATCCATATGCTGACTTACGCGGCACGGCCTGATTAGTTTCGTCTTAAATCTAGAGAATTTCTCAAGATCCAGAAACAGAAATATCGATCGCGTTGTGTTGCAAAGTGACGCATCTCCACTTCGATATCTTTGCCAACTTCAGTTGGGCCGTTACCCAAAAGCAAATCGAGTTTGGCCAGATTGGAAAATTAAGAAGAAATTATTCTCTAGTTTAGATGCATTCCAGACTTTGAAATCCGAGCGAGAGTTATTATCTGTGCGGAAACGCAACCTTGGCCATCATCCAGGGTTTGAAGACGCCCATTGTGTCAGAAATGCACGACAACTGTTTCGGCAGGACCTTCTATCTTGAACCGAAAGATTACCTGTTCTTGCGAATGCAAGAATGGACAGCTCTTCAGAATAAATCTTCGGGTCGACGAATGTCGAGAATGCGAGCACTATGTACCGTAACTGGTTCTCCTAATGTGTTGAAACATTTTCTTTGTCCCGGAATATCGTGGTATATCGCTGGTAGACCTGAAGCCCTTCTTACGAGCATTCCAATTCCAAAGGCCAGAAGCACATCAGTAACACCAGTCGCGAGGATCGCCCCCAAAGACAGAGCGATTGTCGAAGAATTTGAATGCTGAAGGGCCGATTAAGATGAGTTCAATTCCCAGGCGAGCCACTAATGCTGGGATGTAAATGACAAAGTTGAGCACGGCGCCTTTGTAAAAGATCCGGCAGTCGGAAGTTTTCCAAGTAGTAATTCTCCCGTCTGTAAACCCGTGAGAAAAATAGACGCCTAGTGCGAAGTAAATGATATCGACAAGCAAACAAATTACCCGACGCCTTCCCCGAGAGTCCGAGAAAAAGCCCCACCACCGGACGGATTGTTCGACAAGGCAGGGATTAAGGATCCCATCCCCAGCAACATCCCAA
>Ga0335085_10003012_pt1 | contig 30121 bp, 23 predicted proteins | sample Lox_Sample_45_FD_206712 | JGI IMG/M metagenome (GOLD analysis project Ga0335085, IMG submission 206712) | Soil microbial communities from Loxahatchee National Wildlife Refuge, Florida, United States - Lox_Sample_4.5 | ecosystem: Environmental > Terrestrial > Soil > Wetlands | place: USA... | reverse complement strand
TGCTGGCTAGCTTAGATTGTATCCTCAGCCCGGGTCACGCGACGCGAGAGGGCGCGCACGATGAGGTAGCTCTCACGGGGTTGCGATGCCAGATCGCGTTCGGAAACAAGACGGAGAATTGGAAGGTCTCGAGCCAGCTACTCGAGATGCTGCTCGCTATTGCTGCCAGCCAGTCAGCACGTTCTCGGATCGAAGAGAATCTAAACATCGTCAAGGCAAACAGGGACTTCGGCACTTGCTTCTTCTGCGGTGAGAAGCCGCCCGACAGCGGTCAAGAGGCAAGCGTCACGATGCACGGCAACGTCCAGACTGTTCGAGTTGCTTACAACAGAACTAGTACCACCTGGAGTTATAATACCTTCAAGGTTCCTCGCTGTGGTCACTGTGCGCGTGTCCATCGCAGGGCGGCCAAAGTGCGTGGCTCAGAACTCGCCCTTGCATTTCTCTCAGCCTGCGCTTTTTTTGTCTCGATTACGTGGTGGGGCGAATATCTCGACGGCCAGGAAGCTGCCGGTTGGTACATCTTTCTCGGAGCAGTGATAGCTTTCATCTCTCCTTTGTGTCTCCTGCGCGCGGCTGGTAGGGTTCTGCTCAAAGGTCGAGCTACCGAAGACAAAAAGTACGATTTTATAACCATTCAGGAACGGAAAAAGCAAGGCTGGCGGTTTGGTCTCAACCCTTCCGCCATGCATGCTGTCCCACAATCCAAACCCGAGCGTGGTAAATGGCTTGGCGATTGGCAACCGTTCCGCAACTGGATGGAGAGGAAGCAGCCCATCTTGGTTTTGTTGCTTGTTCCTTGGGCCGCGGTCTTTTTACTTCTGTGCCTGATCCCCGTCGTATGGGGCTTTGTGGCCGGCGCACCAGCCGGTACTCGCGACCTATATCGAGCTGGAATCTTGAGTCAGTGCGGTGCCGTTAAGCGCCTTTGCGACCGTGCCGATTCTTACGAAACGCTCGGCAAACCTGGACTCGCTCTCAAAAACAGAGAGATGGCGATTCGCATATCGCCGGACATTGCCGGCGTTCTAATTTGGGAGGTGCAGCCATTGCATCCTGTTGGGGGGGATTACCGGCAAGCCGTCGAAGCGTTTGATCGCGCTGCTCAGACCCGACCTAATGACGCCCAGCTTGCTTTCCACCGAATATTGGCATATTTGGAAGCACACAAGGGTGCTGACGCCTCAAGAATAGTTGACCAAATGGCCGCGCGGGGAAGCTTGGCCTCAACTGATCCGCTGCGGGCACTAATCCACTTTGCTGCTGGCAACAGCGATTCAGCGCTCGAAGAGGCTACCAAGTTTATTGATTCAACCAACGATGACTCGCATCAGCAATGGGACTTATACCTAGCATACCTCGTGCGCGGAACCATCCGGCAGAATCGCAAGCAGTGGGACGCGGCGATCGTCGACTTCACAAAGGCTATCGCAGTGCCAATACCGGACCAGTCAGCGCTAGCCGAGCGAGCTGCATCTTACTCGACTCTAAATCGCCACTCCGACGCAGTTGCCGACCTGACCTCCCTCATCGCCAAAGCGCCATGCGTTTCAAGGTACTATTCTCAGCGTGCGAATGAGGAAGCGCAACTCGACGAGAATGCCCAGGCCCTGGCCGATTACGACGAAGCTGGGCGCCTGAACCCGGCGGATCCACTTGCAAAAGCGAACCGCGCCATGATGTGCGGAAAGCTGGGTCGTTTCCAGGAAGGTCTCCCTTACATCGATGCCGCCATCAAGCTGAGACCCGATTGGGCCGCCCTCTATCGATTGCGCGGTGGCCTCGAAGAAGACCTTCACGAGACAGACCGGGCCCTCAGCGATTATAGTCGCTCGCTCGAACTTGATCCAAGCAATGTCGAAGCGCTAAACAACCGCGCCTGGCTCCTGTACAGCTCTAGACAATTCCCAAAAGCCATCGTTGATTACGATGCATCAATCAAACTTAACGGCAAGCTCGCTTGGACATGGGTTAGTCGCGGAAACGCCCGCCATGCCAGTGGCGATTGTCTGCGCGCGATCGGGGACTACACGCGGGGACTCGATCTGGATCCGAAAAACCGCGACGCGATGGCCGGGCGGGGAGCCTGCTACGACGGCATCGGTCAACATGAGCGGGCCGAAGCTGATTATCGTCACGTGCTTGAACTCTATCCGAAAGATGCGGAGACAATGAACAATCTCGGATATCTACTAGCCGAGTCCAACTCTAGACTTAATGAAGCCTATGATTTGCTCACTCGTTCGCTCGAGATCGCTCCGGCCAATCGGAATATCCTGGATAGTATGGGGTGGATTTGCTATAAGCTCGGGAAGCTCAGTGATGCAGAGAAATATCTTCGCATGGCGCTTGATGACAAATCGCCGGACTTTTTGCCCTGGGATCATCTGGGGCACGTGTTGCTAGCAGAGCATCGCAATGAAGAGGCTGTCGCGGCCTGGAGGTCCGCCGTTCAATTGCTTGAATCTGCTCCTGCACGGCCTTCGAACGCGAGCGACATCAGTCGAATTCACAGGGAGATAACTGCTGCGGAGGGAGCCGCAGCCTCGCAGTCATCGACGAAGCGCTGAGTATCCGATGTAACGATGGAGGTGCAGCAGCGAGCAGTTGCAGCGCCACACTTTCATACCGATGGCCAGAGTTGTGGAAATATGAATTACCAAGATACGTAAACAAACTTACGCGTAAAGAGAGTACCTCTGTGGACAGGTTAGTGTCGGATCAAGATGAGCGGATTCGCCGCGATCTTCAGAGGACCGAAAAGAAGTTCACGGCCGGAAAGAAGTTGGCTTGCGGCACTATTACGGCTCGTCAAGAAGCGTCAGGAACTTCTCAACAGGGGCCTTCTGGGAGCGATTAACTAATCGACGGGACGTGGAGCAAGCCTGTGAAAGAGGTAAGGACCGCAATTCGAGAGGTGGACGCATGCGTTTGTCGCAAGAACTCGCCCTAGGATCGAGGAGGCTGGGGCGAATATTCGAAGTGCATTACGCTGACGCATATCCCGTACGTCACGAAGAGCTGCGGGCACGCACGATCCAAGGATATTTTGTCCTTGTGCTGTACAGCGTCGAGATCATACCGACAGACCACAGGCGCAGGCGGCTGACTGCCACCCGAGCGCCTCGAACGTCAGTGCTACAATCCCGTGTCCGGGAGCGAGGACGTATCGATGTTTGACTGGCTTCGGAAGAAAACTCTTGAAGAGCTCACAGCCGACCTGCTTGCTCCGGGCTCGGACGAAAGGACCAGACTCAAAGCTTATTGGGCTGCGTACAAACTGGGCGAAAGACGCGATCCCAAGGCAATACCAGCATTGACCAAGGCTATGGTCGGCGGCAGCGGCTCAGTGATGATCGGCAAGTCAGTCAAATACGTGGGCGTAGCTGCCGCGCAAGCACTCGCAGCAATCGGTACGGACGAAGCCTTTCATGCGTTGAAGAAATCGTTTCGATCAGAAAATCATGGAGCGAGAGAGGTTGCGGCTGGGGCGCTGAGACGGCGTGGCATAACCGTGCCGAACCCGAATGCGAGCTGGAAAAGGGTTTTCGTCACCTCGCAAAACGAGGTTTTCTACGATCAGAATTTGAGGATTCCTAATGCGCAAGCTGTGGTCTCGTTTGCGATAGATGCAGATTCGAGGGGCTACTTACGCATCGTTGAATTTGACGTAACCGACATGACCGGAGGGTCAGCAGTATTGACAGCTGACCAAACCAAAGCTCTACAGCAGTTCTTCGAAGCGGGCGACGACTATAAGTTTCAATGGCAGCGCATGTCGCCTGACCTTCGTCGTCGGCTCTTGGGACGAATAGAAAGGTGTAGGCTATGGGTTTCCTGGATTTTCTTAAAAAGTCGGACGCGTCCGACAGACTACCCAAGAGTTCAAAGCCGAAGCTGATTGCACGGATGGGTGAAGAGGAACATCCTCCCCGACACGTTCGGAATGCAGACGGTGGGAAAATGGTCGAGGATTGGTCGGAAGGAAAATCAGGGGCCGTTTGGACGGGCCGCTTTTTAGAGGGCGGGAAGGTAATCCTCAGTTCCGACAAGCCAGGTTTTCAGCTGTGGGACGGCCAGACGGGAGCCTTGACGACTACAATTCAGATGCCGGATTTTGAGAGTGCGGGCGTCATCCTCGAGTCGATTGATATCAGTCTTGAGCGAGACTCTTTTGCCTCGTATGGTCGTAGGCCGCATCCCGGCACAAAGTTTACCGACTACGTTGCTTGGTTCCACCGGACGAGTGCGCTCGCCAACCCAACTGAACTACCCGCCATCAAAAAGGATGAGCACCTCTTTAACGGAATCCGCTTCTTACCGCGGCCAAATCGAATCATCAGATCGTCCCCTCGTATCTTGGAACTGATTGATACGGAGCGTAATCAAGTCATTGATTCGGTGACCTTCAAGAGCCACATCAATACGAGACTTTCTGAAGATGGGGTACGAGTCTACGTGGGGTGGGACGACGGCGTGGCTGTCGTGGATTGTTCGACTGACAAGCTCTCACGAGTAGCAGACTTGGAGCTGCCACGGGGACTCTTGAACTTCGGAATTGTTGACAATGCGGGGCAGACCTTCTTCGTCTCGTCGAGATCGGAAGGCGAGCGAACAGGGGTGTATTGCGGGCGCGTCTCTGCTTGGAACATCTCAAGCAAGAAACCCCTGTGGTTACTCGAAACCCGTGCCCTAAATGCCCTCTGGCGGGATGTCAGCTCGTTAGCTTTGCATCCGAACGGTGGAACCCTTGCGTGTTGTGTCACTGAGAAGGAGGTCGTCGTAGGCAAAAAGCACTCATCGGCCAGTTGTATCTTACTAGTTAACGCCAATGATGGAGCAGTTCGCCAGTATTTCAAGGCCCACCGCAATTACGCTGGACCTATTTTTTTTCCACTGATGCAAGCCGGTTGCTCACAGTCTCCTTCGGTGAATCAGCGATGAAACTCTGGGCCTTGTGAGGACGCGGCAGGGACAATAATGAACGACGTTTACAATTGCACGAGATGCGGTGGACGATTCGAACTCACGATTAGCTGAGGAATCTGGAAAAGCCTTGTCCAGCGGTCGCACCAAGCAACTACTGACCTGGACAAATTGCACTTGGGCGGTGTGTGTTGATCACGGTGTCGCAGCGTTCGCATCTTCAAAATGTGGATCAGGCATCATCACTTCGCCGACTTCTTATGAGGCTTGGTGACATGATCCTCACTGCAAAGCCTAAGTATGCCGATTGCGGATGGCGAAGCATTGGGGTGGTTTAAGGGTACCGAATAACAGATGGTTATGGTCGTAGTCGGGCCGGCTGGCGGTATGCCGTTCCCGAAGTAGAAGCAAATCACGGTGGTGCGATGGGTCTGAGCACGCTTAATTCGGCCTCCGCGGAATCAACTGAGTCCAGGGAGCTTCTGAAGGCTGCCAACCCAAATCTCTGTCGGGTGAATGCGTTCCGCATCACGGGCCTGAATGTAGATGCGCGCCCACGGGACATTGCCCGGCACTTCCAGAAACTGGAGATGCTCGAGAGGCTTGGCTCTTCGAATGGGGCACCAGGGCCCTTTCCGCTGGACCCCCCTCCTGACGGGGACGCGTTTCGAGAAGCAAAGCAAAGATTAAACGATCCGCAACGCCGACTCATCGACGAGTTTTTCTGGTTTTGGCCTGACGAGCTTGGGCAGGGCAGGGTTGACGAGGCTCTGACGGCGCTTGCTCAGGGTGACATCCGGGCGGCCGTCCAGACTTGGATGCAACGAGAGAACAGCCAGAGCGAGTCGAACGTCTCCATGCACAACCTAGCCGTGCTGTCTCTCACATGGGCTCTTGACCTGGAACAGGCTGCTTCACGCCGCGCGCTGTCCGAAGAGGAGAAGAAGCTAAGAGACAACCACTGGCGGCTTTCCTACAAGCGCTGGAGGGTGCTCCTTGATCACAGTGGCTTCTGGAACCGGCTCTCGGGGCGGATACGAGAGATGGACGATCCGCGGCTGACTCCAGGAGGCGCGCAGGAACTGCGGCGCTCACTGCCGCTTGCGCTGCTTTCGATAAATGCGGAGCTAGCTGTGCAGGCTGCCGAGCGGGGCAACACTGATGAAGCCAAACGTCACGTAGCAATCCTGGCCGCCAGCGAATTCGAGCAAGGGGTTGTGAACGAAGCGCTTCGGCAAGCCACCCAACCCGTGCGCGATCGACTCAAGGCACTCTGCCGGGCAGCTGAGCCAGAGGCGGACCGGGACGTGGTTCATTCCGACCAGGTAGTGCTCCGATTGGTTCACGAGGCACAGCCGCTGCTGGCTAGCTTAGATTGTATCCTCAGCCCGGGTCACGCGACGCGAGAGGGCGCGCACGATGAGGTAGCTCTCACGGGGTTGCGATGCCAGATCGCGTTCGGAAACAAGACGGAGAATTGGAAGGTTTCAAGCCAGCTGCTTGGGATGCTGCTACCCATCGCCGCCAGCCAATCGGCGCGAGCCCGGGTAGAAGAGAATCTTAAGATCGTGAAGGGGAACTTGCAATACCAGGAGGAGTACGGCACTTGCTGGTTTTGTAAGCGTAACCCTCCAGTCCCGACGGTAGCCGCCGAACTCGTGATGCACGGAAACGTGAAGCGCCAATATGGCAGAGTTCAATGGCAGACTCTGACGCTCAAGATTCCGCGTTGTCCAGCATGTAATTCTGCTCACTCCCGCGGGAAAGGATTCGCCACGCTTGGCGCCCTACTCGGCATAGTAATCGATGTGGTGCTGTGGGTTAGCTTCCCAGATGCCGGGGCACTTTGGTTCGTCGGCCTGTTTGGGTTCGGCTACGGCGGAGCGGCTGTTGGTCGACTACTTGCAAAGACAGCGGGGATCCAGCCTGAGACGTATGCCAAAAGTTACCCGCGCATCCTGAGGGAGCAGAAGCAGGGCTGGGGGCTGGGAGCTAAGCCTCCGGGCGTGAAGTGAACAAGATGATCTTCGGCAGCAAGTTTGATCCGCTTTCCGGACTCCGACAGCTTTTTTATCCTAAGGAGTTCCGCATTCCTGCCGCAGTGTGGCCCGCCGAGTTGGTCGCTACCGTCGAGAGATTAGCTCGTCTTTCATCCCTCGCGAATGCTGTCGGCTTGCCCTCCCCTGTTGAGGATCCGGCGGCTGAGAATGCGCGGATGAGATTCCTCGCTGAGCTCGGAACAGGGCTTTGGCGGCTGAGACAAAAAATGATCGAGCCCGGCAGCGACCGCCCGCGGGAAGACGTGCGCCGCGCTTACAGGCACTTTGAGTCGGTGTGGGACACGCTTGCGGAGGCCGGTGTCGAGGTTCAAGACCACACAAATGCCCGTTTTGATTCGGGAATGGATCTGAAGGTCATCGCGTTTCAACCCACTCCGGGTGCGGAGCAGAGGCGGGTGCTGGATACAATCAAGCCCTCGGTTTATTACAAAAAGAGAATGATCCAGATGGGCGAAGTGATCGTGGCGACACCCGAACAACCTTCCGGAGGAACAAGCGGTTCGGGCTCTGCCAGCGCGTAGCCCAATGGTGATTGTCCGCGCAAGCTGAGACAATTGGTCTGGTATAGACCCAAGGGCGAAGTCGGATGTCAAGACGAACCATTGATTACGGAATTGACCTAGGGACAGAACATAGCAGTATCGCTCTGCTGCGCGGAACCGAGGTGGAGAGTTTCAAGAACAACGAAGGCTTTGAATATACACCATCGGCCGTTTATATCGACAAGAAGAACCGAGTGTGGGTGGGGCAGAGGGCGAAGCAAGAAACCAAGTTAGATCCGGATAACGCTTTCTGCGAGTTCAGGAAGCAGATGGGAACGTCGAAGGAGTACCGCTTCGCCCGCTCCGGGCGAGTGATGAAGCCGGAGGAGTTGTCGGCGGAGGTTCTGAAGTCGCTCAAAGCTGACGTAAGGCAGCGAAATGGGGAAGACATTCAGGCCGCTGTGATAACGGTTCCAGTTGATTTTGAACTGTGTCAATGTGAAGCAACGCAGAAAGCGGCGCAGTTGGCCGGATTCTCCCTTAGTCCCCTCCTGCTGGAGCCGGTCGCGGCCGCCACAGCCTATGGGTTTCAGAGCCAGAGCGACAAGGTCTTCTGGTTGGTTTACGACTTCGGGGGCGGGACCTTTGATGCGGCGGTGATCCAAGTACGCGACGGGGTGATTCAGGTGGTGAACCACGGAGGCGATAACCACCTCGGAGGAAAGCTCCTGGATTGGGAAATTGTCGACCAACTTCTGGTTCCAGAAGTGAATCGTAGGTACAACTTGCCTGATTTTCGTCGTGGCAACCTGCGCTGGCAGCGGGAGTTCGCGAAACTCAAATTTGCAGCGGAGGAGGCTAAGATTAAGGTCTCGCGGATGGACTCAGCCGACATCGTAGTCCATGCCTTTTGTGAGGGCGGCAATACACCGGATTTCGAATTCGAACTGAGGCGCCTGGACGTCGAGCGTCTCGCTGAGCCGTTCATCCTCCGTTCGATTAACATTTGCAAAAAGGTCCTGCGTGAGAGGAACTTAGGAACAAGTGATGTGGGGAAGCTCGTCCTCGTCGGCGATCCGTCAGTCACGGTGATGCCATACCTCAAGGAGCGACTCGCCGATCCAAAACAAGGTTTGGGCATTCCGCTGGAGTTTGGCGTCGATCCCGTGGCCGTTAAGGCGCGTGGCGCGGCTATTTTTGCGGGGGTGCAGCCGCTGGAAGGGTACACGCCACGGCTCGCTAAAGAGCAATATGCTGTCGACTTGGACTACAAGCCCGTCGGTTCCGACACGGAGCCGTTAGTTGGTGGTCGCGTTAGAGCCTCCGGCAGCGACGGCCTCACAGGTTTTACCATTGAATTCATCAATGAGCAGGCGCGGCCGCAATGGCGAAGTGGAAAGGTCGGCCTGAGTCCCGATGGCGGGTTCGTGGCAAACCTGTGGGCACAGAAAGGTCAACCCAATACTTTTCTCATCCAACTCTGCGACGCGACCGGAACAATCTGCTCAGCTGCGCCTGATAGGTTTACTTATACGATTGGGATCGTGCCGACTGGTCCGCCGCTCACCCATAGCATTGGTATCGCACTGCCCAACAATGAGGTGATGCTGTTTCTTGAGAAGGGGACCCCACTACCAGCCAGGAAGCGGATTACGCTCAGAACCGAGCGAGACGTCCGGCGCGGAACTGGCGCGTACTTGATTCAGGTGCCGGTGATCGAGGGCGAGAACGTGAAACGGGCTGACCGGAACAGACTCATCGGCTCACTGGCTGTCCCTGCCGACCGGCTCCGGCAAGATGTCCCGGCGGGCAGCGAAATCGAGATCACCATCGAAATCGATGAGCGCCGACTTGTGCGCATTCGTGCCTATATTCCTGCCTTGGATGAGGAGATCGAGACCGAACTCAAGCTGCACAAGGAAGTAGCGAACCCCGAGACATTGAGAAGGGAAGCTGATCAGGCCAAGAAGCGTCTTGCAAGATTAAGGGAGAGAGCCCAGACGACTACGGATCCCGCCGCTCGCGAGGCCCTCGGCCGCATTGACCGTCAGCGAATGACCGACGATGTGGACGTCTCACTCGAAGCGTCGCAGGGAGATCGTTACGCAGCCGACAAGTGTGAGAAGCGTCTTCTGGATTTGAATGTTGCCGTCGACGAGTTGGAGGACGCGCTAGAGTGGCCCAACTTGTTGCAGAGGGCAGAGGAAACGCTGGCCGAAGCAAAGAAACTCATCCAAGAATTCGGCAACGCGGCTGACAAGCAAAACGTGACCACCTTGGAACGTGAGATGCACCAGGCAACTCAGAGCCATGATTCAGACCTTCTTGGCGTAAAGATCGCGGAACTAGCGGCCCTTTGCTCACGCATCTCGCGTGAGAGACCGGCTACGTACGTACTCGGACTAACTTACGGGCCTGCCGGCTCTCGTGGAGAAATCGCGCTGGACGGCCGAATCGCAGAGGGAAGGAGCGAGGATACTTCGGGCTTCACGGTGGAGTTCATTCGGAACGTTGCCGGCGCGGTGTGGAGAAGTGGAGGGTCGGCCGTTGGGCGTGATGGTACTTTTAAGGCCCAGCTTCAGGTTGTTGATGGCGTGGTAAACGCATTTGAGATTCAGCTTCGCAACAATAAAGGAGTTATTTGTCCAACTCAGCCTCCTATGCTGACTTACAGGGCGCCGGCCCGGGTCAGGCCAGTTCTGAGTTACTTGATTGGCGCTTCGCTGCCTGACAACAAGGTTCTCGTGTGCTTCCAAAAGGGGTCTGCGCTGCCCGCGACGTTCCAACTTCTGTACACAATGTCCCAGCCCATTCAACGAAACAGCAAGACGGACTTTATTCACACAGCGATATTGGAGGGAAATAACGCTAAGAGGGCTGACCGAAATAGGGTGATCGGTTCAGTCGTGGTTTCGGGTGGCCAACTCCTCGGCGATCTGGCTGCTGGCGCAAAGGTCCAAGTTACGCTGGAGATGACCGAGGCTCGCGCCTTATCGGCCTCAGCCTACATTTCGTCCCTGAACCAGAAGATCGACGGGATCTTTAGTTTTCAAAAGCCGCCCTTCGCACTCGAGGTGCTGAAGAAGCAGGTGAATGATGCTTGGGAGCATTCGCAGAAGCTAAAGAGACGAGCGCAAGCCGTCCACGACCAGACCACGCAACAAACGCTTGGTCGAATCGAGGGAAACATTGCTGATCTGCTAAAACCGTTGCGTGAGTCATCGGATAAGCAAAACGCTTCCGACCAGTCGGTGATGCAACTGTTCGATCTCTGGACGGCTCTCGACGACGTCGAAACAGCAATCTGTGTTGCAGAGGAGAGTCAGCTGTTTTTAGACGGTGTTGATCTCCTTCATGGCAAGGGTAGGGGAGGTAATTGAAAATGGCTAGAGCGACGATCGACTTTGGGATCGACCTTGGCACCACTAACAGTAGTATAGCCGTCCTCAAGGGAATGATTGCGGAGGTCTTTAAGAACAACGAAGGCTTTGAATACACACCGTCGGCCGTTTATATCGACAAGAAGAACCGGCTCTGGGTGGGGCAGAAGGCGAAGCAAGAGGTTGAACAAGACCCCGAGAACTCTTTTTGCGAGTTCAAGCTGCAGATGGGAACCTCCAAGCAGTACCGGTTCGCGCTCTCCGGACGGGTGATGAAGCCGGAGGAGCTGTCAGCGGAAGTTCTGAAGTCGCTCAAGGGTGACGTCCGGCAGCGGATTGGGGAAGACGTCCAGGCCGCAGTTATCACCGTACCCGCAGCCTTCGAGTTGCCTCAGTGTGAAGCAACGCAAAGAGCGGCGCAACTGGCTGGCTTCTCTCTAAGCCCCCTCCTGCAGGAGCCGGTCGCTGCCGCCATTGCCTATGGCTTTCAGAGCGAGAGCGACAAGGTCTTCTGGTTAGTTTACGACTTCGGAGGCGGGACGTTTGATGCGGCGGTGATCCAAGTTCGTGACGGGGTAATTCAGGTGGTTAACCATGGGGGCGATAACCACCTTGGTGGAAAGCTGCTGGACTGGGAAATTGTCGATCAGCTTCTGGTTCCAGATGTGTGCCGTAGATACAAACTGCCTGATTTCCGTCGTGGCAACCCACGTTGGGTGCGGGAGTTCGCGAAACTTAAATTTGGGGCAGAGGAGGCGAAGATCAAGGTCTCGCGGATGGACTCAGCCGACATAGTAGTGCATGCCTTTTGTGAAGGCGGCAGTGCGCCGGATTTCGAATTCGAACTGAGGCGCCTGGACGTGGAACGTCTGGCCGAGCCGTTCATCCTCCGGTCGATTAACATTTGCAAGAAGGTGCTTGCCGAGCGGAATTTGAAGCCCCATGACATCGAGAAGCTGATTCTGGTTGGCGGCCCCACCCTTATGCCCTATTTGAAAGAGCGCTTAGCCGACCACAAAGACGGTCTAGGGATTCCATTGGAGTTCAGGGTGGACCCGTTAACCGTCGTGGCGTCAGGTGCAGCAATATTCTCCGGGACCCAACTGGTAGAAGGCCAGCAACAGCCCGTGGCGCCAGGCCAATATGCTGTCGACCTCGACCGCAAGCCCATCGGTTCCGACACGGAGCCTTTGGTTGGTGGTCGCATTAGGGCTTCCAACGGGAAGAGTCTTTCGGGTTTCACAATCGAATTTACTAACGCAGAGGCGCGTCCCCAATGGCGCAGTGGGAAGATCGGCCTGGGCCCCGATGGTGCTTTCGTGGCAAGCCTTTGGGCGCAGAAAGGTTCACCGAATACTTTTCTCATACAACTGTGCGACACGACCGGGACAGTCTGCTCTACGGTGCCCGATAGGTTCACTTATACCGTGGGCATGGTGCCGACCGACCCCCCGTTGACTCATTCTGTTGGAGTAGCTCTTGCGAATAACGAGGTTATGCTGTTTCTCGAAAAGGGCACTCCCCTAAATGCGCGAAAGAAGATCACACTGCGCACTGCTGTTGAATTGCGGCGAGGGCAGCAAGGCGCCTTACTCAAGGTGCCTGTAATCGAGGGCGAGAACGTGAGGCGGGCAGACCGCAACAGGCTGATTGGTTCCTTAGAGGTTCCCCCTCACCAACTGCGCCGCGACGTTCCGGCGGGGAGCGAAGTAGAAGTTACCATCGAGGTTGACAAATCCCGGCTGGTACGAACCCGTGCCTATATTCCTGTCCTGGATGACGAATTCGAGACCCAGCTCAAGCTCCAAAAGGAAGTGGCGAGCCCCGAGGCACTCACAAGAGAAGCTGATCAGGCCAAGAGGCGCCTTGAGGAATCAAGAGCAAAAGCGCAGGTGACTGCGGATCCCGCCGCTCGCGAAGTCCTCGGCCGCATAGACCGTGAGCGAATAACTCACGATGTAGATGCGTCACTGCAAGCATCGCAGGGGGACCGTGACGCAGCGGACGAGTGCGAGAAGCGTCTTCTGGACTTGAATGTTGCCGTCGACGAGTTAGAGGACGCACTAGAATGGCCCAACTTGTTGCGGGAAGCAGAGGAGACACTGCAAGAGGCAAAGAGAATCATCCAGCAGTTTGGCAACGCTGCTGACAAGCAGAACCTGGGCACGTTAGAACGCGAGATTCGTCAGGCAATTCAGAGCCGTGACCCCGACCTTCTGCGCGTAAAGAGTTCGGAGTTATCCGGTCTTGATATTCGCGTGCGGCAGGAGCAGCCCGCCTTTTGGGTGGGTTTTTTGGAGTACCTCGAGCAAAGGAAGCAGAGAATGACCGACCAGGAGCAGGCGGAACAGTGGATATCTCAAGGACGGCTGGCCATCCATAATAATGACGTAGCGGCCCTGAAAACAGCATGCCGTCAACTTCGCTCTCTTCTTCCGCCGGCTGACCAGCAGGGGGTCGAGAAGGGATACGGTGGAACAACCACCCGCTGGTAGTAGGTGAGCGCCGTACGATGAACATGGGAACTTATAATAAGGATGCAACATTGCTCAAATGCCTCCCGGGACTGATTGGTCTGAATTCGTAGCCGGTGCCTCCAGATTGGTGCCGCTGCTGCTGGTGTCCAATGCGCGGGCGTTGGCTCGTGCGGGAAAGTACTCAGACGCGGAGTCTACCTTATCCCAATTGGGTCCCGAGGATCGGGCGAGCTCCGGCGCTCTTGACCTGCTCGCGCGCATCCGTGCTCAGCAGGGAAGACTTCGGGAGGCAGAAGATCTCTGGACCCAGCTTTCGACACGCGATGCGGGAAATGAAGAATACCGCGCCGCCCTCCGTCGTATCGCGACTCTACAACGGCGCCCAGCATGGCTCTCCTTTGCTGCCGTCGTTACAGCAGGGCTAATTCTCATCGCTTGCACTGCTCTGGCATTGCTGAAACTCAAGAACTATGTAAGCGATCTCCGCGCGACGCTGCAGTCTGAGGTGATACGCGCCTCTGGCAGTCGAAGCCCGAGATTTCCGGAATCGACCCCTCCTGCCTGGAGCCCTCCGGAGATCAGGGTTCCAGGAGTCAGAATCGAACCCCAGGGCGAACATGCCGTTGCCCGGTTCGACGCAGGCCTATTCAGGCGTGGGGTAACACTCCGGCCCAAGGGAAAGAAGGAATTGACCCAGCTTGGACGACGCCTGGAGCCTTACATCGGATCCATATCGATTGCTCTCGTTGGTTGCACCGACAACGTCCCGATGCCCCGCGACGCTAGGTATCGTGATAACGTTGCTCTCGGAATGGCTCGCGCCAACGTAGCGTTTCAGGATTTGATCTCGACAACCGCGCTGCCTGTGACACTGTTCTCTTTGCGGAGCGCTTCGGGCGCTCCGTGTCCAGCTGCTGAATCTGGACGGACATTTCGCAGTAGAACAGTGGCGATCGAATTGATGCGATCCACTCGGCCGTGAGTCGCTCGACAGTAGCCGCAATGGCATGCCACAGCAGGAACTGATCGTACCGACCTCGCGTCATGCAGAAGGCCTAGGCTAGCGCATGGTGAAGAACTGTCAGGGGAAAGGGCTCGGTGCGTCTCGCTTGTTTCAGCCGCCCTTGCGAGGCGCAAGCGGCAGCCTGCTCAAATGGAGTTTGGCCTCAGCGCATTGGGGATCCACCTCGAGGGCGCGTTCGAACTGTGCTCGGGCCTTCGCATAGTCGCTTCGTTTGGCTGCGATTTTGCCGCGGATCGTGCAAACCTCGGAGCGCCTCGGTGGGTCTAGCTGGTTCCCAAAGGATACCAAAACGTCTTCGACCCACTGCTCTGCGAGCACTAGAAAATCATTTGAGCCGAGACGCGCCATGGAATCGGCGGAGTTCAGGCCCCCGATGATTGGATGCGCTTGCACCGCTTCTCGAAAAGCGGTCATCCCTTCATCGACCCGTCCCAGTCCACACAACGCCTCGCCCTTCGCAGAAAGACCGATCGCACGTCCAACCTCGGTCGGGGAGAGACCAAGCCCTTCCTCGACGAACGATAGCGCCTTTCGGAATTCCCGGAGATTATTCAAAACCTGTGCTAAGTTGAAGTAAACAGAGCGCAGAAGCTTCGGCACGTCGAGAGATGTTGGCTGGTACGTGGGAGAGCGGGCTTCTGCAGCCACCCGCTCGTAGGCCTCAGCTGCTTCGCGATACTCTCCACGTTCGGCGAAACGCATAGCCTTTTCAAGCAGCATTTGGATTTGGATCGTCTTGAGATCCACTCAGCCTCCCGCTGTCTGAGAACTCCGAAAAGGTCGAGTACGATCCGTTTTTCCTCGACGACCGAGAAATATTGTCCAAAATCGCCGCTAGCTCGAGTCGGCTAGTCGCCAGGGTTTTCAGCGCAGCATCGACAGCACTGCCCTCAACCTGGAGGAGTGCAAAGAGCACGTGCGCTTCCAGAACCAGCGGAGACCCTTCCACTTTTGCCTGGGAGCGCGCGAGGTCCAACACGTGGACGCAATTCCTACTTGAAGGCGTGGCCGGCTTCTGCTTCCGAAGGGCTTGCGCAAGATGCCTCGTGACTAGCGCGACGTCCTCAAAACGGTCTGAGAACACTGTGCGTGTCACGCCGCCGTCAAGGCTCAATAACCCGAGCAACAGAGGAACGGTCCCCATACGTGTCGGAACTGCCGCAGCAAGCTCGTGAGCCCTGTGAACCGCGTACGTAACGGCGCTGCTCCACTGAGGTTCTCCTGCAAAAGGCAGCGGGCGAATTCCGTCCCTTCTGGCCGCTGCTACATCCAAGGCAAACATAAGGCGACCGCCACTGAGGCACAGAGACGCTGCCTTGCTGGAAGAGCCCAGCTCCATCCGGAAGCGGACATCCCTAGTCAATCCGTTTGGATCAACCCAGATCGCGTGTTCTAGGAGCCTAGCCTTATCGAAAATTAACGGTTCCAGACCAGCGTGCGGTTTGATCCAGCAGCCTGCCAAAGCGTGCATACCCCCCTCGCCTTCTACTATCGCGATCAGCGGTTGGAAACCCTGGGACTCGATGCATCCAGCCAACAGCAGGGCCAAGTCAATGCATGTGCCCTGGCCAATTCTCCGTTCTAGATCCACAAGGACTTGATGGGGAAGCCTAACACGCTGACTGTGTGCCACGCCGCCGGCGGGCTCGAGTCGGTACGTTAAGTTCCACTGGCCATACAAATGCTTGTACAGCCCTTCCAGAACGGGTCTGGCGTCGGTCCAGACGCCCGAGTATCGGCAGGCGTCGAGCGCCACTTGTGAAACAACGGGATGGTTCGGTAGCACGAAGGCAGCCAGAGAAACACGATGTTCCGCACACAGCGACCACTCATTATGGGGCAGAACCCAGTACTCAATGTGATTGCCTTGTGCTTCACGACCGTCCACAGAGACCGAGAGTCTGACCTTCTGGCGCTCAGCGCGGCACTCCAGAGTATTAGAATCGAATCTAAAATTGGGAAGAGGTAACTGGCGGCTTTCTCCGGCTTCGAGCCGCGAGAATCGAACGCCCTCCGCATCTCCGAATCCCGGGGTAACGAACTCCAGATGACCACTCGTATAGGCTTTGGAGCCTTGGTTTCGAATCACAAGCCGCGAAATCAAGGGGTGGTTGCCTTGGGCCAATGAGAAATTGATTGTAGGGCTTACCTCCAAATCTACCAGTAGCTGATCTAGTGTCAGCCGATACCATTGCGGAGGAGCAAGCATAAGCGTGGTGTCGCCGATCTTGAATTCTGTCCAGGGCTCAAGGCGTGTCGGGCCCTGTCCTTTCAGCTTCCGAGCACCCAGCAAAGTGCCGTGCTTGCTCTTGAGGTCTTCAAGCCACCATGCGGAATCTTCAAACCAGATCCGAACGTGGTGCCTGGAGACTCTATTGTCTGGCCAAAGGTCAACATCGGGGCCGGCGGAACTGGCGGCACGCCGCCCCACTATAATTGCGCGATCGCTCGGAAGCGGCCACTGTTTCGTCCCTTGCTCTCCCTGAACACACACGAGGTGGAAGTTTGCCGCTTCGTGTTCCCCCTCGAAGGAAGGCATAGCTAAGCTCACTCCCTGACAGCTATACGATCCACGGTAAACCGAATGCCGCGTCTTGAGCCTCGGGCACGTTCGGGGCGCAACAACCAGTTTTGTCAACGCACTATGCCGACACCGCGCACGATTACCTCCTGCAAGGAGCGGGGCCTGAGCGACCAAGAAAGAACCTACTCCGTAACCAGCTCTGCTGTTGAGGCCTACTGCGTTACCGTAACAGTCTCAAAGCGGACTTGGTCTCCCGACGCCTGAATAACGACCCGATCGCGTTGACGGAGCTTTCCCGATAGAATCTGGTCAGCCAAAGGTTCTTCAAGCACTCGTTCAACGACGTGGCTAATTTGCCGTGCGCCCGTCTCGTCGTGATACCCCAGGCGTACTAATAGATCGATGATGTTTTCGGCAAACTGAAGTGCAATCTCATGTGTTTTCAGCGCTCGTTGTCTCAGTGATTCGAGGCGTCGCCGGGCAATCTCGCGGATGTCGCCCTCCTGGAGGTGCTTGAAGACAATGATCTCGTCCACGCGATTCAAGAACTCGACTGAGAAGGACTGGCGTAGCTCCGACAAGACTGTGCCAGCCGCATCGGAAGCGTTATCGTGCAGGTCGAACCCCGGCCTTCGCCTGGCAACGGACCGATTGGCTGTCATGATGTAGACGGCGTGACGGCATACGACGGTACGTCCTTTGGCGTCTGTAAGGTGGCCCTCGTCGAACATGGGAAGAAACACATTTAGAACATCATGATGGGCTTTGTCGACTTCATCCAGGAGGACCACGGAGAAGGGTTTGACACGCAACCTGCGGGTTAGCAATCCTTCCTCCTCATGCCCCACGTAGCCAGGCGGCGCGCCTATGAGCTTAGAAACACTGTGCTTTTCTTGGAACTCCGTCATATCGATCCGGATTATCTCATCCTGGGCATCAAAGAGCGCTTCGGCAAGTAGCTTCGCCAACTCTGTCTTGCCGACACCACTCGGCCCGACAAACAGGAATACGCCTAACGGACGGCGCCCATCGGCCAGGCCGCTGCGCGCCTTGCGAATGCGACTGGCAACTCGAATAACCGCCTCGTCCTGTCCTACTAAATGACCTCGCAGGAACTCTTCCATCCGGAGGAGCCGGTCCGCGTCACTCGTCGTCAGCCTGCCGACCGGAATGCCTGTCCACGTCGAGATTACCTCAGCCACATCCTCTTTGGTAACGGGACGCCGAGCGCGCAAGCCCATGCTGTTGCCAGCGTGCATGTAAAGGTCCGGGATTCTAACGTAAGAGCAGGCCTCATCCAACGCGTCGAGAGCCTTGTCGGGCAACTGGCGGTCGTGCACATATCGCACTGCTAGCTCAACTGCAGCGTCGAAAGCATCGGGTTCGATCTCTACAGAATGGTGGGTCTCAAGTACAGATTTCAGTCCTGCCAATATTTCGCGAGACCGTTCCGGCGTGGGTTCTGTCACGATTATGGGTTGCAGGCGCCGCTCCAGTGCCGAGTCCCTCTCCACAATTCGTCGGTAGTCAGCGACAGTCGTAGCACCGATGCACCGAATGTCTCCATTTGCCAGATGCGGCTTCAAGATGTTAGCAGCGTCCAGGCTGCCCTCCGCGGCTCCGGCGCCGATCAAGACGTGGATCTCGTCGAAGAAGAGAATAATGTTTGGATTAGTCCGGGCTTCCTCGATGGTCTGAGTAAGTCGCTCTTCGAACTCGCCCCGAAACTTCGTTCCAGCAACAAGGCGCGCCGGATTCAATTCGACAAGCGTGCTTCCCGGCAGTACTTTACCTGCCGCGATACGTAGTGCCAGGCCGTTAACAATGGCTGTCTTTCCAACGCCTGGCTCTCCAAGAAGAACTGGGTTGTTCTTCGTGCGCCGGCCCAATGTGCGGATGAGCTTCAACAATTCTTCTCGGCGTCCGATGACCGGAGAGAGCTTCCCATCTCGGGCTTCTTGGGTAAGATCACGGCCATAGGTCGCCAGCCAATTCATTCCAGGGCTGTTATGCACGCCCGCAGGTTGGCTGTCGCAGTGCTTGGCAAGCCCGCCTTGGTTAACCCAATCGGCGACGTCATTGGAAATGCGGGAAGGGTCTGCGCCCGCGCTATGGACCGCTACAGCTGTGTCCCCTCTGAGATCCGTTAAGACAGCGGCTAAGAAATGGAGGGATGTCACTGTCTCCTGTGCACTTCGGCGTGCTAGTAGGGCCGCTCGTTGCGAGATCTCATTCACATCTTGACTCGCTTCAAGAGTTGGCGGGATTCGTTCGGATTCTCCCTTCTCCAGTCGTCTTCTGATCTCTCGCCGGACTGCTGTGGTGGTGATTCTCAGTTGCCGAAACAGATCCTCGACGGCGTCCGCTTCGCTTTGCAACGCTTGACGTAGTCCTGCGCTGCCCACGTGCAGAGTCACTTCGGGTCTCAAAGCCTTTCCTAGACTGCAGAGACCGATCATCAAGTGTTCCCTTTCGATGCAGTGACGTCTGACAGAGCGAGCCTCTGCCTCCGCAATCTGCCAAGCGACGACCGCTCCGACGGACAGCTTTGCCAAAGCCCGCGCCCTCCACCTGATGACGGCTACATTTGAGAGCCCGACTCCTTACGCCCAAGCAAGAGTTCAGGATGGCAGTCTCAGGCATTCGAACCGCAAGGACTTCATCATCATGTCGACACTCGCTTCAATATAGGTCTCCCGCGTCCCTAAATGCTGTGCGTGAAAAGAACCTTTGGCTCGGTGAGCCGAGACAGCCAGAGACGTGTAGCGTCCGAGATGGGCGATTGGTTCAATGCATAGGCTCTAGAACGATGAAGTAGTCTCCTGGGTCGATTTGTTCAAACCGCCCGATCCAGTAAGGAACACCAGGCGTTTGACTCAGCTCTGCCACGCGAACTTCTATGCCCCCCACCGCTGGTATCAGGAGGATAAGCGGTGGGGTTTGGGTTTGCGGCAAGTCATCTATTCGGATTTCAACTTCTCCGACAAGCCCGCTTGCGGAAATACGTACCCGCGGCACTCCGGGGGCCGAGGCAAGAGCGACAGAGCCTTGATCCAACTTTCCCCTAACCGAATTGACCCCAACGAGCGCCTCTGGGACAAATCTTAAAGTCGCGGCAGGACGCAACAGATTGTCCAGGCCGTCCGTCAAAATACGGGTGGCTTTTCCAGGCGCACCGAGAATAACGCGAACTGCCCCCTCCGCCTTACCACCCCACCGTTCACGCCAGCCGTTTAGACGCTCACGCCACAGTTGATTCGTCATCCGGTCCCTTGCTGCCTCTAGACAGCGGGCCAGAACGATCGGCAATGCTGGCTCGGCCGGCTGTTTCGACGTCCAGCGCTCGAAGAGGGCCGTGAAACTGTAGACTTGCCTGGCTTGCTGGGTGCATTCATTGCACGCGGCGAGGTGCAGCTCCACCGCGAGCTCTCTTTCCTGGGACAGGCTGCCCGCAAAGTAATCGGCTAGCTCCTCCGTGGCCACATGTTCGCCTTCGGGCTTTTCCGTCATCGAGCGGACCTTTCCCAAGACAGATTACGAGCTCGGCGGGTTAATCTCGCAAGCAGGGGACCGAGCAGCAGCTTTGCCACTATCGCGTCTGCTTGTCATGACTTGAGCGAGTGCTCGCCTCCGAACAGTATGGCACCAATGCGAAATCTCCTGAGAGGCATCCCTGGTAAAGTACTGTCGGAGCAAGGTGTTGCCGACAAGATCGTTGAGGAGGGCGTGGTATATGTCCCTTACCTTTGCCTCAGTGAGCACGTCTTCCAGCCGGGAATGCATTTTTGCCCTCAGTTGTTGGAACCGGGATCGTACAGTCTGCTCCGAGACCTCTGAGGTGGCGACATATTCGTCTTCTAGACGGCGTTCAAGGGATACGAGCTGGGTGGCTGCGAGCTCGTCCACTATCGCCTGCGGCTTCCATCCGAGACGCTCACAGAAACCAAACGTAATCAGCTGATGAGGTGGGCTCGGGCCGCCGAAGGTCACTCGCAGTAATAGATCCTCGGCGATCCGCTTCATCGCGTCCGGAAGCGCGTGCACAGACCTTGGAGTCAGCCGTGCCAGCAAATCGCCGATTTCGATGTCCTGATCAAGTTCACCGCTCTCACGCAGAAGGTCGGAAAAAAGAATCGGACCGGGTTTAGGGGCACGTCGGTAGTAGTCAGCCAGGGCACTCGAAGCAATCGCTCTCAGGAAAGTGAGGCAACTGGCTCGCGATGAATCAAAGTTCTTGGCACTTTTCCAAAACTTTAACCACACCTCCTGAGCAATCTCCGACGCGTCGTCGTCGCTATCAGACCGGACCCGGATGAAGCCGTAAACCGGCTTCTCATAGGCGTCGTGCAATCGGCGAAACGCATCTTCTCCGCCTTCAGCAGCTTGCGCGACTAGATCTGCTTCTGCCTCGCGACTCAAATTCAACGCTTGACGACTCCTCTTCAGCCAGCGAATTCCAAGCCTCGCTCAGAGGGGACGCGAGCTATCTTTGATTAGGCGGCGGTAGTGCTCTGCTCGTATTCCCCAAAACCCGCGCCCCCGGTGGGCAGTTTACCCCACCTTTTTCTCCCTTTCAACGCGCAAACGCGGTCGCCTCCACTCATTCAGGTCATTCACATCAGCCGTTTTAGTCAGAGTGGCACTTACGCTGCTCCGAGGGCCCGTTCTCGCTATCAAACCTAAACCCTGACGACCCTGAGAACCGGGTTTCCTCGGGGCCAGCGGACGGCGCGAGACTCACTCCGTTTGGACAGGAATGGCCAGCGGTTGGAGAAAGTGGGCAGGGAAAGCGCAGCTGGTAGCTTACGAGACTGCAGCCGTCGGCGTGAACGAGTCGACGTCATGCCGCCGTGTCAACCAGCGAGTAACCCGGGGGCTGAAATCTTTTCCCGTCAGAACCCATTCATCGGGTGATGGACCAAAAAAATTCGCGGGGCCTGCGGGAAACGGCTTAGCCCTGCGTAATAGCCATCGAGAGCCGGATTGGGCAGCGTTTTCCGGCCGAGTCTCAGTCCAGGAGGAAGAACATGAGTTCGAACAAGGGTTACACCAGATTCTTTGAGCTCGTTCTGGTTGCGCTATTTGGCGCCGGAATGCTCGCCAGCCGCGTTGACGCGCAAGCCTTCCCAAACACGATCACTTTCGAGAACCAATCGGGCGAGGACGCCATGGTCAAGCTCATCGGGCCTGTTCGGTGGAACATTCCGGTGCCCAACGGGACCAGCCGAGCGATCAATGTACCGGCCGGCAACTACTACATCCTGACGCGTTACTGTGACAACTGGAATCGCTGCTCCTACTCGAAGGGCAATCCGTTCGCGGTGGTCCAGACCGAGACGCAGTATTCGGAAATCGCGATCACCTTGCACAAGGTTCTGAATGGGAACTACCGCACTTATCCGACGACGGCAGCTGAGTTCAACGGGAACTGAGGGGTCATATCGCTTTCTGTGAGCGCTCGCGATGCCGTCATCTCGGAGTTTCGGAACGTTCCATCGTTATGCAGGCAGCTCGAGTGATGCGCGCATTCGGCCCCGGTTGTAGGAGGATCCATGATTGAGAGTCAATTGGCGCTGATTCTGTTCCAATACCCGGGTGGTGGCGGCGTGCAGTATGGCGCGTGGCCGACCATCGGAATACTGATAGGCGTCGTTGCTGGAGTCGTTGCAGGAGCCGCTCGCCGATCGGGAGCGCGGTGGGGAGCGTTGGTCGGTGCGATCTGCTTTGCGGGAGCTTGGGCCGTTAACCAGCCGGAAGGGTTTGATCTTGCCGGCAGCCACTTCACACAGCCCTTGTTTATGCAAATCGGTAGTGGTGCGGTATCCGGAGCCGTCTGGTGCGGCCTGTGGGGATTGCTCGGTGGCTGGATCAGCAGGAAGATTAGCACGGCGGACGGCCGTCAAAGGCCGTTCGAAGCAACCGACGTGGTTCAACTCAGACTAAGCGGCCCTCAAACTGCCAGTAACGGTCAGCAATCGTACGAGGTTGCCGCGCCGTCCTCAGGCCGGACCGATCAGCAACGAGAGGAACAGGGCGACCGTGGGAGTTAGGGCGAGACACACTCTAACTCTAGCCGGGCCCTTGCAAGCAGAGCTGCCTCGGGCGTATATTCATCGCCACACGCAGCCGGTCGGCGAACCTGGCTGCCCATTGAGGGGGTGCCATACAAAAGTTGGTGCTCATAGTTGCCATGATGTTTATCCGGTAGATTCCGGCAGCGGGGACCATCTGCTATGAGCGCGGCGTGCTGGGGCGATCTTGGGAAGTGCTAGCAAAAGCGTCGTTAAAGAAAGCTCCGCGGTCTCTTTTCGTCGGCAGCGCTTAAGAGCAGCCGCGGACCTAGCGACAGTTCCGCGCTAGAAGTTGCTGCGCTCATGAGAAGGTGCAATGTTCGTTCAACGATTGCGCAGCCGATGGCTTTGCAGGGAGCGGGTGCACCGATGAGCTGTTTTTTCTGCCAACGAACCGATTCTGGGTCACCGCTTGGTAACGCTGTGCTCGTGACTCTTGCGAAGACGTACAACCCGCCCCTGAATGCGGTCGCTGACCCAATTTTCTACGCTCCGGACGCGGAGGGGCCGGAAAAGACTCGTGCTCGCGCCGAGGCGTACCTGAGAGCGATGCAACAGGATGGGTACGGGGCCTTCAACGTTTTGGCTCCTCCTCTCGGCCCCACCAGCGCCCGCGGTCAAGTGCAACGCACTAACACGGGCACGTGGTTAACGTTGGACGTGCTGGTTGACGTGCCTCGTTGCCAACCCTGCGAAACGCTCGCTAAAAAGGATGCGCGAAATTCACTCGCCTGGGGCGTTGCCTTGGGGCTTTTGGTGAGTCTTGTAGGCTTTTTCGCTTTTGGCTTGGCAAAGCAAGACGTGTGGTTCCTTTTCTTGCTTTGGCTCGTATCAGCCCCGATTTGCTGGAGAATTTTGAGGAAGGCACTGAGCTCCAAGGTCTCGCGGCGCGCGGCGAAATATCCAAGGGTGGTTGCCTTTCAGGAGCGAGGGTGGCGGGTGGGGAACATTGATGATGGGGCTTATGCTCGGAACATGCCCTCCACACAGCGGACGTTCCTCAAATGAAGGGATCCCTGAGGGTGGGACTCAGGTTTGGGCAAATGTTGCAGATGCAAGTCTTAGGGTCTGGGTCTTTGCCCGTTCAGCCTATAAGAGCCGCATTCAGCTCGTAACGAGGCGAGTTTCTCTTTAGGAACGAGGATGTCTGAGGACACACAACGGAAAGAACGATGCTCCAAGCCAACATGGTCCCGGGCGACGGTTCAAGGTGTGTAAACTTCCACATGAACCTTCAATACTCTGATGGAACACTTGGCAGGCCAAATGACGGGTCCGTTCCGCTTCGCGCGGGCGACACTAAAGCTGTCCAATAACGCGCGGGACGATGCCTCGGATTGTTCCGCTACGGTGTGTCGGAATAGGCCTGTACGGGGTGGATTGGGAGGAGGAGATCAGAGGTGCCCTCGACGTGCTCGCCAGCTTGCCGGCGGTCTGCGACTGCTCTCGGGTAGTGAGGTCATCGCTCTTCGCAGCTACGAAATGGAGGTTGCCCCATGAGAACGCCCACAACGCTCACGACGTTGATCCTTCTGGTCGTGTTCTCCGGGCCCGCGCCTGGGCTGACGCCAGTTGTTCCGCAGGCGGTACCGGATTTCGGTGTGAAGGTTGGCGATATGGCACCCGACTTTGCCTTGCCCGATCAGAATGGCAACGTGGTAAAAGTAAGCGCCTTTCGAGGAGCCAACAATGTTGCCCTTATCTTTATCGCATGCGCACGTACCACCTATATGCTGGACGATTATCAGTCTAACCTGCCCAGCTTCTATCAGACCGGAACACAGCCGATCGCAATCCGATCGTGCAACGCCCCGTCTGCAACACTGGCGGGGCAAGAGAAGCTCTCGTTTCCGATCGTCACCGATGTTGGTTCCGCTGTTTCTGAAGCGTATCGAATGTACCTGCCCAACGTCGAACCGGCTGGCGTTCCCCCTAGTGTGCCTCGCTCGGCGCTGGGTCATGGTGTAACCACCGGCGGAACTGTCGTAGTCGACAGGAACGGTCGAATCGCGTACGTCGATACAGGGGGATGGCGTGCGGCCAAAGCGCTCGACGCGTGCCGCGGGCTTGCGGCAGGTTTTAGTCCCGTTCCCAGCACGATGCCTATATTCTTTATTCCCCCTCCAGATAATCCACCAACAGAAGTGCAGTGTTGGGAATGGTTCAATGGGAAACTTAATCCAGTTTCTTGCCCTATCGGCGACCCTGCTGTCGTTGGTTTCAAACCAGGATGCTGGGTCACCGTCCGAGGCACCAGGTCCGGCCATCCAGGTTATTTCTTCGTAGGACGTTGCCTGGAACCGACGACCGCGTCCACTAATCAGGGCTCCAAGATATTTCAGACAGCCGCGCAGGATGAGAGCCAGACGGCGCAGTCCGAAATTGCGAAGATTCGGGGCGGCCGTTACGCGCCAATGCCTATCCCGCAGGCGGCGGCAGCAATTGCTGGTGGCGGCACAAGCATGCTCGTCGCCAATAACACTCAGTATGAGCTTACCGTTTATCTCTCGGGTCCGGCCTCGCGTGTGATCGCCGTCGCGCCGAATTCAACCCAAACCGTCACGATCGGAGCAGGCCACTATGAGGTTGCTGCCAGGGTCTCGAACGCTTCCGTCGTGCCGTTCTACGGGGCTGAGGACTACGCTCCGGATACGCAGTATTCCGAGAAGTTTTACATAGAAAGTCGCGTGCCGTGATTCTCTCGGGAGCTCCGCGCGCGACTCGCCTGCTGCCTTCAATTTGTCATCTGTCTTCGTGCATGTCATTGGCAGGCAATCGGACGAAAGAGGGGAGAGCGACCATGCTAAGCCGAACTATCAGGTCCACAATGGTTCTCATTTCCGCGTCCTACTCGGTTTGCATCGGAATGCGAGCGCAGGACGTGACAGCTGAGCAAGTTCGCAGTGCGATGATGAGGCCTACGGCCTTTACCGAAATCACCGCTGCCGCCGTTGGGTGTACACGAGCTCAGGTCAACTCTCAGCCCTCGGCCTTTTCCGTACCGCTGAGGCCCTCGGCCGACGGACATCTGCGCTGGCTAGTGATCTGCGAAGAAAGTACTCCTTCTAGCCGCCGCTTCCCTCCGTTTTGGTTTTTCCACAATGAGACGTCGGCACCAATAGTGGTTTCATTGAGCGCGCCGGATACGCACGCAGTTATCGGCGTCTCGCTGCGGCTTGGCGCAAGCTCTTTCAACTTCGTGCCAGGGAAGTACTCAGGCGAAATCGAGTATCAGGGCCAATCTCTTCCGCTTCAGCGCGCGATGCTGGCAAGAACAAACTATGCGTGGGATTTCCGAGAGCAGTCGGATAGCGCTTCGATTCCTGCTCAACCGAGCTCTAATCGTCCCAATTGGGGTGGATCCTCCGCCCAAACCGATAGCATTCGGCAGGCGATTGATCAAATGCGAGGAGGGCCGCATGCCGCAATGCCCCCAGCACAAGCGAGTTCTGTGGGCCTGGGTGGCGGCACGGCCATGACTGTCAGGAATAACACGCCGTATGGCCTGACTGTGTATCTGGGCGGGCCCACGAGCCGCGACGTCGAGATTCCAGCCGGCGGCTCGCAAGTCGTGGCCTTGCCTGCAGGCCGTTATGAGGTCGCCGCCAACGTCTCGAATCCAGCGGTGGTTCAATTCTATGGCGTGGCGGAATACGCTCCCGACACGCAGTATTCCGAGAACTTTTACATTGAGGCTCGTGCTCATTAGTCCGTTATGACGGATAAAACGTGAACTTCGTTTTCGTCTTTGGTTCTCATTTTCGTTTCTCCGATGTTCAGGAGACGAGTCATGCGGCTTTCAGGCCGATGCCTGCAAGCAGGTTGTCAAGAGCCTGGGTGACTGCGAGATAGAGTTTGTCCAATTGGGCGATCTTGTCGTTGGGCAGCCGGGCATCGCTGGGAAAAGGTTTTAGGAGGCCGGCCGTCAAGGGTGCGTAGATCTTTTCAAACAGTTTCAGGTAAACGACGCAGAGGCGATAGCCTTCGGGCCGCAAGCGATACCGATGGGAGTGAGGGACTTTCTCCACCAAGCCTTTGGCCCGCAGTTTGGAGAGCTCATAGCGCAGCGAGGTGAGCTTGTATTGATCGGGGGCCAAGCCCAAGGCCTGGGCGACCTGAGGGTGAAGTTCACGGGTGGTGAAGGTTCCCCCGGCCGCCAAGTGGGTGAAGCGAACCAAGGCCTGCATGAGGGCCAGTTGGCGAGGGTGATCGAGCTTGAGTCCGGGGATGCGCCTTCCCTTCTTGGTTTGGGTGGGTTGGCGGAGACGCCGGAGTTGGCCTCGATCCACGAACGTTTCCAAGATGTCCTGCTGGGCGTCTAGGTAGCGGTCGAGGATGGCGGTGGCCCGCTGGCGCAACTGAGGCAGATTCTCGACCGCCTTGTGGACGCCGTAATCGTAGACGTTGTTGGTGGCCAGTTCGGTGCGCAGGAGGCGATTATCGCGGACATACTGCTTGGCGAACCCGTTCCCATAATGGGCGCGCAGCACAGGATTGCCTAAGTGCATGTCTTCGATCACCGTTTGCAGCTTACCTGGGTAGCGCTTCTGGATGCGGCGACCGAAGATGAGGCTGAGGGAATCGGGACGGCCGATGGTTCGATTGGCATCGAGGAGACGTTCTCCCAAACTGTCCAGGGCAGCCCGACCCTTGAAGATGAGGTTGTCACAGTATTCGACTTGAGCGAAGAACAGACGGTGTTGGACACCGGCCTCGCGTCGTTCACGGGCGGTAAAAAAGGGGACCAAGTAAGTGAGTCATTTCTGGGCGCAGCGCGTGATGTCCTGGGGCTGCAGGGAATCAGCGAGTTGCTGAAGTTTGTCGGGGTCCTTCGAGCGGAGGAAAGCGTTGGCGCACGGGAGGAAGCCGATCCCGTGCTCCTCGAGGCGCTGGGCCAGCCAGTAGTGTTGATTCAAGTAGACGCGGGCGGGGAACGGAAAGTAAGGGCAGATGCGCACGAACATGCGACCCCAAGCCCGATCCTGGATATAGAAGTTGTACTGGTCCACCCAACGCTTCTTGTATTCCAGATGGCCTTGCTCACTGGCCCGCTTGCCGATGCTGACCAGGATGCGAGCGGGCTCACGGGCTTTGAGAATGGCGACGATCTGATCGGACTGGACGCCTCGGAAATAGGGGGTGACGAAGTGCTCGCGCTTCTGCTCCTCAGGGGCGTCCAGAATGGGTGCGCCCGATTTGTGGGAGCAGTACTGCACCCAGTTGTGATACTGAGTGGCGATGTCCCGGAGGACTTGGCGACTGACCGGGTAAAGCTGGCGGTAGCCCCAGAAGAAGCCCATGACGCGTTCAGGCTGTTGAAAAGGCTGGATGGCAGCGTTGAGCAGAAGACGGTCGAAGCAGCGATAGTGAAAACCAATGCTATTCTTGTGGTGTTGATAAAAGGCGTTCATGGTCTCCTCCAAGGTGGGATACCTGCAAGCATACATCGTGGACGCCTTCACCCACATCGCTGATACCTCTCAGCCAAGCCGCGCAGACGGCTGATCGCTGACTGCCGACTGCTTACCGCCTACCGAATTCCGAGTCCCGACGGACACGGGATATCAAGGGCGAAGCCCTTGGCTAGTTAGAAAGAGCGGAGGTCGGCGAGCGAACGAACTATCCCGACGGAGCCGATCAAGTCCGCTGAACGGCTCTCAGTTTTTGATTCCCGTAAGATCGGGTCCGCAGGAAAGAGAGATCGTCATGAATGTTGCATGGAGACAATTCGGTGTGGCGCTGACCGGAATGGCTGTACTGGCGTTTGGCGCCACGGCTCGTGCCCAGTTGGCCAAGCGCTCCCTGCAGCCCGGGATAGCGCAAACGCAGCGTGCGCTTCAACAAGTCGACCAGCTGATCCAAGGCAATCAGGCGGACATGAACCAGTTTTTGACGAAACTCGCAACAGAGTTCGCCATAGCTTCGAGCAACTTTCCCGACCCGGATGCTTTGAAGCGCGCAAGGGATGCAATTGACCTCGCGAAGCAGTTCGCGAATTCATACGGCGCCACTTCAGCCCTTCAAATCGGTGACTACGCAAATGCCCTTCAGAACGCGGCAACCGCAATAGCGGCAGTCTGGGGCGTGTTAGATCCGACCATCAAGTTCGGAAAGGGGCTCGTAGACGTCGCGACGATGGTTTATGAGGCGCAAGCTCTGCTAAGCCAGCAAGCAACGCTCGTCGCGACGCGGATAAGCTTGGAGCAGCAACTCGCTCGACTTCAGGGGAGAGATCCGCAGAATGCGGCGGAGTGGAACGCGATCCTCAACGCGTTACGGGGCGACCCTGCTGCTGAGCATGCGGCCTTCTTACAGTGGCTTGCAGCACACGGCCTCTCTGAACAGGACCTTCTCAGCAAGGCGATGCACGATGCGCAAGCTGCAAGCCCGCGCGCGGCAAAGGAAGTGGCGCGGGGGGCAGTCATCTTAGATCCGGACAAAGATGTGTGCAAACTGGCCGCAATACCCGGCATCAATCCCGACTTCATACGCTCCACGCGCGAGCAGATTGGGTACCTCAACCAGGGTGACCCGTGGACCGCAGGCATGCTCAATAAAACGAACTTCAGCGACCCGACCAGCTACGTCCCGATCTTTGGTTCGGCAAAAACCGGCAGACCAACTGGCTGCGGCGCCTCAGCTGAACCACCAACTGAGTCGCTGATGGTTCTCGTCAAGCAGTCGGTTCCGCTCTACGAGGAGGCCTTTCATACTCATGTGAATTTCATACGACTGAACGTGCTGGGCAGCCCTGATCATGACCCGGCGAACCCTAACATTGCCACCTTCCGAGGATCTGGCTTTAGTTGGGTAGCGTTATTTGACGTGTGGAGCTACCCGAGCGCGGGTTGGGGTATCGGGTTTGGATACCGAAACGGTACTTGGCTCCTCCTTCCTCCCCCGGGGTTAACCGGGCTTAGCGGGTGGCCTCCTGGCGCTGCCAGCGTGCCGAGGTTTCAGTATCCTCAGTGATGGCCGCGTTGCTCAGCCGCAACGGTTTCGTACCTGGGACGAACGATGAGTAAGAAGCCTCGTTGACCGCTGTCGATCTCTGGCCGCGCCTGAAGGAGCGTGCATAGCGAACGATCTCACTGCCGTTGGGAGCATAAAGCGCGACGGAAGAAGCATCCGCCTTCGCCATCAGGCGCTGGCCGATGAGACGTGCCGGGGCACAGTA
>Ga0335085_10003010_pt1 | contig 30136 bp, 35 predicted proteins | sample Lox_Sample_45_FD_206712 | JGI IMG/M metagenome (GOLD analysis project Ga0335085, IMG submission 206712) | Soil microbial communities from Loxahatchee National Wildlife Refuge, Florida, United States - Lox_Sample_4.5 | ecosystem: Environmental > Terrestrial > Soil > Wetlands | place: USA... | reverse complement strand
CCAGCGGCGTGCGGATATGGGTCGGCGCGCTCATGAGGTGCCTCCCATGGCCAGCAGCCCGATGCCCCATAGAATGAGTGTGATCACGATTGAGCCGGCGAGGTTGGCCGCGGCAAGCCACTCGCGCTCATTCGGGCCGAGGCCGCGGCCGGAATCCCAGATCAGGTGTCGGACGCCGCCCAGCATGTGATGGATGAGCGCCCAGGTATAGCCGAACAGGATGAGACGGCCGATCCACGAGCCCACGAACGATTCAAATTTCGAATAGGCGGTCGGATTGGCGGCGGCGATGAACCACCAAGCCAGCAATAGGGCGCCGAAATAAAGCCCGAAGCCGGTGATGCGATGCGCGATCGACATCATCATCGTCAGCATCGGACGGTAGATTTGGAGATGCGGCGACAACGGCCGCTCGACGGGCCTGGCTTCGGCCATTGCACTATCCGCATTCACCCAGGGACGGGCGCTAAGACGTTCGTCCCGTTCCTATCCAATCTGCGCCAAAGCCGCAACGGAGCATGCATGCTGTGCACATATCCGCGTTTGCTCTGACTTCGCGTAGAACGAAAGAATAGAGTATAAACAGCCCATGACAATGAGCATTGTATAAAGCCTAACTTCGCCGAAACCGAAGGCAAGGTCGTTCCGATGCGATTTGATCTCGCCGATCTCAGCCTGTTCCGCCACGTCGTCGAGGCGGGCAGCATCACCCACGGCGCCGAGCGTGCGCATCTCGCGCTCGCCGCCGCTTCGACGCGCATTCGTAACATGGAGGGGGCGCTCGGCGTGCCACTGCTCACGCGCGGCCGCCAGGGCGTGACGCCGACCCAGGCGGGACGCACGCTGCTCCAGCACGCGCGCGCAATCCTGCGCCAGGCCGAGCGCCTGCACGAAGACCTCGGCGCCTACGGGGGCGGTCTCGCCGGGCAAATCAGAGTGCTGTCGAACACAAATGCGTTGACCGAATTTCTTCCCGAAGCTTTGAGCTCGTTCCTGTCGGAGCATCCGAATGTGAGCGTGGATCTCGAGGAGCGGCTGAGCGATGAGATCGTCGGCCTGATCGCCGAGGGCGTGGCCGACCTCGGCGTCGTCGCCGGCACCGTCGATGCGGGCGCGCTCGAAACCTATCCGTTCCGCCGCGATCGCTTCGTGCTTGTGGTGGCCCGCGACCATCCGCTGGCGAAGCGCGCCAAGATCGGTTTCGAGGACGTGCTCGACCACGACTTCGTCGGGCTTGATCGCGCCAGCGCGCTGCAGCGCTTTCTTGCCGCCAAGGCGGTGCGCATCGGCCGGCCGCTGCGGCTGCGCGTGCAGTTGCGCAGCTTCGACGCCGTGTGCCGGCTGGTCGAATGCAAGGTCGGCATCGGCATCGTTCCGGAGACCACCGCGCGCCGCGTGATCAAGACCATGGCGATTGCGGTCGTGTCGTTGACGGATCCCTGGGCGGTCCGGGAGCTGACGATCTGCCTGCGCAACATGGCTGAGCTGCCGCTCTACGCGCGGCAGCTCGTCGAGCATTTGCGCCGGTGAAAGCGATTGGCCCGGATAGGCAAAGCGCGTTGAAAGCTCAGTGCGGGATCAACGCCCAGTAATCGAGATCGAGCACCACCGCCGGGTCATCCTCGGCGCCGGCTTTCAGCGGAAAATCGGCGCACGGCCGGTCCTTGGTGGCGACGAGCCGCAACCTTAGCGCTCCGACGTCGGTGCGGCCGGGCAGTTCGGACTTCGCCAGCACTTCGGACCAAGCGAAAATGGTGCCGCCGGCAAACAGCGGGGCGACATGGCGACCGCCGTTGATGGCGGCGATGTGAAACGCGTTGGCGAGACCGTTGAACGACAGCGCGCGCGCCAGGGAAATGACATGGCCGCCGTAAATCAACCGTCGTCCGAACCGACCCTGCTTGGCGCCGAACAGGTCGAAGTGGATCTTCGCAGTGTTCTGATAGAGCCGCGTCGCGGTCTGATGCTCGGCTTCTTCGACAGTGACGCCGTCGACGTGATCGATGCGCTCGCCGACGTCATAGTCGCCGTAACGATAGGGGCTGCCGGCAAGCGCGAAATCGTAGGCCGCGATGTCCAGCGCCGGACAGGCTTCGCCCAGCACTTTCGGCTCAAGCACCGTCGGCAGGCGCGGCACGTGATCCCCCGGCGCAGGCGCGGCCTCATCGTGTTTGCGCACCATCACCCAGCGGACATATTCGAGCACCGCGGTGCCGTCCTGCTTGAAGCCGGTGGTGCGCACATAGACGATGCCGGTCTTGCGGCTGGAATTCTCCTTGAGGCCGATCACCTCAGACAGCGCGCTCAGCGTGTCGCCGGGATAGACCGGCGCGCGGAAATAGCAGCCGGCATAGCCGAGATTGGCGACCGCATTGAGCGAGACATCGGGGACGGTCTTGCCGAACACAATGTGGAATACGAGCAGATCGTCGATCGGTGAGCGCGGATAACCGATCGCCTTGGCGAAAGCGTCGGAGGATTGCACGGCGAAACGTCCGCCGAACAAGCCGGTGTAGAGCGCGACATCGCCGACCGTCACCGTCCGCGGCGTAGCGTGGCGGATCACTTGGCCGATACGGAAATCTTCAAAGAAATTGCCGGGGCTGGTTTTGGACATTGTTGAAGACCTTGAAATCGGAGCCCGGCAGTTGGCGCGCGCTTCATATCGCACCTGCGCTTTGAGGAAAAGCGGCGCGTTCACGCAGCCGTGACGGTGCGGCCGAAACCCGCCCGGCGACGCCCCGTATCTCTTCCTGACGACGCAGAGCTCCGCGTCGGGACGGCGGGTCACCGCCTCAACTTTCAGCACACATGGAGACAGTCATGTCCAAGCGTCTAGCCTTGATCGCCAGCGCGGCCGTTGTGGCTTTCGCTGCCGTTGCGGTGCCCGCGCCGCTCTACGCACAGATGTCGGAAAAGACCGTGACGGTCGGCGGCGCGCCGATGTATCCGTCGAAGAACATCATCCAGAACGCGGTGAATTCGAAGGACCACACCACGCTGGTCGCCGCGGTCAAGGCCGCCGGCCTTGTCGATACGCTCTCCGGCCCCGGTCCGTTCACGGTATTCGCGCCCACCAACGCCGCCTTCGCCAAGCTCCCGGCGGGCACCGTCGACACGTTGCTTAAGCCCGAGAACAAGGCGACCTTGACCAAGGTCCTGACGTATCACGTGGTCGCGGGCCGCATGACCGCGGTCAATCTGATGAAAGCCGTGAAGGACGGCGAGGGCGAAGCCCATCTCAAGACCGTCGCGGGCGCAGATCTCGTCGTGAAGCAGGCCGGCCCCGGCAAGCTCTCGATCGCCGACGCCAAGGGCGACGTCGCCACGGTTACGATCCCCGACGTTCTCCAATCGAACGGCGTGATCCACGTCATCGACACAGTGCTCTTGCCGATGTGATTTGGCCCCGAAATAGCCCTCTCTCCGCTCATGCGGGAGAGGGACTTTCTACCTGCTCACGGCACTGTGTTGCGGCGTTAAGTCCCGCGTGACACGAATGTGAGGCGCCCGCCGGACCATTTTGCTATACGTCTGCGCCATCGGACGACTGTGATGACGATAGAAGCCGCCGCCAGCCCGCACACGGTTCCCGACACCGCATCGGGGCCTCTCATCCATCCGGCATGGGTGCGCATCACGCACTGGATCAACGCGATCGCGATTTTCATGATGATCGGCTCGGGCTGGCAGATTTACGACGCATCGCCGTTGTTCCGTTTCATCGAATTCCCGCCGCAGATTGCGCTCGGCAACTGGCTCGCCGGCGCGCTGCTTTGGCATTTCGCGGCGATGTGGCTCCTGGTCATCAACGGCATCATTTACGTCAGCCTCGGAATCGTGACCGGCCGCTTTCGCCGCAAGCTGTTCCCGATCCGCCCACGCGAGGTGATCAGTGATCTCGTTGCGGCGTTGCGGGGCAAGCTCTCGCACGAGGATCTGTCAGCCTATAACGCGGTGCAAAAGCTTCTTTACGTCGGCGTGCTCTTGGCCGGCGTCGTCATCGTGCTCTCCGGGCTCTCGATCTGGAAGCCGGTGCAGTTCAAGTATCTCACCGCGTTCTTCGGCGGCTATGACTTCGCCCGCTATGTGCATTTCTTCGCGATGTCGTCGATCGTGGCGTTTCTGATCATACATGTGGTGCTCGCGCTCATCGTGCCGAAGAGCCTGCGCGCCATGATCTTCGGCCGCTGAATTGGTGGAGGAACGAATGTCCCGCCAACGCAAGTCGATCCCCGGCGTCGATCCGAAGCTGCTCATCAAAGACGCGTCGAAACTTTTGCCGGAATCGTCACGGCGAGTTTTTCTGCGCGGCGCCGCCAGTCTGGGCGCGCTCGCCATGCTGACGGGCTGCGACATCATCGACGGCGACACTTCGGAGAGCGCGCTGCGCGTCATCTCGCGCTTCAACGATAAGGTTCAGGCGCTGCTGTTCAGCGAGACGACGCTCGCCCCCGAGTTTCCGGAAAGCGCGATCACGCGGCCGTTTCCATTCAACGCCTATTACGCCGAGGACGAAGCGCCCGACGTGGATGGCGACGCCTATCAGCTCGAGATCGGCGGCCTCGTCGATAACAAGAAGTCGTGGACGCTGCCGGAGCTCTACAAGCTGCCCGAAGTGTCGCAGATCACCCGCCACGTCTGCGTCGAGGGCTGGAGCGCGATCGGGTCGTGGCAGGGGGTGAAGCTCTCGGATTTTCTCAAGATGATCGGCGCCGACACCACCGCGAAATATGTCTGGTTCCAGTGTGCCGAGGGCTATTCCAACACCATCGATATGCCGACAGCGCTGCATCCGCAGACACAACTGACGCTGAAGTTCGATCACAAGATCTTGCCGACCGCCTACGGCTTCCCGATCAAGATTCGCATTCCCACCAAGCTCGGCTTCAAGAACCCCAAATACGTCACCGCCATGTGGGTGCAGAACAACGACGCCGGCGGCTATTGGGAGAACCAGGGCTATAACTGGTTCAGCGGACTTTGATCGGGGCTAGCATTCGGAAACATTGAAGGCTGATCCGTCGCACACGGTGTGCAAGCCCGGCGCCGTGACAGTTGCCATTGCCCCGCTCACCGACTAGCACTGCGCTCCGCCATTCTCCGTAAATCAAGGTCTTCCACTCATGGCGACTTTCAAGCTCCTGTTGTTGGCTGGCGACGGCATTGGCCCGGAAGTCATGGCCGAGGTGAAACGGCTCCTCGGTTTTTTCGCCAAACAGCGCATCGCCGATTTCGAGACCGAGGACGGGCTTGTCGGCGGCGCTTGCTACGACGCCCACAAGGTCGCCATTACGGACGAAACCATGGCGAAGGCGCATGCGGCTGATGCCGTGATCTTCGGCGCGGTCGGCGGGCCGAAATGGGACAAGGTGCCATTCGACGTGCGGCCCGAGGCCGGCCTGTTGCGGCTGCGCAAGGACCTCGGCTTGTTCGCCAATATCCGGCCAGCGATCGTCTATCCGGCGCTGGCGGACGCTTCGAGCCTCAAGCGCGAGGCGGTCGAGGGCCTCGACATCATCATCCTGCGCGAGCTCACCGGCGGTGTTTATTTCGGCGAGCCCAAGACCATCACCGATCTCGGCAACGGCCAGAAGCGCGCCATCGACACCCAGGTCTATGACACCTACGAAATCGAACGCATCGCGCGGGTCGGCTTCGAGCTGGCGCGCAAGCGGCGCAACAAAGTCACCTCTATGGAAAAGCGCAACGTCATGAAGACTGGCGTGCTGTGGCATGAAGTGGTCAGCCAGGTCCACGAGCGCGAATACAAGGACGTGACGCTGGAGCATATGCTGGCGGACGCCGGCGGCATGCAGTTGGTGCGCTGGCCGAAGCAGTTCGACGTCATCGTCACCGACAATCTGTTCGGCGATATGCTGTCCGATGTCGCGGCGATGCTCACGGGGTCGCTCGGCATGCTGCCTTCGGCGTCGCTCGGTGAAGTCGATCCCAAGACCAGACGGCGCAAAGCCATGTATGAGCCGGTGCACGGCTCGGCGCCGGACATTGCCGGCAAGGGCATGGCGAACCCGATCGCCATGCTGGCCTCGTTCGGAATGGCGCTGCGCTATTCCTTCAACATGGGCAAGGAGGCCGATCTACTCGATGCCGCCATCGCCGCCACTTTGGCGAAGGGTCTGCGCACCACCGACATTAAATCTGATGGGGCAAAGATCGTCAGCACGGCCGAGATGGGCGAGGCGGTCGTTGGCGAGATGGAAAAGCTTGCTGCTTAGCTGACGTCGTTGCGACTGACGTCAGAACGGCGTCGCTGAATTGACGCCCGGGATGTAGGCCGGCCATGCGGGCGTGAAGCCGCCGATGGCGTTGGTCGAATCGGGGCCGATAAACCAAGTGCCTGCGCGGCCGGGGTCGCCGCCCGGCGGCAGTACGTAATCCCTGAAGCCGCGATCGCCGACCGACACTTCCGTGCCGGTGTCGAGATAGGAGCGCCGCGGCACGACGATCACGGTGGTGTGGCCGTATTGGTCGTGAAGGATGGTCTTGGTGGGTTGGATTACGGTGCCGGCTGCCGAGCGCGTGACTGGCGGCTGTGGCTGATACTTTTTCGTCGCGGCCTCGGCGGAGCCTGCGGCCGCCAGAACAGCCAGGGCGGCGGCGGTAACAATACCGGTTCGCATGGCTCCTCACTTTCCCAACCCACTTTAGCCGGATTTCAGCGACTGGAACAGCGCGTATCAGCAACGGATTGGCGGCCCTGACAGTTCCGTGCCGCCTGTAAGCGTGACCGTCAGAACAAAATCCTCTCCTTAAGGGCGATTATGCCACATTTTTCTCCAAATGTGGACTGCGCTAAAATACGTCTCAAGCTCGGCGCCAGATGTGACGCTGGGCGGAGCCAAGGGAGGAGTCCCCATGCTGACGCGACGGCGTCTGTTGGAGGCTGCCGGTACGGGTCTTGCGCTGGCCGGCAGCGGTCTTGATTTTCCGCGATCATTGAAGGCCAGAGCCGCGGGCGTCGAGCTTACGCCGGGGGTGCCGGCCGGCCTCGACACGTCCGCCAGGATGGAAGCGCTGCCGGGCAAGAAACCGCTGATCAAGCTGTCCTATCGGCCACCGAACTACGAATCGCCGCTGGAGTACTTCCGCACGCCGATCACGCCGAACGACCAGTTCTTCGTGCGTTATCACCTGTCCGACATCCCGGACGTTGACGCCAAGACCTACAAGATCGCGGTCGGCGGCGACGGCGCCAACGGCCAAGCCGAGCTCACGCTCGACGATCTCAAAGCCATGCCGGCGTCCGAGGTCATCGCCGTCAATCAATGCTCGGGCAACCGCCGCGGCCTGTCGCAGCCACACGTGGCCGGTGTCGAATGGGGCTACGGCGCCATGGGTTGCGCACGCTGGAGGGGCGCCAAGCTCAAGGACGTGCTCGACAAGGTCGGGCTGAAGAAGGAAGCGATCGAAGTCGCCTTCAACGGCGCCGAAGGGCCGGCCTACGACAAGACGCCGGATTTCGTCAAAAGCCTCCCGGTCTGGAAGGCAATCGATGAATCGACGCTGATCGCCTACGAGATGAACGGTGCGCCGTTGCCGCACTTCAACGGCTTCCCGGCGCGCCTCATCGTGCCCGGCTGGACCGGTACCTATTGGATGAAGCACCTCATCAGCATCAACGTGCGAACTCAGCCGCTGAATAATTTCTGGATGAATCCGGCCTACCGCATCCCGGTCGGCCTGTTTCCCGTCGTCGCGCGCTTCGTCAGCCAGGAAAACGCGACCAGCACACCGATCACCGAGATGGTGGTCAACTCGCTCATCACCAGCCATGCCGACGGCGCCAAGGTGAAGCGAGGCAAGGTCACCGTCAGCGGCCTGGCCTGGGATGGCGGCTACGGCATCCGCACCGTCGAGGCTTCGATCGACGGCGGCAAGACCTGGTCGGCGGCGACGCTCGGCGACGATCTCGGCCGTTATGCCTTCCGGCCGTGGAGCTTTCCGCTCGCGGCGAAGCGGGGCAAGAACACGGTGATGGTGAACGCCACCAACAAGATCGGGCAGACGCAAACCGCCACGCTGCTGTTCAACGGCGCCGGCTACCACAACAACGTGATGCAAAGCATCACGCTCGAAGCCGCATAGGAGGCCGTCATGCGCATTGCTTTATTCGCCGCGGCCGCTGTCCTGGCGGCCTTTCCGGCTGCGGCCGACGAAGCCGCCATCCAGCTCAAGCCCGGCCCGGGCCTCGATAAAGTGCAAGGCAATTGCGGCGCCTGCCACAGCCTCGACTACATCCAGATGAACTCGCCGTTCCTCAATGCGGCCGGTTGGAATGCCGAGGTCGCCAAGATGATGAAAGCTTTCGGCGCGCCCATCAGCGACGCCGATGCCAAGACCATCGCCGATTATTTGGCGAAGAATTACGGGACGTAGAAGATCCTTCCGCCGAGCCACGCCAGCGGACTCGAGGGCGGTGGCAGGTGAAGGCGTGGCGCGTGCCTGGCGAATGGGGCGCGAATCCGGCCGCGCCAGCCGGCTTTGGCGTTGTGTTTGCAAGCTTTCTCCCGTAGAAGCGCATCCGCTCCGGTTCCTGCGCAGCCGGAACGGGGCCAGCTTGCGATGGAGAGTTAACGATGGGTTACAACGTCGCCGTCGTCGGCGCGACCGGCAATGTCGGCCGGGAAATGCTCAACATCCTCGATGAGCGCTCGTTTCCGGCCGATGAGGTGGTCGCCATCGCTTCGCGCCGCAGCCAGGGCGTTGAGGTGTCCTATGGCGACCGCACGCTCAAGGTCAAAGCGCTCGAGCACTACGACTTTGCCGGGACAGATATCTGCCTGATGTCGGCGGGTTCCGCGGTGTCGAAGGAGTGGTCGCCGAGGATCGCCGCGGCCGGCGCGGTGGTGATCGATAACTCGTCGTGCTGGCGCTACGATTCGGATGTCCCGCTGATCGTGCCCGAGGTCAATGCGGATGCCATCACGGGCTTTCGCAAGCGCGGCATCATTGCCAATCCCAATTGCTCGACGGCCCAGCTTGTCGTCGCGCTCAAGCCGCTGCACGACAAGGCCAAGATCACGCGCGTCGTAGTTTCCACCTATCAGTCGGTGTCGGGCGCCGGCAAGGAGGCGATGGACGAGCTGTTCTCGCAGACCAAGGCGGTGTTCCAGATCGACGAGGTCGAGGCGAAGAAGTTTCCCAAGCGCATCGCCTTCAATATCATTCCGCAGATCGATACGTTCATGGAGGACGGCTATACCCGCGAAGAGTGGAAGATGGTGGTCGAGACCAAGAAAATCCTCGACCCCAAGATCAAGCTCACCGCGACCTGCGTGCGTGTTCCGGTCTTCATCAGCCATTCCGAAGCCGTCAACGTCGAATTCGCCGAGCCGATCACGCCCGACGAGGCGCGCGATATTCTGCGCAGTGCGCCGGGCTGTCTGGTGATCGATTCCCGCGAGCCGGGAGGCTACGTCACACCCTACGAGGCCGCCGGCGAGGACGCCACTTACATCAGCCGCATCCGCGAGGACGCGACCGTTGAGAACGGGCTTTCGATGTGGGTGGTGTCGGACAACCTGCGCAAAGGGGCGGCGCTCAACACCATTCAGATCGCCGAGTGCCTCATCAAGCGTAAGCTGATCACCGCCAAGCAGAAAGCGGCGTAGGTCCCAGCGGCATCATTGCGAGCGACGCAATCCAGCAGGGGATTGCATTGCCTCATCGCGGAGCTTGTCATCGGGCCAGCCGCTTCGGGCCGAATCCGAGGGCTCCTCGCAATGACGGATTGGCACGTCTCATGCACACTGGTTACGTTGGGACAATCAGCTCTGGGGAGTACCGATGACCGTTCGTCCGCGCCGCAGCGTGCTCTACATGCCCGGATCGAATGCCCGGGCGCTGGAGAAGGCCCGCGAACTCCCCGCCGACGGTCTCATCCTCGATCTTGAAGACGCCGTGGCGCCAGAGGCGAAGGGGCAGGCCCGCGAGCTCATCGTCAAATCCCTCCAGAACGGCGGCTTCGGCGACCGCGAGGTCATGGTGCGGATCAACGGTCTCGACACCCGCTGGTGGGTCGAGGACCTCGACGCCGTAGCCGCGGCCAAACCCGATGCGGTGCTGGTGCCGAAAGTGTCGAATCCCGGCCAGTTGCAGGACTTGGCGGCCCGCATCGTCGATATGGGCACCGACCCGCGTATCCGCGTCTGGGCGATGATGGAGACGCCGCTGGCGATGCTCAATGTCGGCGAGATTGCCGAGGCTGCGCTCGATTCCGAGACGCGGCTCGCCGGCTTCGTCATGGGCACCAACGATCTCGCCAAGGATACCCGCGCCCGCATCGTGCCCGGCCGCGCGCCGATGCTGCCGTGGCTGATGAACTGCCTCGCCGCAGCGCGCGCCTTCGGCCTCGACATCCTCGACGGCGTCTACAACGATCTCGGCAACGCCGAGGGCTTTGCCGAGGAGTGCAAGCAGGCGCGCGAACTCGGCTTCGACGGCAAGACTCTGATCCACCCGCGTCAGATCGATCCGTGCAACGCCGCCTTCTCGCCGACGCCCGAAGAGGTGGAGATGGCGCGCAAGATGATTGCCGCCTTCGAACTGCCGGAGAACGAGAACAAGGGCGTCGTCCAGATCGACGGCCGCATGGTCGAGCGCCTGCATGCCGACATGGCGCGGCAGACGGTGGCGATCGCGGACGCGATCAAGAAGCGGCAAGCAACTAATTCTTCAGCCGATACCCGGTCTTGAAGAACCACCAGACGATGCTCATGCAGACCGCGAGGAAGAGCAGCGTCATCGCCAGGCTTATGCTCACGTCCACGTCGGCGATATTGAAGAAACTCCAGCGGAATCCGCTGATCAGATAGACCAGCGGATTGAACAGCGTCACCGTGCGCCAGAACGGCGGCAACACGCTGGTCGAATAGAATGTGCCGCCGAGGAACGTCAGCGGCGTGATGATGAGAAGCGGCACGATCTGTAGTTTCTCGAATCCATCCGCCCAGAGGCCGAGAATAAAGCCGAACAAGCTGAAACTGACGGCAGTCAGCACCAGAAACGCCAGCATCCACAACGGATGCGTGATCTCGATCGGCACGAACAGCCAGGAGGTCGCCAGGATGATGAATCCCAGGACGATCGATTTGGTGGCTGCGGCGCCGACATAGCCGAGCACGATCTCGAACGACGATACCGGCGCAGAGAGGAGCTCGTAGATGGTCCCGACAAATCGCGGAAAATAAATGCCGAAAGAAGCGTTGGTCACGCTCTGCGTCAATAGCATCAGCATGATCAGGCCGGGTACGATGAAGGAGCCGTAATTGACGCCCTCGATTTGCGTGATGCGCGAGCCGATGGCGGCCCCGAACACGATGAAATAAAGCGAAGTCGAGATTACCGGCGAGACGATGCTTTGGAACAGCGTGCGGCCGGTGCGCGCCATTTCATAGACGTAGATGGCGCGCACCGCGTAGAGGTTCATTGGCCCTGCCTCAGCAGGCCGACAAAGATGTCTTCTAGCGAGCTTTGCGTGGTTTGCAGATCCTTGAACCTGATGTCGGCGTTCCGCAACTCGTCGAGCAGGGTGGTGATGCCGGTATGCTCGCCCTGAGTATCATAGGTGTAGGTCAGCACCTTGCCGTCGGCGGCGAGGTTTAGCTGATAGGATGCGAGGGCCGCCGGGATCGCCTGAATCGGGTCGCGAAGCTCGAGCTTGAGCTGCTTACGGCCGAGTTTGCGCATCAGCTCCGCCTTGTCCTCGACCAGGATAATCTCGCCCTTGTTGATGACGCCGACCCGGTCGGCCATCTCCTCGGCCTCCTCGATGTAGTGCGTGGTGAGGATGATGGTGACGCCGGAGGCGCGTAGCGCGCGTACGAGCTGCCACATGTCCTTGCGCAACTCGACGTCGACGCCGGCGGTCGGCTCGTCCAGAAACAGGATTTGCGGCTCGTGCGCCAGCGCCTTGGCAATCAGCAGGCGGCGCTTCATGCCGCCGGAGAGCGTCACGATTCTGGCGTCGCGCTTGTCCCACAAGGATAGCTGCTTAAGCACCTTTTCGATGTAGGCGGGGTTCGCCGGCTTGCCGAACAGGCCGCGCGAGAAACGCATGGTGGCCGGCGGTGTCTCGAAGGCGTCGGTGGTGAGTTCCTGCGGCACCAGGCCGATCATCGCACGTGCGACGCGGTAATCGGAAAGGATGTCGTGGCCGTCAACGGCGACCGTGCCGGTGGACGGCTTCACGATGCCGCAGATGATGTTGATCAGCGTCGTCTTACCGGCGCCGTTCGGGCCCAGCAGCGCGAAAATCTCGCCGTGACGGATGTCCAGGTTGACATCCTTCAAGGCCTGAAAGCCCGACGCGTAGGTCTTGTTGAGATGCGAGACGGAGATTGCAGATGGCATGGCGGCCGCTTTCGAATGGAGCGACACAGTCCGAAAATTCAGCGCAGCTCCCGACCCGACCCCGGATTTCGCCGCGATTCATCCGGGTCGCAAAGTCTGGCCTTCAGGCCCAAGGCCGCGCGGATTTGGACTTCTGCTCGAAGCCTTCGATTTTGTCGTTCTTGACCATGGTCAGGCCGATGTCGTCGAGACCGTTGAGCAGGCAGCGCTTGCGGTGTTCGTCGATCTCGAACTTGACCACGCCGCCGTCGGGCCCGCGGATTTCCTGCTTCTCGAGATCGATGGTGAGCGTCGCGTTGGCGCCGCGCTCGGCGTCGTCGAACAGCTTTTCCAGGTCTTCCGGCGAGACCTTGACCGGTAGCACGCCGTTCTTGAAGCAATTGTTGTAGAAAATGTCGCCGAACGAGGTCGAAATCACGCAGGTGATGCCGAAGTCCATCAGCGCCCACGGCGCATGCTCGCGCGAGGAACCGCAGCCAAAATTGTCGCCGGCGACCAGAATCTTCGCCTTGCGATAGGCCGGCTTGTTGAGCACGAAATCGGGATTTTCACTGCCGTCGTCGCGATAGCGCTTCTCCGAAAACAGGCCCTTGCCGAGGCCGGTGCGCTTGATGGTTTTGAGATACTGCTTCGGGATGATCATGTCGGTGTCGACATTGATCATGTTCAACGGCGCCGCGACACCTTCAAGTGTAGTGAACTTTTTCATTGCCGGGTCCTCGAGCTTCGCAACGCCCTCTCATGGCGGCTCGACCCATGCGGGTCAAGCCCGGCAGCCCAGCAGCCCTTGATCGGCACTTCTGGCGCCGCCGCCGGCCTGATATAGCTATAAATAAGGGCTGCGCGAGGACGACCGAACCGATCCACCGCCAGCCGTGGAACGCAATGGGAGAACAAAGACGTGACAATGCTAGCTGAACGGGTCAACGCTATAACGGTCACCAAGCTGCACCCGATGATCGGAGCGGAAGTCGGCGGCGTCGATCTCAGCCGGCCGCTCGATGACGAAACCGTCAGGCAGATCAAGGACGCGTGGCATAAGCACACGGTCCTCCTGTTTCGCGATCAGAAGCTCTCCGAGGACGACCAGCGCCGATTCGCGTCCCATTTCGGCCCGGTGGCCAAACGCGTGCCGCCGAAGCCGGGCGCACCAGGAGCCGGCGACTCGGTTGAGTGGGACGACATGATGATGGTCAGCGACAAAGTCGACGCCAACGGCAAGGCGCTCGGCTCGCTCGGCCACGGCGAGATGTGGTTTCACACTGACAAATGCTACCACCGCCGCCCGCACCGCGCGACGTTCCTCTACGGCATCGACATTCCGTCCGAGGGCGGCCACACCCAATTTTCGAGCCTCTACGCCGCCTACGACAATCTGCCGGCTGACCTGAAGAAACGGTTGGAGGGCGCGTGGGTGATGCAGGGCCAGCAGTACGGCGTCGGCCGGCGCATTGATGTCACTCTGCCGCTGGAAAGCACCCACCACTGCCGGCAGCCGATTTTCGTCACCAATCCCGGCTCCGGTCGCAGAGCGCTGTTCGTCGCCAGCCAGAACTCGATGTGGATCGAAGGCATGGATCGCGATGAAAGCGAGAAATTGCTGATGAAGCTCTTCGAGATCGCGGAAGACCCAGCGATCATCTACGAGCACGTCTGGCGGCCTGACGATCTCATCATGTGGGACAACTTGGCCTGCCTGCACGCGCGCACCGACTGGCCGCCAGAGCAGCGCCGTACGCTGCGCCGCTGCACAGTGGAAGGCGAGCCGCTGTACTAAGACGTTCTATTCGGGCTCACGATTACGCCTGCGCCAGCGCGCTCTCGGGCGCCTTGAATTTCGACTCGCGATCAAGCGAGCAGACCTGCACCTGATACTCGGTGTAGTATTTCCGCCGCGCCAGCTTCTGCGCCGCGATGTGATCCGGATTGGTCCGCCAGGCGCGCAGACCATCTTCGTGTTCGAATTCGACGATAGTGACGCGCTCGCCGTCGTCGGCGAAAAAGCCCTTGTGCGAGATGTAGCCCGGCATGGTGCGGGCGATTTTCTCCATCTGATCGACCAGGGCGACGTATTCGTCTCGGACTCCGGGTCTCAACCGGGAGCGAAATACGGTGACTATCATGGCCGTGCTTCCTTCTCGGACGTCGCAATATCGCGTCTGCGACGCGTCCTTATAGCATGACTGCGGCCGGCCTCGGCTTCACGCCGGCGCCTGTTTCTCGTTTTTCGGAATGCCGGCGAGGCCGGTGACCCACGAACGCGCCGAGCGGTACCAATTCTGCCGCCGCGGGATCAGCTGGTCGCGCTGGCGCAGAATGCCGACACGCACCGTGTAGGACGGCTGCACGCCGTCGCCCGGCGTCGTCGAATAGATCGGCGAGCCGCATTTGCCGCAAAAGGCCTGCACCCGCGGCCGGCCGCTGTCGGCCGTGGTCTTCACGAACAAAGTCGGCGTGCCGGTCATCTTCAACGTGTTGCCGGGCACCGGGATCGACACGCGAAACGCCGTGCCGGTGCCGGTCTGGCAATCGGTGCAGTGGCAGATCTGCGTCTTCTCCGGGTCGGCTTCGCCCTCGATCTTGATAGCGCCGCAGGCGCACGCGCCGTCGATCTTCATAACATCGCTCCTTTCCTCAATGCGTGGCTTCTTCGATGGCCGCCATGTCGCCGTCCGACAAGCCGAAATGATGGCCGATCTCGTGGACCAGCACGTGCTTGACGATGGCGCCGAGCGTTTCGTCATGCTCGGCCCAGTAGTCGATGATCGGCCGGCGATAGAGCCAGATCATGTTGGGCATCTGCACCGGTGCGCTCTCGGAACGAAACGGCAGTCCCACACCCTGAAACAGGCCGAGGAGATCGAACTCGGTTTCGGCCTGCATCTCTTCAAGTACATCGTCGCTCGGGAAATCGTCCACCTGGATGACGAGGTCCGCGCACAGATCGCGAAATCCCTTCGGCAAATGGCGAAACACCTCGCTCGCCAGGACTTCGAGTTCGGCGAGCGAGGGCGCTTTCACCGTCCGCCAAGCGAGCGGGTCGGAACCGATATCGGCCATAATTGGGTTGTAGCGCAGTTTGGGTGTTTCCGCGCGTCCGGCTTACACGCGCGCGGCCGGAATGCGCGAGAGTCCGACCACGATGTCAGCGAAATCGCCGATTGTGCTCGTTGCCTTGGCCATGCTCGCGGCGCTGATGGCGCCGCGCGGGGCGTCGGCTCAGAATTCATCAAACGGGCCGTGGCTCGGCTCGGCATCGGCGCCACCTTCGGCGCGGCGGCGCATCGAGATCTATCCCCGCCCCTTGCTGCGCCGGCAATGCGTCGATTGGTACGAACTGCAACATCGCCCGAGCGGGACGGTGCTCTATCCGCAAATGCGCTGCTGGTGGGTGCGGGGGTAATTCCTGCCGTCGTTCCGGGGCGCGGGCGTTTGCCTGCGAATCCGGACGACGAAATTACTTCCACTCCCGGACGTCAACGAAGTGCCCGGCAATCGCGGCAGCCGCGGCCATGGCGGGCGACACCAGATGGGTGCGGCCCTTGTAGCCTTGTCGGCCTTCGAAGTTGCGGTTCGAGGTCGAAGCGCAGCGCTCACCCGGCGCCAGCTTGTCGGGATTCATGGCCAGGCACATCGAGCAGCCGGGCTCGCGCCACTCGAAGCCCGCGGTCTTGAAAATCTTGTCGAGGCCTTCGGCTTCGGCCTGCTCCTTCACGATGCCCGAGCCGGGCACGATCATGGCCGACACATTGGCGCTGACCTTCTTATCCTTGGCGACGAGTGCCGCGGCGCGCAGGTCCTCGAGCCGGCCGTTGGTGCATGAACCGATGAAGACGCGGTCGACGCCGATGTCGGTGATCTTCTCGCCGCCCTTGAGGCCCATATAGCCGAGCGAGGTTTCGGCGGCGCGGCGTTTGTTGTCGTCGGCGATCTCGGATGGAACCGGCACGCGGCCGGTCACCGCGATCACCTGCTCGGGGCTGGTGCCCCAGGTGACGAGCGGCGGCAGTTTCGCGGCGTCGAGCCTGATCTCGCGCTCGAAGTGGGCGCCGTCGTCGGAATGCAGCGTCTCCCAATAACGCACGGCCTCGTCCCAGGCCTTGCCCTTCGGCGACTTGGGACGATCTTTCAGGTACGCGTAGGCCTTTTCGTCGGGCGCGATGAAGCCGGCCTTGGCGCCGGCCTCGACCGACATGTTGCATACCGTCATGCGGCCTTCCATCGATAGCGCGCGGATCGCCTCGCCGGCATATTCGATCGCGTAGCCGGTACCGCCGGCAGTGCCGATCTCGCCGATGATGGCGAGGATGATGTCCTTGGCGGTGACGCCTTGCGGCAGCTTGCCGTCGACCACGGCGCGCATGTTCTTCGACTTCGACTGGATCAGCGTCTGGGTCGCCAGAACGTGCTCGACTTCCGATGTGCCGATGCCATAGGCGAGCGCCCCGAAGGCGCCGTGGGTCGCGGTATGGCTGTCGCCGCAAACCAGTGTGACGCCCGGCAGCGTGAAGCCCTGTTCGGGGCCGATGATGTGGACGATGCCCTGACGTCTGTCGAACTCATCGTAGTATTCGAGGTTGAAGAACTTGGCATTCTCCGCGAGATAGGCGATCTGCGCTTCGCTCTCGGGGTCCGGGTTCTTCTGCCGGCGGTCCGTGGTCGGCACGTTGTGATCGACCACGAGCAGCGTCTTGTCCGGCGCGCGCACTTTGCGCCCCGACAGCCGCAATCCCTCGAACGCCTGCGGGCTCGTCACCTCGTGGACGAGATGGCGGTCGATATAGATCAGGCAAGTGCCGTCCGGCTGTTCGTCGACCAGATGGTCTTCCCAGATCTTGTCGTAGAGGGTGCGGGGTTTGGCCATCATGAATACTCCTCGGCTTCGCCCCTTTCCTTCCCTCCGCCGCATGCGGGGGAGGGCCGGGAGGCGGCTTGTCGTGCCGTCCTTTAGCGCCTGATGGACTTGAGGAAAAGGGCGGACCTCCTGTCGCTTAGCTAAGCCATGCGGTAGGCTCCGCAAGCACGAGGGTCGGGACCGCGATGCAACGCAGCGAAACTCATATCAGAACGACGCATGGCGGGCGTTTGCCGCCCGTAGGGACGACAAGTCTTGCCACGGATGCCGCGGACGTGACGCGGCAAGTCAGTGCGGTTATTGAAAAGCAGGTCCAACTCGGCATCGATTGCGTCGGCGACGGCGAATTCTGGAACGGCCGGAACTTTCCCTATTACGCGCAGCAATTCAGCGGCATATCGAGCCGCGAACTCAAGCCGGGCGAGCGCGGATCGTCGCGCGAGGGCGCCCGCGAACGAGACGTTTTTCCGAAACTCTATGCCGACATGGACCGCGTCGGTACCGCGTTCTGCGTGCCCGGCGAGGAGCCCCGGTTTTTCCCGTCGAAGCGCAAGACGATCGTAACCGGACCGATCAAGGGCCGGGCTACGGACGCGATCCGGCGCGAGATCGAAGTTTTCAAAGATGCGCTCAGGGCCACCAAGGGCGCCGAGGAAGCCTTCATCTGCGTCTATGCACCGGGATGGCTCGATCACTTCTTCTTCGATGAATACTACGGCAAGGATGAGGAATTCGTATTCGCGCTCGCCGAAGCCATGCGCGAGGAATATCGCGCGGTGGTGGACGCGGGCTTCATTCTCCAGATCGACGATCCCGGCGTTGTCACCTCATGGGATATGATCAGGCCCAAGCCGACGATTCAAGACTATCGCCGCTATCTGAAAATCCGCATCGATGCGCTCAATCATGCGCTTGCGGGGCTTCCTGAAGATCGTGTGCGCCTGCATTTCTGCTGGGGCAGTTGGCACGGCGCGCACACCCACGACCTGCCGCTGAAGGAGATCATCGATCTCGTGCTCCAGGTGCGCACGCAAGCCTACAGCTTCGAGGCCGGCAACGTGCGGCACCAGCACGAATGGACGGTGTGGAAAGATGTCAAACTGCCGGCGGGCAAGATCATCATTCCGGGCGTGGTCAGCCATGCGACCAACCTTGTCGAGCATCCCGAGCTTGTCGCGGAGCGGATTCGAAATTTCACCGATGCGGTTGGGCGCGAGAACGTGATCGCGGGCACCGATTGCGGGCTTGGCACGCGCGTCCACGACGATCTTGTCTGGGCAAAGCTTTCTGCTTTGGCGGAGGGAGCGCGTCTTGCCTCAAAGACGCTCTGGATGCGCTAGATGACAATTACACCTCCTTGCGGGAGGGGATCGCGGCTAAAGGGAGTGTTTCACATGTCCAGACCAAAAGCGAAAACCAAAACGTCCGCGCGCGGCGTCAATCGAAGCGGATCAAGCCGCCGCCGTGCGTTGGCGGCGACCAAAGCCAAAGCGAAGGCGCGGCCGAAGCAAAAATTCGCGGTCAGCCACCATCGCGAAGACGATTTCGATGCGGGGCTGCGCCGTTACGCCAAATACCGCGACTTCGGCTTCAACAAGGCGACGAATGGAATGGTGCAGGCGCACGTGATCCGCTTCGTGCCGCCGTGCCGCCCCGAAGAGGTCTCGAAGCGCCACTATCACGACGTCGATTTTCAGATGGTCTATGTGCTCAAGGGCTGGATCAAGACCGAGCTGGAAGGCGAGGGCGCGATCGTGATGCGGGCCGGAAGCTGCTGGATCCAGCCTCCGCGCATCGAGCACGTCGTGCTGGATTATTCGGACGATTGCGAGGTGCTCGAAGTCGTGCTGCCGGCGGATTTCAAGACCGTCGAGCTCGAATAGCGCGCGCGAGCCCGGCCCGGCGGCGCTACTCGGCCGCCTTCTCTTCGGCGGCGTCCGCCTGGGTATGATCGACCTTTTCGGTGATGCGGGCCGATTTGCCGCGCCGTCCGCGCAGGTAATAAAGCTTGGCGCGGCGCACCTTGCCTTTCCGCACGACCTCGATGGAGTCGATCATCGGCGAGTACAGCGGGAAGACGCGCTCGACGCCCTCGCCGTACGAAATCTTGCGCACGGTGAAGTTTTCGTTGAGTCCGGCGCCGGCGCGGCCGATGCAAACGCCCTCATAGGCCTGGACGCGGCTGCGCTCGCCTTCGACGATCTTGACGTTGACGATCACCGTGTCGCCCGGCTCGAAGTCCGGGATTTTCTTGCCGGCGGTGAGCTTCGTCACCTGTTCCTGTTCGAGCTGTTTGAGGAGGTTCATGGCAAATTCTCCATCGGCGGCGCATCGCCTGCGCGGCTTCGACCGGGGGTTCATCGGGTTGGGCGAGCTTCTACGCTACCCGGCGAGGTTTGTCACCCTGTCGTCATCCGGTGCGGGACTGGCCTCGCAAACGCTGCAAAAAGGCTGCCCAGAGGTCAGGCCGGCGTTCCTTCGTGAGCCTTTCCGCCTCGGCCTGCCGCCAAGCGGCGATTTTGCCGTGGTCGCCAGACGTGAGCACGTCTGGGATCGGCCGGCCATCCCAAAGCTGCGGCCGAGTATAGTGCGGATATTCCAACAGGCCGTCCGTGAAGCTTTCCTCGGTCCCGGAAGCCGGCTTGCCCATCACGCCGGGGATGAGGCGCACGCAGGCGTCAATCAGCGCCATCGCCGCAAGCTCGCCGCCAGAGAGCACGTAGTCGCCGACTGAAACCTCTTCGAGGTTGCGCGCGGCGATCACCCGCTCGTCCACGCCTTCGAAACGGCCGCAGACCATGACGGCGCCGGGGCCGGCGATCAGTGCTTCGACACGAGCCTGGGTGAGCGGCGTACCGCGCGGCGACATCAAGAGGCGCGGGCGTGTGTCGGCCCCCGCGGCATCAATGGCGCGGGCGAGGACGTCTGCTTTCATCACCATGCCGGGCCCGCCGCCGGCCGGCGTGTCGTCGACGGTGCGGTGCCTGTCGGTGGCAAAGTCGCGAATATCGACGACGTCGAGCGACCACGCACCCCCCGCCAGCGCCTTGCCGGCAAGACTCAAGCCCAACGGTCCGGGAAACATTTCCGGGAAGATCGTGAGAACGCTGGCGCGCCACATGAGCTGCGGACTCACTCCGTCTTGAACGATCCGGCCGGCGGATCGACCACGATGTGTCCGGCGGCGATATCGACGGCTAGCACGTTGGTCGCGTCGAACGGCACCATCTCGGTATTGCCGCCACAGTCCGGACGAACTTCGATCAGATCGCCGGCACCGAAATTCTGGATCGCCACCACGGTGCCGAGCTTCTCGCCGGCGCGGTTGACGACAGAGAGGCCGATCAGGTCGGCATGATAGAACTCGTCGGCCGCCTCGGGCTCCGGCAGGCGTTCGCGCGGCACGTAGAGCTTGATATTGGTCAGTTGCTCGGCGGCGCTGCGATTGGCGATGCCGGCGAGCTTCGCCACCAGATGATTTTTCGCCGGCCGCAGCGCCTCGATCTCGAAGACGCGGCCGTCATCGCTTTCAAGCGGCCCGTAGCTTGCGATCGCTCCGGGATCGGACGTGAATGAATGCAGGCGCACCTCGCCACGCACACCATGGGCGGCACCGATTTGTCCGAGGCAGATGCGCGCGCCGCCTGCCATCGATCATGCCCGTTAGCTCGCCGGCGCTGCCGCAGGCGTTGCGCCGACCGCCGGAGCTGCTGCCGCGGCGGCCTTGGCCGCCTCTTCCTTCGCCTTGCGTTCCTTGCGCGGCACGGCCTTTTCCGGATTGTTGCGCTTCGGCCGCTTCAGGATTCCGGCGGCGTCGAGGAAGCGCATGACGCGGTCCGACGGTTGCGCGCCCTTGGTCATCCAGGCCTTCACCTTGTCCAGGTCGAGCTTCAGCCGTTCGGTCTTGTCCTTGGGCAACAGCGGATTGAAATAGCCGATGCGCTCGATGAAACGCCCGTCGCGCGGCGACCGGCTGTCGGCAACGACAATGTGATAAAATGGCCGCTTCTTGGTGCCAGCGCGCGCCATACGGATAACGAGAGACATTCAGGTTCCTTTCATAGGTTGAATTATCCGCCCCCGCTTCGCGGGGCAGGATGAAACTAATTTCCTCACTTCTTCTTCCCCAAGCCTGGAAGCCCAGGAAACCCGCCCGGTAATTTCGGACCGAGACCCGGAAGCCCGCCCGGCAACGCGCCCGGCAGGCCGGGGAAATTCGGCGGCAGGCTCGGTGTCCCGGGTAGTCCGCCCGGCAGCCCGCCGGGCATTTTTTTGGCGAGCTCGGCCATCTGCTCCGGGCTCGGCATGCCGCTGCCGAGGCCGAGCATGTTGGCCAATCCGGCCATCGGCCCGCGCTTGGCGCCGCCCATGGCCTTCATCACGTCCGCCATGGTGCGGTGCATTTTCAGGAGCCGATTGATGTCCTCGGGCCTGGTGCCGGAGCCGGCGGCGATGCGCCGCTTGCGGCTCGCCTTGAGCACGTCGGGATTGCGCCGTTCCTGCGGCGTCATCGAATCGATGATCGCCATCTGCCGCTTGAGCACCTTTTCGTCGAGGTTGCGCTCAGCGAGCTGGTTCTTGATCTTGGCAATGCCCGGCAGCATCGACATCAACCCGCTCATGCCGCCCATCTGCTGCATCTGCATCAGCTGCTCACGCAGGTCGGCGAGATCGAAGGCGCCTTTGCGCATCTTCTCGGCGACGCGCGCCGCCTTCTCGGCATCGATGGTGGCCGCCGCCTTCTCGACCAGCGAGACGATGTCGCCCATGCCGAGGATACGGTCGGCGATGCGCGCCGGATAAAAGTCCTCGATGGCGTCGAGCTTCTCGCCGGTGCCGATGAGCTTGATCGGCTTGCCGGTAACGGCGCGCATCGAGAGCGCGGCCCCGCCGCGGCCGTCGCCGTCGATGCGGGTCAGCACAATGCCGGTCAGGCCGACACGCTCGTCGAAAGAGCGCGCGAGATTAACCGCGTCCTGGCCCGTGAGCGCGTCGGCGACGAGCAGAACCTCGTGCGGATTGGCGGCGCGTCGCACTTCGGCCGCCTCCGCCATCATCTCCTCGTCGAGGGTGATGCGGCCGGCGGTGTCGAGCAGCACGGCATCATAGCCGCTGAGCTTGGCCGCCTGCACGGCGCGGTCGGCGATCTGCACTGGCGTCTGGCCGGCGACGACCGGGAGCGTGTCCACTTGCACTTGGCGGCCGAGCACTGCGAGCTGCTCCATGGCGGCGGGGCGGCGGGTATCGAGCGACGCCATCAGAATCTTGCGCTTGGCGGTGTCGGTGAGCCGCTTTGCGATCTTGGCAGTCGTCGTGGTTTTGCCCGAGCCTTGCAGCCCGACCATCATGATCACGACGGGTGCGGGCGCATTGAGATCGATCGGCTGGGGATCGGCGCCGAGCATCTCGATCAACTGGTCGTGCACGATCTTCACGACCATCTGGCCGGGCGTCACCGACTTGATAACGTCGACACCGACGGAACGCTTTTTCACCTCTTCGACGAAGGCCCGGGCAACGTCGAGCGCGACATCGGCTTCGAGCAGCGATCGGCGCACCTCGCGCATGGCCTGGTCGACGTCGGCCTCCGACAACGCGCCGCGCCGGGTCAGCTGGTCGAGAACCCCATTCAGCCGTTCGGACAGACTTTCGAACATGATCGTCCTTGTTCGTTCGTCATTGCCGGGGCGGCCCGGCAATGACGCGTGTCGCCCGAGGGCGCATCGCGCTGTCGGGCGGTGACCTCCGGCCTTCGGAGCCGGTCGGCGAAAGCAAATTCGTTCTCTTGCGAGAGCAGGGGGAAAATAGGGGCCGAGCCCGCACCCGTCAACCGTGCCGGCGCGCGGGCCCGCCCGCGCCGAAAATCGTATAATACAGGGTGGATGTCGCGCTATTACGACGGTCCGGTCTCAGATCACTTCGACGGCGAGCGTTTTTTCGACCCGCACGGTGTGCCGCCGCGAAGCCGATGGGATCTGCTGCGCTGGATCTTCGACCGCCGCCGGCGCGGCACCAGGGCAAAATGGCCGGATTGGGCGCCGTCGCCCCATGTCGATCATCCGCCGCCGCGGGTCGAGGGCGCGCTCTGGCGCATCACTTATATCGGTCACGCCAGTTGGCTCGTTCAGACTGCGGGACTCAACATCCTGCTCGATCCGGTCTGGTCGAAGCGCGCGTCGCCGTTCCGGCATGTAGGGCCAAAACGCGTCAACGATCCCGGCGTTGCCTTCGCGGATTTGCCGGCGATCGATGCCGTGCTGGTCACGCACGCCCATTACGATCATCTCGATGTCGCCACGCTGTCGCAGCTTGCCGTCGCGCATCGTCCGCGCGTCATCACGCCGCTCGGCAATGACGCGATCATGCGTCGGCACGATCCGGCAGTCGCGGCCGAAGCCTATGACTGGGAGGATCGGGTCGATCTCGGCGGAGGCGTCTCGGTGACGCTGGTGCCGACGCGGCATTGGTCGGCGCGCAACCTGTCCGACCGCAACATGTCGCTATGGGCGTCTTTCGTCATCGATGCGCCGGGCGGCCGCATCTATTTCGTCGGCGATTCCGGTTACGGCGAGGGGCGGCATTTCCACGGCGCAGGTGAACGTCACGGACCATTCAGGCTCGCGATACTGCCGATTGGCGCCTACGAGCCGCGCTGGTTCATGCGTGACCAGCACATGAATCCGGCCGAGTCGGTGCAGGCATTTCTTGATTGCGGCGCCGAGTTCGCGCTTGCCCACCATTGGGGCACGTTCCAGCTCACCGACGAAGCGATTAATGCGCCACTCATTGCGCTCGACGAAGCTCTCAAAGCCGCCGGCATTCACCCCGAGCGATTCCGTACAATGCGGCCCGGGCAATCATGGCAATTGTGACCGGTGTTCGTCTTGCGAGCGGAGCGCGTCGCTTCGCTTCTCGCAACGACGCCACTATTTGATCAGGACGAAAACATTGACCGTGAGCTTGCTCGCGTCGCTGGTCAGCGGATCGGTCACGTATTGCTCTATGAACATGTCCTTGGCCTCGAGCCGATTGTCGTCGAGATAATTGGTGATCGCCTCGTAGGTATTGTCCAGGTCGTCATAAGAGCCGTGATGCACGAATTTCAGCGCATGGCCTTCAGGTGACTGGCCGAGGCTGATGTCGCCGCGCGGCGGTGTTTTCGGTTGATCGGTGATCGGCAGCGCCGCCTCGTACTGGAAGCCGGTGTCGTCCGTCGACGTGAAGATGGTCATTGGCAGGCCGTCGAGCTTGAGACCCTCCTTGTCGGTATAGGCCTTGAGCTTCTTGAAGGCGCCAGTGATGGTCTCGAAGGCATTGTCCCAGGTGCCGCTGCCCTTAACGAAGACCATGGTCTGCGCCGTCAACGTGGTGTCCTCGGCGAATCCGGCGCCAGGCTGCGCCGGAGCGGTCTCTGCGGGAGCGTCAGGCTTGATCTGGGTGATCGGCGGCGATTGCGCCCAGGACGGCTGCGATCCGGCGATCGCCAATGCGGCAGCGCCGACGCACAGCGCAAAGCGGAGGAACATCAGACTCTCCTTAAGTCGGCGCCGCGCTCAGGGCCTCGCGCTCTCGCCTCATGATCCGTTCGTCCCCGATCAAGCGTAGCACAGCGGGCCGCACCTGCCGTGCCCAATTTGCCGTCAACGCACTGGCGTTTGGCGTTCCATTCCTCATATAACTCGCACACATTCGGACCCTGTCATGAGTACGCTGGCGAATCGGGATTTCGTCAAGATGAACGGCCTCGGCAACGAGATCGTGATCGTCGATTTGCGCCTTGCTCCGGGCCCGATCAGCGCGGCCGAAGCGCAAGCGGCGGCGCGACAGGAGCCCTACGACCAGCTCATGGCGCTTTATCCCGCCGGCGGCGGCACCGACGCTTCGATCCGTATCTACAACAACGACGGGTCGGAGGCGGGCGCATGCGGCAACGGCATGCGTTGCGTGGCGGCGCTGGTCAGCGCCGAAACCGGCAGCGCCAAGCTGCGCTTTGAAACCCGAGCCGGACTTATTCCGTGTTGGAAGGCGGGCGATAATCTTTACACGGTGGATATGGGGCCGCCGCGTTTTCGCTGGGACGAAATCCCGCTGTCGCGCGAGATGCCCGATACGCGCGCCATCGACCTCACGTTCTCCGACGTGCCGAGCCTGCGTTCCCCTTCCGCCGTGAACATGGGCAATCCCCACGCGATCTTCTGGGTCGAGGACCCTGATATTTACGATCTCCGCAAAATCGGTCCGCGGCTCGAGCACGATCCGTTGTTTCCCGAACGCGCCAACATCACGCTGGCCGCGACGCCGTCGCGCGACCATGTGGTGATCCGCACCTGGGAGCGCGGCGCCGGCTTGACGCAAGCCTGCGGTTCAGCGGCCTGCGCCGCCGCCGTCGCTGCGGCGCGCCTCGGCCGCACTGGCCGCAAGGTGACGGTCACGCTGCCGGGCGGTGATCTCTCGATCGAATGGCGCGAAGCTGACGATCACGTGCTGATGACCGGCCCGGTCGAATACGAGCACAAGGGTCGCTTCGACGCCGCGCCACTCGCCAGCGCGGGAGCGGCGTGATGAGCGTCGAGGTCGTCACCTTCGGCTGCCGGCTCAATGTCGCCGAGTCCGAAGTGATCCGCCGCGAAGCGGAGCGCGCCGGTTTTTCCGAAACCGTCGTGGTCAATACCTGCGCGGTGACGGCGGAAGCGGTGCGCCAGGCGCGTCAGACCATTCGCGCACTGCGGCGGGAACGGCCGCAGGTAAAAATTGTCGTCACCGGCTGCGCGGCGCAAACCGAGCCGCAGACCTTCGTCGCCATGGGCGAAGCCGATCAGGTTCTCGGCAATGGCGAGAAGCTCAGCGCGGCCGGTTGGGCGCAGGCGCGCGCCGGGTTCGGCCTCGACGACGCGCCGAAGGCGATCGTCAACGACATCATGGCTGTCAAGGAAACTGCCGCGCATCTCGTCGATGCCTTCGCCGGCCGCACCCGCGCCTTCGTCCAGGTGCAGAATGGCTGCGATCATCGCTGCACGTTCTGCATCATCCCCTACGGCCGCGGCAATTCCCGCTCGGTGGCGATGGGCGCCGTGGTCGAGGACGTGCGCCGTCTGGTCGCCAATGGCTATTGCGAGGTCGTGCTCACCGGGGTCGACATCACGAGCTACGGCGCCGATCTGCCGGGCGCGCCCAGGCTCGGCACCCTGGTGAAGCAGATCCTCAAGCATGTGCCGGAACTCAAGCGGCTACGCTTGTCGTCGATCGACTCGGTCGAGGCCGACCGCAATCTGTTGGACGCCTTGGCGCACGAGGCGCGGCTGATGCCGCATCTGCATCTCTCGCTCCAGGCCGGTGACGATCTCATCCTCAAGCGCATGAAGCGGCGTCATCTGCGCGGCGACGCCGTCGCATTTTGCGATCAGGTGCGGCGCCTGCGGCCGGACATCGTGTTCGGCGCCGATCTGATCGCCGGCTTTCCGACCGAAACCGAGGCGATGTTTCAGCGCTCGCTCGATCTCGTGGAGGAATGCGGCCTGACGCACTTGCATGTTTTTCCGTTCTCGGCGCGGCCTGGGACGCCAGCCGCGCGCATGCCGCAGCTTTCCCGCGCGATCGTGAAGGAGCGCGCCAAGCGGCTGCGCGAGCGCGGCGCGACGGCGATGCGGACACGTCTCGACGTCGAAGTCGGCACGATACGAAGCGTGCTCACGGAATCCCATGAGATCGCCCGTACCGAGCATTTCCTGCCGGTCAAGCTCGCGACCGCGTCCGAGCCGGGACGGATTCTCAAGCTGAAAATGTCCGCCCACGACGGCAGATATTTGCTGGCGGCATAAAGTGGGGGTGCTCTATGCCCTCTCACCTGGCCATCCGCATGCTGCTAGCCGCTCGCGCATGTGCGGCGGCACCGGTGCGGTCACACGGATGGGCGCGCGGTTCTTGTAGAGCGGCACGACGATCTCGCGAGCATGCAGTTGCAGTCCGGGTCCGCCCGAGCGAGGTGCGGTTCCGTAGATTGAATCGCCCAGGATCGGCCAGCCCATTTCGGCGCAATGGACGCGAAGCTGATGGGTGCGGCCGGTCAGCGGTTCGAGTGCGAGCCAGGTAAGCTTGGCAGAGCCCCGTCCTATCACCTTCCACTTCGTCGCGGCTGGCTGGCCCTGAGGATCATGCTTCATCCACCAGCCGCGCGTCACATCGAGGCGGCCGAGCGGAAGCTCGATCTGGCCCTCGTCATCATTCGGCGAGCCTTCGACCACAGCCCAATAGGTCTTGTCCACCGCCCCGTTCTTGAACAGCTTGCCGAGCTGCGCCAGCGCCTTGCGGTGGCGGCCAAGGACGAGGCACCCTGACGTGTCGCGATCGAGCCGGTGGGCAAGCGCAGGCGCGCGCGGCAGCCCGAAACGCAGCGCGTCGAAGTGGTCTTCGAGGCTTTTACCGCCTTTGGGGCCCCGATGCACGGCAAAGCCTGCCGGCTTATCGAGCACCAGCATCAACCCGTCGCGATAAAGCAGCCGCGACACCATTTCTTCCGGCGTCACGTCTTCCGGGATCATGGCGAAACCGCTATCACGGGCCCCGTATGAACGACAGCACGGCCGGTCATAGCGACGGCGCGAAGGCGAACTGGTGGCAACGCCTCTCCGGCGGCCTCAAGCGCACGTCGTCGACGATCGGCAGCGCCATCGCGCATGTCGTCGCCAAGCGCCAGCTCGACGCCGGCACCATCGCCGAGCTCGAGGACGCACTGATCCGCTCCGACCTCGGTCTTGAGACCGCGGATGTGATCGCGACCGAGCTTCGCTACGGCCGATTCAGCACCTCGATCACGCCGGACGAGATCAAGGGCGTGGTGGCGGCCGAAGTTGAAAAAGCACTCACGGGTGTGGCGCAGCCGCTCTTGATCGATCCCGCGAAAAAGCCCTTCGTCATTCTGGTCGCCGGCGTTAACGGTTCCGGCAAGACCACGACCATCGGCAAGCTGGCGGCCAAATTTCGCGCTGAGGGCCGCAGTGTCATGCTCGCCGCCGGCGATACCTTTCGCGCCGCGGCCATCGATCAGCTCAAGATATGGTCGGAGCGAGCCGGCGTCGATTTCATCGCTCGCGAAGAAGGCGCGGATGCCGCCGGGCTCGTGTTCGACGCCGTGGCTGCGGCGAAGCAGCGCGGTATCGACGTCCTGCTCGTCGATACGGCGGGCCGTTTGCAGAACCGTACCGAACTGATGGACGAGCTACAAAAAATCGTACGTGTAATGAAGAAGGTCGATCCTTCGGCGCCACATGCCGTGCTGCTGGTGCTGGATGCCACTGTCGGGCAGAACGCCATGTCACAAGTCGAGATTTTTCAGAAAATCGCGGGTGTTACCGGCCTCGTCATGACCAAACTCGACGGCACCGCACGCGGCGGCATCCTTGTCGCCATCGCGGCGAAGTTCAAGCTGCCGGTGCATTTCATCGGTGTCGGCGAGAGCGTTGATGATCTGGCGCCGTTCTCGGCCCGAGATTTCGGCCGCGCCATCGCCGGTCTTGATGCCTGATTGAGCACGCCGTCAGCTCCGGTTACAACCCACACCATGACCACGCCCAAGCCGCAGCTCAACCCGATCCTCAAGCTCGCCCTCGATCTCGGGCCGCTGGCGTTGTTCTTCTTCGCCAATTCGCGTTACGGCATCTTTACCGCGACGGCGACGTTCATGGTGGCGGTGATTGCAGCGCTCGCCGTGTCATTCGCGATGACGCGGCATCTGCCGATCATGCCGGTGGTTACGGCGATCATCGTGCTCGTCTTCGGCGGATTGACGCTGATTCTGCATAACGACACCTTCATCAAGGTCAAGCCAACGATCATCTATGCGTTGTTCGGCGGCGTTCTGTTGGGGGGGCTCTATTTCAACAAGCCCCTCCTCGGCGTCGTGTTCGATTCGTTGTTTCACCTGACCGAAGAGGGTTGGCGCAAGCTGACGATACGCTGGGCGATCTTCTTCCTCGCGCTCGCCGTCCTCAACGAAATCATCTGGCGCAACACCTCGACCAATGTCTGGGTTGATTTCAAGGTGTTCGGCGTGATGCCGCTCACCTTTTTGTTCGGCGCGCTGCAGGTGCCACTGTTGAAGAAATACGCGGCGGAGCCGGCGACTGACTGAAAAGCAACAATGGGCAAGCTATGACCGCGCCGCCATCGCCTTCTCGATCTGCGGCTTGAGCACGGCGTCTAGATTATCGATGGTGATCGGCCCCACCAGCTTGAAATCGATATGGGCATCGCGGCCGACCACGAAGGTTTCCGGCACGCCGTAGACGCCCCATTCGATCGCGGCGCGGCCGCTCTGGTCGGCGCCGGCGGCGGCGAACGGGTTGCCGTAACGGCCGAGGAACCGCCGCGCATTATCGGGCTCGTCCTTGTAGTTGATGCCGATGAGGCGGAGCCGAGTGTCCTGCGCCAATTTCATGAGCAGCGGCGCTTCGTCGTGACACGGCACGCACCAGGACGCCCAGACATTCACCACAGTCACCGCGCCCTTGAAGTCCGCCGCATCGATCCCAGGGACCGGCTTGCCGTCGCGATCAAGTCCGGCCACGGGAGGCAGATTTGTTCGCGGTGCCGGATGGCCGATCAGCGCCGAGGGAATGAGCGAGGGATCCCCGGCGTTGAGGCGGATCAGAAACAGCAACGCCAGCCCGAGAAAAAGCGCGAGCGGCAGCAGCACGACGATTCGGCGCCGGCCGACATTCCGGGTTTCGGTCTCAACGCTGGTCACGCTTTTTCCTTCGCCTGTTCCATCACCGGTTCGGAGCGCGCCGCGGCGGAGCGCCGTGCGATGCCGCGCATTTCAAGATCGGCGAGTCTGCGCCGTTGCACGCGGAAGTCGATCGTCACCCACGCAATCAGCGCGCCGACGATGGCGACAGCGGAGGCGTAGGA
>Ga0335085_10003009_pt1 | contig 30156 bp, 23 predicted proteins | sample Lox_Sample_45_FD_206712 | JGI IMG/M metagenome (GOLD analysis project Ga0335085, IMG submission 206712) | Soil microbial communities from Loxahatchee National Wildlife Refuge, Florida, United States - Lox_Sample_4.5 | ecosystem: Environmental > Terrestrial > Soil > Wetlands | place: USA... | reverse complement strand
ATGATCCTCTTGTTGTTCGGCCAGATAATGCCCCAAACGTTGAACATCATTACGATGCCCAAACCTCCGCCGATTCCGATGCAGAGCACGTGATTATCGTCTCCGCCTACCGGCGTGTAGTGGACGAAGAGCCATCCTGCCGCATAGACCAGCAATGCCGTAAGGGCGCCCAGCACGTACCCACTCGGTTTCATCTTCTTAATGACCAAAAACAGGACGAAAAATGTCACCAGCCAGAGCAGAAAGAACAGTCCAAATGTCTTACCAGCGCTGCCCCCTTCTCTTTCGGCGTCGGGCCCGACGTACGCCTGCCCCCAGAGCGCCAGCCCCACCAGGACCGTCACCACAGAACTCCAGCGGAACCAATGGAGAGCGGGAAGAGTCAGGTTTTCCATGATCTTCGGCTTGGCGCTGGCGTCTACCTGCTTCATGAATGGCACATTCACCAGGTTGAAGAAATACAGCAGGCCAATCCAGAGAATACCGGCAATGAAGTGGAACCAGCGCAAGATCAACTGAGCGGCTTCCTTGCCGGTGATTGTGGGGGTAACAAGCGAAGCTGCTGCCTCGATAAAGTGCATCGATCTCCTCCGGGAACTAGGATGTAGGTTGAAATCCATACCCGAGAAGCAAGACGTATCGCGGCTCTTCGGGTATAAACGGCCAGTTGTTCAGATGGATCGAAGTCTGCTCTCGCCACGACTATCCTGTCAATATGCCGACTCAACTGCGGCAACTTTCGGTTGAAAAGCGCCTCGGATCGCCGTATCGTACTCACATCTGTCCGCTGGAGTTTCCGGCTCTGCGGAGCTGGGTCCAGCGGGATGTCCCCCCTTGTTCCTGTGGCAGCGGGAAGGCTTCCGGGAACATGCTGTTGCGTTTCGTCCGCCCACGTGGCAGTGGGTCAACTGCTGGATTGGTCGGCAGTTCACAAATCAAGGAGATCGGCTATGGATAACAAGCCGGCGCAGAACATTCAGGATTCCTTCCTTAACACGGCCCGCAAAGAGAGAGCGAGCATCACTATCTATTTGCTCAGTGGGGTGAAGTTAACGGGCCGAATTCGCTCTTTTGACAAGTACTCCGTTGTACTGGAGGCGAACGGTCAGGAGCAGCTCATCTTCAAGCATGCCATCTCCACCATCGTGATGGGACGAGTGGCGTCGCACGTGACCCACGCGGTGCATCCGGAAAAACCGGCTGCCAGTGCAACTCCGGCCGTGACCGCCGCGAGCGCCTCGGGTACCGAAGGATAGGCGTTTCGGATTGGGAAGTTCTCGCAAGAAATCCCGCGACATGATGCGCGACAATGGGCGTGTGCCCGCCCGCACCATCTCCACGCAGGAGCACCCTGAGCAAGAACGCGCGTTCCTCGTGGGGCTGGATGCGCGTACGCGTTCGCGAACCGCGGCGAAAGGAACGGTGCCCGCGCAGGCTGCGGCCTCGCGCGATGCGGCAGTCACTTCCGGCATGTCCAAGTCCGACGGACGCCCCAGTATTCCCGAGTTCGATGCGGAAGAATCCTTGGCCGAGCTTCGCACACTCGCGGAAAGTGCCGGGGCCAACGTAGTCGGCGAAGTCCTGCAGCGGCGGGATCGACCAGATCCAGCAACGCTAGTGGGCGCGGGGAAGCTTGAGGAAATCGCCGGTGCCGCAGCGTCTGCTGATGCAGACGTACTATTGTTTGACCACGATCTCAGCCCTTCCCAGCAACGCAACATCGAAAAAATCATTCAGCGGCGCATCATCGACCGCACCCAGCTCATCCTCGATATCTTTGCCCGACATGCACGAACGCGGGAAGGCCAACTGCAGGTGGAACTGGCGCAGTTGCACTACATGATGCCGCGGCTGGCAGGACATGGCGTCGAGATGTCACAGCTGGGCGGCGGAATCGGTACCCGTGGTCCCGGTGAAACCAAGCTCGAAACCGACCGCCGCAAGATCGCACGGCGCGTCCGGCACGTCGAGCAGCAGATCGAGAACGTCCGCCGCATTCGCGCACAACAACGCCAGCGCCGCGAATCCGCCCCCTTGGCCACCGTCGCGCTGGTGGGTTACACCAACGCCGGGAAATCAACCTTGTTCAACGCACTCACGCGGGCTGGCGTGTTGTCCTCCTCAAAGATGTTCGCGACCCTCGATCCGACCATCCGCGCCATCGACCTCCCCTCGAAGCGGAAGGTTCTGCTCTCTGATACGGTTGGATTTATCCGCAACCTGCCGCACACGCTAGTATCGGCGTTCCGCGCTACGTTGGAAGAAGTCCAAAGGGCCTCCTTGATTCTGCATGTGTCAGACGCAAGCAGCCGGCTTTCTGCCGAACAGGATGCGCAAGTGGAGATCGTTCTGAAGGAACTGGAAGCCGAGAAGAAGCCTCGGCTCCGAGTGATGAACAAAGTCGATCTGCTGGACGACGAGGTCGCCGAGAGCCGGATCGCCGATACTGCACGCCTCGGTTCCAACACCGTCTACGTCTCGGCTATCGAAGGGACCGGTTTGCAGGTCCTGCTCGAGCGCATCGATGTGCTGATCGAAGAAGACCCGGTCAGCCGCGTAAGGCTTCGCGTCCCACAGAGCGAGGGAAAGGTTCTGGCGATGCTGGAGGCTCGTGCGCGCATCTTCAACCGCAAGTACACGGATGGCGCTGTGCAGATGGAAGTCGAGGCTCCGGAATCGATCGCGCGAAGAGTCCGGGAGTGGGTCGTGAAGAGCCGCGCTTGACGTCTCCGCCAGCCTGGGTACTTTTTCCCCTACAAAATCGATTTTTACAACCGCGTGACAACCTTGGCGCGTTGCAGAAGTAATCTTCGGGCGGTTGGAAACGGAGCGTCGTCCGGGCTCGGGCGGGCGCACCGAAGTAAGAACGCTCGGAAATCGTCCTGGAGACAAATCCTGTGAAAAAACTTGCCCTGTTGTTCTTTGCGTTTGCCGTCTGCTCATTTGCAGTCTTAGGTCACGCGCAGCATCTGCAGAATCCGGCAATCCCGGGCGTCGCGCGCCCGCATCGCGGCACGCCGCGCCTCTCGATCGCGGCCAGTCCCGCCGCATTGCCTCCCTATGAAACGCCGGCTTCGCTCGCCTGTATCTACCAGCTTGCGACAACTCTCGTCCCGGGATGCCCGGTGCTCGGAACAACCGCGGTCCCGACAGGCGGCAGCGGTATGATCGTGATCGTTAATGCGTTCGACAATCCGCCGGCGCAAGCCGATCTGAACGTCTTCTCCAAACATTTTGGCCTCCCGCCCTGTGACCCGACCAACAAATGCTTCAGCAAGGTTTATGCCACCGGGGTGAAACCTCCGGTAGATGAACTGTGGGCCCAGAGCGCCGCCGTGGTGACCGAGTACGCGCACGCGTTCGCTCCGCAGGCGCAGATCGTACTGGTAGAAGCTGCGAGTGCTGCCGTCACCGATATGTGGATTGCCGTCAGGAAAGCGAACAATATCCTGAAGAACCATGGCGGCGGGCAGATGATCCTGCCGTTTAGCATTCTTGAGGATCCCACGCAGACCCAAGTGGACCCCCTCTTTACCACTCCTGGTGTGATCTACATCAGCGGCAATCAGGGCGGCCTTGGATTTTTCGATTACCCGGGAACTTCTCCCAACGTCATCTGCCTTGGAGGCAGTTCGATTATCCGCGATTCGCAGGGGGATTTCGTACGCGAGGAATCCACCACATTCTGGGCTGGCGGCCAGAGCCTTTTCGAATCACGCCCCAGCTACCAGGATGGCATTGCCGATCTGGTAGGGAGCCAGCGCGGGATTCCCGATATTGCGTTTGCGAGCGATCCGATCAAGGGTGCGATCTTGTACTACACCAGCGTGAACTTCGATGGATTCGTAGGCTGGATTTTTGAAGGAAATGTTGGCGTAGCCGAAGCGGCACTAGCGGGGATCATCAACCGCGCTGGCACGCACGCGTCCAGCACCCCCGAGGAACTCAGCCTGCTTTACGGGAGTTTGGGTGATACAAGCGTATTCACAGACATCACCAAGGGCCAGGCGTTCGGAATTTTCGCCAAGCCCGGCTGGGACTTCCTCACCGGCATTGGAACTCCGGTTGGATTGAAGGGAAAATGAAGGTAAGGGCAAAATTAAATGGGCCGGCAACCAAGAAGCGGTGACATTCCTTGGCTAACGGCCCATTCGATCCTGAATTGGATCGGAGGTGATATCTATATGCTAGTCCTCTTTACTGCGAAGTCAAGGGATATGTGCAGAAAACTGCGTGGTCCTTGTCTGAGATGATGATCCTCACGTAAGCCTTTTGTTTTCATTTGACTGTGGCGATTCCCGAAAAAGGCGCAAGACTTTCGCTAACCTCCGCTGAATCCTTCTTCCTCCGTTGACATTAAACTTATTCGGACGTTAGACTTAACAGTTTTCAGAGCCCTCATTTCTCTATCTAAATTCAGCACCACATGGATCAGACGCTCCATCAACTAGGCGAATTACTGCTCGGAGCCGTGCCGACAGTTCTTTTGCTCGCGACACTTTACGTCATCTTTACAGTGATCGTGCACAGGCCGTTGCAGCGCGTGCTCGCCGAGCGCCGCAGCAAGACGGAAGGTGCGGTGGAGAAATCGAAGGCGGACATTTCTGCGGCTGAAGCACGCACCGCAGAGTATGAGCAGAAACTGCGCGAAGCACGGGCCACTGTATTTCGCGCACAGGAATCGCGTCGGCAGGCGGCGCTGCAAGCCCGCACCGCCGCCGTGAATGAGGCTCGCAGCAAGGCGCAGGCGCAGGTCCAGACCGCGAAAGCCGATATCGAAAATGACCGCCTTGCGGCACAAAAAGGTCTCCAGGCAGAGGTTGCGGCTCTGGCCCAGGAAATCGTGCGTCGCGTAATGCAGCCGGCGGGAGCAGGACAATAAGTTGAAAAATGCATACCGAGTCTCGCTAGTAATTCTGCTGAGCTCTTTGCTCGGTGCCGAAGTGCTGCACGCTCGGCAGGCGCAAGATCCTCCCGCTGCTACTGAGCAGCAGGACCTGAAGAATTCCCCCGCGCCTGAGGCGCTGAAGCAGCAACCGCCGAACGACACGAAGGAAGCTGAAGAAAAGGACGAAACTGAGCAGTTCAAAAAATCTGGCGCAGTGCGCATGATTGCCAAGCTGACGAACATGGAAATCGAGCACGCGTACTGGCTGAGCACGATTATCAATTTCCTGGTCATCGCTGGAATCCTGGGATGGGCCGGGCGCAAGGTCCTGCCCGGGATGTTTCGCGACCGCACAGCTGCGATTCAGAAGGCAATGCAGGAAGCGCAGAAATCCAGTGAAGAGGCGCGCCGCAAGCTGGCCGAGATTGAATCGCGCCTGCAGAAACTCGACGTAGAAATTGGAATGATGCGCGATGCCGCCGAGAAAGAGGGAGCCGCCGAAGAGGCGCGCATTCATGCGGCGGCCCAGGAGGACGCCCGAAAGATCGTGTCCTCCGCAGAGCAGGAAATTGCCGCAGCGGCCAAGGCGGCACGCCGCCAGCTGACAGCCTACGCGGCGGATCTGGCCGTTGGATTGGCGCAAAAGCAGATTCATGTGGATCCGGCGACGGATCAGGCGTTGGTACGAAGTTTCGCAGGTCAATTGGGAGCGCCGCCCGAGAATCCCGGAAAGGACGGGAACTAGCGCGTGGCTTCCGTTGCCAGCACCTACGCCCGAGCCTTTGCAGATGTTGTCCTCGACGTGCACCTCGATGCGACGCATGCGATCGGCAGTCTCCGCAAGATCGTATCTCTCTTTGCCGAGAGTCTCGATCTGCGGCGAGTCTGGGAAAATCCCGCTGTGCCCGCCGACCAGAAACGAAAATTGCTGGATGCGATCGTACAGCGCGACGGAATCGAGAGGCCGGTGCGAAATCTTGTAGCCGTCCTGATCGATCATCGCCGATTGCCTTTCCTCGCAAGGATCGTCGAGCAACTGGAGAAGGAACTCGATGCCCGACTGGGATTCACCGAGGCACAAATCTCCAGCGCCCGTGAGTTGGGCGCTTCTGAAAGGAAGTCTCTCGAATCGCAGATCGAAAAGACAACCGGCAAGAAAGTGCGATCAACTTACCGCCTGGATACGTCTTTGCTGGGGGGTGCAGTCGTACGCATCGGGAGCACGATTTACGACGGTTCGGTGAAAGGCCAGTTGGAGAAGATTAAGGAAGCTATTAGCTCTTAGCCTTTAGCTTTTAGCTTCAGAAACAAGAGAGTTGAGGCGTCTGGCAGTTTCTGGGTTGACGTGAGACATCGCGTCCGAATCTAGACAAGCTAAGAGCCAACGGCTAAAAGCTTAAGAGCTGATTCTATGGCACAGATCAAAGCAGACGAAATCACCAAACTGATCCGCGAGCAGATCGAGAACTACGAATCCTCGATCTCCGTGGACGAGACCGGCACCGTCATCACGCTCGGCGACGGCATCGCGCGCGTGTACGGACTCGACAAGGTCATGGCCGGCGAACTTCTGTCGTTCCCCCACGGCGTGGCCGGAATCGCCATGAACCTGGAAGAAGACCAGGTCGGCGTGGTGCTGCTCGGCGAATATACCGAGATCAAGGAAGGCGATGAGGTCAAGCGCACCGGCCGCATCATGAGCGTTCCCGTCGGCGACGCCATGATCGGGCGCGTCGTCAACTCGCTCGGCCAGCCCATCGACGACAAAGGTCCCATCGCAGCCGACAAATTCATCGCCCTCGAGCGTCTCGCTCCCGGCGTCATCGACCGCCAGCCAGTCCGCGAGCCCATGGCGACCGGACTGAAGGCCATCGACAGCATGATCCCGATCGGTCGCGGCCAGCGCGAGTTGATCATCGGCGACCGCCAGACCGGCAAGACGGCCGTTGCGCTCGATACCATCATCAATTCAAAGGGCAACGATCTCATCTGCATTTACAACGCAATCGGTCAGAAGCGGTCTTCTATCGCGCAGGTCGTCAAGATTCTCGAAGACGCCGGCGCCATGGAGTACACGATCGTGGTTGCGGCCTCAGCGTCAGAACCGGCGCCGATGCAGTACATCTCCCCTTATGCAGCCTGTGCCATGGGCGAATACTTCCGCGATACCAAGCGCCATGCGCTGGTGATCTACGATGATCTCTCGAAGCATGCGGCGTCCTACCGCGAAATCTCCCTGCTCCTCCGCCGTCCGCCGGGACGCGAGGCGTATCCCGGAGATGTCTTTTATCTCCACTCCCGTCTGCTGGAGCGCGCCGCGAAATTGAGCGATAAAAATGGCGGTGGATCGTTGACTGCCCTCCCCGTCATCGAAACGCAGGCCGGCGACGTCTCAGCCTACATTCCGACCAACGTTATCTCGATCACTGACGGGCAGATCTACCTCGAAACAGACTTGTTCAACCAGGGCGTGCGTCCTGCGGTGAACGTCGGCCTCTCAGTGAGCCGCGTCGGTGGTAGCGCGCAGATTAAGGCCATGCGTCAGGTGGCCGGATCATTGAAACTGGAACTGGCGCAGTATCGCGAATTGCAGGCATTTGCCCAGTTCGGCAGCGATCTCGACAAAGCCACGCAGGCACAGTTGAATCGGGGTCAACGCCTGGTCGAACTGCTGAAGCAGAACCAGTTTTCGCCACTGCCATTCTCAAAGCAGATTCTGATCATCATGGCGGGTACCGGCGGATTCCTCGATGACATGCCGGTCTCGCGAGTTCGCGAGTTCGAAGCCGAACTGTTCAAGTATGTCGATTCAACGAACCCGGGCATTCTCCGGACGATCATGGAGAAGAAGATTCTCGACGATCAACTGAAAGCGCAGATGCAAGGCATCATCAAGGAAGCGAAACAGCAGTTCGTGGCGCAGCAGGAAGCAGTAGCCAAGTAGAAGGCAGTACGGGTTTTTGATCGGCTAACGAATAACGACCGAGACCAACGACGATTTGGATTCATGCCTAATATTCTCGACATTCGTCGCCGCATCCGCAGCGTGATCAACACGCGGCAGATCACCAAGGCCATGAAAATGGTCTCGGCGGCCAAGTTGCGCCGTGCGCAGGAGCGCGCATTGGCGGCGCGTCCGTATGCGCAGATGCTCACAAATGTTCTGAAGTCCCTGGTTGCCCGCGCCGAAATCTACGATCCCGAGACGGGGGAGCCCAAGCATCCACTTCTCGCACAGCGCGAAGAAAAGAACATCTTGCTGATCGTCGTGACTGGCGACAAGGGCCTCGCGGGTGCATTCAATGCCAACATTACCAAGGCCGCATTGCGGTTCCTCGATTCGAAGGCCGGCAAGAATCTCGACATTGAAGCGGTAGGCCGCAAGGGCCGCGATTTCCTGCGCCGGCGTCATCCGGCGGCCAAGGTCCAAACACAAAGTTTGACGGAACTCGTTGAATCCGTCGAAACCGAAGAAATGGCGTCCGACCGCTCTGCCCCGACACAAATCACCGGCGAGCACGTCGGCATTCTCGGCAAGGTGGAATTCGCGCAGGCTTCGGCCCTCGCCGAGAGCGTTATTCGAAGGTATTGCCGCGAAGAAATCGATTCGGTCTACATCGTCTTTAACGAATTCAAGTCGGTGATCGCGCAACGTCTCATCGTTGAGCAAATTCTTCCGATTGAGCAAATTGGCGAGCAGGCTGTCCGTCTCGCCGAGGAGATGACCGAAGAAGACAAGAAGAAGGCCAAAGAGGCCGCTATAAGCGCCGGAGCGGGCATGCATGCCACCGATGGTGCGGTGAACCAGGGCACGCAGTTTGGCACCTCTCCGGTCGACTACATCTACGAGCAGCCGCCGGCAGAACTGTTCCGGGCCTTGCTGCCGAAGTACGTGAGCATCCAGATTTTTCGCGCCCTGCTGGAGTCCGTGGCCGCTGAACATGCGGCTCGCATGACAGCCATGGATTCGGCCACCAACAACGCAACTGACATGATCGATTCGCTGACGCTCGTCATGAACCGCGCGCGCCAGGCAAAGATCACAAAAGAGATTATCGAAATTGTCAGCGGCGCAGCCGCGATGTAAAGAAGCTATTAGTCTTTGAGTTTTGGCTTCGAAGTTAACGGATCTGAAGCGTTGAGCTAAAGAGCTAACAGCCAAGAGCTGAGGTTTTATGCCAAACGTAGGACACGTAATCCAAATCGCAGGCCCCGCGGTCGATGTGCAATTCGCCGACGGGACTCTGCCCCCGATCTACCAGGCCGTCAAGGTTGTGAGCGACGGATTTCAGGTTCCCGACCCCATCAACGTCATCCTCGAGGTGCAGCAGCATCTCGGTGAAGGACGCGTTCGCTGCGTCGCCATGCAGCCCACCGACGGCATGGTGCGCGGCATGAAGGCCATCGATCAGGGTGGTCCGATTTCTGTTCCCGTGGGACGCGGTACCCTGGGCCGCGTCATGAATGTCATCGGAGAGCCCGTCGACCAACTCGGCCCCATCGAATTCAAAGAGAAGCTGCCCATCCACCGCCTCGCTCCCGCATTCGATCAGCAGGCGACCACCGCCGAGATGTTTGAGACTGGCGTGAAGGTGATCGATCTCATTCAGCCATTTTTGAAGGGCGGCAAGATCGGATTGTTCGGCGGCGCAGGCGTCGGCAAGACCGTCGTCATCATGGAGCTCATCAACAACGTCGCCAAGCAACACGGGGGCTATTCGGTATTCGCCGGAGTCGGTGAGCGCACGCGTGAAGGCAACGACCTGTGGCTGGAAATGTCGGAATCGGGCGTCATCAAGCCGGGCAAGCCTGCCGAATCGAAAGCCGCGCTGATCTACGGGCAGATGACTGAGCCCCCGGGGGCGCGTCTTCGCGTGGCGCTTACCGGACTCACAGTCGCCGAGTACTTCCGCGATGCCGAAGGCGCCGACACTCTGCTCTTTATCGACAACATCTTCCGCTTTACGCAGGCCGGTTCTGAAGTCTCGGCGCTCTTGGGTCGCATGCCCAGCGCCGTAGGTTATCAACCGAACCTGGCCACGGAAATGGGTGAACTGCAGGAGCGCATCACATCGACCAAAAAAGGATCTGTCACATCTGTGCAGGCAATTTACGTGCCCGCCGACGACTTGACCGACCCAGCTCCAGCGACGACTTTCGCTCACCTCGACGCCACTACCGTACTTTCACGCGCGTTGACGGAGATCGGCATTTACCCGGCGGTCGACCCTCTGGCATCAACGTCGCGGATTCTCGATCCACGCATCGTCGGCCAGGAGCACTACGACGTCGCGCAGTTGGTAAAGCGGACGCTGCAGACCTACAAAGATCTTCAGGACATCATTGCGATTCTGGGCATCGACGAATTGAGCGAAGATCAGAAACTGACCGTCGCCCGCGCCCGTAAAATTCAACGTTTCCTCTCGCAGCCGTTCCACGTGGCCGAGCAATTTACCGGCGCGAAGGGAAAATACGTCAAGATCGCTGACACTGTGAAAGGCTTCAAAGCGATCGCCGAGGGCAAGTACGACGACATCCCCGAGCAGGCTTTCTACATGAAGGGCCCCATCGAGGAAGTGCTCGAAGCCGCTGAGAAGATGAAGGCGACAGCGTAAAGAACCGTCGTTTGGTCGCTCGTCGCTAGCCGAGTCTGCTGGCGTCGACCCGAGTGCCCAATGACTATCGCTTAACGACCAATGGCCGATGTTTTCCAACTCGAGATCGTCACGCCGGAGAAGAAAGTCGTCGAGACGGCCGCCGAGGAAATCCAGATTCCCGCCAAGAAGGGATATCTGGGTATTCTGCCAGGCCATGCTCCGCTCATCACCGAGGTAGCCGTGGGAGAGATCATCTTCCGCGACAAATCTGGGGAGCAGCGGCTGGCGGTCGCGTGGGGATTCGCGGAAGTGCTCCCAGACAAGGTAACCATTCTCGCGGAAACGGCGGAAAGTCCTTACGAGATTGACGCCGAGCGAGCGCGCAAGGCCAAAGAGCGTGCCGAGCAGCGCTTGGCCAGTGGCGATCCGTCCGTGGACGTTGAGCGTGCACTGGATGCGCTGCACCGCGCTGATGCCCGCCTCGACGTCGCCGCCCGCAAAAAGTAGTTTTCCCCAATTTCACTCTCTTGCATCGCATAGGCTGCCTTGCGGCCTATACAATGTTTCATTTCAAGAGGTGACACTCCATGATTCGTCCGCTTACCTTGAGTCCCGCTTCCGTCTTCTTGCTTTCCGCTCTGCTCCTCGGTCAGGAAACCAAACCCTCTGCTCCTCCGCCTCAGATGCCTCCTCCAGCACTGATCACGCCTGAAGTCCACTCCGACAACAGCGTGACGTTCCGCTTTCGTGCCCCCAACGCCAAAGAAGTGACGCTGCGGCGCGAGGGTCTTACCGATCCTTTGCCGATGCAAAAAGATGACAAGGATGTCTGGAGTGTGACCACTCCGTCATGGTCTCCCGACTATTACGGGTACTCGATCATCGTCGATGGGCAACGGACGATCGATCCCTTCAATCCGCTCCTGAAGCCGAATTTGCTCTCCACCGAAAACATGGTGCACGTGCAGGGAGAGAAGTCTCAGCCTTGGGAACTGAGCGACGTCCCGCACGGTGAGGTTCATCATCACTTCTACCGCTCGGCTGTTGCGAATGACGACCGCGACTACTACGTTTACACGCCCCCGGACTATGATCCGTCTTCGAAGAAGACGTACCCAGTGCTCTATCTCCTGCATGGCTACAGCGATGATGCCAGCGGCTGGAGCGCGGTCGGTCGCGCCAACATCATCCTCGATAATCTGATCGCGCAAGGCAAAGCCAAGCCGATGATCGTGGTCATGCCGCTCGGTTACGGCACCATGGAGATCATTCGCCTTGGCTGGGGATCATGGAGCCATACTGACGTTCGCGATCAGAATTTCTCCAGGTTCCGCGAAGCGTTGCTGACCGAGGTTGTCCCCAGGATTGAGAGCGAGTATCACGTCATCAAAGACCGGAATTCACGCGCCATAGCAGGACTCTCCATGGGTGGCTCCGAATCACTTCTAACGGGTTTGAACAATCTCGACAAATTTGCATGGATTGGAGCTTTCAGCGCGGGTGGACTCCCTGAGCCTTTCGATAAGAATTTCTCCAGCCTCGATAGCAAGGCGAATCAACAGTTGAAGCTGTTGTGGGTCGCCTGCGGAACCGAAGACCGGCTCATCACTGCGAATCGCAATTTTCGCGATTGGCTCAAGTCGAAGGACATCCAGCACGTCGATATCGAAACGCCAGGCATGCATACGTGGATGGTCTGGCGAAGAAATCTGGCAGAGTTTGCGCCGCTGTTGTTTCGATAGAGAATGCATCGGATGCATTCGTCCTGGACTGTGAACCATTACAGGACAATCGCGCGTGGATGCGTTAATGACGTAGACGCCGTCGAAACTTGCTCCGCGTCGTTGACGGGGGGGGTGGCCACACATGAAGCTCTATGGTACGTTCACCTTCTCGTGACTCTCGGCCGGCACATACTGCACGGCTGCGGTCCGCTCCAACTTGTCCCAGGCAAACTTCCGTCCTTCCAGCGCCCGCTTCAGTGTCTTGAACAACACAATCGAGAACAGCTGCCGATAGGCGAAGCGCTGCAACCAGACCTGACTGAGCAGCCAGGGATCTTCCTTGTCGTCCGGACGCCGGCGCTCCAACGCAAATGCAATCGCGGAAGCAAAGAAGTCGATTACCAGAAACGCAAAGAAGAAAGCCACCAGTTTGTGGAAACTCGCCGGATCGGTGGAATCCGGATGGAAATGCTTCTGGATCAGGTACCAGATCGTGCCCACGGCGAACATGATGTCGATCAGCGGCGATACCAGCGGCAGCAGAATCTGGAAGATGACAATGTTCGGCAATGCCACCCATCCCAGTGCTCCCTTGCGCGCAACCACGCTCCGATGTTTATAGACCGCCTGCAAAATCCCAAACGACCAGCGGAAGCGCTGCCGCATTAGTCCGTTGGCATTCGTCGGCGCTTCGGTATAGGCGAGCGCCATGTCTTCGTACTCGACGCGATAACCGAGTCGCAGCAGTGCCATCGTCAGATCGGCGTCTTCCGCAACAGTGTCGGTATGGTAGCCGCCCGCCTCGCGCACGGCGGAAACGCGCCAGGCTCCAATAGCGCCAGGTACGACGCTCACCGCCCCAAGAACATCGAGCGCTCGTCGTTCGAAGTTCTGGCTGGTGATGTATTCCAGCGCTTGCCAGCGCGTCCATAGATTGACGCGGTTTCCGACCTTCGCATTACCTGCAATCGCCCCCATTTCGGGGTTGATGAAGTGCGGCACCAGTCGTGAAATCGCATCCGGTGCAATGATCGTGTCCGCATCGATGCCGACAAAAAGCTCCGCATCCCCAATGTGTTCGATGCCGAAATTAAGCGCCTCGGCCTTTCCGGAGTTCTTCTTCGCGAGAATCAGAACTTGACCGGCAGCCGACTCTGCGGCGAACGCATTCCGCGCCACTTCGAGCGTGCGGTCCTTGGACCCATCATCGATCACAATGACTCGCAGGTTGGGATAGTTGGAATTGAGGGCGGCCCTGACCGTCCGCTCGATCACCTTCTCTTCGTTGTACGCCGGGATGAGCACCGCGACCTTTGGCTTGTAAGAGGCGACCTCCGCGGGCTTCCCGAAGATTTTCTCGTGGAGCCGGTCGTAGACGGCCGCAGCTCCGATAAAGATCAAACGACCCGTCATCAGCAAGTCGCCGATGAAAAATATCAGAGTGATCCCGCTCTGCGCGGCGTTAAAGAGCCAGAAAGCCAGTCGGTCCAGGCGCGCAGACCAGAGTTCGCTCCGCGGCAACGGCGCCATGACGTCTGCCCTGTGCATCCCGATGAGGTCGTAGACCGGCGCGACTTCATATCCGCGTGCACGAATTCCATCGATGATCATCGGCAGCGCTCGCACCGTCTCTGAGCGATCCCCGCCGCCATCGTGCAGCAGCACAATATTGCCGCATCGAAGATCTTCAACCCGGCACGGGGGAAGATGCGATAAAACGTAAGAAGAAATGTCTTCCGCGGTGTGCCTGCCCTGGACTTCACCGGGATTGTTCACATTCCAGTCGTTCGGATCAATCCGGTTGCCCACCGTGATGTACCCCATCTCCTGGGGAATTTCCAGCGGCCGCACCTGATCGGCGGTATCGGGTTCTTCGTCGATCGCATAGGGCGGACGCATCAGCGTGGTCCGCACTCCAAACAGACTGGCGAACAGCCTCTCGGTCAGATTCAACTCCACCTTCATATAGGAGGTCGAAATGTTACTGACGTCAGGATGGGTAAAGGTGTGATTCCCAAGCGTGTTCCCATCCGCGTAGATCCGTTTCGCGATGCCAGGGAACTTATCAGCCTGGATACCGATCATGAAGAAGGTCGCTGTGGCCTTCTTTTCCTTGAGTACATCGAGAATCTTCGGAGTCCATTCCGGATCGGGGCCGTCATCAAAAGTGATTGCGATCTTGTTCGGAGAATATCCATAACGCCCAACACGGTAGGGTTCGGGCAAGGTCTGAAAGACCTCGTCCGTGATCATCTGGCTGTCGGCATCGATGGTGAGATCACGAGTGCCGTGGGTGGGTTTCTCCTCGATGCGGAGAATCTCTCCCTGGCCTTCCATGTCGACATCCGCGCCAGGAGGGACGTCACGGAGTTTGTCGGCGGCCCCCGAATCCCCGGGCTGATCCCATACTCGCCACAACGAGCGGTCCTCGCTGCCGAGACGCCATAGCGCGAACGTATTGATTCCCAACGACTGCGCCGTACGCATCTGGTTCAGCGCCGTGACGCCATCGACAAACCAGATGTCGTGCCGAAAGTTCCGCTCATCGAGATAACTGAAATGAGGATTCATCGCGTCATCATCGAAGTTGACATCCTCATCGGAATCTCGCGCGGCCAGCCATGCCTCCTGTACGCTCACGGTTGTATCGTGCAAACCCTCCGGTAATTTCCCATGCTTCGGTTTCTGCACCCAGTCATAGCCATAATTCGCGATGGCGCAAATGACCTTTTCTTTCGGAATTACTCCCGTGGCAAATTTCAGATTCTGAGAGAACCAGTCCTGCGACGCGACTGGTCCCGACTGCGCACCCGGATAGTGTTCGTCGTAGTTCATCAAGACGACGCCATCCGCCGCCGCCGAAATAGCAGCGTAGTTGAATTCATCGTTATGGGGCGGCACGGCCACGTACATCTTCATGCCGCGCAAATGCAGATCGCCTGACAACTCCTGCAGCAGGGCGACATACCCCGGCTGACCCCTTGCCGGAAATGCCTCAAAATCGATGATGAGTCCGTGAAACTTTCCCGATGAGAGAAATTGTCCCGCCTGTCGCCGGAACAGCGCCCGCGAATCGGGGTTATTCAGGAAGTCCGACACGTCGACCCAGTTCGCTCCGTCGGAGTTGTTCACCATGGGGAACACTTCCAAACCAACCGCCTCGTTCTTCAGGAATGGCATGACCCGATCATCGACGGGACGCACTGTATCTCCCTGCACCACGTCGAAATACTTGTTCGTCTGATCGTCTACGCCCTGCAGGTGTCCGTCGGCAGTGAACACATGCAGCCAGTCCGGGTACAGAATGTCGATTTGGCGCGCATAATCGCGCAGCGACGAGAAACTCGCGGCATCCCACGGCACGTAGAAGGCTGCGCGGATACCTTCTTCCTGGTTCAGTTTGACCTGTGATGCCGCCAACTTGGATTTGCGGTGAGAGCGCGCTGCCGCCTTCTTGGCCCGGTCCCTCGCTTTCTCTTTTTCATTCTCTTTCAGGGCTTTGAAACCCCGTTTCTGAGGAGAAAAAAGGAGTTCGGGGAGGGGCTCATCCCGCAGGGCGGTGTATACGAAAAAAATGATCAGAGCTGAAACGACGACGGCCGTCATGTCGATGAGCCGTCGCAACCGCTTCCATCGCGCCCGGCGGGGATCATAAAAAACTGGTTCAGCCATGGAGGATGTTGTTCATCGTATGCTGTGGGCCATACAGGGTCAATTCTCGAGGGGGCCGGGTGAGTAACTGCTCGGTCACGTTTGAGATGCACTTTCCCGCCGCCAGGATTGCCGCGAACGCGTTATCATTCGCACCGTGTACGAACTGCTGAAGAAGAATACCCGCTTCTTCATTTTCGCAGGTCTGGCGGGGCTCGTCTTTCGCCTGCTGCTCGTCTGGCGCTTTCCTGCTGTTGTGGATGATTCCCGCCTTTATGCCGATATCGCGAAAAACTGGTTGCACCATGGCATCTACGGCATTACCAACTCGGGCGTCATCATGCCGACGTTATCCCGCCTTCCGGGATACCCGGCCTTTCTCGCCGCGATCTTTGCAATTTTTGGCGATGACAGCTTTCGTGCCGTTTTGCTGGTGCAAGTGCTCGTCGATCTGGCGACCTGCTTGCTGATCGCCGACATGGCACGACGTCTCTTCTCGGAACGGGCGGCGCAAGCGGCGTTTCTTCTCGCTGCTGTTTGTCCCTTTCTCGCCAACTATGCTGCCTGCGCGCTGACGGAGACCTTGGAAATCTTCTTCACCGCGCTTGCACTGGACCTTGTAATCCGCGGCTTAAGCATCGAAGAAATGACGTCGCGCTCGGCAAAGCTCTGGTTGGGCTGCGGACTTTCCGTCGGAGCCGCCATCTTGCTCAGGCCAGACGGCGGCATTCTGCTCGCTGCCATCGGCGCATACCTGTTGTGGCTGATCATCAAAGTCCGGCGCCAGGGCCACGAACGCGCTGGCAGCAGCCCTATCCCTGCTCCTCGAGCGCTCGTCATCGCCGGTCTACTGATTGCCACCGGCGCTTTCTCTCCACTCGTCCCCTGGACCCTGCGCAACCTGCGTACCTTGCACCGATTCCAGCCGCTGGCTCCGCGCTACGCAACTGATTCTGACGAGTTGGTCATGACGGGATTCAACCGCTGGGTCAAGACCTGGATCGCCGACTATGTCTCCGTGCAGGAGATCTATTGGCCCGTCCCTGGATCGGAACTGGACTTCACCAGGCTCCCCAATCGTGCGTTCGATTCCCAGGACCAGCGAACTCAGACCGAGCAACTGTTCACCGACTACAACGGCAGTCACGATATGTCCCCCGAACTCGATGCCCGCTTCGGAGCTCTCGCCGCCGAGCGCATCCACTCTGCGCCGCTTCGCTACTATGCGTGGCTCCCGGCGCTGCGGATCGCCGACATGTGGCTGCGTCCCCGGACCGAACTGTTTCCTTCCGACCCCCGCTGGTGGGAGTTCAATGACGACCCCCGCTGGCTGACGGTCAGTCTAGTCTTCGGAGTTGTGAATCTTCTCTACGTGGGAATGGCCTTTGCCGGATTGCTCCGCGTCCACAAATATTTCGGCATTGGCCTATTCATTTTCTTCATATTCCTTCGTTCAGCGTTCCTCGGAACGCTGGAGAATCCCGAGCCCCGCTACACTCTGGAGTGCTATCCCGGGCTCATTATTATTGGCTCAGCGCTATTCAGCGGCTTGAATAAACTTCGAAGCCAGATGCGCCCTCTGCCGGACACCAGACTGTGAAACGTTTCAGTAGAGCCAAAGTATTGAAAATTAAACTTGAACATTGCCGCGGCGAAGTAGCACAATAACGCCCCATCACAGCTTCCCAGGGTTTCGTGTGTTGCTGTTCCTGGGCATAACGTAATCGGAAGACGCCGAATGTGTTGCGGCGAAGGGGGATTTCCTATGCGTTCTCGCTCATTAGCACTGCTGTTCTCCACTCTCCTCGCACTTAGCGCGCTGGCCTTCGCACAGTCTGCAACTAGTTCTCTCCGCGGAACCATTACCGATCCCAAAGGCGCGGTGGTTCAGGGGGGGGCCGTCACTCTATCCAATGTAGCCACCGGATACTCTCGCACCACGAAATCAAGCAGTGACGGCGTGTACCAGTTCCTGGAAGTTCCCCCTGCCACCTACACGCTGACCGTGACCGTGCCCGGCTTCGCGACTCTGAAGCAGGATCACGTCACGCTTCAGGTCAGCCAGCCCGCGACCTTGGACGTTGTCATGCAAGTGAGAGGCACGACCGAAGTGGTCGAGGTTACCGGTGAAGCACCAGTGGTCAACACCACCGACGCCAGCCAGGGCAATGTATTCAACACGGCACAACTCACAGGCCTTCCATCGGAAGGGCGGGATCCGGTTAGCATTCTCAGCCTTCAGGCGGGCGTCACGTTTCTCGGTTCCAATACGAATGACAATGGGCTCAAGCCGAATCTGACCGAAGACAGCCGCGGAGGAGCTGTAGCTGGCGCCCGCAGCGACCAGACCAACGTGACTGTCGATGGCCTCGACAATAACGATCAGCTCCAGGGCCTTGCCTTCCAGGGAGCTTTGAGAGTTCCACTCGATTCGATCCAGGAGTTTCGCGTTACCACTACGAACTCCAATGCCGATTCCGGACGCTCCTCAGGCGCGCAAGTCAATATGGTAACCAAGAGCGGGACGAACAGCTTTCATGGCTCGCTCTATGAATACAACCGCTCGAATATCGGTCAGGCCAATGATTGGTTCAACGAGCAGGCGCAAGTCGCAGCTGGTGAGCCAAATAAGCCCGGTGTTCTTCATAGGAATACATTCGGTGCGTCCATCGGCGGCCCGATTGTCAAGGATCGCCTTTTCTTCTTCGGTCTTTATGAAGGCCAGCGAACGAATGAGGCGATACAGACCACCCACATCGTGCCGAGCGAGGCCATGCGGAACGGTATGATCCAGTATCCGTGTGTGGAGTCTGGATGTGGCGATGCGTCCACAACGAACTACAGTGTTTCAAATGGAGTAGCAACGATAACCTCGGCTGGCCTCTCCGCTATCGATCAGGGGTGCGTGGACTACCCCGACCAGGCGCCTACCTGCAACTGGACGGCTGCTGGTTTCAACTACGATGGTGGGGCAGACCCATATGTCGCGAATGTAGAAGGTACTAACCCCGACGCAATCTTCACGAAGTATCCGCTGCCGAACACCGATGCCGTCGGCGACGGGTTTGATTTTCGAGGCTTTACTTTTCCCGCACCTAATCCCACGAAACACGACACGTACATCGTGAAGCTCGATTACAAGCTGACACAAAATGGAAACCACAGTATGTGGGTGAAGGGACATTTACAAAACTTCCACAGTTCGTCGCCGCCTCAATTCCCCGGTCTTTCTCCTAACGATTTTCTGACCGACAACAGCAAAGCACTTCTGGCAGGTTACACCGCGCTCTTTAGTCCTACCCTCATCAATAACCTGCGCTACGGATACATTCGACAGGGCCTCGGAGACACTGGCCTCGGCGTCTCGGATTTCAACTACTTCCGGGGAATGGCGAATTTTCAAGGGGAAGGTTTTACGCCAAGCACTCTGACAAATGTACCCGTACACAACATTGTGGATGATGTCAGCTGGACCAAAGGCAAGCATACGATTCAGTTTGGTGGAAACCTACGCATCGTTACGAATAACCGTTCGAGCAATTCCTCGAACTATTCCTACGCTTACACGAACGTATACTGGTTGGACAATGCTGCAATCGCCGATACGGGCGGCAGTCTGGATCCCCTGACCGGGGGCTATCCAGAGGTCGATGGTTCTTGGAGCGTCAACTATGACTTTGCAATGGCTGCGCTTGCCGGTCTGCTCACCGAAACAAACAAAGTCTACAACCAGGACAAGAACGGACACTTCTACGACCCCGGACAAATGATTACCCGGAATTTCCGAACCCATGAAACCGAGTTCTACTTGCAGGACGCCTGGCGCGTTACTCCGAACTTGGTCCTCACCGGCGGTGTTCGTTACTCCTTGCTGCAGCCCCCTTATGAACTCAATGGCAACCAGGTCTCGGCTACCGTCAGCCTGAACAACTGGTTCAATCAACGCGGGGCAGCGATGCGCCAGGGTCAGACCCTCTACTCGCAGACACCCGGTGGCCTGGTACAGATGGCCCTTGGCGGGCAGGCGAATGGAAAACAGCCGTTCTGGTCTTGGGATTACAAAGACATCGCTCCCCGCCTTGCTTTTGCGTACTCACCGCACGCCGACAGCGGGTTCCTGCACAAACTCTTCGGCGGCGCTGGAAAAAGTTCCATTCGAGGTGGATACGGGATTTACTATGACCACTTCGGTCAAGGGATCGTAAACAGCTTTGACCGAAACGGCGCTTTCGGTCTGACCACAGCCCTTAACAACCCCGCCGGCACGCAGGACGTCGATTGCACGGCACGCATGGTGAGCCTCTACACGTTGCCTCCTGCCGATGGTGTTTTCTGCAATCAGCAAGTCGTGGGTCCACCGCCAGCAACATTTCCGGATCTCGTCACTCCGCCGACGTTGTTTGACGCCGGATCGTTTTCCATTTACTGGGGTATGGACGACAAGCTGAAGACTCCTTACTCGCATGTATTCGATCTCTCCATCACTCGGGACCTCGGCAAGAACTTTGTCTTTGAGGCGAGCTACATCGGACGGCTAGCCCATCGACTGTTGCAGGAAGAAGATCTTGCCATGCCCCTGGACATCGTGGACCCAACGTCCAAGATGAACTACTTTAAGGCGGCAACAATGCTGACTCAGGCTGCTAACGCTGGCACGGACATCAGCGAGGTGGCCCCGATTCCATTCTGGGAGAATCTGTTTCCAGCGGCGGCTGGTAGTTTTGGCTTCGGTCCCGGAGCCGGTGGTCTCGGCTGCGCTCCTGGGAACGATGCTTTTACCGGAACCACCACGGCCACGCAAGCTATGTATGACATGTACTCCTGCTTCGCAGGAAATGAGACGACCGCGCTTTTCGTGGCCGATCTTGACTGCCTGCCAGCTTGCTCGCAGCTGCCAGGTCAGTCTGAACCCCAGCCCTTCAACTTCTGGGACGACCAGTTCTCCTCGCTCTACGCATGGCGCAGCATCGGTAATAGCGCCTATCACGGCCTGCAACTTACGCTTCGTCACGCAATGACCCGCGGGCTCCAGTTTGATTTCAACTACACGTTCTCCAAGTCCATCGATATCGGCTCCAACGCGGAGCGCATCAACGAATTCGAAGGATATGGATTCGCGAGCCAAGTCATCAATTCCTGGTCGCCCAATCAACTCCGCGGCGTATCGGACTTTGACATGGCGCACCAGATCAATGCCAACTGGATGTACGAGCTTCCTTTTGGCCGTGGCCGCCGTTTTGGCAGCGGAGCGAACAAGTTTGTCGATGCCATTCTGGGTGGATGGGGTCTCTCCGGCATCTTCCACTGGACCAGCGGCCTGCCATTTACAATGGCTTCCGGTGCTGGTTGGTCGACAAACTGGGAGTTAGAGGGCTCCGCGGTACAGACCGGCGCTGCCGGCAAGATTGGAGTCTTCAAGGATCCCTCGGGCATTCCGAACATGTTCCAGAACAAGGACCAAGCCCTTGCGGCTTTCCGGGTTCCCTATCCCGGCGAATCCGGACAACGCAACAATCTTCGCGGACCCGGATATTTCCAGATCGATGCCGGCCTCTACAAGAGCTGGAAGGTCACCGAAGCGCAAACTTTGAAGTTCGCGTGGGAAGCTTTCAATGTGACCAATACGCCTCGGTTTGACGCCGCGCAAGCTGCGTTCAACTTTGGCCTGACGTTCGGCAATTTCGGATCCTACACCAACACCCTCAGCATCCCCCGCGTGATGCAGTTCAGCGTTCGGTACGAATTCTGACGCAGGGCTGAATTCACAGGGGCGGAGAAATCCGCCCCTTTCTCTTACTCCTTGCTGTTCGGCATCGCCATTCCAGACCCTCAATGGCCAAATGCCAAATGCCAAGTGCCAAGTGCCAAGTGCCAAGTGCTACACCATCACTTCTCTGCTTGCTACCAATTCCTCACCGCCCTCGTCTACATGGGCGAGCCAATGCAGGAGGTCACGGTGATCCTCTCCCCACTCCGTGTGTTTCTCAGTGTTCTTGTTCTTGCCCTTACACCATTCGTTCTGGTGAATGCACGTAACCAAACACTCTCCTTGAATTCCGCGTCTGGTCTGGAAGTGATCAACGGCAAAGCCGAGCCGGTGACCTATCGCGGCCGCCAAGCAATTCACCTGGTGCCGACACCCGATCACCAAGGCGCCGAAGACGCTGCAATCGCCCTAGTCGCCAACTCTGACTTTCAGGATGGAACCATCGAACTCGATGTGGCCGGATCCCCGCGCGCCGGCGCTCCGGAAGACGCGCGCGGTTTCATCGGCATCGCATTTCGAGTGCAGCCTCGTGCGTCGCGCTTTGAGAATATCTATATCCGTCCCACGAACGGTCGCGCCGACGACCAGCTCCGCCGCAATCATTCGGTCCAGTACGATTCAGCCCCTGACTTTCCCTGGTATCGCCTGCGCAAGGAGAACCCGGGTGTATACGAATCGTATGTGGACCTCGAATCCGGTGCTTGGACAAAGATGAAAATAGTCGTTTCCGGCAACACAGCGAAACTCTATGTCAACGACGCATCCCAGCCATGTCTGATTGTGAAGGATCTAAAGCTAGGGACATCCCGCGGACAGGTCGCTCTCTGGGCGCATTCCAGCACCGATGCGTATTTCGCGGAGCTACACATCGAACCCGAGAAACCGTAGGTAGCTGCCAGAAAGCCTGATGAGACTAAGCCAGTGGTGAATCGCTCATGCGGAATCGGGTCCGCACATGTTCGGAGATGAGTTCAATCGCAGACCGATTCTTGATCGGGTCGCACTGTGCCAAATACTTCATGGCCTCCACTAGCAGACGTTGTCCATCTACATATCGAGGATCGGAAGCGCGTTCCCGGCGTTTATTTCCCAGCTTAGGAGGAACTGTAATCGTAAAAACCTTGGCCATGAATAAGACCCAAAAGAAAGTTCAGCCAGTATAGCGCCCGCTGCGCAAATCCCGGAAGTACTATTTCTTCTCCTTTATCTTCAAGCACTTATGAGCTGGGCGAGATAGTCTGCGTCTTGCTCGTGGTCTTCAGTTTGAACACGTCGTTGTCGATCTTCTCATTCACCTTGATTGCAGAATACTTGCACAGCCGGTAGTCCCCTTGTGGAGTGAAGAACTGCTGCTGTACCGAGACCCCTCTGTCCGGATCGATCCAGAGGATCATCTTGTTGTAACTCCCGCGAACTTTCTCGGACTTGGGCACCAGACTTAGCTTTGCTGCTTGCACTCCGCCGATGTTTTCCGCTCCGTCGTAGGTCACGTCGAAGATTTTCTGCAAGTCCTGTCCGCTGCCACCAAAGCCCAGAACGACAAAGCTTTCGAGGTCCGCGCGATTCTTGCCAAGATCGAAAACCGTGAGTTGATCGATCTTCGGAGAATACATCTTGACCTTTCCATCGCTGAAAAGAACGTACTTCTGCTCCGGTTTCATATCAGACAGAGTCGTCCCGCTCTTTTTGACGTTGGCCATCATTTCAATTTCATCGCCACTACGGCGGTAGTAGATAGTTCCGGTCTCGACGTCCACTACCTCATCGATGACTTTCTGGTAGTTGTCCCACTCGAACTCCGCTTGCGTCGAGCGGAAATTGGCGGCGACCGAATCCATCTTTTTCAGCACTGCGTCGAGTTTGGCGGAGTCCTCGGGCTTTGACTGATTCGCGAATACTGCAAAAACAGATGCCAGGCTGGTGACGATGAGCAAGAGGCTTTTCATCGGACTTTCTCTTTCGAGTTGGCCTTGCGCTTATTCCCGCGTAGCCAGAACTTTGTAGCTCTGAATGTTGCCTCTGTGATCCGAAACGGCTTCATAGCTGATGATCGAAACCGCCCCCGAAATCGGCTCGATGATGTGTAGCAGTTGATCCCGCACCGATTGATCATTGCCGGGCGTTACGGCATTGGCCGCTACTTGATACAGAAGGCGCCCCTCCGCATCAGACGTAACCACTACCTCAGTCGGATGCGGATTCCGCGCAACAGGTTTGTCATTGAAGTTGATCACGCGCGGCGAAAAGAAAATGAAGATCAGAATCAGCGTGACCATGATGTCGTAATGGAGCGTGCCCCGCTCGTGTTGCCACAGTATATAGCTGCGGATTGTTCGCCAGATGGCGTTCATGGACGGGGGCGCGCCGGGCGCGGCGCTCGTGAATTCTGCTCTCTGCAAGTTTACTAGCTCCTGGCTCTTAGCTCCTAGCTCATACATTTCGTGCAATGTGCTTGGCTGGAAGCTAGCAGCCAGTAGCTAGAACTTTTTCGGCGTAATCTTCTCCGCTCCAATGTACGGGCGCAGTGCCTCCGGAATCATCACACTTCCATCGGACTGCTGATAATTCTCGATAATCGCGACCCACGTGCGCCCAACGGCGAGTCCGCTGCCGTTCAATGTATGCACAAATTCCGTCTTGTTCTTCCCCTCAGGACGGTATCGGATGTTGGCCCGCCGCGCCTGATATGCCTCAAAATTTGAACACGACGAGATCTCGCGAAACAGTTGCTGCCCCGGCAACCACACTTCAATGTCGTACGTCTTCGCCGACGACGCTCCCATGTCGCCGGTGCACAGAGCCATGGTTCGATAGTGTAATCCCAGCCGCTGCAAAACTTCCTCGGCATTGCGCGTCAGTTCTTCGTGCTCGTCATAGGACTGGTCCGGGTGTGTGAACTTGACCAATTCCACTTTCTGGAACTGATGTTGGCGGATGATACCGCGTACGTCTTTCCCATAAGATCCGGCCTCGCTGCGGAAGCACGGAGTATAGGCAGTCAACGAGATCGGCAGCCTCGCCTGATCCAGGACCTCGTCCCGATAGAGATTCGTAACCGGAACTTCAGCGGTCGGAATCAACCACAGGTCTTTCTCGCCGTGCGGCACGCGGAACGAATCGGCACCAAACTTCGGGAGTTGCCCGGTGCCGTACATCGAATCGGAATTCACCAGATACGGCGGGAGGACTTCGGTGTATCCGTGCTCGCGCGTGTGCAGATCGAGCATGAAATTGGCAAGCCCGCGCTCGAGCTTTGCTCCCAGATCCCAGTAGACAGCGAAACGGGCGCCCGTGAGCTTTACTGCGCGCTCCATATCGAGAATGCCAAGATCGGGACCGAGATCCCAATGCGGCTTCGGCGTGAAATCGAACTTCGGCGCTGCGCCCCAGCGTCGCACTTCCACATTGTCGTCAGCGCTGTGGCCAACGGGAACACTCGCGTTGGGCAAATTGGGGAGGCCGGTGAGAATGTCTCTCAGCCGGCCGTCCAGATCCGAAGCGGTTTTCTCCAGCGAAGCAATCTTCTCGCGGAGTTCCTTGGTCTGCGCCATGGCGGCGCTGGCATCCTGGCCAGCCTTCTTCAGCTTGGCGATCTCTTCCGACGCCTTATTGCGCTGCGCCTTGCTGGTTTCGGCTTCGGTGATGGCTTGTCGGCGCTGCGTGTCGACTTCACGAAAATCCTTGAGCACCGCAGCCGGGTCCATGCCGCGCTGCCGCAGTTTTTCGTCTACGGAAGGCAAGTTTTCTCGAACAAAACTTAGGTCAAGCATGAGAAGTAAATACTGTATCGGAAAAGCAGCGCATATTGCACGCGACCCGGGAAGAGCCCTATTGCGGAATCGCCGAATTGGTGGAATCATTTCCTCAATAGAGGTGCCTATGGCGGAGAAGCGTCATCCCGGCATCACCATGCACAAGATCTCTTTCGGCGGTGGATTTATGGGCCTGCTTTTCGCTGCCGGCAGCGCATTGATCTTCGTTCTCGGATTTCCCACACTCTGGTATTTCGTCGCCTTGGCGGCGGCGCTAGGCGTTGGCATCGCCGTCCTGCTCAGGGTCCTTCATCGGACATGGTCCGACCGAAACAGGCCGCTCTCCATTCTGACTAACCGCGAGCCCGAGAATTCGAAATCGTACGAGAGAACGAAGTGGCATAGGTCTTTAAGGATCGCCCACGTCCCCTCGGCATGAGTGGGTGGCGTACACCCTTGTAAGCTTTGGGATTTCCGCCTGTCTGTGTAAACTACGTTCGCGATGAGATCGTCCCCCAGGTCTGCCCGCTGGCAACTCTTGTTCGTCCTTCTGTGGTTTGCCGCTCTCGCACTTCATCCAGCCCCGGTTTTTGCCTCGGCCTACAACGGACATCCCAAACTGGTCGTCGTGATCGTGATCGACCAGTTCCGCGGAGACTACCTCGAACGCTACCGTGATCAGTTCGGTGACGCTGGCTTTCGGTTGTTCCTCGACCATGGTGCCTACTTTCCCAATTGCAATTACGACTACGCCAACACGCGCACCGGTCCCGGACACGCCACTCTTTTCACCGGCACCTATAGCCCGGGACACGGCATCGCCGACAACGAATGGTGGGATCAGAAAAAGAAGCGGATGGTAACTTCGGTCGAAGACGAAGACACGAAACTAGTCGGTGTACCCGATGCCCGGGCAGGCGCATCGCCCCACAACCTTCTCGCAGATACCATCGGCGACGAACTGAAGCTAGCCACGCAGGGGAAGTCGCGCGTCTTCGGTATCTCGCTCAAGGACCGTGCTGCCATTCTTCCCGGCGGTTTTGGCGCCGATGCCGCCTACTGGATCGACGGCAAGAGCGGCGCATGGGTCACATCTACTTACTACCGCACGGACCTGCCCAGGTGGGTACAAGATTTCAACTCCTCGCGCCCAGCAAAATATTGGGATCGTGAATGGAAAGACTCACAGGGCGCGGTTCTCGGTTCGACTGCCCGCCGCAAAGGCCGGGATGGCTCCGAAGCGAACTTCTTCGAAGTGGTCGGATCGACCACGTTCGGAAATGAATACGAACTTGAGTTCGCGCGCGAATTAATTGTCTACGAGAACATTGGTCGTGGGCCCGCCACTGACCTTCTCACCATCAGTCTCTCGCCCAACGACATCGTGGGGCATCAGTTCGGGCCCGATTCCCCGCAACTTGCGCAGATGGCCCTCGATCTCGATCACGAACTTGCCGACTTCTTCAACTTCCTCGGCCATCAGATCGGCCTGGCGAACGTGTGGGTCGCTCTCTCCGCCGACCACGGCGTTTCCACGCTCCCGGATGCCGTAAAGAAGCTGCACATTCCGGGGGCCAATCTCGCCGGCGGAAAAATCGAAGAACAGATCAATAGCGCGCTCACCGCGAAATTCTCGCCTGGACATCCCGCCGCTTACGTGAACTTCGATTATCCCTTGGCATGGCTTGATCCCGATGCATTCGCTGCAGCACACATCAAGGAACGTGATGCCGAAGTCGCCGTCGGAGAAGCCATGAAGCAAGCTGGGCTGCGGGACTATTACACCAAATCGCAACTCGCGGCCGGCGAGGTCCCTAATACCGAAACCGGACGAAAATACCTCAACAGCTACTCGCCTCTGGGTGCCTGGTTCGTCATCGGTGTGCCCGATATCTATGCCGTCGGTTCCTCTCATGGAACGGATCACGCTTCGCCCTACAACTACGATACCCACGTTCCTCTGGCCTTTTATGGACTGCCGTTTCGCGCCGGAACGTACCGCAGCAGCGTTGAGCCTGTCGATCTCGCGCCCACCCTTGCATCACTGCTGGGTATCAATGCTCCGACGCATTCCATCGGACACGTCCTCACCGAAGCCCTTGCGCCTCTGCGTCGTGGCGCAACTCAGGGAGATAGCCAACCATGACTTCGGCTCTTGATCTCAGTGTCAACGTTGCCGGCATTCCGCTGAAGAATCCCATCATCGCGGCCAGCGGCACCTTCGGCTACGGAGTCGAATTCGAAGACGTTGTGGAACTCAGCAAACTCGGCGGATTCGTGGTGAAAGGCTTATCGAAAGAGCCCATGATCGGCAATCCTCCGCCGCGCCTGTGGGAAACCGCTGCCGGCATGTTGAATGCGATTGGCCTGCAAAACATCGGCGCCCCGGCATTTCTCGAAGAGAAACTACCACATCTCCGGCAACTGAAGAACGTCGTCGTGATGACCAATGTTTTTGGCTATGCCCGAGAAGACTACGAGCGCACAATCGAGATCCTCAATGAGGGCGAAGGCATTGCCGCCTATGAGTTGAACGTATCCTGTCCCAACACCGCGCATGGAGGCCTTCAATTCGGCAGCGATCCCCGGTCCCTCGATGAAGTCGTGACCACGGCCAAGCGCGTCGCGCGCCGTCCCCTGATCGTAAAGCTCTCGCCCAACGTCACCAGCATCGCGCAGATGGCTTACGTCGCGCAGGAAGCAGGCGCCGACGCCTTGTCGCTCATCAATACCTTCGTCGCCATGGCGATCGACCCGGAAACCCGCAAACCGCGCATCGCCAATGTCACCGCCGGACTTTCGGGCCCGGCGATCAAACCCATCGCAGTGCGAATGGTCTATGACGCCGCTCATGCGGTGAAGATTCCCGTAATCGGCATGGGCGGAATCTCAACCGCGGAAGATGTTATTGAATTCATGCTCGCAGGAGCGACAGCTGTGCAGATCGGTACTGCCAGCTACTGGGACCCATGCGCGACGGAGAAGATCGTCGACGGAGTACAGGCGTGGTGCAAAGAGCGTCACGTCGCGCGCATCGCCGATCTCATCGGCGGAATGCAGTTGGAATAAGTACCGGCCTCACTTGTTTCTGATTCGGCTGCTCCTCTTGAATTTCACAATCACCCACGCAAATACAAATGTTCAGAATACCCAACTAACCACGACTCCGATCCACATGTACTCGTCATCGTGAACATTGCCTGATAGAAGAAGCGAAACAATGCCACCGGGAAGGGTGACGAACATGACGAAAAGCCACTTGCCGGGAAGTGCATAGGCGACAAGGACGAGGACACTCTCCAACCCCGCCGCCAGTGCCAGTTCAACTCTGGCCAGTTTCACGGATCGCCTGTAACGCTTGATTTACCGCCAGGCCCCCAGAATCGCCCCCATCACCACGTAACACACCAACTGATACCCGGTATTGATCATGTACAGCTTGTTCCGCTGCCGGCTGAACAGCGCATTCGTGAACTGTACAGTCGTGACAAATCCCAACCACACCACCAACCCGATCTTCAATCCATCAATCGCAGTCGAGAAGCCAGAAACTGCAATGAGTTTCCCCAGCACAAACGCCGCCAGGATGCTCGCGATCAGCGACATGAAGTACGACGGCCCGGCGCTTTTCTGCATCTCGGCGAGCTTCTCTTTGTCGTTCGGATCGTAGCCCATCAGCTTCATCCAGGGATTCGCAAATAATGCGGGCGAGTACCACAGAAACCCCACCACCATGGTTGCGACTGCCGACACCAGAACAGCCCAAAGGTTTACTCCGAGGAAGTGCATGGAGCCTCCTTAGAACTAAAGTGTGAGATGAATTGAGTTATCGGCCGCGAGTGTACCAGATCGAACCGGGAGACTTATAGTCCTTTCCTTCCCCCCAAACCGCGTGTGTCGACCCGAGACTGTCGATGGCAAGTCCGAAGTAGTCTCCAAAAGGAAAGCGGAACCCCGACGGAAGGATGTAGTCATAGCCCCGGACACCGCCAGACAGTAGCGTCTCCTCGCTCCACGTTGCGCCGCCGTTCGTCGAACTGCGGTAGAAAGTATTCCATAGCGGGCGATTGGGACGGCCGGGCTCGTTCGCCCTTTTGTCCATCCATGCGACTCGGACATCGCCGGAGCTGCCAGCAACGATCGTTGGAAACGCGTGCTCTACCGACGGCGCCGCCAATGACACATTCGCCCGGGCCGACCACGTTGCCCCACCCGTAGTAGAGGACGAGAAGTAGATGCGCTCTGGTCCCCCATTCGCACCACCCGTGTTCCACAAGGCATACAAGGCGCCGGCAGAGTCTGACGCCAACGCAATCTGTGCGCCCAAAAAACCTGTCCCGCAGTTCTCCTCTTCGCACGATGGAGGCGCGCTCGACTGGTCAATGAGTTGAGTATTCCAGTTCCGCCCTCCGTCGGTCGACCGACTCAAATAAATGCTCGCCGGACGCGTTGCCATGTCATTGCGAGCGTATGCCGTCCAGCCAAAAAAGACCGCGCCGGATGGATCGATCGTTGCCCCGCCTCCCAGCGACGACCCCGGCTCCGCATTCGGATTCACGTACGCGACGCTGAACGTCTGCCCGGCATCGTGAGATGCCGCCACCAGAAATCTTTCCTCGCGGTTGAATCCGACGTAAACGTCAACTCCCCGGACCGTCAACACTGGCTTGTCTGTCTCTTCCCGGCCGCGCTCTGCCCAGGAAAATGACCAGTTGCGCCCGAAATCGAGCGACCGCGCAACCACGATATCGCGGCGATTATTCTGCAACCACGAGGC
>Ga0335085_10003007_pt1 | contig 30168 bp, 30 predicted proteins | sample Lox_Sample_45_FD_206712 | JGI IMG/M metagenome (GOLD analysis project Ga0335085, IMG submission 206712) | Soil microbial communities from Loxahatchee National Wildlife Refuge, Florida, United States - Lox_Sample_4.5 | ecosystem: Environmental > Terrestrial > Soil > Wetlands | place: USA... | reverse complement strand
CCCGTCCGTACACGGAGTTTCCGGGCTGATGAACCTGTTTGGCATCGAGTCGCCTGGGCTCACGGCCTCGCTCGCGCTGGCTTCGGCGGTGGCGGACGCGCTGCTCGCTTAGGCGACGCCAGCGGCGTTCCTCTGCTTCTTCAACCGCACGATCAGCACGAGCCCCAGGCATGCCGCCGTGGACAGCCCGATGTGCCAGAGGAAATGCGTGCCGAACGGGATGTAGGGGCATACCAGCAGGTCGATCGAACGCGCGATCGCTGCAACGATGCCGCAGAGCAGAATCAGCACGCCCTGCATTGCCGCCGCGCCGCCGTATCGCCGCGCGGTGGCCGTCACGATGACGATGCCGAACACGGTCACGGCCGCGAACATCGGCACGAAGCGCATGTTGGGTGAAATCTGGGCCAGCGTGTCGCCGAAGTCGCGCACGCCGAGCATTCCTGCAATCGCCATCGCAGCCATGCCCACGACGCCGACGGTCCAGCCGAGCCAAGGCCGCTCGAACATCTGCCGGATCCACAGGACCGTCAGCACCAGCAGGTAGCAGACGCCCGGCAGCCAGTCGAGGATCAGCGCCCACGAAGTGCGCAAGCCATGCCACAAGGCGCTGCCGATGCCCACCCAGGTGAGCAGGATCAAGAGCACGATCAGGCCCGGTGCGAACCCCACCCGCGACCGCTTCACGTAGCGGTAGGCGAACCAGGCCGCGATCAGGATGGCGGCGTTGCTGATCGTGTTCACCGGCTCGTGCATGCCGAGCCACATATGGGCGGTGTCGCAATAGATCGGGCCGGTGAAATGGGCGGGATACGGGTGCATTTTCTCGCTCGCCAAGGACTGCGTCGCACAATGTAGGTATCTATCCCGCCAAATGCGCCTCCATTGTGTCGGCCACTTGCACGCCCTTCTCAATCAAATTTGATGCCCGGTGCAGGCGGCGTGGGTTAGGATCGCCACGGCGATCGAACCGGTGCGCCCATGTCGGCCAGAACAATGCTTGCCTGTCTTGCGCTCTTCGCCGCGGCGGCCGTTGCGGACGCGCCCGCCCAGGATCAGGGGCAAGCGATCAGGGACCTTGCCAACAAGCTGATGCAGACCGAGACCGTGCTCGCGGTCATGAACGTCACCGACCCCGCCAAGTTTGTTCCCGACAGCGACCCCGACACGCTTCAGATCGTCTATGTGCAGAACCCCAAGCTGGGAACAAACCACGTCTCCGACGACGGCGAGGTGGTCTGGTTCTTCGGCGATGTCGACGTGGACGATCAGCAGCCCTATATCCTCAGAGCCTTCGAGATTCAGGCGAAGCGGCGGCTTGGGATCAAGTAAACCACGCCTGCTGCTGCCTCGCCTGCTCAAACCCGGGCGGCAGCCTCGTATTTGAAGCCCAGTGGCCGGCGAACCAGGCGATCTGGTTTCGCGTCGATTCGTTCCTGCCTCTCAGTAGGCGTCTTACGTCGGCTGATGCGTTATCCTGGCCTTCTTCCCGGAGATCGTGGATGCGGAACTACAGACTTTATCTGAAGGATCAGAACGGAACGATCGGCTGCCGCGACGACGTCCGTGCGGAAGATGCTGACACGACTATTCGGATTGCGGAAATGCTGTGCTTTTCCTGATCCGACGTCTGCCATACCCACGAGTTGTGGCGCGACCTCGCCCTGGTCCACAGCGCAAAAACGGCCCCGGTTTCGGGGATGAACTACGATCTGGACCCGGACGCTCGGCAGGTGGTCATCGATCGCGAATTCATACTGCGCAAAAGCCGCTGGAAGATCGCGACGAGCGAACGCCTGCTCAAAGAGATCGACGTCTGGATCGCTGCGGCTGGAACGAGCGGCTGATCGCGCCTCGAAAGTGCGCGCGGACTGCGAGGCTACGGCTGGTGGACCTGCGATGACGTATTGGTGACGGGCGAGCGCGGGGCTGTAGGCTGTTTGGTGCTCATCTTGACCGCCTGGGCGCGCTGCGCCGCCAGCACCGCCTTCATCCAGTCGTTTGACGTCACCGGATGAATGCTCATCACGGCGACGCAGTTCTGTCCCTTGTCGTTGTCCTGGCAGCAGAAGATGTCGCCGTTGAGACAGGCGACGTAATGGGGATGGGCCGCACCGGCACGGCTTTCCTCTTCGCCCTTGGTGAAGCATTCCATCGCGCCGGAGTTGTTCACCCAGCTTGAATCGCAGTTCGATCCGCTGGCGGGTTTGCCCAAGGCGAGCGCGGGCGAAGCTGCAGCCGCCCAAAGCCCGACGGCCAGCGCCAATCCGAACCCGATGCGTGACGGTTTCATGCCTTCCTCCTTGGTGCGGCGAACGAGTCGTCCGCGCCGATCATAGGAATTATGCCTCAGTTATGCATCTTTGTTTGCGGCTGCGATCTTGAGCACGCGTGCTTGTTTTTTCGTGCTGCAAAAGCCGTCAACGTTTGGTTGGTGCGCGGGCTCCCCCCGTGGTGGCAAGCGGAGAGACGGCGGTCACGTGCAGCACCCTGGTCTCGCCGAGGGCGTCGGCGCGAACCACCTGCCAGTCGTCGTTGGTTTCGTCGAGCACGCCGGAATCGTCGATGAGCAATTTCAAGCTGCGCTCGCGCCCGTCGAAGGCGGCGACGAAATCCGTCCCGTCGGTCAGATACGGCATGATCGAGGCGGTGAAGCGCTGGTTGTGGCGGCGCAGGAACCGCATCGCGTACAACAGATCGGCGTGCGCCTTGTTGCGCAAATGGAACTGCCGGGCGGAAGCCACACGCACGGCCGTGCTCGGGTAGATGCGCATGACGTGGCAGTCCTGCATGTCGCAGGCCGGCGGGCGCACCGGGTCGAGGCGCAAGAGGATGGCGCACGCCACGATGGCCGCCGCCGCGCCCACCGGCAGCAACGCCAACTTGGGTGATGGGCTCCGTGCCGCCTCCGGGCCCGGCCGCAGGAACGCCGCCGCCGGAACGGCGGCGACGAACGCCAGCGCCGCGACCATCACTTGATGGCTGGAGGTAATCCATGGCGGCGTAAAGGTCACCGACAGAACGATGGCGGCGGTCGTGTAGCGCAGCAATCGCACATGGCGGTCGCCGCCGCGCCGGCACAGCCGGATCATGGCCCACACCGTCGCGACCGCGAACGCCGCCGCGAATGCCGCCATCACCGCCGCGTTCAACAGGCTGTAGAGTCCCTCTTCGTTCAGCCACAGGCGCAAGGGTCCGATGAAACCGTACTGTGAGATCGAGGCGCTCAGCGCCGCGCCGTTTTCCAGCACGATATCGTCGGGATCGCGGAACACGAATCCGAACAGTCCTTGCGGCGAGAAGAAGAACGCCGCCAGCGACCTCGCCTGGCCGAACAGCACCAGCCAGGGACGATCGCGCGCCTCGCCGATCACGATCTGCCAGGCTTCGTGCGCGCGTGCGGCGCCGCCGAGCGAGCCGAGACCGGGATGGGTCTGCTCCAGCAGCGTGTAGTCCCGGCCGTGCATCAGGCCGTAGGCGATCGCCGGGTAATCGCCGAAGCTGTTGGCGTTTGCCGCGATCAGCTCGATCGACTCATGCACGGCAAATCCTGCGCCGATGGCAAGGCAGCAGGCGCCGAAGGCGACCGCCTGTTTGCGCCGGCCGGCGCCGGTTTCTTTCTGCGCCCACCACAAGGCAAGCGCGGGCAGCACGAACAGAGGTCCGGCACGAGCCATCAGCGCCACGGTGGTCGCGAACAAGCCGGCCAGCATTTCGAGGCGTGCCTTGTCGGGCCTTTCGCCGCAATCGGCATTGGCCCGCCACACCAGCACGAAACCGATCAACCCAAGAGGAAGCCCCACATCTTCCGTCTGTACGAAGCCGGCCCATTGCCGTTCGGACAACAGCGCCAGAACGAAAATGACGAAGGCGCCGCGCCAGCCATGCGATTTCCAGACCTCAAGACCCGCCAGCGCGATGGTCCACGCGGCAAAACACGCCAGCAGCAGAAGCGGCAGGCGCAGATTGCCGTCGAACAGCCGAAGCAGCCCCGCAAGCACCACCGAGAAGATCGGCCGCTTGGCCGCGTACTCGAGCAAGCTGCCGTGCATAAGTCTCAGCGAGTCGTTGTAGTAGTCGAAGGAATCGCTCCACGGCAGGATGCCGCCCAGAACGGCGTTGCGGCCTTCGTAGCCAAGCGTCCACAAGTGGAGGATCCAGCAGACAACCAGAATCTGCGCGCAGACGTTGAGGCCGATGGCGCGGTCGCCCCGGCTGCAGTCGCGCAGGAACCAGAACGCGATCGCAATCATTCCGGTAAAGCAGAGTGCGTCGTTGATGGGAATCCACTTGAAGCCGGCAAGCGCGAGCGCGTAGGCCAGAACCACGGCGATGGCCCCGGCAAGCCGGCCTTTTGATCCGGCGGCGTGCAATCCGCCGTTGAACCTGGACCATGTGCGATCGAGAGCAAAATGAGCAGTCACGCCCGGATTGCGCCTTTGCGGAATCGGGCGCGAGTGTTGCTGACGCCTGCGTCATTTGTCCTGTGCGTCCGGTTGCATCCGGTTTTACCGGCCAAAGTTGTCCGAACTTGACTTTTCTCCTTTTGTTCCGCATACCCGGATCACGGATGGAGCGGCGCCAATCTGGGTGGCCGCCGGGCGCTTGAATGCGCCCCTCGCTTAAGGAGCGCGTTTGAGTCACCACACGACCGCCGGCACGGACGCCGGCACGATTGAACCTACGAATTCGGAAGCCCCCGTAAGTTCTTCAGAATCCAAAGAAATACCTGCCAACCCGGTGCCGGAGCCCAGCCCGGTCGAGCAACCGCAGGCGACCGAAGCGGCCGCCAGTGCGTGCGAAGCACCTCCGATCGAACTGCCCGCAGCCGAGCTGCCGTTGTGTGAAAAATCGAATAACAATTATATTGCCGAATGTGATGTAACTCATTGTGATAACAAGCAAATTACCGACATCGGCTTTGCCGGTCTCGGGCTTTCCGCAGAGCTTTTGCGGGCCGTCGATGAGGCGGGCTACAAGACGCCTACGCCCATCCAGGCTCAGGGCATTCCCCATGTGCTCAAGCGCCGCGACGTGATCGGCATTGCCCAGACCGGAACCGGCAAGACCGCCAGCTTCACGCTTCCCATGATCGAGCTTCTGGCGCGCGGCCGCGCCAAGGCGCGCATGCCGCGGTCGCTGATCCTGGAGCCGACGCGCGAACTCGCCGCCCAGGTGGCCGAGAGCTTCGAGAAGTACGGCAAGTACAACAAGCTCTCGATGGCGCTGCTGATCGGCGGTGTCTCGTTCGACGACCAGGATCGCAAGCTCGATCGCGGAGTCGACGTTCTCATCGCCACCCCGGGGCGCCTGCTCGACCATTTCGAGCGCGGCAAGCTGATGCTCTCCCAGGTGCAGATCCTGGTCATCGACGAGGCCGACCGCATGCTCGACATGGGGTTCATCCCTGACGTCGAGCGCATCTGCAAGCTGATCCCGTTCACGCGCCAGACGCTGTTCTATTCCGCCACCATGCCGCCCGAGATCACGCGGCTGACGCAGCAGTTCCTGCAGAACCCCGTGCGGGTCGAAGTCGCCCGACCAGCCACCACCGCCGACAACATCCGCCAGGAAATCGTGATGGTGCCGAACGACGAATGGGCCAAGCGCGAGGCCCTGCGCACGCTGATCCGCGAGGCGGGCGAGATCACCAACGCCATTGTCTTCTGCAACAAGAAGCATGTGGTGGACATCGTGGCCAAGTCGCTCGCCAAGCACGGCTTCAACGCGGCGCCCCTGCACGGCGACCTGGAGCAGTCGGTGCGCATGAAGACGTTGGAGCGCTTCCGCAATGGCGACGTAACCATTCTGGTCGCCAGCGACGTCGCCGCGCGCGGGCTCGACATCCCCACCACCAGCCACATCTTCAACTTCGATGTGCCCTATCACCCCGACGATTACGTCCATCGCATCGGCCGCACGGGCCGCGCCGGGCGCAGCGGCGAGGCCTTGATGCTGGCCACTCCGGCCGACGGCAAGTACGTCGACGCCATCGAACGGTTGATCAAGGTCGCCATCGCACGCCGCAAGCTGGAGGGACTGGCCGAGCAGGTGCGCGAGCGCCCGCCGCGCGAGGATCGTGGCGGCCGTGACCGCCGCAAGGGGCGCGACCACCGGCGCGGCGACCGCCCGATCAAGCCGCATGGTCAGGTCGCCTCGATGGAACCGGCCAAACCGCAGCAACCGCAACAGCAGCAGGCGCCGCACCAGCGCGCCCCGCGGCCGCCGCAGCAGCAGCGCGCAAAACCGTCCCAGCCGAACCGCCCGCAGCAACCGTTCGTGCCGCAGTCGCCGGGGCTTTCCGACGCGCAGCAGCTGCCCGCGTTCCTGCTCCGCCCTGTCAACCTGCCCAAGGCGCCCGAAAAGAAGCCGCGTGCGGACAAGAAGGCGAAGACCGACAACGAACCGATCGCGTAAGTTCGAGCGGCGCCGCGCTTGGGTTACAGGTGCGACGAAAAATAAAATCCCGCGGGAACCGGAAACCAAAACGGCGTTACGCCGATCTTTCCTGTTAGAACCAGGAGGAGGATCGCAATGCGCTTTGGTTTGCTTGGCGCCGCCGTCGCCATGTTCGCTTTGACAGCCGCTGGCGTCGAGGCCGCACCCGTACCCGTCAAAATCACCATCGAGAATATGTCCAGTGCAGGCGGGCTCAATCTCTCGCCGCTCTGGGTGGAACTCAGCAACGGTTCCTTCGACATCTTCGATGCGGGCTCGCTCGCCACGCCCGGCCTCAAGCCGCTCGCCGAAGGGGGCGATTTCAGCGGGCTAGCGGCGCGGCTGGCGAGCACAGATCCAAGCGCGGTGATGGGGGCGATCCCCGTTCCCGGCTTGAGCGGATTACCGCAGATCGAACCTGGCGAGTCCGACTCCATCGTCCTGAACGTCGACCCCACCACCAACCGCTACTTCAATTTCGCGGCGATGGTGGTTCCTTCCAACGACGCCTTCACCGGCCTCGACAACGCACTTCAGATCTTCGACACCTCGGGGAATTTCCTCGGCAACAAGACGATCTGGATCACCGGCAACAACATTTGGGACGACGGCACCGAAGTCAACCAGCTCTACGGTTCGGCATTTGTCGTCGGCCAGAACGCCGCGCTCGGCGACCCCGAAAGCAATCCGGTCGCTCTCCACCCGGGCTTCGGCATCTTCGACGGGCAGTTGGAGCCCAACGGCCAGACGTTCCTCGCCGCCGATGCAGACGTGGCGGCACGCGCCGGATTCATTTTGGGCCGCATCACCATCAGCGAAGCGCCGGAGCCCACAACGCTCTCCTTGCTGCTTGGGGCGTTCGGGCTTGCGTTCTGGCTGGTCCGTCGGCGCGCCGGCGGGGCTGCGAGCTGATTTCACCGCCCAAGGCCTGGCGGTGCATCCGGCGGCAAGCCTGCAACCCCGTTGCCCCCGCGCTTAACGGTTTCTTACCGACCGCGGGGGCAGGATTCGCTGGCAGGTCGGTGGTTGATCGCCCCGCCGTGAGGGAGGTGATGCGCGTGGCCGAACAGAACCGCGAGCAGGCGCTCGGCAAGACCGCCTTCGGGCTGATGGCGGACTGGAATGTCACGCCCATCCCCGAGAACTTCGAGCTGTTCTATGTCTACGCCGACGGCCGCAACGCGGTGCTTTCGCAGATCGTCGAAGGCATGATCCGCGAGCGCACGCCATTCACGCCAGAGATCCTTCGCGAGCTGCGCGCGCGGTTCCTTCCCCGCGAGCACGTGGTCAACACCATGGCCGAGGTCGGCTCCAGCATCGGCGGAATGCTCGATGCGGTTCTGGGCAAATTGGAGAAGGCCGGCAAGGACGCCAGCGAGTACGGCAAGACCCTGTCGGCGGCCAGCGGCGAGCTCGACAGCGGCAAGTCGCCGGCAGCGATGGGCAAGATGATCGAACGGCTGATCGGCGCCACGCATGCGATGGAAAAGCGCGCCAAGACGCTCGAGCAGGAGCTGCAGCGCTCTTCCGACCAGGTCACGGAACTCAAGACCCAGCTCGACACGGTGCGCAAGGAAAGCCGCACCGATCCGCTGACGGGCATCGCCAACCGCAAGACCTTCGATTTGGAGCTCGCGGCAGCCATTAAGGACGCCGCCGCCAGCGGCGACGGCGTGGCGCTGTTGATGTGCGACATCGACCACTTCAAGCGCTTCAACGACACCTGGGGCCACCAGACGGGCGATCAGGTCCTGCGGCTGGTCGCCAACTGCCTTTCGGAGAACGTCAAGGGCCGCGACACTGCCTCGCGCTACGGCGGCGAGGAGTTCGCCGTGATCGTGCGCCAGACCGGGCTTGCCGGCGCCTACAGCCTCGCCGAGCAAATTCGCGGCAGCGTGGAATGCAAGAAGCTGGTCAAGAAGTCGACCGGCGACATCCTGGGCACCATCACGATCTCGATGGGCGTGGCCCAGTTCACCGCGGGCGAGACCGCCGAATCGCTGGTGCAGCGCGCCGACCGCTGCCTCTATCGCGCCAAGAACACCGGTCGCAACCGCGTCGTCTCCGAAGAAGAACTTTCCGCGCCGGCACGCTCCGACGCGGCATAGCCCCGGCCTGGCACACCGGTGTAGGTTCGCACCATGCGAACCGATTTCGAACGCGTGTACGTCGAGGGGCACGGCTCCGCCGCATTGCTGGCACTGAACCACCCCGAAGTCGTCAATGCGATCTCTGCACCGATGATCGACGGGCTGATGCGCGCCCTCGATTTCTTGGAGCGATCGGGTTTCCGCGCCGTCGTGGTCACCGGTGAGGGCCGCGGTTTCTGCTCCGGCGCCAATCTCGCCGAGGGCCTGGCGGAGGGCGCCACCGACGTCGCGTCCAGCATCGCCATCCGCATGGATCGCGGTTACCACCCGCTGCTGCGCCGTCTGCGTGATTTTCCCTCGCCGATCATCACTGCCGTGAACGGCGCCGCCGTCGGCATCGGTTTGAGCATCGCGCTGATGGGCGATCTCGTCGTGGCGGCGCGGAGCGCGTATTTCCAGCATTCCTTCGTGCGCATTGGGCTGGTGCCCGATGGCGGCTCTACCTGGCTGCTGCCGCGGCTGATCGGACTGGCGCGCGCCCGCGAGCTGTCGATGCTGGGCGAGAAGCTCGATGCCGACCGCGCACTCGAATGGGGTCTCATTAACCGTGTCTGCGACGACGACAAGCTGATCGGCGAAGCGCTGACGCTGGCGGTGCGCCTTGCCGAGGGGCCCTCCATGGCGCTCGCCGCGATGCGGCGAATGTACTGGCAAAGCCCGCAAACCGGGTACGAACAGCAGCTTGAGCTGGAACGCGAGAACCAGGTGCAGGTAGGCGGCAGCGAGGACGCTATCGAAGGCATCCGTGCTTTCCTCGAAAAGCGCAGAGCTGCTTTCAAGGGGCAATAGGTCGCGAAAGCGTGACTTGCGCCGCGTTCGGCAGGTTCCAGACTCCTTGCCGGACTCTCGCGGAGCGTTCCATGCATCGTCGCTTGTTTGCGCTGACCGCTGTCGTATTTGCCGGACTCGCTGTGTCCGCCAGCCCTCCCCCTGCATCCCCCGGAACGTCAGGCGCCGCCGCAATTGGCCCCTGGGGCATCGATCTGACCGGCATGGACAGCACCGTCAAGCCCGGCGACAACTTCTATGCCTATGTCGACGGCAACTGGGATAAACGATCGGTCGTTCCGCCCGATCGCTCGAACATGGGCTCCTTCCAGGAACTGGAGATTCTCAGCGAAAAGAGGATGCGCCAGATCGAGAACGATCTAGTCGCCCGGCCCGACGACCAGCTTACGGGCGAAGAGCAAAAGCTGCGCGATCTCTACATTTCATTCGTGGATAGCGACCGCATCGAACGCCGCGGGCTCAATCCGGTGCTGGACGATCTGCAGCGCATCGCGCACGTGCGCACGCTTGCCTCCGTTGCGCGCATCATGGGCTCGCCGCGGATGGCGGTGGGTGGTCCCTTCGCGGTCGAGATATCGGTCGACGACAGGAACTCCAACGCCTATGCCGTGACGCTGACCGCCGCCGGCCTGGGCATGCCCGATCGCGATTACTACCTGCTCGACACCAACAAGATCATCGCAGCGCGCGAAGCCTACAAGACCCACCTTGCGACCATGCTGCAGCTCATGGGTATCACCATGGCCGAAGAGCGGGCGGCCAAGGTGTTTGCGCTCGAAACCGAGATCGCCAAGGCGCACTGGTCGCGCGCCCAGCGTCGCGACCGGGACAAGATGTACAACCCGATGCGCTACGACGAGTTGAAGGCGCTGGCGCCGGGCTTCGATTGGGATTCGTTCTTCGAGGAAACGGGCATTCCGCTCAAACGCGGCGCCCGTCAGGTCATCGTGGGGGAGAAGAGCGCCTTTCCCGCGCTGGCCGCTCTGTTCGATGCCGCCCCGGTCGCGGTGTGGCGTGATTATCTGCTCATCCGCTATCTGCACGCCTATGGCGCGTACTTGCCCAAAGCCATCGACGACGCCGATTTCGCCTTCTACGGAACCGTCATCGGCGGCCGCACCCAGCAATTCGAGCGCGAGACGCGCGCCGTGCATCTGGTCGACCGCGAGATGGGCGAGGCCCTAGGCAAGCTCTACGTGGAGCGCTTCTTCCCGCCCACGGCCAAGGCGGCGGTGCAGAAGCTCGTAGCCAATCTGCTCAAGGCATATGCGGAGGACATCGGCTCGCTCACTTGGATGAGTGAGGCCACCAAGCAGCGGGCGCTTGAGAAGATCCGCCTGTTCACGCCCAGGCTGGGCTACCCCGACAACTGGCGCGATTATTCCGCACTCGATATCAGGCCGAACGACCTCGTCGGCAATGTTCAGCGCGGCGCCGTTTTCGAGTGGAACCGCCGCGTCAAGCGGATCGATCAGCCGGTCGACAAGTCCGAGTGGACCATGACGCCGGCGACCGTGAACGCATATTACACGCGCGGCTTCAACTCGATCACCTTCCCGGCCGCGATCCTGCAGCCGCCGTTCTTCGATCCCCAGGCCGACGATGCGGTGAACTATGGCGGCATCGGCGTGGTGATCGGCCACGAGATCAGCCACGGTTTCGACGACCAGGGCTCGAAGTACGACGGTTACGGCAATCTGAGAAGCTGGTGGACCGCCGAAGACCGCGCCAAGTTCGACGAGCGAACCGGGATGCTCGCGGCGCAGTACGACACCTACGAGCCGCTGCCCGGGGAGCACGTCCGGGGCAGCCAGACCCTGGGCGAGAACATCGCCGATCTCGCCGGCCTCACCATTGCGCTCAAGGCTTATCGCATCTCGCTCGGCGGCAAGCCTGCGCCGGTGCTGGGCGGTTTCACCGGCGATCAGCGCCTGTTCCTGAGCCTGGCGCAGGTGTGGCGCACCAAGTTCAAGGAAGGCGACTTGCGCAATCGCATCCTCACCGACATGCACTCGCCGGGGCCGATCCGCGTCATTGGCATGACGCGCAACATCGACGCGTGGTACGAAGCCTTCGGCGTCAGGCCCGGCGACAGGTACTTTCTGCCGCCCGATCAGCGCGTCAGGCTGTGGTGAAGGCGGCCGCCCGACGGGACTGAGACGCGCCCCATTGGCGGCGTAACGCGTTGATTTTGCGCAGCAACGCGCGCAGGCCTGCGCCCATTCGACACGAGAGGGCGAAAGCGACCTCGCGCCCGCGCGCACCCCGCCCTAAAATGCCGCGAGGGGGACTGCAAATGAAGCCGTTTTACGTGATTTCCGGATTCGTGGCGTTCCTGGCCGCGTTGATTTCGGTCGTCGTCTATTTCACGGGTGCACAGAACTTCGAACAGCTGCTTTCTGTCATCCGCGGAGAACCCATCCAGGCGGTATCTGTACCCGGTCGCACGGTCGCAGGAGATGCCGCGGCGGCACCAAATCCCGCCACGATCGAGCTCGAATACTGGCACTCGATATCGTCTGCCAACAACGCGTCCGCCTACAGCGAGTACCTTCGCAAGTTCCCGCACGGCCAGTTCGCTACGATCGCCAAGCAGAAGATCGAGGAACTCAACAATCCGAAGCCGTCGTCGCCTCCGACTCCCGTGATCCAAAACCCGTTCATGTCGAGCGGCAGCGACACGGCGACCCCGTTCCACAGCGACGTGTTCGAGTTCGACGTCACCGTGCCGGCCCACTGGACGCAGATGGCGCTGCCTTACGACCCGAACAACGTGCGCGTTCGGTTGATGGCCCCCAAGTTCCTGACCGACCAGTCGAACTGCGTTGTGACCGTCAAGGACGTGGCGGAGCTGTCGAAGTTCTCGCAGCAGGATCTCAACGCCAGCGTCGATCGCGGTGAAGCCATGGATGTGATCCGGCGCGACGCGCAGTCTCTTGATGAAAACGCCGTGTTCAGCGCGGCGTCGCAGGTCGATTTGGGCGAGTTCAAGGGGCAGAAGTCGGACGTCGTGCTCATCAACAAGCAAGGCGTCCGGATGCATCTGCGCGAGATCGTGGCGTTCGTCCCCGGGCGCCTCTACTCGGTGGCATGCGCCGCTCCCGAAACTGTGTTCGCCGCCAACCAGTCCGATTTCCAATCGGTGCTGGACTCATTCCGCGTCACAGGGCATTGACTTGGGGTCCAAATGACCGCGGGGTAACGTCGGCGTATTTCCTGGGATCGACATGACGGTGTATCGCGCACTCGTTCGCAACGTGATGCTTCTTCTGCTGTTCGCCTGGTCCGCGCTCGCCCAGGGCCAGACGTCACGTGAATTCAAGGAATGCCCCGACTGCTCGGAAATGGTCGGCATCCCCGCCGGCAAGTTCGTGATGGGCAGCCCGGCGCACGAAGCAGGTCGTTTCGATTCCGAAGGTCCCCAGCACGTCGTGACGATCAAGGCCTTCGCGCTCGCCAAATACGACGTCACGTCCGAGGAGTTCCTCAATTTCCTGCGCGCCACCGGCTACCAGCCCGCCCCGTGTAACGCTCTGCTCGGCATGCGGTGGAAAGCGCCCGGCCGCGGCCTTGCCTACCCGCCCTATGGCGAGGAGCCGCGGCGCTGGCCAGCAAGCTGCCTCGATTGGAAGGACGCACAAGCCTACATCGATTGGATCAACCAGCAGGCGCACGCCGCGCACCCGGAGCTGGGCAGGCGGCCCGGTCCCTATCGCCTGCCGAGCGAGGCCGAATGGGAATATGCGGCGCGGGCCGGCACGACCACGGCGCGCTGGTGGGGCGACGACATCGGCAAGGCCAACGCCAACTGCAACGGCTGCGGCTCGGTTTACGATTTTCACGCCCTTTCGGATGTCGACAGCTTCAGGCCTAATCCGTTTGGGCTCTACGGCATGCTCGGCAACGTCTGGCAGTGGACGGCCGATTGCTGGCACAGGAGCTATGTCGGCGCGCCGGTGGACGGCAGGGCATGGAGCGAAAAGAACTGCACGCGCCACGTGTTGCGCGGCGGCTCGTGGGACAACGTTCCGGTGTTCGTGCGATCGGCCGCGCGCACCGGTGGCGAAGCCGACGGCGGCGAGTTCGACTATTCGTCGCTGGCGGGATTTCGCGTGGCGCGCGACTTGCCCTGATTTTGCCATTCGAATTCTTCCAATTCGCGCCGCAAGCGACCCTGGCGTCTGTGAATCCGCTGCGCGGCAAATGTGATCGCCGCGATGTCTTGTAGAAGAACTCGGCAATCCCCAAATCCTCGTCATCAGCGCAAGTGGGTCAGGAATCAGCGGCGCGCATCGAATTGGCGCTGCAAGCGTCGGCAAAGTTCGGTCTTGTTCGCACCTCAATGCTGACGCGATCGGGCTCGACTGTTGAAGCGCCTGGACCGGAGTCGATATGGGGCACACCATGGTCAAACGCACTGGGAAGAAATCCGCTGCTTCTGCCGAAGAGCGTTTTCTGCTGCAGAGCTTGCGTCGCCTGCGCACTGCCGAGCAGCGTTATATGTTCACGCTGATCGTCGATCTCGTCAGCGCCGGCTTGGCCGCCACGGAATCCCGCGCCAAGAGGAAAAAGACCTGATCAGCGCACTACGGCGCGCGTGTCCAGCCGCAAGGTGAAGTGCATCTCCTTGGGATAATCGCCCGGCGGCAGGACGATCGGCGACGACAACAGCACCGCGTTGCGGGCGCCGATTGCGATGTCGCGGTAGATTACGTCGGACTTGGCGCGCGCGGCTTCGACGACCTCGGCGGAGGCGATTGTTCCGTCCTGTTTCATCGTCACGTGGATCGGCACCACGAGCGAGCGCCCGCCCGCGCGGGCAAGATCGAGCGTCCAGCGGCGCAACACCTGGGCCAGCACGTAGTCGCGGACCGAATATGTCGCCGTATCGCCCGGCGCGCCGTTCATGGCGTCGAGATTCGAAACGCCTTGGCCCTGGTCGAGCTTGAGCACGGTGTCGGGCTGCTTCAGGCGTGCCAGAGCCCTCAGCTTGGCGTCGAGCGCGTCAACGGGTGCGGTCCTCGTTCCCGTGGGCGAGACCGCTTCGCGCGTCGGCGAGGATTCCTGCTGCGGCCGTCCGGCCCTCTGTTGCGGCACCAGCGCGCGCTGCTCGGCGGTCGGCGATCGGGTTTCGGCGCCGAGTCGAATGAGGTCCACCGGCACGACCGCAAGCGCGCTGCCCGCCATGGGAGCGATGCGCTGATGCGTCACGGTGAACAGAATAGCGGCGACCAGCAGCCCGTGCAGGAAGAGCGATATCGCCACGCCGATGCCGTTTTCCTCGGCATAGCGGCGACCCGCTGTCCACAGCTCGTTCGCGGCCACGTTCACCCGTCGAGGATAGCCGGTTCTCATGGCGGCGGGGCAGACAATTCGTCGTGCGCGGAAACCATGGCTTTTTGCGCGCATCCGTCGATATTGATGCTCATGCATGCTGCAAGCTCCCGCATTCCCACCTTTGCGATGGCGGTCGCCGCCGGGCTCGGGGTGGCCAATCTTTATTACAATCAACCCATGCTCGGATTGATCGAGCGCGCCTTTCCGAGCGAGCCGGCGGCATCCCTGGTCCCCTCGGCGACCCAACTCGGCTACGTCTGCGGACTGGTGCTGTTCCTGCCGCTGGGCGACATCGTCGATCGGCGGCGGCTGATCGTCATCCAGTTCGCCATCCTGGCAGCCACTCTGGTGGTGGCGGCGACGGCGCCCACCTCGCTCTGGCTGCTGGTCGACTCGGTCATGGTCGGGGCGGCCTCCAGCGTGGCCCAGCAGATCGTGCCCTTCGCGGCTTCGCTAGCCGGCGACGACCGCCGCGGCGCTGTGGTCGGCACGGTGATGAGCGGGGTGCTGTGCGGCATCCTTTTGGGCCGCACCGTGGCGGGCTTCATCGCCACCGAATGGGGCTGGCGTGCGACATTCTGGACGGCGGTTCCGGCGATGCTCGGTGCCGGCGCCCTGATGGCGGCGACCCTGCCGCGCCGTGCGCCGCAGAGCGGACTGGCGTATCCGAAGGCGGTGGCCTCGCTTGTCCATCTCTGGCGTGAGGAGCCGGTGGTGCGCCGCGCGGCGATGACCCAAGGCTGCCTGTTCGGCTCGTTCAGCGTGTTCTGGACGGTGCTGGCCGTCCATCTCGAAGAGCCTGGCTACCATCTCGGTGCCGACGCGGCCGGATTGTTCGCGCTTCTCGGCGTGGTGGGAATCCTCGCGGCGCCGTTGTCAGGTCGGATCGCCGACCGGCGCGGCCCCAAAGCCGTGGTGATGCTCGGGGCTCTGGCCACGACGATCGCATGGGCGCCGATGGCGTTGTGGAACACCATCGGCGGCCTGATCCTGGGTGTCGCCGTGCTGGATTTCGGCGTGCAGAGCGCCGTCGTCTCGAACCAGCATCAGTTCTATGCGCTGAGGCCCGAGGCCCGCAGCCGGCTCAACACCATCTTCATGTGCGGCATCTTCATCGGCGGGGCGATCGGCTCGGCCTGCGCCATCGCCATCTATCACATTGCGGGCTGGTTCCCGGCATGTCTGTTTGGCGCCGGCATGGCGAGCATCGCGATCAATCTGCAGCTGAAAAGGATCACCTGATAAGCAATACACTCGTCATGGCCGGCTTGTCCCGGCCATCCATGGAAACGTCTGAGCGGGCGACAAAATAGATGGCCAGCCCGGAGGTCGTCCCTGACGGGTGGAAGAAACACAGCTGCTTCGTAGCTCTACCGCCTCGCTCCCGAGCGCCGCAAAATAGGCCGCCCGGCCGCCTCGCGCCGCTTGCGCTCCACCGTCGGCGAGCGTTCGGCGATCGCATAGGCGCGCCGCGCCCATTCCGTGAACTCATCGGGATCGTCATAGAGCCGGTCGGGGATCGGATAGTAGCTCATCACGATCTCCTCGCCGTTCTTCTTCTTGTAACGGAACGGCTCGCAGCCTTCGGCCAAAAAGGCGGGCCGCGTGGCTGCGTCGGTCTTGAGATAAACCCGGTCCTCGTCGGTAAAGCCGAACATGACATCGCCCGCAAACAGCCCCTCGCCGCCGAACATGCGGCGCAGCCGAATAGGACCGAAATGGGCGAACAGATCGTGGATGTGCGCGGCTGTCGTCATGTCAGTCCGCCTTGGCGGGCGTGATCGCAACGGATTCGCCGCAGCCGCACGCCGCCGTCTGGTTGGGGTTGTTGAACACGAAACGCGCGCCCAGCTTCTCGCGCACGAAATCGATCTCCGTGCCGATCAGGAACAGGATGGCCTTGGGCTCGATGAACACCTTGACGCCCTTGTCCTCCACCACTTCTTCCAGCGGAGCCGCGGCTTCGGCGCAGTCCATCGTGTAGTTCATGCCGGCGCAACCTCCGTTGGTCACGCCCACGCGCACGCCTTGGTACCTGCCTTCGGCGCCCGCCACGATCTCGCGGATGCGCGCGGCTGCGGCATCGGTCAGCTTCAACGCCTTGGGGTGCTCGCGTTTGGGTTTTGTCGTTGCAGTCGTCATGCTCATCAGTACATGTTCAGTTCGAGGCGGGCTTCTTCGCTCATGCGGTCAGGCGTCCACGGCGGATCGAAGGTCATGTTGACGGTCACCGCGCCGATGCCTTCCACCTGTTCGAGGGCCTGTTGCACCATGGCGGGCATCTCGCCGGCGACCGGGCAACCCGGCGCGGTCAGCGTCATGTCCACCGTGACGTCCTTGTTGTCGGCCACGTCCACCTTGTAGATGAGGCCGAGCTCGTAGATGTCGACCGGAATTTCCGGGTCGTAGACGGTCTTCAAGGCAGCCACCAGCTTGGCGGTGAACGCCTCCAGCTCCGCCGGCGGAATGCCGGATATCGTCTCGGCGACCTTGTCCATTCCTTCGCTCATTCGGTCTTGGCGGAGCCGCCGCCCTGAAGGGCCGATTTCATCGTATGCCATGCCAGCGTGGCACACTTGACCCGCATGGGAAACGCCGAGACGCCTGCCATCACGTCGAGCCTTTCGCGATCGTCCTCGGAGAGATCACTGGCATCCTCGCCTTTGACCAGACGCAGGAAGCCGTCCATCAGCCTTTCAGCTTCTCCCACCGTGCGTCCGGCTAGCATCTCTGTCATCAGCGAGGCGGACGCCTGGCTTATGGCGCAGCCGCGGCCTTCGAATTTGATGTCGGCGATCTTGCCGGCTCCATCCAGCACGAGATGGACATTGATGCGGTCGCCGCATAGCGGATTGTGGCCTTCGCCGTTATGGGTGGCATGCTCCAGCGGCCCGAAATGGCGCGGGTGGCGCGAGTGATCGAGGATCACTTCCTGGTAAAGCTCGCGAAGGCTGTCGTCGGCAATCATGCGGCGAGAATCTTCCTTGCTTTGTCGAGGCCCGCGATCAGGCAATCCACGTCCTCGCGGGTCGAATAGAGTGCGAACGAGGCCCTGGTGGTCGACGCCACGTCGAACCGTTCCATCAGCACCTGGGCGCAATGGTGTCCGGCGCGGACCGCCACGCCTTCGCGATCCAGTATGGTGGCGAGGTCGTGTGCGTGCATCCCCTCGGCATGAAACGACAGGATGGCGCCCTTGCTCGGCGCCTCGCCGATCACGCGCAGCCAGTTGAACTGGCGCAGGGCTTCCCGCGCGTAGGCGTAAATCGCCAGCTCGTGTTCCTTGACAATAGCCCGCCCCAGACCCTCCACATAGTCGATAGCCGCGGCCAGCCCCACCGCCTCGATGATGGGCGGCGTTCCGGCTTCGAAGCGGTGGGGCGGATCGGCGTAGGTGATGCGCGCCTCGGTGACCTCCTGGATCATCTCGCCGCCGCCGTTGAACGGTCGCATGCCCTTCAGGTGCGCCCGCTTGCCGTAGAGTGCGCCGATGCCGGTAGGCCCGTACAGCTTGTGGCCGGTGAAGGCGTAGAAATCGGCGTCGAGGTCCTGCACGTCCACCTTTTCGTGCACTGCGCCCTGGCAGCCGTCGACCACCACCGGAACGTTCTTGGCGTGGGCGTGGGCGACGATTTCCTTCAGCGGATTGACCGTGCCCAGCACGTTCGACATGTGGGTAACGGCGACGAGCTTGGTCTTGGGCGTGATCGCAGCCTGGAATGCGCTCGGGTTCATCGAGCCGTCGTCGCGCACCTCAACCCATCTCAGCACGGCGCGCTTGCGCTCGCGCATGAAGTGCCAGGGCACGATGTTGGAGTGGTGCTCCATCTTGGTGACGACGATTTCGTCGCCAGCGCTGATACGCGGGCTGAGGAACGAGTACGACACCAAGTTCAGCGCCTCGGTGCCGCCGCGGGTGAAGATAATCTCGTCGGTGTGCTTGGCGTTGAGGAAGCGCGCCACGCGCGCGCGTGCCGCCTCGTAGCGCCCGGTCGCGGCTGCGGCGAGCGTGTGAACGCCGCGGTGAACGTTGGCGAATTCGGTGGTAGCGAACTCGGTCATGGCGTCCAGCACGGCCTTCGGCTTCTGCGCCGAGGCAGCGCTGTCGAGATAGGCCAGCCGCCGGCCGTTCACTTCGCGCGACAGAATGGGGAAATCGCCGATGGGCGGGATGAAACTCATTTCGCCGCCTCCATGGCCCTCGGCAGGGCGCTTTCGACGTCGCGCCAGACGTGGTCGCGCAGAGCGCCGTCGTCGATTCCCGCGACGGCTTCCTCGAGGAAGGCGTGGATCAAAAGCTTGCGCGCTTCCCGCTCGGGAATGCCGCGCGAGCGCAGATAGAACAGCGAATCCGCGTCGAGATCGCCCACCGCTGCGCCGTGGGCGCATTTGACGTCGTCGGCGAAGATGATGAGTTCCGGCTTGAGATCGGCCTCCGCACGCCCGCTCATCAGCAGCGCCTTGGCGGTCTGGCGGCTGTCGGAGCCGTTGGCGCCTTCGCGGACGGTGATCTTGCCCTGGTAGACGGCACGCGCCTTGCCGCCGGCGACGTGCTTGAACAGCTGCGTCGAAAGCGTCTTGCCCGCGACGTGCTCGACGTGCGAGGTGACGTCGGCGTGCAGCTCGGCGCCCAGCACGGTCACGCCCGTCAGATGCGCCTCGGCCCCCTCGCCATTGAGCAGGATGTGCACTTCCGTGCGCGACAGGCGTGAACCGAAATTGGCGAAATGCGCGATGTAGTGCGCCTGGTCCGCCGCCTCGACCGCGATGTGCTCGATCAGGAACGACTTGGGCGACGTCGGTGCGCAGCGCACGTGCGTGAGTTCGGCGCCCTCTGCCAGCGCCAGTTCGACGCCGATATTGCGCACCAAGCCCGCGTCCATGGTGTGGAGTTCGAACAGGGTCATCGACGCGCCCTCTTCCAGCACGACCAGCACGCGCAGGTTTCCGGTGTGCGAGACCTGAAGCTTAACCGGCTCGACGATCCGCGCCCCGCGCGACACGCGGAGCGCCACGCCGCCGTCGGCAAAGGCAAGCGAAGCCTCCTCCATGGTAGGACGGTTGCCGATGTAGCCGAGGTTCTTGGCGACCCATTCGGGCGCGGCGTCCTTGGCAAGATCGAACGTTTCGACGCCGTGCGGCAGTCCTTCGATCTGCCAGTGCGCCGTGCCCGCCTGCGCCACCTGCCCTGCGTCCAGCACCGCGCGCAGGTCGCTGTAGCGCCAGTGCTCGAAGCGGCGATGCGGCATGCCGCGAACGCGAAAGCTGTCAAGCGCCTCGGCCCGTCGAGCCTCGCGCGGGGCCGCGCTCATGCCGGCACCTTCACGAGGTCGGCATACCCCTTGGCTTCCAGCTCCTGCGCCAGCTCCTTGCCGCCTTCGGCCACGATGCGCCCGTCCGCCACCACGTGGACGCGGTCGGGCTCGATGTAGTTGAGCAGCCGCTGGTAATGCGTGATCACCAAGAGCCCGCGCTTGGGCGAGCGCATCGCATTGACGCCTTCGGCCACTAGCTTCAGTGCGTCGATGTCGAGGCCGGAATCGGTTTCGTCGAGGATGGCGAGCTTGGGCTCGAACAGGGCGAGCTGCACCGTCTCCAGCCGCTTCTTCTCGCCACCGGAGAAGCCGACGTTAAGCGCCCGCTTCAGCATCTCCTCGCTGATCTGAAGCGCGCCCGCTTTCTGGCGCACCAGCTTCAAGACGTTCATGGCGTCGAGTTCGCTTTCCTCCCGCGCGCGCCGCTGGGCATTGAGCGCCGTCTTGAGAAAAGTCAGCGTGGTAACACCGGGGATTTCAACGGGATACTGCATGGCGAGGAAGATGCCCTTCGCCGCGCGTTCCTCGGGCTTCATCGCCAGCAGATTGTGCCCGTCATAGCTGACCGAGCCGCCGGTAACCTCATAGCCTTCGCGCCCCGCCAGCACATACGAAAGCGTCGACTTGCCCGATCCGTTCGGGCCCATGATGGCGTGCACTTCGCCCGCCTTCATCGACAGGGTGAGACCCTTCAGGATCTTCTTTCCGCCCACAGTGACGTGCAGGTCTTTGATCTCCAGCATTATCCGACGCTCCCCTCCAGCGAAATCCCGACCAGTTTCTGTGCTTCGACCGCGAATTCCATCGGCAGCTGTTGCAGCACTTCGCGGCAGAAGCCGTTGACGATCAAGGCGACGGCCTCTTCCTGGTTGATGCCGCGCTGCAGGCAATAGAAAAGCTGGTCTTCGGCGATCTTCGAGGTCGTCGCTTCGTGCTCCACCTGCGCCGTCGGATTGCGGCTTTCGATGTAGGGCACGGTATGCGCTCCGCACTTGCCGCCGATGAGAAGGCTGTCGCACTGGGTGTAGTTGCGCGCATTTACGGCGCGCGGATGCACGCTGACCAGCCCGCGATAGGTGTTCTGCGCCTTGCCGGCGGAAATCCCCTTGGAGATGATCCGCGAGCGCGTGTTCTTGCCCAGGTGGATCATCTTGGTGCCGGTATCGGCCTGCTGGTAATGGTTGGTGATGGCGATGGAATAGAACTCGCCCACCGTATCGTCGCCCCTGAGGATGCAGCTGGGATACTTCCATGTGATGGCCGAGCCGGTTTCCACCTGTGTCCAGGAAATCTTGGAGCGATGGCCCCGACAATCGCCGCGCTTGGTGACGAAGTTGTAGATGCCGCCCTTGCCTTCCTCGTCGCCGGGATACCAATTTTGCACGGTCGAGTACTTGATCTCGGCGCCTTCCAAAGCCACCAGTTCGACCACGGCGGCGTGAAGCTGATTCTCGTCGCGCATCGGCGCGGTGCAGCCTTCGAGATAGGAAACGTAGCTGCCCTCGTCGGCCACGATCAGGGTGCGCTCGAACTGGCCGGTCTGGCTGGCGTTGATACGGAAATAGGTGGAAAGTTCCATCGGGCAGTGCACGCCCTTGGGCACGTAGACGAAGGTGCCGTCTGAGAACACCGCCGAATTCAGCGTGGCGAAGTAGTTGTCCGTCACCGGCACGACGCTGCCCAAGTACTTGCGCACCAGATCGGCATGATCGCGGATGGCCTCCGAGATCGGGCAGAAGATCACGCCCGCCTCGTTCAGCTTCTCCTTGAATGTGGTCGCCACCGAAATGGAATCGAACACGGCGTCCACCGCGACGCCGGCGAGCTTCTTCTGCTCGGAGAGCGGGATACCGAGCTTGTTGTAGGTCTCGATCAGTTTGGGATCGACCTCGTCGAGGCTCTTGTACTGCTCGGCCTTTTTCGGCGCCGCATAGTAATAGGCGTTCTGGTAGTCGATCTTGGGATAGCGCAGCCGCGCCCAGCCTGGCTCGGTCATCTCACACCAGCGCCGGTAAGCGCCCATGCGCCAGTCGAGCATCCAGTCCGGCTCGTTCTTCCTGGCCGAGATGAAGCGGACGATGTCCTCGTTCAGGCCCTTGGGCGCGCGCTCCATCTCGATGTCGGTGATGAAACCGTATTTGTACTTCTCGGCGAGTGCGGAGACTTGATCCTTGGTGTCGGAGGCGGCAGACATCACGGCCTCATGCAGCAGCGCGCGAGCGGATCCGCGCGACAAGATTGGACAGCGAGCGGAGTGCGGCGTCCACATCCGTAGGGTTCGAATTCCAGCCGAAGCTCGCGCGCAACGCGCAGCGGGCCAGGCCTTCGGGAATGCCCATCGCGGCCAGCACGTGCGATCGGCCGACCTTGCCCGAAGAGCAGGCCGCACCCGAGCTCAACATCACGCCGTCGAGGTCGAGCGCGATCAGGGCGCTTTCGGCCGGCATTCCCGGCAGGGCGAAATTGGATGTGTTTGCCAGACGCAGCGCCTTTTCTCCGAAGATCACCACATCCCGGCACATATCCCGCAAACCGGTTTCGAACAGGTCGCGCAACGTCGCAGCGCCGGGCCGGCAGGCTTCCGCAGCGGCACCAAAACCGGAAATTCCCGAGAGATTCTCGGTACCTGCGCGCCTGCCCCGTTCCTGGCCGCCGCCCCGGAAAAGTGGCGTGAATGAAACCTCTTTGCCGAGGATGAGCGCCCCCACCCCCTGTGGCCCGCCGATTTTGTGGGCCGAGAGCGTGACGTAATCGGCCCGCGGCACCTCGATCTTTCCGGCCGCTTGCACGGCATCGACCATGAGTAGAGCCCCGGCTTCGCGCGCCAGCGTCGCGGCCTCGGCCACCGGCTGGATGACCCCGGTCTCGTTGTTTGCAGCCATGACGGCAACGAGCGCCCGGCCCTTGCCCTCGCGCAGCAGCGCCCGCAGCGCTTCGAAATCGGTCACGCCGTCGGCTGTGACGGGAACCGTCCTTACGTGCAGTCCCGCGAACCGCTCGGCCAGCACGGCCGCGTTCCCCAGCACCGAGTCGTGTTCGATGGCAGACACGAACAGCCGCGTGATCCGCGCACCCGCGTCGGCCGCGCCCTGCACTGCGCCCCACAGTGCCAGTGCATTGGCCTCGCTGCCGCTCGAAGTGAACACGACGTCTTCGGGCCTGGCTCCGGCGAGCGCGGCAACCTGGCCGCGGGCCTGCTCGATCAAGGCGCGTGCCTGCCTGCCGCTGGCATGCACCGACGAGGCATTGCCGCCGACGGCAACCGCGCTGTCGGCGGCAATCTTCGCTTCGACGCGCAAAGGTGACGTCGCATTGTGATCCAGATAAGCCATCGCAATCTGATGAGGGCCTACGCGGCCACGCGGTCGCCGCCCTGTTCGCCTTCGCCCTGTTGCAGCTGCGCCCGACCCAATACGCGCTTCTCGACGACATCGGCAAGCGTGACCGAGGACAGGAAAACATGAATCTGCCGGCCAAGCTCTTCCCACAGGTCGTGGGTGATGCAGCGGGCGCCCGCCGGGGCGCAACCCTTGGGGCTGCCCGGCCTGCAGCGCGTTGCGGTGATCGGTTCATCTACCGCCATGATGATGTCCGCCACCCGCACCTCTTCCGAAGGCCGGCTGAGGCGGTAGCCGCCGCCAGGGCCGCGCACGCTCGAAACCAGCCCGCTGCGCCGAAGCTTCGCGAAAAGCTGCTCCAGGTAGGAGAGCGATATCTCCTGCCGCTCGGCGATGTCGGCCAGGGAAACGGGCCGGTTGCCGGCTTCGTGGGAGGCGAGGTCGGCCATCGCCATGACTGCGTATCGTCCTTTGGTGCTGAGCCTCATGGTCTTACTCCAAACTGCCGCGCGCGTTTTCCTTGCGTTACCTGGGGCCGCCTGGTGTATGAACGGCGGTCGGTTGCGTCGCGTGCGTTCCGTCCCGATATAGATTTCCTGAGTGCCTCGGTCAAGAATTCCTCCAGCCGCACCGCCAAGAAATCGCTATGTGCCTGTATTTAAACAATTTTAATTTTCTGGCCACTCACCATCATATCCACATTAATGTTGCGCCGCCATGTCGGCTCGACCGGAGTGATTCCCACAATGCCTGACATCATTCTGCCCGGCCCCGCCGGACGCATCGAGGCCCGCTATCAGCGCCAGAAAGCGCCGGGCGCACCCATGGCGCTGGTGCTGCACTCGCATCCGCAGTTTGGCGGCACCATGAACAACCCGTTGGTGTACGACTTGTTCCACATGTACCACGGGCTCGGCTGCACCGCGGTGCGGTTCAACTTCCGCGGCGTGGGCCGCAGCCAGGGCACCTTCGATTCGGGGGCGGGGGAGCTGTCCGATGCCGCTGCGGTACTGGACTGGATGAACACGCTCTATCCCAATCCGTCCTTCGTCTGGATTTGCGGGATTTCATTCGGCGCCTGGATCGGCATGCAGCTTCTGATGCGCCGGCCCGAGATCACGGGCTTCGTCTCGATCGCGCCGCCGGCCAGCATGTACGACTTCGCCTTCCTGGCTCCCTGCCCGGCTTCGGGGTTGATTGTTCATGGAACGCGCGACCTCGTGGTGCCTGAAGCCGACGTGCAGAAGCTGGTGGACCGCTTGACCGCGCAGAAGGGCATCAAGATCACCTACGAGAAGCTCGAAGGCGCCAACCACTTCTTCGACAAGCATGAGACCGAAGTGGTGGAGACGGTGAAGGAATACGTCCACCGCCGCATGACCCAGCCGCACGAGGGGCGCTGACCAGCCTTGTCCAGCGGCCGCATTGCCCTGGGCGGCTTGTATGCTTAAACCCGCGTCCTAACTTCAGGACCTCGTGCCATGCCTGCCGCGCCCGAGTTCAAATCCGATTTCCTCCGCACCTTCGTGGCGCGGGGCCAGTATTACGACGCGACCGAACCGGGTGCGCTCGACGCGCTGTTTGCCAAGGAGCGCGTGACCGCCTATATCGGCTTTGACTGCACCGCACCGAGCCTGCATGTGGGCTCCCTGGTCCAGATCATGACCTTGCGCCGGCTTCAGCAGACCGGCCACAAGCCGATCGTGCTGATGGGCGGGGGCACCACCAAAGTGGGCGATCCGTCGGGCAAGGATGAATCGCGCCAGCTTTTGTCGGCCGGGCAGATCGAAGCCAATAAACAGAGCATCCTTCGCATCTTCGAGCGCTTCCTCACGTTCGGCGACGGACCATCGGACGCCGTCATGGTCGACAACGCGGAGTGGCTCGACAAGCTGGAATACATCGCCTTCCTGCGCGACGTCGGCCGGCATTTCTCGATCAACCGCATGCTGACGATGGAGAGCGTCAAGCTCAGGCTCGAGCGCGACCAGCCGCTCAGCGTCCTCGAATTCAACTACCTGATCCTGCAGGCCTACGACTTCGTGGAGCTTTACCGGCGCTTCGGCTGCCAGCTGCAATGCGGCGGCTCGGACCAATGGGGCAACATCGTCAGCGGCACCGATCTCGGCCGCAGGCTGGCGAACGCGGAGTTGTTCGGGCTGACCTCGCCGCTGCTCACCACGGCGTCGGGCGCCAAGATGGGCAAGACCGCGGCGGGCGCCGTCTGGCTCAACGCCGACATGCTGAGCCCCTACGATTACTGGCAGTACTGGCGCAACGCTGAGGACGCCGACGTCGGCCGCTTCCTGCGCCTGTTCACCGACTTGTCTGAGGACGAGATCGCGCGGCTGGAAGCGCTTGAGGGCGCCGAGCTGAACGAAGCCAAGAAACTGCTCGCCACCGAGGTCACCGCCATGGCCCACGGCCGCGGGGCCGCCGAGCAGGCAGCCGAAACGGCGCGCCGCACCTTCGAGGAGGGGGGTTTAGCAGAGGGCCTGCCGACATTCGAGATCGCGCGCGACAAGCTCGCCGGCATCGCGGTGACCGTGCTCGCCAACCTTGCGGGACTTACGACTTCGGCCAGCGAAGCGCGTCGTCACATCGTGGGCGGGGGCTTGCGCCTGAATGACGTGCCGGTCAAGGACGTGAAGGCCACGGTCGCCGCCGCCGATTTCGCCAAAGGTGTGATCAAGCTGTCCGTTGGCAGGAAAAAGCACATCCTGGTCAAGCCGGTGTGACGCTCACTGCGTCTTCGTCCTGTTCGGATCGGTTGCCGTCGTTCCTGGCGCCGCTTTCGGCGCCGGCGTCGGTGCGCTCGCCGCATTCGGTGCCACCGGCATCTTGCCTTCGAAGATGCGCCGGAAGATGCCCGGCGCCAGCGCCGACAGCGGGTTGACGCTGACGTCCGGCTGGTCGGCGTTGCCGCTGACGCTGTAGGTGATGCCGATGATGCCCTCGCCCTCTTTCGAGGTCAGCACGTTGCCCAGGATCGGGATGTTGCCGAGCACGCTGTTCAGCCCGAACAGCGGTACCAGCGTGCCCTTGATGGCGATGGAGTTCTTGGGGCGGTCGACATAACCGTCGGCGCTGATGCCGATCGCCGGTCCCGTGGCGCGCACGTCGTGCACGGAGATCACGTCGTTTTTGGAGGAGAACGGCACGTCGAGGGCATCGACCACGATGCCCTGTCCCTGCAGCAGGTTGGCGAGACCGCCCAGCGATCCCGCCGTGAACAGGCGGGCGAGGAACGGCTGGTTCAGCACGCGGAAGTCCTTGAGCGAGGCCTTGCCCTGGTAGTCCGGAGCGTCGCCGCTTGCGGGCTCTCCGGCGCGCCCCGGAAGCGTGGCTACGACCTCGAGCCTGCCGCCCTTGAGGCTTTCGAATCCGTAGAGGCCTTGCAGCAGCGTGCCCATATCGGTGGTTGCGAACATCATTCGCCGGCCACCTTCCGCCGGTGCGATGTTGGCGGTGACGGTTCCGCCTTTGCCGATTCCGGCAGACAGCGTCATCGTGGCGGGCCGGTCTGCAATGCCTGCCACGTCGAGCGCAAAGCCCGTCAGCGCCACGCCGTCGCGCAGCATCAGGCGGTCGAGCTTGGCGTTGATATGGAACGGCTCGTCCAGGTTTTCGCTGTCGCTGCCGCGCTTGCCCAGCCGCGAGCCGTCGATCGAACGGCCGCGCACGGCGATGTCGATGCCGGAACCTCCGCGTGTCAGGCTGAGGTTGAAGTCGTTTTGGGGTCCCAGGCGCACGGTCGGTGCCTGCAATTGCACGAGGTGCTCGGCCGCATCGAAGCGCGCGTTGGCGACGACCGATGTGCCCGGTCCGGTGATCCGGATGGCCTCCGTGTCGACCGTGCTCTTGTCCGTAAACGTCGTGGCGACGCGCGCGGTCATCGGAAAGCCGGCGGGCTTGTTCACTGCCACCATGTCCAGCATCACGTTCGACGGCGTGAGATCCACGGTCAGCGCGGCCTGCTTCAGGCTTCCGCGGTGGCCCGTGAAGGTGCCGCTCAGGCCAACCGGCCCCTTGACGTAGTCCTTGAGGCGCAGACCCAGCGCCGCCCGGGCCGTTTCGTCGAGCGTGCCCTTGACGACGATCTTGGTCGTGGCGGCCTTGGCCGTCTTGAAATCCTCAGTCCAGTCGAGGTTGAGGCGTGACGGCGATCCGCCGAGTCCCGCGCTGCCCACGGCATGCAGTTTGTTGTTGTCGATCTGGAATTCGATATTGCCGTCGGTGAGCTGGGTGTGCGGACCCAGCGCCACGGCAAAGCCGGCCGACACCGCCTTGATGGCGATCGCCACCTGATCGACGCCAACGCCCTTGTATAGCGGCACCTTGATGTTGAGATCGAGCCCGGTGTTGCCCTTCGATGAGGCGGGATTCACTCCGAAGCGCGAAGGATATTTCAACTTGCCCATGTCGACGAGCGCGAGCACGTCGGGCATGGCGCCTTGGATGTGCCCCGTGATGACGCCCTCGCCGACCGGCTGCTGGCCGAAATCTGGAACCGTGAAGCGCGCGTTGGTCACTGCGAGCGGCCCGATTTTCGCGGTCGCGACGTCGGCCACGAACGAATTTCCGTTCACTGTGGCCGTGCCTTCGATGTCCGTGATGTGCGTCAGGCCGTCGATGTAGCTGATCTCGCCGCCCTTGACGGCGAACTTGGCTGCAACCGCCTCGGCCGGGACCGCCGGCTGGTCCAGCATGCCCGTCGCGAAATGCAGCTCGAACGTGGCCGGTCCGATAGTGCCGACCGGCATGTTCTGTTCGGTCCATCCGCGCGCGCCCGTGGCGGCGCCGACCGGCCAGTACTTTACCAGATCACGCATGCTGATCTGCCCGACCGTGCCCTTGACGTCGACGGCCGGCGATTTTCCTTCCGCCAGCGTGATGTGCCCCGAGGCTTGCAGCGTGACTGACGGGCCGTTCAGGCTGATTTTCTCGATGGCAAAGTCGCGGCCCGCACGGTTCCACGCCCCGGTCAGATCGACGTTCTGGAACAGCACGGGCTCGGCAAACACTCCCCGCCAGGAAAGCAGAAGCTGGCCCATGCGCAGATCCGTCTTGACGCCCGCAAGCTGACCCGCGGTGTCAATCACCAATCCCACCCGACCCTGAAGGCGCGCCCTGACCTTGTCGGAATCGATGCTGGCATTCTCGATGACAAAATCATGACGCGTGCCGTTATACTGGCCGTGCGCCATCAGCGAGGCGACGTGCACCTGGCCATCCTTGAGGTCCGGCACCACCAAGGTTCCGTTGGCGGTGGCGGCGAAGCGCGCCGAGACAACACGGGGACCGTCGATCACGAACGAACCGTTCAGGTTCAGCTTCAAGGCCGTGTCGCGGATCGCCGCGAAATTAGCGCTGTTGTCGGCGAGTGATTGAATTTCGAAGCCCGTGATTTCGACGTCGGCCTTGACGGGCCCGTTTTCCGGCGGAAAGACGATGTCCGCCGACACATGCGCGGGGCGGCCGGAAATTTCCACCGCGGCGTCGACTGCGGCGGCAAGATGATGATCGACCCGGGCCAGACGGAAGTCAGCGCGCGGCGCCACCACGAACAACCTGGTCGCCTCGTCATAGAAGGCCAGGCGCGCCCGGCGCACGGCGAAGCTCTGCAGCGACGATGTCGAGCCGTGGTTTGCTTTCAGCGCATCCGAGATGCGCTTCAGGATATCCCGTTCCTGGCTGTCCCTCTCGACACCGAGCCGCAAGGCGCCTTCGGCCGTGCGCACCAGAGTAAGCTGGACGCCCACCAGCACGATCCGCTTGACGTCGAATTGGCCGCTGAGCAGCGGCCTGGCGGCCAGATCGATGTCGGCCTTGGGCGCCTGGGCGATGATGCGCCCGTCGCGGTCGAACACGCGGGTTCCCAGGATGACGAGGTTGACCTTGCCCTCCTCGCGCTCCCATTCGATCGCCGCCTGGTCGTATTTTACCATGATCCCCGGGAGAGCCCGGTCGAGCGCGTCGGCCAATGCTCCCGCGAAGGGACCCAGGGAAACCGGCCCGATCAAGAGGCGGATGCCCGCTCCGACAACGAAAGCGGCCAAGGCAGCGGCGATGCCGGCCGCGACCAGCGCCGCCCGGCTGACGTGGTGAGCCTTGACGTAACGCCGGATCAGCCGGATCGGGTTCACTCGAGGGGTTTCCGCCAAACTCAAGATCTGCGCACCGTTTTCTCCAGCGCCTATGCGGCGCGGTCGTCTATTGCGCAGAATCGCGCATCACTTTATCGCGTATACAGCCGAACGCCCTACCACAACCTAACGATTGGATTAGGAATGGCCCTGGAACCCGGCGACAAGGCGCCTGCATTCAAACTGGCGACGGACGGCGGCGGCGAGGTGTCGCTGGCAAAGCTGAAGGGGCGGCCCTTCGTCTTGTATTTCTACCCGAAGGACGACACCGCCGGTTGCAGGAACGAGGCTCTGGCCTTCACCTCGCTTGCCAAGAAGTTCCAGGCGCTCGGCGTGACGCTCGTCGGCGTTTCGAAAGACAGTGTCGCGTCACACGACCGATTTAAGGTCAAATATAAACTAATTCCAATTCTCGCTTCCGACCCCGAGGCCTGTGTCGCTCAGCAGTACAGCGTATGGGTCGAGAAAAGCCTCTACGGCCGGACATTCATGGGCATGGAGCGCGCGACTTTCCTGGTCGATGCGACCGGGAAAGTCCGCAACGTGTGGCGTAGGGTGAAGGTCCCGGGGCATGCGGAGGCCGTGCTTGCTGCGGCAAAATTGCTTTGAGCGCGTCGAAACCGCAGAAGACGTCTCCGCCGAGATTAACCTCTCG